>ENA-OFCD01000658-OFCD01000658.1-metagenomes-genome-assembly--contig:-NODE-658-length-20770-cov-6.455129_pt1 | contig 20770 bp, 17 predicted proteins | sample MGYA00153392_OFCD01 | MGnify analysis MGYA00153392
TCTGACGGTTGATATCTCGCCACCACTGATACTCACACATGGGGATGTCTGAAGTCGGCACACCAGGAAAAACACAGGGAGTAGAGTTTTTAAAAGCTGTATAAAAGTATTTATTGACTAATTCGGGCGAACAATTGACACCATATTTACTAGCTATTTCACTATAGATATGTCCGACACTGCCCCGTACGCCAAATAAGGTACCAAAGGCATCTAAAAAGATTACTTTTGGCAATGATAGGGAATTGGGAATATCTAAAAGTGTAGCGTACTGATGTTTAATGAACATTACTGCCCTTTCATTTTCAAAACCACTGAAAAAGTCCGTAATAAGATTTTGAAATCCAACCACGGCGACCAATGCTTGAGATAATACAGATCGTACTGAAGCTTGATTAAAGCATCTTCGATCGTGCTGCCATAACCGTAGTTAATTTGTGCCCATCCAGTCAATCCGGGCTTCACAGCCAGCCTAGTCCGATAAAAAGGAATTTGCTGTTGCAACTCCTTGATAAAAGCATAGCGTTCGGGGCGCGGTCCTACCATACTCATCTCTCCCCGCAACACGTTCCATACTTGAGGCAACTCATCTAGTCGAGTTTTGCGGATGAAGTTGCCGACTTTGGTAATCCGAGCGTCGCCTTTGACTGCCCACTGGGCTTTCCCATTACGTTCGGCATTTTGCACCATCGATCGAAACTTGTAAACAGTAAATTTAGCTCCATACTGTCCGACGCGTTCTTGTTTATAAAAAATTGCCCCTGGACTATCTAGTTTAATCGCGATCGCCACAAAGGGAAATACCACTGCAAGTATCAAACCGATCGCCACTCCACAAATGAGATCCAAACACCGTTTACCGATCCGATTAAATGTGTCGAAAGGGTTCTTTTTGAGCGGAAGAGCGGAGTACCATTGACTGCCGATGTGTTCGACAGCTACTTTGCCCGTTAGTTTTTCGTAGAGTACAGGCATGGGCGTAATCGCAATCCCCCGCTCGTGAAAGTTTGCCAAGAGCTGGAGCAATTCTCGATCGATCGGACTGCTAATCGCTAGCACGATCTCATCCACCTGATGACGATCGATTTCCTGGAGCAGATTGTGACGACCCCCTAAAATCGGGATACTCTGACACACCTTACCATGAAGTTGTGGATTATCATCAATAAATCCGATCGCTTGATAATGAGGATAATGCCCAAAAGCTTCTGCCAAAATCGCCCCTGTCACTCCAGCCCCAACAATCACCACGCGTTGGCTAGCATGTCCCATCCCCAAAAATACCGCATAAATCGTTCTCCAAATTGACAAGAAGACACTTGTAGACACGATCGCGAGTGCGGGTGCAAACCTTAGCGAAAACGATTCCTCGCTCAATGGTGCTGATGCTGTCACAAAGTAGTAAATGAGATAAACGATCCCAACGATCGCACAACCCCATCCAATCCGCTGGAGAGTGCGTTTGAGCTTCACGGCAATCCGCAGATCGTATAGATCGTTGACAAACATCCACACCAACCAACCGATGCCCATTGCCACGATCCACAAAGACTGGGATCTCACCAGATCCCAATTAAATGCTCGGTTAGCTCGACCAGTCCAATACCATAGAGCACCGATAATGCCACTAGCGACTAAACTGAGATCGGCAAGACTAAGTAGCAGCTTGCGCTCAGAGAATTCCAGGGAAAGCTTAATTTCTGGCAATAGGTAAGAAAACATTAATAAATTTATACTGGATCGCGATCGGACTTTTATTCTTTTGAAATCTAGCTCACTCAACCTAAAACAACACTATCTTTTTTAATATTAGCTCTAAATTTACTTAATAATTAACTATCCTAAATTATTGCTAAGGTAGCTATTGTGTAACAATTATATATTGTAGTGATTTAACTTAACTTCAATATCCCAATCCTAGCTGATGAAATTATACTTTAACTCAGCTAATTATCTTAATTCAGTTCACTTCAAATGGCGTAAGAATAAGTTAAGCCTACTAAATACTATAATCCTCTGACAGAAAGCAAGTCCACTTTCAACGCGATCGCCCTGTCTTGGAGTCAACAAAAATCCAATCGGATGGCTGTAAATGCCATGTAGAGACAATCTATCCAGTCAGATATTACTATAATTTTCTATTTTTTAGCTGAAAGCTATCCAAAATCTAGCACGGAGTAATGGGACAAAATAGTTAGATTATTTGATTAAGCGATCGATCGAGTTATATTAGTCATAGCTATGAATTGTGAATATGAAAAAACAACAGATTGTAATGGTTAAATTATTCAAATCGTTAATCATCGATCGATGATTAGCGATTTGGGATGATGAGCATCCCCAATTTTCTGACAAAAGGCTGGGGATCGATCGTGCGCTAACAGTTTTAACAAAGAGTAGGGATTTAAATCCCCCACCCTAAAAACCTCGCTGTCAACACTTCTCTACGAGACGCTTCGTGAATGGCTTCGCTCAGTGCAAGCTGTCAACTGTCAACTGTTTAAAGACTGGTTAAAAACCAACTATACTGATGACAAATCGATCTCAATTCAGTTGAGCCGATCCTTACAAGCTCAATCGGGTGACACCTCAACAGTTGTCAGTCGGGATTACCTTGCTGCTCAGGCACAGCGGTGCCAACGTAAATATATTCAATAGAGACGGATGAACAAAAAAGCACTTATCTTTGGAGTTTCAGGACAAGACGGTGCGTACTTAGCCAAGCTACTGCTGAGTAAAGGGTATACTGTCTGCGGTACCTCGCGGGACGCTCAGATTTCCTCGTTTCGGAATTTGGAGTATCTAGAGATTCGCGATCGGGTTCAACTAGAATCTACAGCACTCAATGATTTTCGGAGTGTACTGCAAGTATTGTTTAAGACTCGACCTGATGAAGTCTACAATCTAGCTGGTCAAACATCTGTAGGGCTGTCTTTCGAGCAACCAGTAGAGACATTAGAAAGTATTGCCGTCGGTACACTAAACATTCTAGAGGCAATTAGGTTTATTGGGGAACCGATTAAATTTTATAATGCTGCTTCGAGTGAGGTGTTTGGGGATATCAATGGTGCGGCTGCTGATGAGTCCACAGCTTTCTCACCTCGGAGTCCCTATGCAGTGGCTAAAGCAACTGCTTTTTGGGAAGTTGCCAACTATCGAGAGGCTTATGGTTTATTTGCTTGTTCGGGGATTTTATTCAATCATGATTCACCATTAAGACCAGAACGATTTGTGACGCAGAAAGCGATTTCTAGTGCTTGTAGAATCGCCGCAGGCAAACAGGACAAGTTGTATCTGGGGAATATTGATATTCAGCGGGATTGGGGTTGGGCTGAGGACTATGTAGAAGCGATGTATTTGATGCTGCAACAAGAGCAGCCTGATGATTATGTCATTGCGACTGGAGAGAGTCATAAATTAGCAGAATTTATTGAGATCGCTTTTCGGCTGGTAGGTTTGGACTGGCGCGATTATGTGATTAGTGACAATGAGCTGCGAAGACCGACTGATATTGCTGTCAGTCGAGGATCGCCAAAAAAAGCCCGCGAAAAGCTCGGCTGGGAAGCAAAGCATAAAATAGCTGATATTGTCAGGATGATGATCGACGCTAGAAGAGATAAGTAGAAATTCCCACCCACTCGAATATGTCACATTGGTTGTGTCTGAGACGATGAGAATCGCTCTAGTCTCAATACATCATCATTAATCTAAGAGGATGTTTGGAAAGTATAAAGTGACACTTGACCAGCCCCCCTAGCCCCCCAATTCTGGGGGGAACTAGAGTCAAAGTCCCCCAGAATTGGGGGATTTAGCGGCTCGCGCTCTGGAGGAAACCTCCAGATCTCGCTGTGATAAGACAGGGGGCGGATAGATGCCAAATTACTACTTTTTTTACATCGTCTCCGTATTTCCAAACATCCTCTAATAGTTGGCTTCTAGATCGCTATGTTTATTTCCAAAGTAATTCAAAAAGTATCACTTCTCAAAGGTCGTACTGGGTTACACAAAATTTTAGCTAATATTAGTTGGCTGTTTGCAGATCGAATTCTGCGGATGGGTTTTGGGTTAGTAGTTGGGATTTGGGTTGCGCGTTATTTAGGCGTACAGCAGTTTGGGCTGCTCAACTATGCAATAGCTTTTGTGGCAATATTTAATCCATTAGCAAATCTAGGTCTAGATGTAGTAGTAGTCCGTCGATTAGTCGCAGATCCGACCCAGCAGCAATCTATTCTGGGCACATCTTTTTGGATGAGATTTGTTGCTGGATGGCTAACTTGGCTGGCGGTCATCATCGGCATCTACTTGTTACGCCATGATGATGCGATGACGATCGTCACAGTCACAATTTTGGGAGCGGCTAATATTTTTCAGTCATTCGATACGATCGATTTATGGTTCCAATCACAAGTTCGATCGAAATATAGTGTCCTCGCAAAAAATGCTGCATTTATCGCTACTACGTCGATCAGAGTTGTCATGGTGCTTAGTCATGCTCCACTAGTCGCTTTTGTTGTGGCAATCTTATTAGAAGCAGTATTAGGGGCAGTCGGATTGCTGATAGTTTACAAACAACAAGGATATCTAGTTAAATTATGGCAGTGGAGTCGATCGTTGGCTCAAGATCTACTCCGTGAAAGTTTGCCACTAATTCTTTCTGGTCTGACTATTATGATCTACATGCGGATCGATCAGATTATGTTGGGACAAATGATTGGAGATAAAGCTGTAGGTGTATATTCCGCAGCTACTCGAATCTCTGAAGTATGGTATTTTATACCCATGACTGTCTCCTCCTCTGTGATGCCATCGATTTTCAACGCAAAGGAGATTAGTGAGGAACTTTATTATCAACGTATCGGTGGGTTAAACCGAGGATTAACATGGTTGGCTATTGCTGTCGCGATCGTCATGACATTTGTTTCTAAACCACTGATTGTGATGCTGTTTGGTAATAGCTATATCGAATCAGGCACCATTTTAGCGGTTCATATCTGGGCATCTGTATTTGTTTTCAGTGGTGTAGCTACCAGCGGTTGGTTTATTGCCGAAAACTTATCCTATTTATCTCTATATCGGACTTTAAGTGGTGCAATAGTCAATATATTACTAAACATTTTTTTGATTCCCATCTATGGTGGTTTAGGTGCAGCGATCGCCACTGTCATCGCGCAAGCAGTTGCTTCCTTTATTAGTAATGGTGTAAATCCAAAGACACGTAAATTATTTAAAGTTCAGATTAAATCTTTATTGCCAATTAAATTATAACTAACTCATAAAATCTTCTAAATCGGTAAAAGATCGCACTATCTCATCATGAAAACTCCAGTTGCCTTCATTATTTTTAATCGCACAGATACTACTGTCAAAGTCTTTGAAGCCATTCGTCAAGCACAACCACCCAAGCTTTTTGTAATTGCTGATGGCCCACGTCAGGATAAAATTGGCGAAGCCGAAAAGTGTGCAGCAACTCGTGCGATAATCGATCGAGTCGATTGGGAGTGCGAGGTAAAGACCAACTATTCAGATACCAATTTGGGCTGTAGGATCAGACTTGCAAGTGGCATAGACTGGGTGTTTGAACAGGTTGAAGAAGCTATTATTCTCGAAGATGATTGTCTACCAGATCCGACTTTTTTTACTTTTTGCGATGAAATGTTAGAAAAATATAGACACGATACCCGAATCGTATCTGTATCTGGTACCAACTATCAGTTAGGGCGGAGGCGAACGAGTGATAGTTATTATTTTTCTCGATACCCTCACTGCTGGGGCTGGGCAACATGGCGAAGGGCGTGGCAATATTATGACATAGATATGAAGATCTGGCCGATAGTTCGGGATGGTAATTGGTTGGGAGATATCCTAGATGATGATGCCCAAGTAAAAACTTGGCAGAAAACTTTTGAGAGTGTTTACAATCGAACAATGAACACAACGTGGGACTATCAATGGACATTTGCCTGTTGGATTGAAAATGGTTTAACAGCTATACCTAATGATAATTTAATTAGTAATATCGGCTTTGGAGTTGGCGCAACTCATACTACTAAGGTCTATAATAAGTTTGCCAATCTGCCAACCACAGCTATTTCGCTACCGCTCCAACACCCGCAATTTTGTGTCCGAGATGCGGCAGCAGATCTTTACACTCACCAAAATTTATTTGATTATACCTTACCCGCCAGAATCAGAAATGTAATTACTCGCTATCGACTCTATCAAAAAAGTAAGTATTCAAAATCCTAGTAACCACTCAAACAGAAATTAAAAGTATGAAATTATTAAGCGATCTTCGAGCGATAATTCTATGAATATTCTTCATATTAATGCTTCAGATATATCTGGAGGAGCCGCTCGCGCCGCTTATCGGCTCCATTGTAGCCTTTTACAGGCAGGCGTAGGCTCCAACATGCAGGTCTGGTCAAAAGCATCTGGCGACCCAACTGTGAGCGGTAATTCATCGAAAGTGGGGCGAATATTAACCGAAGTTCGTAGCGGGGTGGGGATGTTGGCAAATGCCACCATGAAAGTCGCCACCCCTGCCCGCCACTCGATAAATTTGCTACCATCCGGTTGGGTACAGGCGTTAAACGCTTCTGATGCTGACATTATTCATCTACATTGGCTCGGTGCCGAAACCCTATCTATTCGTGAAATCGCCCAAATTCGCAAGCCGATAGTTTGGACTTTTCATGACATGTGGGCGTTTTGTGGAGCAGAACACTATACCGCTGATGGGCTTGATGCGCGGTGGCGACATGGATACAAATCTAATAATCGACCTGGAGATGAATCTGGTTTCGACTTAAATTATTGGACTGCACAGCGCAAGCAGCATCACTGGCAAAAGCCATTTAATCTGGTTTGTCCTAGCAACTGGCTAGCAGAGTGTGTCAGAGCTAGTGCGCTGATGGGGGATTGGCCAGTCACTGTTATCCCCAATCCTCTAAACTTAAACAATTTTCACCCAATTGAAAAAAAACTGGCGCGAAAGCTACTAAATTTGCCTCAGGACAAAGCATTGGTTTTATTTGGGGCAATTGGGGGTAGTGACGACCCGCGCAAAGGTAGCGATTTACTAATTTCCGCTTTAAACTATCTCGAAGCATTTGAAGTAGAACTAATAATTTTTGGTCAGTCCCGCCCCGTTCGCGTGCCAGAATTGGGGTTTCCAATTCGGTATATGGGTCATCTTCATGATGAAATTTCTTTAGCTCTACTATATTCTGCGGTGGATGTCTTTGTTGCACCCTCTCGACAAGATAATCTCCCAAATACTGTCGTAGAAGCGATCGCCTGTGGTACACCAACTGTGGCTTTTAAAATTGGCGGGATGCCAGATCTGATCCAGCATCAAGTTTCTGGTTATTTAGCACTACCTGATGATGTTAAAGATTTGGCAAAAGGGATTGAGTGGGTGCTCGAACAACAATCGCACAACAATAGTTTAGGTGACGCAGCACGTCAACATGCGGAACTAAATTTTGATGCCGATTTAGTTGCCGCCCAGTATCTTTCAGTCTATCAAGCAGCTCTCAAAGCCTAGAGATTTCTCTGCCCCAAATAAGTGTAGCACCGAAAGATAAATTAATGGCTGTCGAGATGTAATGACATTAAATAATTGCTAACATACGACAATATTTATAATGTATCTTAAAAGTCAGCCTCACACCCATTCATTACACCAAATATTTATTGGTTTCAATAAATATCGGCGTGAATTTTTAGCATGTACTCTAGCGATCTGGGCGGCTGTGCCGATCCTTGGTATTATTTTTCTACTTCTCTACTGCCAAATAAATCTTTCTAGCAGTCAAAACCAAGCAGATCGGAAACCTTTTTTCAATTTATTTCCTCTGATCTTAATTGTCTTCACGATCGGTACGTACATAGCCACTTTTAAATCATTTAATGATACAGATATATACATAAGCTTATATAAATCACTCATTCATGAATCACCATTTATACTGCCCGATATTGATATGGAACCAGGCTCATTTATACTTCCCAAGTATTTGAGCAAGTTAACAGATGGGAATGAATTAGCATTTTTGCTATTTCAATCTCTGACAATGAACACTGCTTTTACATTTTATTCAGTAATATTCATACCAGAATTTTATCCACTTGTTATATTAATTAATATTATGAGTCAGGGATACTATTTTCAGCTTTTTTGGATGAGGCAATTTTACTCATTTATTTTTATCATCCCGGCGATATCTACTAATATTTTCTGGTGGAGATGGATTTGTATTTATTTAGCATTTTACACACACAATTCTTCATTAATCTATGGAGGAGTACTGGCGATCGCTTCAATTAAGGATGTAGTAATTAAGATAATTAATGACCTCAGAAAATCTTTCATAATCAAAAATAAAATAGATAAACCTAAACTTTTTGTTTTAGTATTTTCTCTCTTAATTATAGGATCTATCGTTATCTTTATGGGATCGTTTTTAGAGAGTTTAGGAAATCTAGCTTCATCTGATAGTAGTATATCCAGTAAGATCTCAGTTTACTCTAGTGATTCTGATTTCAATACGGAAAATTTTACACTCATCAGCCAGCTCCGTGTCATCTTGGATTACGCAACTATTTTTATATTCGTTATTGGTACTGATTATCGGAAAGCTGATTCAACATTTTTCAGGTGGCTAATCTTACTCATCGTTGTTTTTGCTTTGTATATTGGTTCGTTCATATCTGGTTTCAATTTAAGAATTTCTGTAATCTTTTTTTGTTTACCTGGGTTCTTTTACATAATACCGCTAAAATCAGGCAAGCTTGACGGGCAAGCAAATATCTACACTTATATCCTCTGCTCATCTATTTTATTGAGAATAATCTACTTTTTTAACAATCTCATTACTTCATATCAGGTTGAAAATTATCTGACTTTTTGGGGAGGAGAAACATTGACAACACCAATCACTGGCTACATCGAGTTTTTCTTCAAATGCTTGGTTAGCGGACTCAGACTTATCTAAAACGACTACATTTATAAATTCCAATATTTAATTTTTAAAAATATTCTATCTTTATTATTAAACTAATACTTCATGAAAAATTGTTTAGTCTCAATTGTTACAATCTCAAGAAATAATTGTCAAAATTTATCCAAAACGTTGCAATCAGTCAAGGAGCAGGACTATCTGGAGATAGAACATGTTATTATCGATGGAGATTCTAACGATGGCAGTAAAGATCTCTTAGAGTTATATTCTCATTCCAAGCAATATACTTATATCTCGGAACCAGATCGAGGTATATCTAGTGCCTTTAATAAAGGCTTAGAAAAAAGTAATGGCGATTTAATCTTCTTCTTGAATTCTGGTGATATTTTTTTTGCTAGTAACGTTGTCTCTGAAATTGTTGAAAGCTATCTAACTCACAAATGGCAATGTGCTATTGGCACAACTGTCACTACAAGTTTGGTGGGAGAGCCGATCTTCTATCGTCCGCCGCAACTTTCTTCAAATTTTCTGAAATACTTTATGTTTTTACCGCATCAGGGATTTTTCTGCGAAACATCACTACACAAAAAGTATAGCTATGATGAATCCATAAAAACTTCTATGGACTACGAGCTATTTCTGAGAATGCTCAAGGATATTCCAATATTTTATCTGCCATTTGTTATATCCAATCGAGAACCAGGCGGAGTTTCTAGTCAGACAAGCAAAAGAATTGAAGAACAGTCACGGATCCGAATTAAGTACGCTACAGGCATATATGAATTAGCTCTGATTAGGATTATCAATTTGCTCATACTTGCCAAGAGTCGTCTAAAAATTGACTCACCCTTTAAAGCTAAAATTCGTAATACTTAACATGCAATTAATATATATATTCGTTCCTAAAAACAATAATTTAAGACATACCTCAGACTCTTTGAATAAAGCCTTAAAATTATCTACTGACATCAGTTGCTATCGATCGATCGAGATAAATCATATAACTTGGGAAATAATTATAGACTTAATTAAAAAAGCTAGTAAATTAACGCAAGGAGAGAGCATATCACTATTTTTTTTGTCAATTCAATTAGATTATCTATTGCTGACGATCGTACTCAAGCTACTATCCAAAATATTTTCCAAGCAGGCAATTGTATATTATTTGATGCACGAGCCTCGATATGAAAAGGGTAGAGTGAATCCAATCGATGCAAATTTAGTCTATTTATATAATTTACTACTAGGTAATTTTGCCGATCGGATTTTATTGCCGAGCAATGAGGCTTTAAATAAAGCTAAAACTTTTCTCGATCCTAGTAAATTTGAGCGCGTGAATCTAAGTTTTATTTCTATTCCAGAGCAGATATTAGAAGATAACTTAATCGAACTAAAAAATAATTGGGAGCGGCTGAAAACTTTTTCATTACTTGGTACTGCTGCTAAAGATAAAAATCCGCAAGGCTTCGTATTGCTAGCTAATATTACCGATCGACAGTATTCAGGAAAAACTAGATTCATTCGCGCTGGTTGCGATCGAGATGTGAATGTTGACTATGATGAGGATATCATCACTACATTTCCTGGATACATGACGGATAGTGGTAAAAGATTTTTATTTGGAATGACACACTTTATTGTGGTTCCTTACTTCTTTTCAACTCAGAGTGGAGTTATTGCCGAAGCATTAAGTTATGGTAAGATATTGATTGTTAATGATATCCCAGCATTCTCCAACCTTAAAGGGCTAGACTTTGTATTTATCATTGATTTCAGCAATGAAGATTCTATATTAAAATGCGTAAATAATTTATTCAATATGGATTGGACTGATTATGAACAGCGATATTGGAATGCGATCGAATATTTTCAAAATAATTTCTCAGAACTCTATTTATCAAAAGCAATAACTAGTATCATCCAGTCATCTACTAATTAATTGATAAATCATTTTATTAAGAAAATTATATTACCTCAATTTAGTGATAGCTTATGCGCCGTGTGTTATTTATTGCTCCTAGAATACCTTTCCCCCTCATGCAGGGAGATAGAATAATTTGTTATCATCGCTTGCAAAGTCTAAGTACAAAATATGCTATTACTCTGGTGACTTTCTATCAGTCACAGGCAGAGTTAGAGAACATCAAGATGCTTTCAGGCTTTTGTGAAGAAATTTATCCTATTTATTTGCCTAAGTGGAAATCATTACTCAATTGTGTGATGTGCCTATTCGATCGAGATACGCCTTTTCAGGTTGCTTACTATAAATCAAAACAGTTGCAGTTAAAATTGGATGAGCTAACTTATTGTAAAGATTTCGAGCTGGCTCATTATTTTTTATTGAGAGTTGCTGATTACCAAGTACCTAAGAATATTCCTAAAGTTATTGACTTAATAGATTCAATGCAACTAAATTTTAGTTCAAGAATTGCTGTGGAGCAAAATATGATTAGGAAGCTAATCTTAAAAATGGAACTAAATAGGGTAACTGATTATGAGATTAATATAATCGATAGATTTCGGAAATATATTCTGGTTTCTAGAAAAGACGCAGACTTTATCGGTACTTCACAAAAAATAGAAGTTATTCCAGTTGTCATAAATACCAATACTTTCAAACTATCTGCAACCACTCGAAATAAGTCTATAGTTAAAATAATCTTCTCTGGTCGCATGGCTTACGATCCTAATATTTGTGCTGTGCTATGGTTTGCAAATAACTGTTGGGATCGGATACATCAAGCTTTTCCAACCACCAAATTTATCGTAGCTGGAGCTGATGCTACTACAGAAATCATTAATCTAGGTAATGCTCGCAACATCGAGATTTCTGGTTACGTCGAGTCAATGATAGACACTATCTCCCAAGCAGATATTGCCATAGTTCCCATGCAGTCAGGCTCTGGGATGCAACTTAAAATTTTGGAAGCGATGGGCTGTGGTTTGCCAATCGTCACGACAACACTAGGACTAGGTGTAATTGAGGCTATTGATGGTGAAAGTGTCATGGTTGCTGATAGTGTAGATGAATTCGTTGCTGCTGTGACTAGCTTAATTCAAGACGAAGATAAAAGAAAAGAAATAGGAGCTAATGGGCGTAAATTAGTTGAATTAAACCATAGTTGGTCGAGTGCATCGACCAAAATAGAATCAATTTACAAAGATGTTATTTGCGATCGATAATTTAACTACACAATTTTTAGCTAATATCTACTATTTTCAGCGTATTAGTCAAGTTAAATCACAAATCACTTTATTATAAGTATGAAGTTCGATAGACGTAAACTTTTTGGCTTAATTACTGGCTTAGTTTTATCTACGATCGGTAGTATCGGCAGAAGTTTAGCTCAAAAAAAATACAAAAGTATCGATCGCCAGCGAAGTTTACCTTTTTGGGTGGGTTGGTACGATCGGATGGAAAATCCATCCCTTGCTGCGAAAGTGTATGCTAAAGGTATTAACTTGTTAATGCCTTATGTCGGAGACGTAAAAAAGGAAGCTATTCAATTATTTCTAGATAAATCCAATCGAGTCGGCGTAAAAGTTTTATTAGAAATTAATCGACCTTTAGTCGAATCAGGAAATATTGCAGGCATAAAAGACTTTGTTCGCACTTATAAAAATCATCCTGCTGTCTATGCTTGGTATCTGTATGACGAGCCGGAAATTAAAAAACCTACCCCACTATCGCCACAATTCTTAGAACGAATATATCAAGCAATTAAGGAAGAAGACAAATCAAAGCCAGTGGCGATCGTTTTTGCCGATCCTCATAAAATTGAATCTTTTGTCAATGCAATGGATATAGTAATGTGGGATCGGTATCCTTGTCTGGTGGGAGAGCCAGAGTTTCAATGGGTTCCAGCTTACCGCCGAGATTTCTATACAGTTATTTCGACAGCCAATCTGCACAATAAGAAATTTTATAATGTGCTTCAAGCTTCTAATGAGAAGCAATCAACCAAACGATTGCCAAGTAGTGCCGAACTTCGATACATGTTCTATCTGTCAGTTTTAGCGGGGGCTGATGGGTTACTATTCTGGATGTATTATTTTTCTGTAAATTCATGGAATGATTCTGTATTGTATCCTAATATTAAGGAGTTTAATAACTATATACCTGCAATTATTAAAGGTAAAGATCTAACCAACACACTGAGAGTGAGTAATTTAGATGTAGAAGTAAAGTTATTCTCTATTCCTAATACTAAAAAATATCTAGCGATCGCCATTAATCACGATCGGGTTCAAACTACGCTAACGGTGAAGTTCGATCGGAAATTTGCCGGAAAGAAAGTCACTACCGATCGAACTAAAACTAAGATAACTCAAATAGCTACTGATGCAAGTTTTAGCACTCTCTTGAAACCATATGAAGTTCTAATCTGTAAAATTGGTTAGGACAAGATGCTTCAGCCGCTACCGATCGAACTTATACTGCCAAAAAGCGTTGAATCACATCCTGACTCAATTCGCTCGTCGTACCTGAAGCTACAATCCCACCTTTTTGCATCGCGTAGTAGAGATCGGCTTGTCTGACGAAATGTAAGTGTTGTTCTACTAGCAATACCGATACACCCATCGTCTCCACTACGCGCCGCACTGCGGCTTCGATATCGAGGATAATCGAGGGCTGAATCCCCTCTGTCGGCTCATCAAGGACGAGTAAACGAGGATTTCCCATCAAAGCACGCGCGATCGCTAGTTGCTGCTGTTGTCCGCCACTTAAGTCTCCACCCATCCGCGTGAGCATAGTTTTTAAAACTGGAAACAGTTCAAATATCTCTGGCGGAATTTTGGTTGAATTGTGACTTTTACCCCGTGCTTCCAATCCGAGTAAGAGATTTTCTTCGACAGTTAATCGGGGAATAATTTCCCGTCCTTGGGGTACATAACCAATGCCCATTCTGGCGCGTAAATCGGGAGATTTATCATTGATTATTGCTCCATCGAGAACAACCCGACCAGTGCGCGGTTTGAGTAAGCCGATGATACTTTTCATCAGAGTAGTTTTACCTACCCCATTTCGACCGATGAGGCAAACCATTTTACCTGCTGGGACGTGCAAATCGACATTTCGCAAGATGTGACTCTCACCATAGTAAACGTTTAGACCGGAGATTTTTAGCATAATTTAATAGTGACTGGAGGGGATGGGAAATCGTGAGTATTAGCTGTCACCTTGGGGTTGACCGAGATATACTTCAATTACTCTAGGATCGTTTTGAACTTCGTCGATCGTCCCTTCACACAATACCGTTCCTTGATGCAAGACTGTGACTTTCCTAGCAATTTGACGAACAAATTCCATATCATGTTCAATTACTAAAATTGCATGACTTTCTGCTAAAGTAACTAATAAATTACCAACATTTTCAGTCTCTTCATCTGTCAATCCAGCGACAGGTTCATCGACGAGTAGTAAGTCTGGAGATTGCGCGACTAACATACCTATTTCCAATCGTTGCTTTTCACCATGAGAGAGTAAATCTGCATGTCGCTCGGCTTTTACTGCCAACCCGATCGTTTCTAATAATACGCCAATCCGATCGCGTTCTGCTTTGAGATTTTTTTTAAATAATGTTCCCCATACATCTTTAGTTTTACTCGCTGCCAATTCCAAATTCTCTCTAGCAGTAAGATTGAGATAGACTCTAGGTGTTTGAAATTTACGTCCGATTCCCAGTCGGGAGATTTGGTCTTCGGAGTAGCGACGGACATTTTTTCCTTTAAATAATACCTGTCCGGTAGTAGGTTTAGTTTTACCAGTAATCAAGTCGAGAAATGTAGTTTTACCTGCACCGTTGGGGCCGATTACTACTCGTAGCTCTCCAGGTGCCATGCTAAAGTTGAGATTATTAATAGCTTTAAAACCATCAAAATCCTTGGTCAAATTTTCAGTTGTTAAGATGCTCTCAGTCACTTTGTACCTCTGAATCGAGATCGAGATCGGGATAAGTTTTGCTAGTTTGCCGACGTTGTTGAAAGATTTTTTTTAAGCCGACGACGCCATCGGGTAATACTGTCACGACGAGGAGGAATAACGCACCTTGAAAGAATAGCCACACGTCTGGAAATTGCTCGCTCAAGAGGCTCTTGGCAAAGTTGACGAGTAAAGTACCCAAAATCGCGCCAATCAGGGTAGCACGACCACCTGCGGCGACCCAGATCACCATTTCGATCGAGAATCCGATGTCCATCAATTGCGGCGAAACACGTCCAGTTTGGATGGTATAAAACGCGCCACCAATTGCCGCGAGTGCAGCAGAAATCGCAAAAACTACCACCTTAAATCCAGTCGGATTGTATCCAGAAAATCGCAGCCGATTTTCATCATCACGGATGGCGATGAGCAAATTGCCAAAGCTACCACTAGTTAGCCACCGACACAGCGCATAAGCCAGCGCAAGCGCGATAATCGTCAGGATATAAAATGTGTACTGGTATGTCCCGACATCGGCACCGAGAATAGTTTTGAAATCAGTTAAACCATTAGTACCATTGAATAACTTTTGTTGCCCATTAAAGAAGTTGAAAAAGACGACGGTTGCTGCTTGAGTCAGGATTGAGAAATAAACGCCTCTAATCCGATTGCGAAAGACTAAGTAGCCCAGCAGTCCGCCAATAATAGTGGGAATTAAAACGATCGCAAGTATGGTAAAACCAAAGCTATGAAATGGTTGCCAAAATCCAGGTAATTCTGTTACGCCATAGAGATTCATGAACTCTGGTAGTTGGCTATTAGCATCTGCGGGAATCTGCAATTTCAAATACATTGCCAACAGATAACCACCCAATGCAAAAAAGACCCCATGCCCCAAACTCAGCAACCCAGTATAACCCCAAATCAGATCGATGCCTAATGCCGCGATGGCTAGAGCTAAAAATCTCCCCAATAAACTCAGTCGAAAATCAGTTAATACATAGGGTAAGATCAGGATGAGAATTAGCACGATCGCTCCGACAATTCCAGCTTCTACCAGTAATGGTGTCCGTTTACGTTTCTTAGGTACAGTAATCATCATAATTCATCACTCGCGATCGTCAACTTATCATTCATAACTTCGGTCATAGTTTTTAAAAAGTCTAGTCAGAAGATTTACTACCTACGAATCTACAGCTCGACATTCCGTCCCTTCTGCGGAAAAATCCCACCAGGACGCACTTGTAAGAAGATAATAATCAAGGCAAATACCATCACCTTTGCCATACTAGTAGTTGCAAAAAAGGTAAAGAAATCAGCAAGAGGTTGAATCGAGGCAAACATCGAGGCAATATTTCCCGAACCGATTAAATAGCTGGCTGTCCCAATACTCAATGCGGCAATAATCGTGCCTGCTAATTTACCAACTCCCCCAACTACTACCACCATAAAAGTATCGACTACATAGTTTTGTCCGGTATTGGGGCCGACAGAACCAAGTAAACTAATCGCACAGCCAGCGACGCCAGCCAAGCCCGAACCCAGGGCAAATGTAAACGCATCAACTTGGGCGGTGGGAATTCCCAAACAGGCACTCATATTCCGGTTTTGAGTAACAGCGCGAATCCGCAGACCCCAATTTGTCTTCTGTAAAAATAGGTAAATGCCAATCAAGCAAATGACCGTAATTACCATAATAAATAACCGACTGTATGGTAATTGAAAATCACCAATTGGCAATCCGCCCCGCAACCAAGCAGGTGCGGTCACATCCACATTTTGGGCACCGAACCAGGGTTGAGTCACCGCGAGTTGGAATGTTTGACCGATGAGCATACTAATTATGCTACTAATAGCGATCGATAATGGTAGTAAAATAGCGATCGCTTTAATCCGAATTCGATCGAAATCTGGACGGCGTTTAATTAATGACATCCCACCGAAAAATAACAGGCAAAATATTGCGATTGCGATCGCCAGTACCCAACTAATACTTCGGACAAACTGTTGCAAAATCAGACTCACGCCCCAAGTTGCCAGTAACGTTTCTAATGGTCTACCATATAGAAATCGAATTACTCCCCGCTCTAACACCACTCCAGCGGCTGCGGCAACTATGAAAGCGGCAATTAGGGCAAAGAATATATAAAGCTCAAATAGGGGCGCAGGGAGCAATTTAAACACGTTTTGGACGACAAATGTTGTGTAGGCACCCAACATCATCAGTTCGCCATGCGCGAGATTGATTACACCCATTAAGCCGAAGACAATGGCAAGTCCTAATGCCGAAATGAGCAGTACAGATCCAATGCTCATTCCATTAAAAATGGCTTCTAATAGTCCTGATAACATGGGATTAAGGGTAGAGGATACAAGGTAGGTAATAATTAGACGTATAGGATACTGTATCCGCCCGATCTAAAATAGTAGTGAGTGATACTCACTACCATTTCAATCCTATTCGCCAGCAGTTATTTACTAGGCTTTAGCCTTATACTTGCCACCTTTTGCGGGATCTGACCAATCACAAGCATAGCCTTTAGTTTCGGCTACATATTGATTCCAAGGAATCGGTTTAACAGCTTCCTTCGATTCTGAGACGATTTTGAACATCCCATCAGCACCGATTTCGCCGATGCGGACATACTTGGAGAGGTGATGGTTACTTTCGAGGGTTACTTTCCCTTCTGGCGCGTCAAAGGTCAAACCTAAAGCAGCTTTTCGCACGGCTTCGAGTTCGGTAGTCTTGGCTTTCTCGACTGCCATTTTCCACATATAGACCATGATATATGCAGCTTCCATCGGATCGTTGACTACGCGGTCTTTACCATATTTCTGCTTGAAGTTTTCAACAAAAGTTTTATTTGCTGGTGTATTCACAGTTTGAAAATAGTTCCAAGCAGCGTAGTGACCCTTGAGGTATTCTACCCCGATCGCTTTGACTTCTTCTTCGGCGACACTCACCGACATCACGGGATACTTATCAGCATTCAATCCCGCACTTTGCATCTGTTTGAAGAAAGCAACATTACTATCCCCATTGAGCGTATTAAAAATGACTCCACCCTTGGGTAAAGCCTGTTTGATTTTGGCGATAATTGGGGTGACTTCGTTATTACCTAAAGGTAGATAATCTTCACCGACTGTTTTGCCACCTTTTGCTTGTAATTGAGCTTTGATAATAGTGTTGGCTGTGCGCGGGAACACATAATCCGAACCGACAAGGAAAAATTCTTTACCTTTATTTGCTAGTAACCAATCGACAGCAGGTTCGATTTGTTGATTTGGTGCAGCACCAGTATAGAAGATCTCTTGCGAACATTCTTGTCCTTCGTATTGAACGGGATACCAGAGCATGTGCTTTTTCCCTTCAAATACAGGTAAAACCGCTTTCCTACTCGCAGAAGTCCAACAACCAAATACTGTTGCTACTTTATCTTGGTCGATCAATTTCTTGGCTTTCTCCGCAAATCTATCCCAGTTGGAACCACCATCTTCGACGATTGCTTCGATTTGCTTGCCCAATACGCCACCCTTGGCATTGATTTCCGCGATCGCGAGTTGTTCGGCATCGACCACACTCTTTTCACTAATCGCCATCGTACCACTGAGAGAGTGTAGAATGCCCACTTTAATGGTATTCCCATTAGCGGCTACAGGTGCGGCACTAGGACTGACTGCTGCATCTGGAGTAGTCGCGCTGGGACTAGCTGTCGGCGCAGATCCTGGTTTAGTACAGGCTTTGAGTAGCATCGTACCTGCGATCCCAGCACCACCCAAAATAATGAATCTCCGCCGCCCAAATTGATTTGCCATGGCTACTTAACTTTTACTCTTCACACAATATTTGCTGGATGCGATCCTATATGCTAATGTATCGATCGCTTTGTATCCTACAATACAAGCTGCTAGAGTTTGACCGAGATGTGAGACTAATGGCTTAGATGCGATCGACGTTTATTTTGCTAGTTCGCTATTAAACTCATTAAAACTACGTCTTTTCAGTTCAACTGAGTCCTTCCGTGGTAAAAGATCGAAGACTTCCCGTAAGGTATCATCCACTGTTTCAAATGACATTTGACCCGCTCGATCGAGTCGAATTTTACCCTGCTTATCAAAGATCACAGTTTGTGGAACTGTCCCACCATAATAGTATCCTGCTTCCGTGTTTGAATACTGACGATGTTCGGTTGATGATTTATCATCGAGTGCCAGACTATCTACAGTTACGGGAATAAAACTAGCTGCTTTGCCATAGTAAGCTTGAAGTTGAGAGATGACAGTTGAATATTTTTTACAGTCACTACTATCATCGACATAAAAAACTAACATCGCTGGTTTATTAGCTTTCAAAGAGTCGGCTAACGAAATTTTTGCTGGTACGAGCGAACCGTTGCCAGCGTATAGCACAAAAACATTACCATCATATCGATCGTCATCAATTCCGGCTAGAGCTGGATCTAATAATCCCCACGAACAAACAAAAATTAAAATGGCAGTTACTAACGATCGCCACACAGGTTTAAAGTAATTAGATAGCATTTTGACAGATAATTTAGTTAAATATAGTTTTTGAAATCAAATCCAAAGTAATAAAGACGATCGAACTCAAGCTGAGGACAGGGTGCCCAATCTAAATTCTAGCTGCGGTTTAAAGAAGAACAGAAGCTATAGCTTCGGGGGTGAAATCCACCGCAGAACAGCCTAACAACCTAACAACCTAATTATCAATTATCAATTATCAACCGCTCTCACGGCTTCTAACATCCGCGAGAAATAGACACTTCTTTTACTAATCGCCTTCCGCTTGATGGTAAAGCCCTGCGCTTCCAAAATCTGCGTCACATCTACTTCACGGTGGAGATAAGAGCGGGTAGCTTTGCTTGCGCCAGGAAAGAAGCTACCAATCTTTTTTAGTACCGATAGCCAAGGAGTTTTGGGTGCAAAACTGATAATTAGCCGTGATTGGGCTGTCGATGCCAAGTGAGAAATCATTGCCGCAGCTTTGGATTGGGGATAGTGAATCAACACATCCAGACAGACAACTGTATCGTAACTACCACTGAGGCTTTCGAGATCTTGAACGCTAAAGCTTGGATTATCATTATTGCCCAGCACTTCAACCGCGCGTTCTTTAGCTTCCCCAACCATTTTCTCAGAAATATCACTCGCACTAACTATCGCACCAGCAGTCGCCAGCGGAATGCTCAAGCTACCCACCCCACAGCCTGCGTCACAGATGGATAAGCCCTCTAGGTTATTATCTGCGTCCAACCACTCTAACAAGGTATCTACCGTCTGTTGATGCCCGATGCGGACATCAAGCTGGATCTTATTTACTTCACCATCGCCATAAATCCGCTTCCAGCGATCGAATCCCGTATTATTAAAATATTCTTTAACTATTGCCTTGTCGTCTACTACATCCATCGAACTTTAAGTGTCAAAAAATTATGGCTATCGGTAGACAACTATAGCAGGGGATCGAGGGTGTGAGGTAGGATCGTTAGACTCACAATCTGGTTAATTAGGTAAACGGCAAAAGTTGAAAAGTTACTCTTGTTACCCCGATTCCCGATTCTCCATCACCTATTCCCGATAATGCAACATCATTACGCCACACTGTTAGATATCCCTAGTTCCCTACCACTACCGAAAGTGATATTTTTAGATGCCTTCGGGACACTATTTGGAGTCCGAGGTAGCGTGGGGAAAATTTATAGTGAAGTAGCTAGTAAATATGGTGTCAATTGTGCCCCTGAATTACTCGATCGATACTTCTATGTAGCTTTTAGAAACTCCCCTCCCTGTGTTTTTCCTGGTATTCCCACTTCAGACATCCCCATGTGTGAGTATCAGTGGTGGCGAGATATCAACCGTCAGA
>ENA-OFCD01000660-OFCD01000660.1-metagenomes-genome-assembly--contig:-NODE-660-length-20724-cov-6.063573_pt1 | contig 20724 bp, 20 predicted proteins | sample MGYA00153392_OFCD01 | MGnify analysis MGYA00153392
GGTGGTGTAAACTGAAAATATGAGCGAATTGGTTACTGTAAGTCGGTTGCGGGGTTATCGTAAGACTTACATCGCAATGCTGGTGTCAGCCACGCTCAGCCTCATCGCCTCGTTGGTGCTCTCCTACGACGCGGTTAAGTTGGCGGCAAACCCTGGGATCAAACTTTCATGTGATGTGAATGCGATTGTTTCCTGTGGCAAAGTGGCTCGCTCTTGGCAATCTAGTCTTCTGGGATTCCCAAACGCGTTTCTTGGGCTAATGAGTGAACCAGTCGTCATTGCAGTTGCTGTGGCAGGCCTCGGTTTGGTCGCCTTTCCGCGTTGGTTCCTGCGTGCCGCTCACCTCTTCTATGCCCTGGGCTTAATCTTTGCCTTCTGGCTCTTATCTCAATCCTTTTTTGTCATAAAAGCGCTCTGCCCATGGTGTTTACTCGTAACTGTCTCCACGGTCACTGTTTTCTCCACCATCTCTCGAATAAACATTATGGAGAACACCTGGGGACTATCCGAAGAGAGGCACCAGGGGCTGGTGAACTTCCTTAACCGGGGTTGGGGCAGAGTCTTGTATACATTTACATATTCGTTCCTGGCCCTTGCGATCTTCTTCAAGTACGGGACCAAACTGATCCAATAACACTCTTTAGGTTTTAGTGAACTCGATATGGTTCATGACACTTTGACATCAGTGTTTAGGATCTCTTCAAATCTGCGGCTTTCTGTTAACTGCCGTAGTCGATCCAAGCCATCCCAGACCTCTACGTAACTACATGGCAACGGTGAAATAGCTAAACGAATCGAATTAGGTTCCCGATAGTCAGGAATGACGTTACATATCTGACGCAATGCGATCGAGATCCGTTTGGCATCAGGGTGCGAAAGTGAGATATGACCGCCACGCTCCTTCGATTTCCGCGGGGTATTAAGTGTGAATCCTAATTCGGCAAGCCATGCATCATATAAAGAGATCATCATCTCGGTACCGATTGCGCACTTCGCCTCGATAGCCTGAATCGTTGCCTCTTCAATCATCCCAAAGGCTGAGTTGATGCAACGAAGCCCAATGATTGATGGGCTTGCGATTTGAAAGCCTCGTATGCCATCGTTCTTCTCGAAAAATTCGCCCATCGCAAATTGATTCCGCTGCGCAAACCAGCCTTGTATTGGGGTTCTCAACTCCCCCTGCAGACGGTGGGAAATGTAGAGCCAGGCTGGAGACCCGGGTCCGGAGTTGCCATATTTGTAGGTGCAACCCACCATAAGATCGACGTTGTTAAGATCCACGTCAAGGCTCAAGGCGCCAACTGCATGGCTGGCGTCCCAGATAGCTAGAGCCCCATAGCGCCGCGCAAGTTCAGTTAACGCCTGAATATCGTTGCGCGCACCCGAGCGATATTGAATTACTTCAAAGGTAATAAATGCCACATCTTCAGATAGGTAGGGCTCTAAGATCTCGGGAGTTATGCGCTCATGGGTGGCGCTACTACCTGCCTCGTTATCAATTTCGATGAGGTTTAAATTATGGATCCGGGCCAAACCTTGCAAAATATAACGATCCGTAGGGAAGTTCCCTTTATCGGTAATGATCGTTTTGCGACCAGGTCGTGCCGCTAGCGCTGCTCCAACTAATTGATAAAAGTTTACCGAAGTCGTGTCACACGCAAGAACTTGGCCAGGGGCGGCGCCCAGCGCTGCTCTTCCAATCAAATCACCAGTTACTTCCGCTTCATCTATCCATTCCGCCCACCCATTAACGAGTTTCGGACCCCACTCCTTAAGTAAATATTCTTGAACCACGCCGATAGTCGCTTTCGGCAAACGCCCCAAGGAGTTGCCATCTAGGTAACACAAATCAGGATTATTGATAACAAAGCGCTCCCGATATATTGCTAGTGGGTCGGCGGCGTCTAGTCGTAGCGCGTACTCTCGATCGGTAACTTTCACGACCTTACTGTAACGATATCCAATACCGCCGCTTTAGAACTCCGTCAAAATCAATCCGATTTTCAAGTCTTCCTCCTTGAGACTCGATGACCATAGCCGAGCCAAGATTGTCATCGTTACAGGTCATCAGGATTTCACTCACCCCAACGGTTCGAATAATTTTGAGCGATTGCTTTAGGATTTCGGTCGCTACTCCCTGCCTCCGAAATTTTGGGCGTACTCCATAACCGATATGCCCAACATAATTAAACAAAAATTCATTGAGAGAATGGCGGATGGAGGTTCGCCCGACGATTACTCCGTCTATCTCAGCAACCAGGAAGGTGGCTTGGACCCTCCCCGTTGGTAAGTCGTGGTTAAGGTGTTCATTTTCAAGAATCTTTAGGTACTCAATCCAGTTCATACCCTCTGCATACTCCAGTAGAAATTCGAAGTCATCCGAAGCTAACTCGTGGTGCGCCGCAATGGCCTCTCGCTCGTCAGAGGGAAGAAGAGGTCGCAAATTCATCTCATGTTAAAATTTCAGATCGATAGATGCAATGACATCAACTCGACTTTCGGGGAGATCGTAATCAGCACATGCACGATTGAGTTCAGCCACAATCATTTCAGCAGGTATAGCGACCCCATCCCAAGATTCATCCATGGTCGTGTGCGCATCTGAAACTAGTGTGACGTCCAGCCCTCGTTCTATTGCTGCGTGAATCGTGTGGCGTACGCAGTAATTTGTCTGAGCGCCGGTGACGACCAGGTGACCTACCCCGAGCTCTTCCAGAACCGCCTCCAGGTCGGTCTCTTCAAAGGAGCTACGCCACTGCTTGTGGATGATCTTCTCGTCCTTGGTGGGTTTTAGTTCAGGGACGATCTGCCAATACTCACTGTCGATAGGCATATCGTCCTCGGAATGCTGCACCCAGATCACATTTGTCCCAGCGGCCCGAGCCCGATCAACGAGTCCGACAATCTTGGCGATCGTCGCATTTCGATTCTTCGCATAGTCAACAACACCATTTTGAACATCAATTACCAGTAGGGCGGTGTCGGTGCGATCCTCGTAAGCGCTCATCCTCTTCACCTTTCTCCTCCATTGACTAGAAACTCAATGGTAGGAGAGAAATGATAAGAGGAAATCGGTCAAAACCACAGAAAAGGGAGCAGGGCCCGATTTTCAGGTGAATTCGGGCCGCACTTTATTGACTACTTGGGGAATGAACTATTTAACCGCCCCAGCCTTGGTCGCCTGCTCAACTTCTTGCAGCTTTCCGGTGGTTACGTCATAAATATACCCATAGATTGGAATGTTCTTAGGAACCAGTGGATGCTGCCGAATTCGCTCTACATCATCCGTCACAGAAACCTCCTGATCGGCAATCGTAAGCCAATCAATGTACGCGCCTTGGTGTGATCCAGGGCCACTGCCCACGTCATAGAAGCCCTCAGCACCCAGCGCCGCGGTTTCAAGGCTCTTTGAGAGTAGGCCTCGGATGACATCGTCGGTAAAAAATTCCATGCCACAGTTACTGTGATGAATGACGAACCACTCTTTAGTGCCCAGGAGTTTGTAGGAGATGACTAGTGAACGGATTGCGTCATCACTTGCGCGGCCACCAGCATTTCGAATTACATGGGCATCGCCCTCGGAGAGTCCGGCGTATTTTGCTGGATCAAGGCGGGCATCCATGCAGGTGAGGATGGCGAACTGTCGTGCAGGTGGAAGGGCGAGCTTGCCCTTCTCTCCAAATGATGCAACATACTTATTGTTTGCGTCGAGAACTTCATTTAGGACGGACATGAGGTATCACTTTCTAAAGGTTTCGCATTTTTAAGCGCGCTTGCCAGACGTTCTGGCGTCGTCATCTCTCGTGACTGCGGTGAAGGTACTTGGTACAAAATATTAAGTCCACTTATCAAGGACAACTTGTACATGCAAGTCAGACGCAAGTTAAAATGTTGTGAGAAGATGGTTCTTGAGGGTCACATCCGGCAAAGGGGGAATAACCAAAGATGAAGAACAGCGCCAACTTTTCGTTTGTTCCACACCATGATGGAAGCGAGCTTTACGTCAGCGACATTGCCCCAAAGATCGGGGACTCAGTTACGTTACGGGTTCGAATTCCGCACAGTTATATCTTTGAACAAGCCTTCGTCCGAGTCTATGAAGATGCTGAACCTCGTACTTACCCACTAAAAAAGGCAACAAAGCTCGCGCGCGAAACCTGGTATCAGGTCAGCATTCCTATTCGAAATCTCCACACCATCTACCGCTTTGTCTTTATTGGTGAGGGGAAATATGAGTGGCTAAACGCCCACGGTTTATCAGATCACGATGTACATAGTAATAACGATTTTCAGATCGTCGCCGCACCAGCTAATCCAGAATGGATTCACCATTCAGTCTTTTATCAGATTTTTCCCGATCGGTTTGCTCGATCGGGGCGCATAAACATAACTCCAGACTGGGCCCACCCGCGCGCTTGGAATGAACTACCCCGTGGCCGCAGCAAGTACACAGGTACAGAACTCTATGGCGGTGATTTATACGGGGTCGCCGAGCACTTGAATCACATCGAAGACCTTGGCATAAACGGTATTTACTTCACACCGCTGTTTCCTTCCCGCTCAAACCATCGCTATGACGCCGTAGATTTCAATCACGTTGATCCAGTCCTTGGCGGAGATAAAGCACTCTTATCGCTTTTGAAAGAGGCAAGAGGTAAGGGCATTAAAATTCTGGGAGATTTAACTTCTAACCATTGCGGCGTGGGCCACACCTGGTTAACCAAGGCAAAGGCTGACCCAAAATCCAAAGAGTACTCCTACTTCTACTGGGATAACTCCATTAAATGGGGTTACGTGGGTTGGTATGGTCTGGAATCCCTGCCGAAGTTCAATTTCTCATCCAAGGCGCTTCGCGAGGCGATGTACGGGGCAAAGAATTCCATCGTAAAGAAATGGATCGCTCCCAAGTTTGGAATGGCCGGTTGGAGAATCGATGTAGGAAATATGACCGGCGTGCAAGGGGCGGATGATTTTCATACCGAGGTAATGCGCGGGATCCGTCAAGCTATGTATGAGGTCAACCCAGATACCTGGTTAGTCGCCGAAAATGGGGACTTCAAAGCTAGCGACCTAGATGGCCTAGGGTGGCAGGGGGCGATGAATTATCAGGGGTTTATGCGGCCCCTTTGGAATTGGATAAATCGAAATCCTGAAATCACCGGAGGGTTTCAAGGCCTCCCGTTTGCCATGCCCAAGATCAACGGGAAGCAGTTAATCGCATCCATACAAGAGTTCAATGCATCTATCCCCTGGCGCTCCTTAACCGCCAGCATGTTGCTCTTAGATTCACACGACACCGCTCGGCTTCGAACGGTAGTTCTAGGTGATCGTGCCGCCCATTTGGCAGCTATGACCATGATGCTGACCTATCCGGGCGTACCTTCAATCTTCGCGGGTGATGAGATCGGCCTGGAAGGTTCGTGGGGTGAGGATGCGCGCCGAACGATCAATTGGGAGGACCGTTCAAAGTGGGATACAGAATTTATGGATGAAGTGAAGAAATTGGTCGCACTTCGCAGCTCTCATAATGCCCTTATTTACGGGGGATTGCGATGGGTTGCCGTGGAAGATGACTATGTCGCTTACCTCCGTGAATCTAAAAGCGACTCCCTGCTGATATTTATTTCCCGATCGGGTGTTTCGGCAGAAATAGATCTCACTAACTTTGGTTACGAAGTCACTAAAACTCTTTATGGCCAGGACGCCAAGGGATCATCCATCGCCATCACATCAAGGACGGCGACTTACGGAATTTGGCAACTTAAAAGAAGTTCGAAGATCAGTCAATAAGTGAAGGAGGGAACCTGTGGGCAACCCCCAGAACAGGGAACCAAGAGTTAGTAGGTGAATCTTCTTACTCGCCGCTGATATCAAAACGCCGACTACCTGTTCCGGAGCGGAGTGCGGTGAGTGCCCAGAGCATCGCGATCACGTCAATAACCTCTTGGGCGATGGCCCCTTGACTGGCATTTGAAATTCCGAATGCACCGGTCCCCATGACGATAAAAGAGAGCCCCATACCAATACCAGCGGCTTGAAGAGCTTTCTTGCGTGAGGATTGCGCAATTCTGATGGCCCAAGTTAGGCGATCAATCGAATCATCAACAATGACTACATCGGCCGCCTCGCTCGCTGCTGATGCCCCACGAGCCCCCATGGCCACGCCAACGTCCGCCACCGCTAAAGCGGGAGCATCATTGATTCCATCGCCAACTACTATTACCGATCCTTTTGATCTTGCGATTGCTTTCATCGCAATATCCAATTTGCCCTGTGCCGTGACTCGTGAAAATACCTCTGAAATTCCCACTAAAGAAGCAACTTCCTGAGCCGTTTCGTCGCGGTCTCCTGTAACCAGCGCAATGTGGGCAACGCCTGCAGCTCGCAGATCTGCAACCATTTGTTTGGACTCTGCTCTAATTGGGTCATCTAAGCCAATTACGCCAACTAGTTCACCATCTCGTGTAACCGCAACCATCAGTGGTTTAGTGAAGTGAAGCCATGTAGGTTGGTCACTTCCCATTTGACCCACAGTTACCCGAGATCCATCCAAGGTCGCTGAAATTTCATGCCCAGCGATCTCTTCTGTCTCTGCACAGGGTGAAAGTGTCAAACCGCGCGCTCTAGCGTCATGGACAAGTGCCTTTGCCACAATGTGCGGACTGTAGAGATCGACAGAAGCTGCAATCTGAAGAACTTCCTCGACGCTTAACCCGGGACGCGCATTTATCTCAGATATCGCAGGCCCACCACGAGTCAAAGTCCCAGTCTTATCCAGTAACACCGTCTCAGTAAGCGCTAGCAGCTCTAAAACTCCTCCCCCTTTGATAATGGCACCATTCTTCGCTGCCCTTGAAATGCCTGCCACAATTGCAATCGGCACAGCAAGGAGGAGTGGGCATGGTGTCGCTGCAACAAGTACAGCAACTGCCCGAGTAATTTCCCCTGAGATTGCCCATGCAAGGCCTGCAATGATCAGTGCTGCGGGAACGAAGCGGAGAGCCCATTGATTTGCCAGACGAACTCCGGGGGCTAATTTTACTTCCGCATCCTTGACCAACTTAATAATCCCTGCATAGGTGCTACTTTCAGAGGTCGTTGTCGCAGTGTATTCAAACGGGGCGCCTGCGTTAAGCACGCCACTAGAGACGTCATCTCCGATTTCACGGTTTACCGGAAGAGGTTCACCGGTAAGAGCTGACTCATCCAACGTTGCACCCAAAAGTAGAACACCATCTGCTGGCGTGATCTCGCCTGTCCGGATTAGTAATCGGTCGTCAATTGAAATCGCTGCTATATCAATTTCGAGAATGAGCCCGTCCGAGCTGACTCGGTGGACGGTTCGCGGCATTCGAGCGAGGAGTGACTTGAGTTGACGCTCGGCCTGTCCTTCAGCCCAACTTTCAAGAACACGCCCAGTGGCCAGCATGACCGAAATAAGCGTTGCAGCGAGGAGCTCATCGGTTAATAACGCACCTACTAGTGCCAGCACTGCGAGTACATCCGAACCTATGGTCCTGTGACGCAGGTCGGCCATTAGCCAAGCGATTGCTGGAATTAATCCGCTAAGACCACCAACTACCCAGAATGGGTGAGCGATAAACCCCAAGCTCAATAAGATGGAGGATGTAATAAAGAGCGATACATTGAATTGACGTCCGCTCATAAAAGCAAGGGTACTTTTCTTTTTAAACGAACGCCTTACTTTTTTTGGGGAAGTAATTCGAATCTCTTGCTAAATTCTGCCCTTCGCTTGCGCGAATGAGGCACCATTTCACTCCCCTGCGAGAATTGAATTGGGAGGATCGCCTAATACCTCTGAATTCTTTTCAGCCATCCTTGGGGGGGCACTTTGAATCTGAAAAGGAGCAGAAAACGCAACAGTCAGGCGAAATCGGCTTTAACACTTCATGGCAATTTAAGCACTGGTAAAAAATTAGACAGGAGTCTTCAGCCATCAATTCCGTTTTAGCAAAACCACAATTAGGGCAAATAATCGTCCCCACAGCGCTCATCTTCTAAGTATAAAGACGAGTTGTCGAATAAGCCAGAAAACTCAATAATCTGTAGATATTTCAATCTCTTGTATCCGACGAGATAATCCAGCCATACAGAGAATGACTATAAAACTGAGAACATATATAGGTTGCGTGCTCTTCACGAAGTCGGCTCGTTGAATTTGGCTCAATGTGAGTACTGAAAAATGAATTGAAACCTTCCAAAGAGCGAAAAGAGTCGCCAACGAAGCGCTAACACCCAAGAGCCCTCCAAGTTGACGAAAAAGTGTATTTATTGCGGAAGCGGCCCCACGATTAGCTTTTCCTAGCGCTGCAGGAGCGAGGACTGAGGTAAATTGATTGACCAATCCCGAGCCGATTCCAAGTAAGAAGAGAGATAAAGAGATCGCAGTAATTCTGGAAGAGAAGATCAGTGGAATAAACCCAAGTGCAAGAAAAAGCAATCCAAAAAATCCTAAAAGACGGTAAGGCTTTTGCTTAGAAAAAATTTGGCTGGCGTATCCAGAACCTAATAAATTCCCAAGGCCCATGACAAGAAGCACAACTCCAGCGATCGTTGGCGAACGATGTGAAACAATTTGAATAGAGAGAGAGCCGATGGACATGGCAATGAGCACTGCACCACTCGCTACAGCACTGGTTAATATTGTGAGCGAATAATTTCGGTTCTTGAAGAAGGAGAGTGGAAATAGGGCCGACAAGCCTTTACCTCTCTGAATATAAACAAAAGCAATTAGTGAAACCACTAAAAGAACTGCATAAGAGCTCCTGCTCGCGGCAGAAAAATTGCTCCGAGAGGCCTGCGTGAGAGCCAAAGTTGAGAGGATCGAAGTTCCAAAGAAAATAGTTCCAAGCCAGTCAAACCGCCCAACTTGTTTACGGATGACTGCTGGGAGGTACTTTGCTCGGAATAGAGCAACGGTGACAATGGGAAGATTAAAGATAAAGATCCAACGCCAGCCGGTTATCCCCAAGATTGTTCTTTGGGAGGCCATGACTCCTCCAAGTATGGGACCAAGAATACTTGCCATGCCAAAGATAATGACAAATACCAGGATATATCTTCCACGTTCCCTAACCGGGACAACATCTGCTATCACTGCAAAAGCTAAGGAGAAAAGTCCACCAGCCCCTAACCCTTGTATAGCTCGGGCGAGAATTGATAAATCAAAATTACTTGCAAGAATTCCCAAACCAGAACCAAGACCGAAAAGAATCAATCCTATTGAGAATAGTTTTCGACGCCCAAATGAATCCGAAAGACGCCCATAAATTGGAGTTGTTAGGAGTGATGCCGCAATGTAGACCGTTATCAACCAAGATTGATCCGCTACGTGGTGAAAATATTGGGAGATAGTCAATGAGGCAGTTGAGATCACCGTTTGATCTAAAGCGGCAAGAAAGATACCCAGCGCCAACCCCGAGAGAATCTTTGAAACTTTCACGCACTACTCTAATTGGGCAACAGTTGGCAGATCAGCTCGCCCATTAGGACAACAACCGACGGCGCAGAAATCTGCCCAAGGCCCCAGTTCTGAGAGTGCCTTCTTCGGAGCATTTTTAACCCGCTCTTCAACGAGTTCAGCGATTGCCGTGACAAATTGTGAATCTATCCCAGGTGTAGCCACTCGGGCAAAGAACAGGTGGTTCTCTTCCGCAATTTCTTTGGCTTCATTGTCGAGATCCCAAACAACTTCCACATGGTCACTGACAAAACCAATCGGAACAACTATGACACCCTTGATCCCAGATTTAGCAGCATCTGCGATCGCATCCCCTATATCCGGAGAGAGCCAAGGGACGGAGGGAGAACCGCTACGAGATTGATAGACCAGCCGCCACTCTGGGATTTGGATATCCGTATATAACTTAGATTGGGCTGTCACAAGTCCTGCTGTTGTTTCGTGCTGTGCGACATACATCCCACCTTTGTAGGACTCACGCATACCAATCGGTCCCGACGTATCTGCCATTGAATCTGGGATGGAATGGGTTGTGAAAAAAATCATCACTTCATTCGCCTTAAGACCGGCAGCAAAAGAAGCGTCAACAGCTCTTGCTAGGCCTTGCGCAAATGGAGTAACAAAACCTGGGTGGTCAAAGTAATGACGGATCTTATCTATCCTCAACTTACCCACTAATTCAGCCTCAATAAGTGCCTGCGCTAGATTTTCGCGGTATTGACGGCACCCAGAGTAGGAAGAGTAAGCGCTCGTCACCAGTGTAAGAACGCTTCGGTGTCCATCTGCGTGTATCTCACGAAGAGCGTCGGCAAAATAGGGGTCGGAATTTCGATTACCCCAATAAATGGGGAGATTAATTCCTCTTGCGGCAAACTCTTCACGCATCGCACCGAGAAGGGCGCGATTCTGGTCATTAATTGGACTAATTCCATCCAACGCTAGGTAGTGATGCGACACCTCTTCGAGACGCTCTCTGGGAACACCTCGACCTGCCGTCACGCGCTCAAGGAATGGCATTACATCGTCCGGCCCTTCAGGACCACCGAATGAGGTCAACAGGATTGCGTCGTAATTCATGCAAAGATCCCTACCAATTCTTTTATCGAGAGCAAATGACCGGTGTAAAAAGGAATCTCGATCCGCACATGTCGACGCGCTTCGGTATTGCGAAGTTCACGCATCATGTCCACCATTTCGTGGAGATCATCTGATTCGAGAGCTAAAATCCATTCATAGTCCCCCAGTGCAAAGGCTGAGACTGTATTAGAGAGGATGCCAGAGAAATCTCGGCCCGCTATTCCATGTTCGACCAACATCGCACGGCGCTCCTCCTCCGGCAGTAAGTACCACTCGTAGGAACGCACAAATGGATAGACAACAACCCATTGCTTCGCTGCTGCACCAGTCATAAATGCCGGTACGTGTCCCTTGTTAAACTCAGCTGGACGGTGCAGACCCATAGCGGACCAGACGGCGCTTGATGCTCGCCCAAGATGAGTGCGTCCAAATTGTTGCAATGCTTTCTGAACATCTTCCGCACTATCTCCATGAATCCAAAACATGAAGTTGGCGTCCGCCCTCAATCCACTCACATCATAGATTCCTCGCAGAAGCACGCCACTTTCCCCCCATGTTGCAATTAGCGCCTCCAGTTCCGTAACGGCGCTGCCCAATCCATTTTCAACCAAACCGAAATCTTTGATGTGAAAGGCAGTCCATGTTGTGTATCGAATGGATTCATTAATTTCACGAACTTTAACTTTGGATAAGCTCTGTTCAGACACTGAGAAGTCCCTCCATTTTTCTTCGCGTGCGACCAATAACGCCAGCGATTCCATTACCGCTTACTCCCGATCCGACAATCATCAGACCAGGGTACTGTGACAAAGTTTGGTCTATTTTCTGCAAAATTTCCTGATGTCCAATTCGGGCTTGAATTAGGGAGTTAGGCCACCTAATTACTGTGCTCTGCAAGATCTCCGGGTGATCTAAACCATACAAAATTGCCACATCACGTCGGGCAGCTTCCAGCAAATTTGTATCGCTAGGGTCAACGACTCCGTCCCGTCCATAGGAGAGCCGTATGAAATCCATGCCTTCAGCCAGATCCTTGACCCAGGCCCATTTGGCTGTTACGTGGGTGGAGGCCTTGGCGGAGATCCCAAAACCCTGGTCACCAATGAGCACCCCAGAACCCAACGGTTCTGCCGCAAGTTCTGGTGCTCTAACTGCCAACAGAACGAGCGCGACATCGATTGAATTTATCTCGGAGAGTAATTCGGCTAGGTCTGCAAATCCCGAAAGAATTTTTCGTCCCGATACTGGGTTAGTGGCAATAACAAGGTAGTCCGAGGAGATGATTTGGTCATTTACGGCGACCTTCCAAGAACGATCAAAGAAAATGTTAGACACCGGTGAATTCTGAGAGATTTCCACCCCCCGTTCTTTGAGAAGCAATAATAATTTGCGAGTTATCAAATTGATTCCCCCGTTAATTCCGGCAACCGCTGAACCAGGGATGGATGCGGAACCGCGCATCTTCTTTACAGCTTTGTGGAGGGAGCCAAGCTCTTGAGCTAGAGGGAGTAACCCGGGCAAAAGTGAGTCCATCTCCAGCAAATATGAGTCCGATGCATGCACGCCTGCAACCACCGGATTAACCAGTTTCGCGACGACCATTGGACCTAATCGTTTTGCAACGACTGCCCCCAAGCTCCGCTCATCCGTGATGTTCCACGGTTGCGCATCAAGCTCCTCCGCCGCCTTTGCTTCGGTAACCCCGAGAATTGCGATGACGTTGGGATCGGTGAGATCGGAGGGAATTCCCATCATGCCATGGGGAATCAGAAAAGATTTACCATCATTAAATATTCGGGCATCAGATCGTGCGGGAGAAACCAGAAAATCGGATAGGCCCAAATCCTCGATCAAAGCTAGAGCCTCGGGGCGAGTAGTTGCAAAGGATTCTGCTCCAGCGTCTACTCTAACTCCCAAAATATCTATAGAAGCGATCGCGCCTCCGCAGTGTTCAGCGCCCTCATAGAGAGCGACGCTCTTTCCCGCCTTGGATGCTTCATAGGCTGCCAATAATCCAGCAAGTCCGCCTCCTACGACAACGCAATCAAAGTGCTGCATGTACATAATCGACTAACTGGGTAAGTAGCCCGGGGTCTGTCTCGGGGATTACACCATGTCCAAGATTGAAGATATGAGATTGCGCAGCACGCCCCTCCTTAATAATTGCCTCTGCAGCTACCTCAATCTGCGCCCAATCACCGAGTAGGAGTTCTGGATCTAGATTTCCTTGGAGCGGAATCTCAGTTCCCAAAGCCTGGATTGCTTCAGCAATGGAGAGGTCATTACTAATTCCCATAACGGTAGCCCCGGTTGACCGCATCTGATTCAAAATTTTACCGGTCCTAACGCCAAAGGCAATACGAGGAACGGGCAAATCTGAAATTAGATCAAAGACCAACTTGGAGTGTGGCATGGCAAACCTCTCGTATTGATCAGGCGTTAATCGCCCCGCCCACGAATCAAATAATTGAATCGCACTCGCGCCCGCATTTATTTGAGCTCGCAGAAATTCAGCGGTTACTTTTGCACACCACTCTAAAATATCTCCCCACAGCACTGGATCTTTCTCCATCATCAAATGGCAAGTAAGCAATTCTTTGGAAGGTCTACCCTCAATTAAATATGAAGCAAGGGTAAATGGAGCTCCTCCAAAACCTAATAGTGGAGTATTTCCCAATTCGGCGACAGAAAGTTCTACCCCTCGAATTATGGGAGCAAGCGACTCCTCATCGAGGAGAGTCAACTTTTCAAATTCTGCGCGTGAACGCACCGGAGTTTCCAAAACCGGACCGACACCGGACACGATCTCTACTCCCACACCTGCCAGTTTTAGAGGAATGACGATGTCGCTAAAGAAAACCGCCGCATCCACCCTGTGTCTGCGTACCGGTTGCAAAGTGATCTCCGCCGCTAATTCAGGCTTTAAGCAAGAATCTAACATTGGCACTCCCTTACGGATTTCTCGATATTCGGGGAGTGAACGACCAGCTTGCCTCATAAACCAGATTGGGGGTGTGGCTTGAGCCACTCCGTTAAGGGCCAAAACTATGGGAGATGAAGCGGTTTTTCCCGACACGAGCGGGTGATTTGTTGCCAAACTCATGGAGTAAGTATCCCACTATTGTCACTAATATCTTCCCGTGGGAATACTTTTTGTAGGGACTAGCTATCGCGATATCTCCCTTCAAGATTTAGAGGTGTTAGAGAAGAAATCAGAAGGAATTAGAAGCGCAATCAATTCACTTGAAGCGTCTGCAAATGGAATTGAAGGCTCTGTAATTGTGAGTACTTGCAACCGGTTTGAAGTTTACGTAGAAACCGAAACACCAGAAGAATCCTCGAAATATATTCTTGACCAGGTTCTCTCTGTAACGGGCGTTGAAAATCCCGCTATCAACATTTCTACCGGTATAGACGCAATGAGACATCTCTTTCGTGTAAGTGCAGGGTTGGATTCCATGATCGTCGGCGAGGTGGAAGTATCCGGCCAAATAAAGCGTGCATTAACAGAATCGCGGCAGCTGGGTCAGACCTCTCGAATCACAGAAGCTCTTTTCCAACGCGCCTCAGAAGTTTCAAAGAGAGTGGCAAATGAGACTGGCCTAGGTACGGCAGGGCGATCATTAATCACCAGTGGATTAGATATTCTCAAGGATCGAGGAGTTGACCTTCGGAATCGAAAAGTTCTAGTGATCGGGACTGGTGCCTACGCTCGAGTAGTCGTCTCTGCTCTCGCAAGAGAAAGTGTTGGCGAAATTTTTACCTACTCTAATAGCGGGCGGGCAGAAATTTTCTCTGAATCCCACGGGACTACCCCTGTGAAGAAGGATTCGTTCGACGCCATTCTCGCGACCTGCGAAATGATTGTCGCCTGTAGCGGAGTTCAAGGAGCGGTTGTGACCGCCAACCAGATTAAAAATCTACCCCACAAGATCCTACCTATTATTGATCTTTCACTTGCTCGAGATGTTGAAAATTCCGTCAAGGCACTTTCTAATGTGATTGTTATAGATCTGGATGAGATTCATCGAAACGCCCCGACCGAGCATCATGACACGATCACCGCCGCAGAGGAATTAGTTGCTTTGGCGGCCACCGAATTTAACCAGTACCTTCTGGCGCGGCGTGGAGATCCTCTCATTCGTTTACTTCGCGAACATGTAGAAGATATCGTTCAAGCGGAAGTTGATCGCGTGCGTCGAAAAAGTGGTGAAGAATCCGCCCTTCAGGTTAGTCATTCCCTACGCTCAGTTACCAAAACTATCTTTCACAAGCCGACAATTGCCGCACGAGATAGCGCTGCAAACGATGAGAGCGATGAGTACCAGCAAGCCATCCGAGTTCTCTTTGGACTCAGCGCTGACTCTGCAAATGAGTAGACCTTTAATCCTCGGGACTCGAGGTAGCTTCTTGGCTACGACCCAATCACAATGGGTAGCAGATCATTTGGGTAGCGTTGAGGTGAAGCTCGAAATCATCAAGACAGCTGGCGACGACCTTTCAGTCTCTTTGATAGATCCCACGCAGCCAGGAGCTTTTGTAAATGCCCTGCGCTCTGCTCTCTTAGCGCGGAAAGTCGACTTCATCGTTCACTCCCTCAAGGATCTGCCTTCGAAACCGCATCCGGAAATTTCCTTGGCAGCAATTCCACGGCGCGAAGATGCGCGCGATGTGCTGGTGTCTCTTGGAAATATTGAGATTGACGAAATTCCAGAGGGCTCCCTTATCGGAACATCTTCTCCCCGAAGAATGGCTGCGATTAAATTACGAAACCCGAGCCTTGTTACGCTTCCGATTCGTGGCAATATTGATTCACGGATTCAAAAAGTTAAGAATGGCGAGTATGCGGGTGCAATTCTGGCGGCAGCTGGCCTCATCCGGATCGGGCGGAGCTCCGAGATCGCGCAGTATTTTGATACCCAAGATATCGTGCCTGCACCAGCCCAAGGAGCACTTGCAGTTGAATGTCGCGCTGATGACCGGGAGATGATTGATCTCCTTGCAACTATTGATGACGCCCCCACTCGACTTACTTCTATCGCCGAACGGGCAGTTTTGGAGGGACTGAGCGCAGGTTGCGATCTAGCTGTTGGTGCCTTTTGCGTCATCGACTCGGGAAATCTCCAACTTCTGGCTGAGCTCGGAGATCTGACAACGGGCAAAAATCAAAGAATTCAAGAGAGCGTGAAATTCTCCTCCATCCAAGATCATAAAGCAGCTCGCAATTTGGGTTTAGCAGTTGCTCGCAAGTTTGTCCGCTGATTTCCATGGAATCGCGCCCCGTTCTTCTCATCCGAGGCCTCGGCAACGAGCGGGATGAACGAGCACTAGCCAGCCACGGAATTTCTACAGTGAGTGAGAGTTTTACCGAGATTACTGCTGGGAAAAGCGATGAGGCGCTGCGCTTACTTGAAATGGCTGAGGGTGCTGAGGGCTGGGTAGTCATTACATCTCGAAATGGAATTGATTTTTGGAGTTCACTCGTCAAACCACAATCACTCGCTACGATTTTTAAAAATAATCTAGCTTTAAAATTTGCAGCCGTCGGCCTCGGGAGTGCAGAAGCTCTGACTTCGCTAGGCGTGACCGAGATCTTGACCCCTGTGGAGAGAAATTCTCAAGGGCTGCTAGATCTCCTAAGCACCCATCCACCTTCTACCGCCTTAATTCCTCTTGGGAACCTCTCGAGAAAGACACTCCCGGATGGGTTAACCAGATTGGGGTGGACCATCCACACCGGCCTCGTCTACAACAATGCGCCGCTGACCCATGCTCCAGCAGCAATCAATGGGTTGGAGAGCGGCGATTATTCGGCAATTATTCTGCGCTCGCCTAGCGCTGCACGCGCTCTGGCACACTTTCTACCAAATACCAGCGTCCCCCTTATTTGCGGAGATGAGAGCACCGCTCAAGCCGCGCGGGAGTTGGCACTGAATGTTGCTGCCGTGGGAGATGACCCCAGTCCTGAAATGATTGCCAAGCTTGTAGCCCGAACTCTGAAGGAGGAAAAATGATCACTCATCGTCCCCGACGCCTTCGTGTCTCTCCAGCGATGCGTAGCCTCGTTGCAGAAAATCATCTGCACGCGGAAAATCTCATCTTGCCCGTCTTCGTCAAAGAAGGGGCGAGAACCCCTACGCCAATTAAAAATATGAAAGGCGTCGTACAACATACCTTTGACTCCCTGCGCGTGGAGGTAGATCGAGCCCTTCAATCGGGGATCGGCGGCATTATGGTCTTTGCCATCCCAGAAAAGCGTGATGAATCTGGGAGTGAGGCGCTCAATCCCGATGGAATTCTCCAGACTTCAGTCCGCAAGATTCGTGAACAGGCGGGTGATCGTTTAGTAGTTCTTGCAGATCTCTGTCTTGATGAATTTACAAGTCATGGTCACTGTGGGCTACTCGCCGCCGACGGAAGCGTAGACAATGACGCGACACTTGAAATTTATTCCCGAATGGCGGTGCAGTTGGCGCAGTCGGGAGCACACATGCTTGGCGCGAGCGGAATGATGGATGGTCAAGTTGGCGCCGCACGTAAAGCACTGGATCAAGCCGGATTTGTGAATACATCAGTAATGGCCTACGCCGCAAAGTATGCATCTGCCTTTTATGGACCATTTCGAGATGCGGTAGATTCACAACTTAAGGGTGATCGCAAGAGTTATCAACAAGATCCGTCTAATCTCAAAGAAGCTCTGCGCGAAATCGAACTAGATGTCCAAGAAGGTGCTGACATTATTATGGTCAAGCCAGGCATGATGTATCTTGATGTTGTGCACGCCGCTTCTCAATTTGTTAACCTTCCGATTGCCTCCTACATTATTTCCGGTGAGATGGCGATGATTGAGTTGGCCAGTGAGGCAGGAGCAATCAATCGAGAGCAAGCGATACTTGAAATTCTTATGGCTACCAAAAGAGCAGGGGCGACTATTATCTGTACTTACTGGGCGATTGAAGTCGCAGAAATGTTGAGAAAATAAATGAGCACTGATCTATCACTCGCCTGGCATGAGCGGGCAAAACGAGTAATTCCTGGAGGTGTTTCATCACCCGTTCGAGCTTTCTCAGCGGTTGGTGGTACTCCTCGTTACATGGTCAAGGGGGTTGGCTCCCACGTCTGGGATGTTGATGGCAACGAATATATTGATCTGGTTGGCTCCTGGGGTCCGATGATTGTTGGCCACTCCCATCCAGAAGTTATTAAGGCCGTTTTAGAGGTAGCCCAAGACTCCTCGTCCTTCGGCGCCCCTTCACCGCACGAAGTCGAACTTGCCGAGGAGATTTGTCGAAGGATCTCGGTCATTGAAAAAGTTCGCTTCGTTTCTTCGGGTACAGAAGCTGTCATGACCGCCGTTCGACTCGCACGCGCCGCCACATCCCGAGATTTAATCGTGAAATTCGTCGGCTGCTACCACGGTCACAGCGACGCTCTCCTGGTTCAGGCCGGTTCGGGAGTTATCACACTCGGTCTACCAAACTCTCCTGGGGTAACAGCTGGTCAGACTCAAGATACGGTCACCTTGCAATACAACGATTTCGAAGGGCTTAAAGAGCTCTTTGCAGCGCGAGGAGAGAAAATCGCTGCGGTGATCACCGAAGCTACTCCAGCAAATATGGGCGTCGTTCCGCCTCTGCCCGGCTTCAATAAATTAATTGCTGATCTCTGTCACAAGAACGGCGCGTTAATGATTCTTGATGAAGTGATGACCGGATTTCGAATCTCTCGCGGAGGCTGGTGGCAATCTGTCGAATCAGAGGGCTGGGTTCCAGATATCTTCACCTTCGGCAAGGTAATTGGTGGAGGGTATCCGCTGGCCGCCTTGGCAGGTAAGGCACAGATCATGGACCTCCTGGCTCCACTTGGTTCCGTTTACCAGGCAGGAACTCTCAGTGGAAATCCTGTTGCGACTACGGCTGGACTTGCCACACTGATGCTTTGTGACGACTCCCTTTATAGCAAGCTCGATCGACGAGCGAAGGAAGTTGGAGAGGGAATCTCTGGAGCGCTGGCCTCGGCCGGGATAGAACATAGCTATCAGAGCGCGGGAAACCTCTTCTCATTCTTTTTCACCCCTCACTTTGTAAACAATTACGAAGAGGCTAAAAACCAAGACTCGAAAAAATTCGCAGTATTTTTCCATTCCATGCTAAAAAATGGAGTATCTCTCCCACCATCCGCCTTTGAAGCTTGGTTTGTAAATGGAGCGATGACCGATCTTGACGTTGAAAAAATCATTTCAGCCGCCGTCGTATCCGCAAAGGCCTCAAGTTCTACCTAACTCAATTCCAAACTCACGCAGATAGTTAAGAAAAAGGAAGACTCACTAGGCTGACCGCGCTTAGTGAGTCTTCCTTAGAGTTCTGAAATTTAATTAAGCAACGATAAGTTTGATTGGAACAGCCTTTAAAGCCTGGCTAACAGGGCAACCTTCTTTAGCTGCATTTGCCGCCACTTCAAATGCTGCGTGGTCCAGTCCTGGGACATCTCCACTTACATGCAAGCGAATTTCAGTGATACCAACACCAGGTTGGAAATCAACTTCAGCTGCCGTTCGTAATTCTGTTGGCGGCGTACCGGCTTCGCTGAGCGCATGTGAGAAAGCCATCGCGAAACAAGATGCGTGGGCTGCCGCGATCAATTCTTCTGGGCTGGTAACACCATTGGGTTCAGCACTACGTGCTGGCCAAGAAACATCAAACTTTCCGACGTGTGACGAATCCATGGTTACGACACCAGAACCAGCCATCAGTGTGCCATTCCAGACTGTCGACGCTTTACGAGTTGTTGCCATTTTTTGATCCATTCTATAAAGGAGAATTCAAATCCTAGAGAATCTCAGCGATAAATCAATTCGAAAATCCCAGTCATGTACGAAACAGACGCGAGCACAGCGTTGTTGCGCTCAAATCGCCCCACCTCTCCAGGCTATAAGCGCGCAACCAACTTTGGCATTAGCCTATTCAAAAACTTCACTGGATTGGTGTTGGTAAAGATATACAGAGAGTATCCGACAAGGGCCACCCAAGGGTTGAGCAATGAAATGCCGACTAGAATGAATCCAAGAAGTGAAGTCATACCATCAAATATAAGCATTACTTTTCGCATTATTTCGGGAGATATCGGTAGCTCCTCTACGAAATTAACAGGTACCTTAAATTTCACAAATGCCGCCTGCAATAAACCCGTCCAGGTAGATCCAAAGAGGCATACCCCAAAGTAAAAAACACCCCATTTCCTATTGGAGGTGTTGAGATTAGATGCTAAAAGTGCGACTCCGAAAGGCAGGAGGGCAACCCACAACAAACCTAAGCCATGGCGCCAAACAATCCACGCATTTGTCCCCTCTACATATTGGCTCCTTGTGTGATACGAGTGCCACATGGAAAGCAAGACAACGAATCCCAGAATATAGGCAAGAAATGTAGGCCACTCGTGAGCTAGCGCGGCATTCAAATTGCTACTTTTAGTTAGCTTTGGAACAAGGGAGACAACGTTAAAACCCAAGAGGGTCATAGCAACGGCAAAAACTCCATCACTTAATGAGTCAATAAACTTATGGCTAATATTTTTAACTTGAATCTCCATCTTGCTCCCTACTTCAGCGCTACTAGGAGGAGACTTTACAGATTCCGTTAGATAGGAGAAGAACCGCCCTATAAGCCGTTCTTTTGTCGAAATACATGGACTATCGCATTTGCATGGCCATGTCCCATTTCGAAATTGTCTTTGAGGTGAGCAACTTGTTCCATATGAGAAAGCTTTGAAACCTTTTTTAGCTCTTTCATCCAATGTTCAATCGGCTTGCCATATTTCTTCTCAATGGATGGGAAATACGAAGCCGGCCCCATGACTTTCTTTTCTTCCACATCTTAAGTGTAATTTGTCATTCAGGAAAAAAGAAGAGTCGCCCTATAAGCCGGATCCTGTCCTTCGCTTGCGCGAATGGGGCACCATCCATCTAGTCGCGGGATTACTCACGCGATCAAGCGACCTACCTGATGACTCGAGCGAGCAGCTCTCAACGCCATCTTTTTGGTCTTGCTCCAAGTGGGGTTTGCCTAGCCATTGATGTCACCATCAATGCGGTGGTCTCTTACACCGCCTTTTCACCCTTACCGCTCGTAAAAGCGGCGGTTCTTTTCTGTGGCACTGTCCCGCGGGTT
>ENA-OFCD01000661-OFCD01000661.1-metagenomes-genome-assembly--contig:-NODE-661-length-20709-cov-4.153433_pt1 | contig 20709 bp, 15 predicted proteins | sample MGYA00153392_OFCD01 | MGnify analysis MGYA00153392
AGCGGCCGCTCTTCGGCAAGCGTGTGCTGCTCACGCGCCCGCGAGATCAGGCGGACCGCACGGCGTCGATGCTGCGCGACGAAGGCGCGGATCCGATCGTGATCCCGACGATCGAGATCGTCGCGCCGGTGGATTTCACGCCGCTCGATCGCGCGCTCGCCGAGCTCGAGACGTACGCGTGGGTCGCCTTCACGAGCGAGAACGGCGTACACCGCACGTGGGATCGACTCACGAGTTCCGGCAAAGACGCCCGCGCATTCGGACGCAGCAAGTTCGCCGCGATCGGCCCGGGCTCGGCAGCCGCGCTGAAGGAGCACGGCCTCACCGCGGACGTAGTCGCCAAGGAGTCTCACGGTGAAGGTCTCGCGCAGACGCTCCTCGATGCGATGGGCAGCACGCGGGGACGCGTCCTCGTCTTACGCGCGAAAGAGGCGCGCGAGGTGTTGCCCGAGATACTCCGCGCGGCAGGCTGCGTGGTCGACGTCGTGACCGTCTACGAGACGAAGCCGGCCTTGGGCGCGCAGTCGATCGCGACGCTTCTCCTCGACGGCGCGATCGACGCGATCACGCTCACCTCCGCCAGCACGGTGACGAGCCTTTGCGCCGCGCTCGGGGAGCGAGCCCCCGTGTTGCTCGCCAAAACAAGAGTGGTGAGCATCGGACCGATCACGACCGCCGCCGCCGAAGCCCTCGGTGTTCGGGTGGACGGCACGGCGACGCCCCACACTCTTGAAGGCTTGATTCAGGCCCTAATGGAGGTTTTTTCGACCAAGTGATCGCGCCGCGCGATCGAGAAGTGGCGCGGTCATCGAGGCAGGTTCTGTCCGAGCGACCTGCGAGCGCCGGCTCGGAGATGAACGCGCGATTGACAGGGTAGGGCCGTACCAGGGATGCTCTTGATTCGTGCGTCTGCGGCTCGGCTTTCCTGCCGCGCGCGGCCCGCGAATTTCCGCCTCCACCCGACTGACCTCCCCAATGTCCCTCAGCTCGCTCATCGTGCAGCGTGAGATCGCGACGATTCGTCAGGTCGAAGAGGCGCTCGCGCGGCAGGTCCTCTACGGCGGAGACCTCGTCACGAATTTGCTGGAGGTTGCCTCCGATCTTTCGGAGGCGCAGCTCACTGCGGTGCTGTCGGTGTCGTTCGACAAGGAGCCGGCGACCGCTGGGCCGTTGCCGACCCCGTCACCGCAAGCGCTCGCGATGATCCCTTCGGAGCTCGCGAGTCGCAGAAGCGTGTTCCCCATCGAAGCAGACGCGCAGCGACTCCTGCTCGCGGTGGCGGAGCCCTTGCCGCGCGAAGAAGAAGAGGGCCTCGCGTTCGCGCTCGGCCTGCGCATCGACTCTAGAGTCGCGCTGTATCCACGCGTGCGCGAGGCGATCGCTTTCGCCTACGGAATCCCGGTGGATCGACGCGTCGAGCGCTTGCTCACCAAGCTGCGCGGCGGCGACTCGCAGCAGGGGCCCACGTCTCGCCCGCCGCTGCTCTCGGCACCTCCCGAGGTCAACGCGCCTGATCGACCCAAGAGCATACCGCCGTTTCGTTTGAGCCCTGCCTATGGCGTGGCCCCCATGCCGCCGCCATCGACGCGCGAGCCGCTGCGGCACGTCCCCACGAACGCCGGGTTCCCAGCGCCGGTCCTCCACATTCCGATCGGCGAGCAGGCCCAGCCCGAGGTGCACCAAGCGGTGACCGTGCCGCCGCCCGTCCTCACACCGCCGCGCGTAGAGACCCTCACTACGATGCAGCCGACGCACCCCCCCGACGTCGCGAGCGCGACGCGCACGTTCGCGAAGCCGACCAGTCAGGAGGTGCGCCCCGCCCGCCGTCGCCGTGGTCCGCTCACCTTCGACGTCGCCAAGCAGGAGCTCGAATCCGCAACGGATCGAGACGGATTACTCGACCTCTTCTTCGAGTTCTCGCGCCAGTTCTTCGACTACGCCGCGATGTTCATCGCGCTCGGAGATTTGGCGGAGGGGCGCGATGCCTATGGAGATGGCGCGTCTCGCGAGGTCGTCGTCGGCATTGGTGTCCCGCTCGATCTGCCGAGCATTCTCGTCGCCGCTCGCGATCAGAAGAAGCCGGTCGTCACCGCGATTGCCGATGGAGGTGTCGATGCCGTGCTCGCTCACGACCTCGGTCGGAAGGCCGGCGTCGAAGCGCTCGCGCTGCCGCTCTTGGTGCGCGGTCGCGCTGTCGCGATCCTCTACGCGGACTCCGGCTCGGCCGGGATCGACCGCGACTCGATCAAGGACGTATTGGCGTTCGGCGCGATGATCGGCCAGGGCTTCGAGAAGCTCATCGTCAAAAAGAAGCTTGCCGGGTTCGCGTCTGCGTTGCCGTCCGACGCGCTGGCGGGCAGGGCAGAAGTCTCCGCGCTCGCGCCCATCTCGAAGCGCGCGGCGTCGCGACCTCCGCCCGACCCGTCCGCCCGCGCCGAAGCGCTCGCGAACGCGATGAGCAGCGTGCCAGCTGGCAGCGAGCGACCTGGCGCGTTTCGTCCGCAAGTCGGCGAGAAACGGCAACCTACGACCAATCCGGAGACGCCGATCGCGCGCGGCAGTATTCCGGCCGCACTCAGGCCCGACAGCGTGGTGCCTGCCCCGCCCGAGAGGCGTCGCGACCAACCCAGCGTGCCACCTCCGGCGGTCGCACCTGCGCTCGTGCCCCCGACGGGCGGGGCGATCGTCGGCCGCGATCGAGGGAGCAAGCCTCCTCCGCCGAACCTCGCCTATGCACGCGTGCCCAGCGGCCCACCGATCCCGCGTGAAGACGAAGACGCAGCGCCGATCGAGCTACTTGGACCGCGGATCTCGAGCCCGGTGGTCGAGTTGAACCTGCCGAGGAATCTCGAAGTCCCAATCATTTTGAGCGAAGAGGTCGACGATGAAGAGGCGGCCGCGCTGCTCGCCGAGATCGACGCGGGCGAGAGCGGCGACGGGTCCCATACGCTCGAGATCGAGGAAGACTCGGACGTTCCGAGCAGCATCGTCGTGCCGCCGAGGCGCCCTCCGTCGTCGCGCGGAGTGACGCCGTCTTCGACGCTGCCGTCCGTGATCATCGACATGGATCACGAGATGCTCGCGCTCGTCGATCTCGTCGCGTTTGGGCAAGACGACGGTTCTTCCGAGGGTGAGCTCCTGCGGCAAGGCCAGCACGCGATGCCCGCGATCATGGCTCGTTTCCCAGGGCCGCTGCGTGTCGATCGCTCGCAGCTCACTCCGCCGCTGCCGAAGGCGAGCGACTGCGGGGCGGTGCTGCGGCTCGTCGCGGGGCAGCGTCGCGTCGCCGTGCCGTTCGTGCTCGCGGTCGCCGTGAGCGATGACGTTTCCGTGCGCTTCTGGGCGACGTTTCTGTTGGCGGAGCTGCCGTACGTGGAGGTCGTGCCCACGATCGTCGCGAGGCTGTACGACGCAGACCCGCGCGTGCGCATGGCGTCGCGCGCAGCGGCGAAGGCGACGAGCGATGTAGCGCACGAGGCGCTGCTCTCCGAGATCGGCAAGGTCTTACGCGACCAGAACGCGACACGCGGCGCGCGGATCGGCGTGACCGAGGCGCTCGGAGAGATGCGCGAGTCGCTCGCGGTGCCGGTGCTGATCCGCTCGCTCTCCGATCGCGACGAGGAGCTGGCGACCGTCGCACGCCGAGCGCTGATTGCGATCACGCGACAAGACTTTCAGCGCGACGAGAAGCGCTGGCTCGCGTGGTGGGGGCAGAACTCCGCGCGTCATCGCGTCGAGTGGCTCGTGGACGCGCTCACCGACGAGACCCCGGGCATCCGGCGCGCCGCGGCGGACGAACTCAAGAGCATCACCGGTGAGACGTTCGGCTACTACGAGGACCTCCCGAAGCGCGACCGGGAGCGGGCCCAGCAGCGCTTCCGTGATTGGTGGCTGCAAGAGGGACGCGCAAAGTTCGTCGCACCGTGATCAAAATGCCTCGATGTGACCCTACGGCACATCCAGGCTTGTTTGAGGGAGGCGGGGGCTCCCGAGTTTGCGTGCACGATCCGGCCGTTTTGTAAGCATGCTGACAATCCGGGGGGCGCTGAACAAAAGCCGACGGCCACGACAAATGCGGCAGCGACCACAAATGTCGAATATCGAGCGATTCGATGCGTCAGACTCTTGGAGCGCGTCTTGCTAAACTCTTTAGCCGACGCACTGTAGGAGTCGCGATGAAGCTCGTTGCCGTATTCGGTCTGTTGGGAACACTCGCTCTTGCTGGCGTCTCATTCGCAGACGGGCAGGCTCCATCGCCGAACGACCCGGACCTCGTCAGGCTCCAGCCCGCGAACGGACACTCGCTCAAGTGGAACTACGTCCCTTCGGGCAAGAGCGACCGATACGGTCACGCCGAGGTGCTCATCTCTGCGCCGCTCTCGTACGTGCGCGAGCTCGTCTTGGACTACGCACACTACAAGGACTACTCCGGCGGCAAGTTCAGGACGTCGCGCCTCGTCGACAAGTCGGACACGACCACGGACGTCTACTTCCAAGTCCCCGTGCTGCACGGGATGGTCATGCTCTGGCAGGTCGTTCGCTTCCAGCCGCGCGTCGCGCAGCCCGGCGTCGAAGTCGTGCAAGGGACGTTCGTTCGAGGCAACGTGAAGGGCTCGGACCTCGTGTTCACGCTGCGTGCGATCGGTGACAAGACCGTGCTCAAGGCGGACTTGATGGTGAACCCGGATTTCGCGGCGCCCCAATCGATGATCGACGAAGAGCTCCGCGACGCCGCGCAGAACGCGGTGGACGCGGTGCAAGCGCGCGCGCAGCAGAAGTACGCGCAGTGGGTCGCGCAGCAGCCGTCTGCGCCGGACGCGACGACGCCGACCGTCGCCAGCGCGAACCCGCCGACGCCGCAGCCCGTTCCGAACGCGAACCCCTGAGAGACGATGCGTTTTCTGATCGGGACCGACGAAGCTCGCACCATCGTCGAATCGATCGCTGCGCGCCTCCGCGAGCGCGGTCACGAAGCGCGCGTGCTGCCCGTGGGCACATGGGGCGAGGTCGCCACGGTGGTAGCGCGGTCGGTCGCGTGCGGTGACTCCGATCAAGGCGTCGTCTGTTGCTGGACGGGCACGGGCGTGTCGATGGCCGCCAACAAAGTGAAGGGCGCGCGCGCCGCCTTGTGCGCAGACGCAGCGACCGCGACGGGCGCGCGCAAGTGGAACGACGCGAACGTACTCGCGCTCAGCCTGCGCACGCTCGAAGAGCCGATCGCGGCAGAGATTATCGACGCGTGGCTCTCGTCCACCTACGATGGCTCGGAAGATGAAAGCCTCAGCGCGATGGGTGAGCGTTAGCGCGCTCGTGGTTACAGGTTGCGCGAGCTGCTCGCAGACGGACACGACGACGGCCTCACCCGCCGACGCGAGTGTCGCCAACGACACCTCGAACCCGCAAGATTCGGCCGTCGCAGACGTTACTCCGCAGTCGGTCGAGGACGTGCATTTCATCGGTCGCTTCGACACGAGCGATCCGAAGCAGCCGCTCTTCGCGTACCCAGGGACGGCGATCTCCACGCGCTTCACAGGCACGGGGATCGACGTCGCACTCGCAGACACGGGCAAGAACTGGTTCGACGTGATCGTCGACAACGGCACGCCCAGCCTGCTCCAGACGGGTGGCAAGACCTCGTTCACGCTCGCGTCCAACCTCGCCATGGGCACGCACGACGTCACGATCGTCAAGCGCACCGAAGGCTTCGTCGGTTCGGTTCGCTTCAGCGGCTTCACTCCCAAGGGCGGTGCGATCGTCGCTTCGCCGTTCCCGTACGCGCGCCGCATCGAGATGATCGGCGACTCGATCACGTGCGGCTACGGCGTGCTCGGCGCGAACGCGACGTGCCCCTTCTCCGCGGACACCGAGAGCGAAACCGCCGCGTGGGGCGCGCTCGCGAGCAAGCAGCTCAACGCCGCGCACACGGCGATCGCGTATTCGGGTAGAGGCCTCTATCGCAACTTCGACGGCACGCTCACCGATCCGATGACGCAGATGTGGCGGCGGATCGTGCCCGACGATTCCAAGAGCGTCTGGGACTTCGCGCGCTACACGCCCAACGTCGTCGTGATCGATCTCGGAACGAACGACTACGCCACGGGCGATCCCGGGATGCCGTACCAAGATGCGTACGTGGCGTTCTTGAAGAAGCTTCGCTCGACGTATCCCTCCGCGCACATCGTCGCGGCGCTGGGCGTGATGCTCGGAGCAAACGAGCAAGCCATCCTCAAGGGGTACGTGCAGAGCGCGATCACCGCGACGGGTGATCCGAATGTGAGCCTCCTCGAGATGACTCCACAGGACGGGACCGACGGCTTCGGGTGCGACTATCACCCGAGTGCGGCAAGGCAGCAGAAAATGGCAGCGGCGCTCGTAACGCACTTGAAGCAAAAATTGGGTTGGTAACGGACCCGTCGCGCTCTCGCGAGTCGCACGAATCACGAGGGGTGAGGTCCGCGAGAGTCCTCTAAACGGCACCGCTGGTTCCGAGCTTCGTGCGCCAGTCTCCGGGGAGATCGAGGAAGCCTTCGTTGTAGAGGAAGTCGTAGCTCGCTTCGCAGACGAGCTCGCAGACGTCGCTGAAGATGTGTGGGTCACTCACGAAGCGGAGCGTCTCGCTTCGGAATTTGCCTTCGCCCGCGTGCACGCGCTTCAGCATCTCGTCGGCGGCGAACGGGACGAGGCGCTGTAGAAAGCGGCGCTCGAAGGCCTCCCGGAACTGCGTGAACATCTCCGCGGACACCTTGTAGCCGCCGCGGATCTTCGAGTCGGCCAGGCGCGCTTCACGAACGACCTCCCACGAGAGCTCTCCCACGACGGGCGGGAGCTCTTGCATGAAGAACAGCGAGAGCACCTCGTTGAGCAATCGCACGAGCGCGTTGAGCTCGGGAGTGGTGCGCGTGAGGAATCCGTTGCGGAGCTCCTTGACCCAATCATCGAGGCGTAGGAGCGCGTCGGTCTTCACGTCAGGGTTGTGGTACTCGAACTTCGCGAGGTCCGCGCGGATCGCCGCCTCGTGCTTGCTGATGACGTGGAAGAGCGCCTGCTCGGAGAAGCGCATCGTCTTTTGTTCGTTGCTGCCACCCTTGAGCTTGTCGTGCAGCTCGGACTCGAAGAACAGTCGCGCGAAGCGCTTGCTGACTTCGCCGAGCTTGCGCTGGACGATCGACGCGAGCTTGTCGCTACGAAAGAGCTTCGCGAGCATGAGCTTGAGGTTGCCGATGAGCTCGATCTCGATCTGCGCGCGATCCTCCGGCAAGGGCCGCGACATCGACTTTGGCGGCTGCGCCGCTTGCTGGAGCATCTGCAGCTCCGCGATGACCTGCGCCGTGACGGCGTCCAGCTCCGCGTTGGTCTCGAGCTCCCGTTTGTAGTGGACCACGTGAGCCCTGAGCTGCTCGTCGCGGAGCTGCAGCGCGATCTCCGCGAGCGACTCCTTCGCGCTCGTCGACATGTTGCCTTGCGAGGGCGGCGAGGGCGCGTTGGGGAAGGGCTTGTTCATCGGTAGCTGCATCATCGCGTGCATCCACGCGCTTGGAAAGCCACGGCGAACCCCGAAGACTCGGGCCTCGTCAGGCGGCGTGATGTTGCTCGTCGGTAGGGCTTGCTCGTCAGGCTGCTTGACAGAGCGGTCACAGAGAGTACGTTGCGCGCCGAAGTCCGAAACGGCGGAAGCCGCTAGGAGTTCGGAAGTCGAGCCGGTTGGTTCGATGTGTCGCGCGGTGGAGCAGCCTGGTAGCTCGTCGGGCTCATAACCCGAAGGTCGCTGGTTCAAATCCGGCCCGCGCAACTCTCGCTGGATGACGATACGTCGATCCAGCACACACGAAGAAGGCTCGGTTCCGGAAGGGATCGGGCCTTCGTCGTTTCTCGGAGGCCGCTCGGGGCCGCGCGGCTACCCATGTAGCCGTCCGTCGCTCCGAGCGCGCGGGAAGTACCGTTCCGGGTCGGAAGGGCGGGGCCGCGCGGGCCCGGGGGCTGTCACCCAGCTCGTCCTGGAATCGCGATGCCCTTGAGGCGGCGGTACGTCGCGAGGGCATGACGGTCGGTCATCCCGCTGACGAAGTCGGTGACGCGGAGCAGTCGCTCGTAGAGGGATGCAGAGTCCACATCGACTCGACGTCCTCGAAGAAGCTGGAGTGCCTCGCGCTCGGGCCGCGCCTTTCGCTCTGCGGGCTCGGGGGACGACTGCCGGAACGAAGGGGGTGCCGTCCTTCGGCTACGTTGCAGATATCGTCGACGGTTCGCCACTGGTGGGCACGGTTCCCGAGATGCTCGCGCTGCACATCGCGAAGGCACGGCCCCACTTGAGGAGCGCCCCGTTGCCATTCTCACTGCCGCTCGCAAGGCTCGACCTTCTATGGTCGCGCGTCGCGGACGACGACAAGGCCGTCAGCTTCGCCGGAGGTCTTCTCGAGCAGGTGGTGCGCTCGCTCGAGGCGGAAGGACGTGGACGCCGCCGCAAGGGCAAACGGGCAGGGCGTTGAATCAGACGGAAGCCGCCCGGGCGGCGGGATTGTTAAGCGTGCGGCCGAGATCCTCACCGGCCTCGTTTGGCAGCGGCGCGTCTCGCGACGCACGCATTGGACGACGTGGCGCATGCCAAGCCCGCGAGCTTGACGGTCTTAGCTGCGGCTGTGAGACCCGCATCTCGCCGAAGGCCTGAAACGGATTCTTACGCATCGCGCGACACGCGCGCAGGTCTCGCCGGCGCTCTCCGGAAAGATCGTCATCGACGTCGTGAAGTAATAGGCATTACGCCGGGTGCCGGCGCAAGGTCGCGCGTCATGCGTGCAATCCGTTCACAACCGAAGATCAATCCAGGCCGCGACGTCGAAGTGCACGAGCACCGTCGCCGGATTCACGCGAACGCGTCGATCGCCGCGAACGTCGCCGCTGGTTGCTCCAGGTGCGGCAGATGTCCCGCCCCGCGGATGAGCTCGAAGCGCGCACCAGGGATCGCTGCGGCGAACGCGCGACCGTAGTCCGCGGTCATCACGCGATCAGCCTCGCCCCACACGACGAGCGTCGGCACGCGGATTCCGGCGAGCCGGCCGATCAGCGTCGGGTCGCACATGTACGGATCGCTGGTGATCGCGGCGAGGGTGGCCTGGTTCGCGCGCAGCATCGCGATACGCTCGGGCGTGGGCGGCGGCAGCACCAGCTTCGAAGGATCGTGGAACGACAGCTTCGCGATCTCCGGCGGGGCGAGCCCGCTGATGTTCGCGATCGGCTGGCCCGGCACCTCAATGCCGCCACTGTTGATGAGCACGAGCTTGCCGATGCGCTTGCCGTCGTCGCGCAGCGCGAGCTCCGCGGCGATCCAGCCGCCGATCGACGAGCCGATCACCAACGCGTCGTGGAGGTCGTGCTCCTCCATGTAGCGCACGTAGCCGTCCGCGAACGCGGCCACGCTGTTCTGCTCGGGCTTGCGCGCGGTTCCGTTCCAGCCCGGCAGCGTCGGGGCGAGGACCTTGGAACGCTCGGAGAAGTGGCCCACCAGGTTCGCGACGGTCGCCGGTCCACCGCCGCCATGAAAGATCACGACGTTCTTCATGTAGACCTACATATATAAGCTTAGTTATATACGCAAGCTGATTCGCAAGGTGCTATCTTGTTTGGCATGACCGACGTGCAGGCGACCGGGCGCCTCTTGAAGCGCGCGCAGTACCGGAACCACCGCGCGATGGAGCGCGCCCTGGCGACGGTCGGGACCACGCTGGCGCAGTGGGACGCGCTGCGCGCGATCTCGGAGGCGCCGAGCTCGCCGGCGCACGCGCTGGCCGTCGCGACGTTCCAGAGCGATCAGTCGTTCGGCACGCTCGGCACACGGCTCGAGGCGCAGGGGCTGATCGAGCGCACGCCCGGTAAGGGTCGAGTCGTCGAGCATCGCCTTACCGCGGCCGGCAAGAAGATGCTTGCCGCCGGAAATGCCGTCGCGCTCGGCGTGGCAACGCGCGCCTTCGCGCAGCTGTCCAGGGCCGAGATCGCGAAGCTCCACGAGCTGCTCCTGCGCGTCGGCGAGGTCATCGAATAGTAGCGCGGGCCGCCCCGGTTCCGGAGGACTCACGCATTGTTCGACCGCAAGTTGAGCCCTGCTAGGTGTCGATGCCTCGTTGGGCAGGGAGATCGAACAGATGGAGCTTCGTCACCTGCGCTACTTCGTCGCGGTCGCCGAGGAAGAGAACTTCCACCGCGCAGCGGAAAAACTACACGTTTCACAGTCACGATGACATCTCGGCATCAGGCATTGCGCGCAAGGTGGCAAGTCACGAGTCGTTACAGGTATTCTTTGGTGAGGTCGGGCACGGCGCGAACCGCCCACTCTCGGTGAAGGGCGCGAGCGCGACGCTCGACAGCGCAAGCGGCGGCTGCCGTGTCGATGTGAGCCGCGACGACCCGACGACCGCGACCGAGATCGCAAAGCGAGCACACGCGCTCCTCGGCAAGTGACGAGACGACGAATCAGTTCATCGTTAGAGTGATTGTCGCCTTGAGGGTGTTGCCGTTCCCCTCCGTCGCCGTCAACGTGATGGTGCGCGTCCCCGGGAGCATGAACCTGTGGGCGAAGTTCTCTCCGGTCCCGATTTTGCCGGCAAGACTCTCGGTCCACACCAGGCTGCCTCCGCTGATGGGAACGCAATTGGCTTCGCGCGCCGACCCAGTGAAAGGCACCTCGTCTACGATCGAGCGAGTCTCACCGTTGCCTGGATGACTGATCTCCGCCCACGGACACGCACGCCCGGCGTCGTCGACCACCGCGTCTTGGACGTTGGCGTCCGCCGCGTTGGCGTCCGCCGCGCTGGAGTCAGACTTGGGGCTCGCGTCCGCTCCGCTCGAGAACGCATCACTGCCGCAGCCGCCGAGCGCGAGAGCAAGCACGACTAAGCGCGTGAGTGTGGATTGCTGCATGAAGACTCCTATCTGTAGATGGTATCAGTCCAACACATGCAGCGCCAAACACGCTCTCTTTCGGTCGATTCGCGCAGGACGACAGAACTCGACGACGATGGGCGCCATGTCCATATCGCTCACCTCGCTGGTGACCAAGACGCGCTCGGGAAGATGAGCCATTCGCGTCAGTGCGATCTCGACGTCACCCCTGGTCTCGGCGGGGAACGCGCAATACGCGATATTGGTACGCGCGAAGAAGCGGACGCTCGCGGACCCGAAGACCACGTCGCGGGGATGACTCCGCAGGTAGGTCACGAGCTGCTCGCCCGCGGGCGGCGTCGTCCTGCGACCGTAGCCGTCCATGATGGTTCTCGTGAGCATCAAGCCCAATAAAGGGAGCGCGAGCTTGAGGGTCTGCGCGCGCGCGGCGCCTACGCCGACCACGGCGATCGTGGCGACGACGAGCGGAAGCGCGTGACGCGGCTGATCGCGGAGGTTTTGACCCACGAAAATCCAAAGCGCATAAGGCGCACCAATCGCGGCGAGAGTGCCGGTTCGAGACAAGCCTCGACCTTGCACGATCACGGCGATCACCAAGACCAACACCACAGCCAGCGCGACGCCGACGACGTCCGAGTCGACGCCGATACCGTCCACGAAGATGTCGCGAGCGAAAAGCGCGAGTCGTCCGATCGGGAGCGGATCGGCGAGCGCGGTGCCGCCCCATCGCTGCGCGTGACCGGCGAAATGGACGCCATAGATCTCGACTAAATGTCTCGGCCCCACAATGGCCAGCAAGGGCACGAGCCATGAGAGGACGCTGAGCGTCATGACCAAGAACGCACGCGGACGCGCACGCGACGTGATGAGCATCGGCATGGCCAACAGCAACGGAGCCCAAGAGAGCCGCACTCCGAGCGCAAGTCCCAAGGCGACCGCGGCGAATGTGAGTCGTCGCCCTCTAATTGCCCAATACGCAATGGCAACTAGCGCCAACGCCGGGGCCTCGCTGCCCACCGCCGTGAACGCGCGCCAAGCGAGCGGACTGCCGACTACCGCCGCTGCAATCAGCGATGCCGCCAGCTCGCCCCATTGCGCAGTCACGGACCGAGCGCACACGAACACGACGATGCCGCTCGCCACGGATACTGCGATGGCAGTGTGCATTGGCTCGCGAAATACGACAGCGGCGAGTCGGAGCAGCGCCACATAAACCGGATAGCCCGGTGGGTGCGGTGCGAACCGATCCATATCGAAGTGGTCAATCGACTCGAGGAAGCCGAGGCCGTCCCAATCGTCTGGCCACGGTGGAGCGCTCCACCCCAGCAGCGCTGCGAGGACCAGCGGCGGCGCCCAAGCCCACGCGATCTTGCGCGCGCGAATCACGCCGTGACGGCGCGCGACTCGACCACGTGACGCGCTCGACCGATCGCGTCCAGGCGTGATGCGTCGCGCGCTCCTGCCGCCATTTGGTCGGCCGCGAGAGAGCCCATTTGCATGGCGGCGTCCATGAACACGTAGCGAAATAGCCCTTGGCGGCCGGCGGTTCGTACGTTCTGCCACTCCGCCACATGAGCCAATAGCGCGCTGCGGTCCGTCTCGTAGTCGAGGTGATAGATGGGATATCCGTGCGCGACTCTCACGGAGAACGCACCGAGTACGTCGTCGATCGAATGCCCCAGCTCGCGGAGCTCCCCCTCCATGCGAATGCGAAGCTCGTCCGTGGACGCGCGCCAGGTAGCGTCACCTACACTGCAGGGGATTTCGAGCATGATTGACGTTTTGCCCTCCGGTGCCATGCTCGCGCTCCGTCGTTTGGGCTCTTGAATCCTGGACATCGAGAGCTCCTTGGAGGCCACATACATCCAAGTATTCTCGGAGAAGTCCCGTCTGCGGAGCATCACGTTGAGGAAGACGAGCGCGCGAAAACGGAGGGCGCGTGCGGAGCGATCGATCGCCGGTGGTAGATCACGATTCAACGCGCGACACAGGTCGGGCAGCGGAATGGTGGAGAGCATCTCGCCGACCGGGATGCGCTCGGGACCCGCTTGGGTATCCACATGGAGTGCAGTCACACGCGCGCCCCGCGTCTCGAGCGCGGCCACGCTTGCCGACGTGAGAATCGTCCCGCCCAACGCCCGAATATCGCGTGCCATGAGCTCATACAGCTGTCCCATCCCGAGCTTCGGATAGCGGTAACGGCGCGCGTAGGTTCGCACCTCTGTCTTCCTCAAGTGAGCGAGGCGCAGTGCGACGTCCCCGAGGTTGAGCAAGGAGATGCGTTCTGCGGCCCAATCCGCCGAGATTTGGCCGGGATGAAGGCCCCATAGCTTCTCGGTGTACGGACCGAAGAACGTGTCGTAGAGCGGGCGCCCAAAGCGCGCTGTCACCCAATCCTCGAAGGAGCGGTCCACCCTAGGGCTGAGGCTAGTGCTGAGGCGCGCTCGCGCATAACCGACTAGTGCACGCGCATTCTCGTGCAGTCCGAGATTGCGGATCAAATCGCCCGCCTCTAGCGGATAGCGAAACGCTCTGCCTTGGTGGAGCACCACGCTGCGTCGCTCCGGCGTGAGCAAATCGTCGCCGAGCAGGTCCTCTAATCGCTTGGTGAGCTCTGCGTCGCTCGAGACGAAGCGATGGCCTCCGAGGTCGAAGCGAAAGCCGTCTCGCTCGTGTGTCGCGCAGAGCCCTCCGACCAATGGCTCGCGCTCGATGACCACAGGACGAAGGCCGAGCTTGGCGAGCCGCCAAGCCGCCGCGAGTCCACACGGCCCTCCGCCGAGGATGACGAACGGCCCGCTCATTGGCAGCTTGGAATGTCTCCGCTGTCGATGGGCGGCAGCGACGTCAAGTAGAGTCCGATGTCCAGTGTGTCCGAGTCCGTCAATCCACCAAAGGCACCGAAGGGTCCAGAGGGCATGGGTCTGCAGAGCGGCGTCTGAGCGCGGTCAATTCCGGTCTTGATGGCCACCTGAACGTCTTGCGGGCTCCATCGGTCGAGGCCGCTTTTGTGAGGTGTGAGGTTCGTCGAATAGATGACGCGGCGGGCGGGCGGGGGAACGCTCCAATCACGCGCCGACAGCGCTCGATTGCCCGCGAAGAGCCCATCGAGATCGAGCGGCTGGTCGCGGCCCAACACCCAATGCGTGTGACAATCCATGCAGAAGCCGACCTCTGCTGCGAGATAGCGCCCGTGCTCCGCCCTGAGCGATTGAGGATTGGAGCTCGGCAGCGTGGTGTGCGGTATCGCGCTCTGGGGAACGGGAGAAGCAGGCTTGTCCTGCGGGATGGGGAGCGGTTGCCGCTCGGGGAGCTTGTTGGTGATGGGTCTCAGGGTCGTCAAATAAACTGCAATGGCGTGGGCGTCCTCGTCTGTCATGTTGTGAAAGACATAAGACGGCATCAGCGGCGTCATCACGCGATTGCCCGGGGCGATGCCGTCGCGGATCGCGCGAACGATCTTCGCTTCGGATACGCCACCTAGACCCGTGGGGTCCGGCGTCAGATTGGGCGCGGGAACTTGCCCGATGGCCGGATCTTGCGGCACCAAGTCGAAGCGGTCCGCCACGCCCGCCATCCACATACTCATATCGAGATTGCCGAGAACGTCTCGCGGCGTATGACACTCGCCGCAGCCCGCGACACTGCGCGCCAAGTACTCGCCGCGACCGACGATCGCGGGGTCTACGAGGCCGGTCGCGGGCGGTGTCTGCGGATCACTGCTGCAGGCGACCAGGGACAAGACGAGGGCGACGCTACTGAATGTGCGCACGCGCCACCTCGACCTCTGGCGCTGTCGCCGTCGCGTTCCCCGTGGCCGCTCTGAAGTAGGGCGTTCGCACGTTGCGATAATAGAGGACTGCGTCCAACCCCTTTGCGCCTTGTGGGATCGCCGGCAGCGAAAGCGGGAGCGACAGGATCTTGGAGGGTTGCCCCTTGGACACGCTGCCGAACGGAAACGCCCTTTGATCGTAGGGGATGCGCGTCGTCTCCGTGAGCTCGTGTCGCAGCAGGATCGTCCCGTCCGTCGACGCGATGTCGATGCCCAATCGCGCGGCCGTCGCGGGGATCAATCCCGTTCCGTCCGGGCCGCCGAATCGCTGCACGGTCTTGCCCTGCTCGTCCACGGCGTCGATCTCCACCCAAGGCTCGCGGATGTCCGTGACGCCGGTGGGGAAGGAGTGCCCGACTCCATTGTTGATCACCGAGACACTGACCTGATTAGGACCCGAGATGATGACCTGCAATGCAATCGCGCTCTGCATCTTCTTCTTCACGACGTCCGCGAACGCATTATCGGTCAATGTACTCGCGAGATAGACGTTACCGCCTGGCGCGGCGTGGTCGGCGACACCGGCGGTCTTCGGCATGTGACAATCGACGCAAGAGACCGTCGCGGACCCAGCGTCACGCGGGGGCGGGCTCGCGTCGGCGCCGCCGTCCGTAACAGACGAGAGGTGACCGGAGTATGGGCTCGATTGCCATTCACCGAACGTGCTGAGCGCTACCAATCCGGTGCCCGGCACGAACTGTTGATGGCAACCGGCGCAGAATTCCGCAGAGCGCAGCCTCACCAAATCCGCGGTTGCGCGGGCCTTGTGACTGACGGTCCAGTCGTGCGAGGTCGCCTCCATGTCTCCGTTGCCGCCCGCGCGAATCGAGCGCGACACGTCGTGGCAGCCGAGGCAGCTGACTCCTCTACCCGAGCCCAACGTCGCGTCGCCGCCGCGCAAGCTCACGGGATCGTGGCAGCCCGCGCACTGACGAGAATATTGAGGGCCGCGCGACGCCTGCTCGACGCCCATTCCGTATTTGACCATCGGGTCCACCGCGGCGTGAGCGTGAGCGCTCTTCTTCCAGGCCGCGTATTCGTCTGCATGACAATTGCCGCACCACTCGAGATCGTATTGAACGTTGGGGGCCGTGCCGGGCGCCAATAGCCAACTAGGCGCGAGCGGGAGGTCTCGCGCAATGACGAGGCCGAGCCGCGCGGCCATCTGCGATGCGTCGGCCGTCGGTGCGCTCGGATCGATGGCGCCCACACGAATCTTGCCCGTGCGGTCTGGCACGAGCCCGCCTTGATCGAGGAGCGCGACCAACACATCGTGAGGGTCGAGCGTCTTGCCGTTGGGAGAGGTAGAGAACAAATCTTTCAGTCCGACGTGCCCAATCTGAGCGTCTTTCGTCGCGTCGGCGGGCGTCAATGCCTCGAAGAAGACTTGGTTCGTGGACACGAAGCCGTCGAGGTGACAGCCGCCGCATGACATCCAATCATTGCCAGTCGTCGGCAATGACCCCTTGCTGGAGTTCGCGCGCGAGAACAGCTTGAGACCCTCACGCAGCTCCGGCGGCACTGGATCCTTGGCCGCGAGCGACAGCGGCCCGGCGATTACTCGCGCGTGCCCGAGTACGCTCCCTTTGGCGAGATCGAGCGTCAGGAGCGTGTGCGATTGATCGGAAATGATGAACCCGCGTTGGCCCGCATCGTCGAGCGCGATGCCGGTGGGATGGTCACCGGGGAGGTTGCGCAGTAGGTCGATCGCGATGCCGCTCGTGACGTCGAACGTGAGAAGGTCCTCGCTCGCGCAAGCGATCACATAACCGACATTGCCATTGGGGTGCATCGCTGCCGCGCACGGCTGAGAGACGATGGACGTGTTGCCCGCAGCGTCGGGGATGTTGATGGCGTCGAAGAGCAGCTTGCGCCCTGCAATCACGCCTGATCCGGCGATCGTAGGGACCTCCGTGCGCCTCTTCAGATCCACGACGCTGACGGACGGAAAGAGCACACGCTGAAATTGTATGGGGTGCGCACTCGAGATGAGCTCGTGGGGGACCCAAGCGGTCTCGCCGTCTGCGCTCCACGCGAACGAGTCGAACGCGAATGGCGTGCCATTGGGAATAGTCGGGTCCCCCAACGTTGCGGGTTGATTGGCCATGCCGACGTCCACGAATGGCTCGCCTTGGTCCGCCGGCGCGAACACTCCCGCGAGCGGGAGCAACGTGGCGTTGGCGTCGATGCGGTGCGTGATCGCCAGCTCGTGACGCGCTCGCGAGACCGCGAGGCCCGCGGGCAGTCGCCCCACCGCGACGACGTGATCGAGGACGCCGCGCGTGCGATCGATGATCGCGACTCCGCCGTCGTCCTCCAGCGACACGTAGAGCCAGCGAGGGTCCCACGCGTCCCAAATCGCGGCGCGCGGGTGCATGCCTACGCCGATGGTTCGTTTGACCTCGCGAGTCTCTGCATCCACCAGCGTGATCGACGCTCCGTCGCGATCGACAGCGGCGATCCACTTCTTGTCCGGGCTGAGCGCGATGGATGTGATCGTCTTTCCGATCGCCACTTCGCCGACAACCTGCTGCAAGTCGATGTCCGAATAGCTGATCGACCCCACGTCGCCATTGGCCGTCCACACTCCGCCCCTTCGCTCATCGAACACCACAGGCGACGAGCTCTGGTCTCGTCGGTCTTTCGATTTGATCGGCGGCGGCGGCGCCGACTCCAGCGCGGCAAGACCTGCCTCTCGATCCATGCCCGCGTCGCCGGCCGGCTTCGTCTCCGTGGACGAGCACGAGAAGCCGGTCGCCGCCGCGAGAGGCAGGCCGAGAGCAGGGACGACGACCAACCAACGCAAAATCTGGCCTCCGAGCTTGCGCAATCTATCTCGCACCCACCGATCGAGCAACGACAAGCATTGGTGGCGCGCACACGAGCGTTCGCCTATCTTCCCGGGAGCGCGAGGAAACGAATGCGGTCGACGGCATTATTTACTGGGCTGCTCGTGGTGGTTGGCGTGTCTTCGGGCTCGTGCTCCAACGGTGATGGTGCGCAGCCGCCGGCCGCCGATGCAGGCCTCGACGTCAACCGTGACATTCCCGACGTCGTGCACGAGCGCGTCCCGTACTCGCCTGACTCCGGACCCTTCGTGCCGCGCGTGCCCGTGGTCGCGCAGACGATCTCCACACGCGTGGACTCGCAGTCCCTGCTCTTCGCCGCCGGAGAGATGCAGATCAGCGGTGAGCCATTCGCCGCGAGCTTCGCCGGCCGTAACTTGGCAGATTATGATCGCAATCGGCTGCCCACGGATCAATACGTGCTCAATCTCGGCGGCGCCAACGAGGTCCCCGTCACGGATCTGTTCGGCTTCAGTACTGCTGTCGAGTCTTACGAGTATTCGAAATATCATATGAACATGCTCATCGAGCAGACGAGCGCGGGACTCTCGCTCGCCAATGGGCCAGTCGTCGCAAAAGAGATTGGAGCAACGACTCTCGATAAGCTCCGCAATCGCGCGGCCGCTCTCATGACCAGCGCCGGCACCGACATTGGCGGCTTCGCCACGCTCCCCGCGCCGACCAACAATCCGCTCAACTACCTCGGATTCGCCGGTCTTTGGCCGATCATGGCGCCGTTCACGAGCTTCGACTCCACGCTCGCGCCGACGCTCAACGTCGTCAAGTCCTGCACCTTCTCTGGCGGATATGGAGGCATTGGCAACGGCACGAACTACAGTCCTCAATACGAGTGCGTCTATAATTCATTGCATTTGCCCAATCGAGACGCGCAGGTCGAAAAGACGATAGTGCCAGGTGTGCTCGGGTTTGCGACTTGGAAAGAGGCGTTGTGGGCGATCGATTTTGCCGGGCGCATCCATGACGTCGCGGGCAATCAGCTCACCGGCGTGGCGAAGGGCGACATCTCGAAGGTCGGTACGCCAAAGAACACGGTGAAGGGCACGGACCCCGGCGCGGCCTTTGGCACCTATATCGGCTCGAGCCCGCTCGAAGGTATGTGGGGATTGTTCATGTTGGCGATGGCAGACAACGAGTCCGAGTGGCTCGTGTCGTCGCTGCTCACGCGTGACGGTGCGACGTTGGGCGGCTTCGCGAAGAAGTCCGACGCCATCGCTTACGACTACACGTCACCGCTCGCGTGGTTCCCGGCAAAGGTCAATGTGACCGAGAACGGAGCCGTCGTTCCGTATCCCACGATCACTGCGCTCACGATCTCCGACGCGACGAGTCGCTCGGTAGACCTGTCCGCATTGCTGCTCGGACACGCGATGTTCTTCGGTATGACGGACCCGAGAAATGCGGGGCTCGGCCAACGTGTCGGGCTGCAAGCGACGTTCGACGGCGACCCGTTCGCCGCGGACAACGGCCTCGCAGACGGCGAGGACACCGCGCACGATCGCTCGCTCTCCGTGCTGCGCGTAGCATTCATCGATCTCGATCGCATGCACGCAGACCCGACGTTGGGTGTGCTCATGGATAGCGCGACGGTCAATGGCGGAGTGGTCACTAGAGGAGATACCGTCTCCGTGACTGCGCTTTCTCATTCGCTCATTGCGTTGCGCCAAACGCTATTGTCGCTCAATGGGTCGATTACACAATACGGCGCGCCCGATCCAGACCCCGCAGCCGATCTCGGCGGGATGCTCAACACGGCAATCATTCATCCGCTTGGCGGCGGCACTCCTTCGATGAGCGCGCGCGTGCGTCAGGTGTTCTTGACCAACGCCGCCTTCGTTCGCGACGTGCTCACCAAGGCAGACGGCACTGTCGCCAACACGGCGATGGTGTCCAAAGGCGTCGCGACGGCGAGCACGGACGCGACGCTGCTGGAGAGTCAGGCCGCCGCCATACGCGCGCTCGTGGAGGCGTTCTTGTTGTCGGGCGACGACACGTTTCGCGTGCGCGGGCAGGCCGTCGCGAAGCGTTTGGAGAGCGTCTTTTACAGCGCCGCGGCGCGCATGTATCGCGCGCAAGACGCGGGTCCCGATCAGATTCACATCAACGCGGAGCGCTTCTCGTGGCTGCAGAGTGCGCTGCGCGAGACGTACAAAGTACTCCAGTCGCCGGGGGACCCTGCGCTCGATCGCACGGTGCTCGCAGACCGCATCGGACGAGTGCACAAACTCTTCTTGAATGGTTGGGACGATCTCAATGGCGATCAATCCGTCGACACGAAGACTGAGTGTTTGGTTGGTAGGTTGCAGATGTCGGAGCAAGCTCTCACCGGAGAGATCGGTCGAGACAACAACGGCGTGGCGACCGCCGACCGCGACAGCGATTGCGTACGCGAGCTTGCCCACGTGAAGAACGCCAGCGTCCTCGCGGGCGACGTCTACTTCCACAGCCCATGAAGAGCCTCCTCCTCGCGGCGGTCGCGAGCCTCTTCGGGTGTTCGACGGCTGCTCCACCCGGACCCTGCGTGGCCTACCAAGTGCCCGTGGGGACGGACCTGTCGCAGCCGACGCTCTCGTTTCAAAAGGACGTCATCCCTATTCTCCAGACGAACTGCGCCAAATCGGCGTGTCATGGGTCGTCGCTCGGGAAGAACAATGGGGTCTATCTCGGAACGCCCGAGGGGCCCGTGGACGCGTCGCGTGTCCATGGCGCGCTCGTGAACGTGACCTCGCCGACCGCGCCTGCGCTCCAGTTCGTCACTCCGAGCGATCCGGGCAAGAGCTTTCTTCTGCGCAAGGTGGATGGCGATCTCTGCATGATTGAAGCTCAGTGCGGTCGCAACTGTGGGCTCTCGATGCCCAAGGAGGCACCTCCGCTAGACGTCGCCTCGAGAGACGTGATTCGTCGTTGGATCGCGCAGGGCGCGACTAACAACTAGTGCGAGTTCGAGAAGGCGCTCCTCTGCCAACCGTCGCAAGCATGGTGGGCGCGGAGTTCATCGTCGGTGTCGGTCGCTCCGCATTACCGGAAACCACTCACCTTAAACATCATGGGGCTAGAGCGACAAACAGTTCGATTGTGATGCAATTACGCGGCAAGGGTGAGCTCCCTGCGGTGGATGGC
>ENA-OFCD01000662-OFCD01000662.1-metagenomes-genome-assembly--contig:-NODE-662-length-20697-cov-3.348803_pt1 | contig 20697 bp, 15 predicted proteins | sample MGYA00153392_OFCD01 | MGnify analysis MGYA00153392
GATAGGGCAGATTCCCGGCGAAGCCGACCGAGACGACGGTGATCGGTGCGTTGCGCACATAGTGCGAGCTGACTCCGGTCGCCTCGACGGTGTGGGCTCCGGGGCGGGTGTCCGCGGGGATGCGGAACCGGGCCGTGATGTGACCAGACGCGTCCGCGGTGAAGGTGCCCAGTTCCACCGCCCGAGGAAAGAGTACAAAGTGCACCCGCTCGGCGGCGGTGTAGCTGTCACCGGTGGCGAGAATCCACTGGTTGGGGGCGACCGAGGTGCGGTCGAGGGTCAACCGGGGAGCTTCCTGCACGGACCCATCGGAGGAACTGCTCGAGCTCACCGGGGCGGTGGCGGTCGCGGGCGGGCCTGCCACCGAGCCCGACGTCGCTCTGGAAACACCGCCCTTTGTACCGGTTATGCCCGCAGGACCTGCCGAGCCCCTGGAACCTGCGGTCGAATCGGCGGGCGTCGACGCCGTGGGGCAGGCGCTGGGCGCTGGGGTGGCATTCTCCTCCGGGATTACGAGGGTCACGCTCGATTCATTTCCCGTCGTCGTCGAAGTGGAACTGGGGCACGGCTCAGCCTGGGCTGCACTGGCGAAAGGGCTGAGTATCGCGCCGACGACGATTGCGGCGCCGAGGCCAGCGCGGATTGCCCGGAGCGAGAACGTCACTTGGCGACCTCCGCTGCGCTGATGCCCAGCGCCTCTTCACGAGCGGAGACGAAGGCCTCATCGATCGCCTGGTAGAAGCGTTCTCGTGTGCCTGTGACATAACGCCAAATCAGGAAAGCGGCAGCGAGGACTAACACGAACAGCGCAACGGCCGACCAGGAGATCGCGGCGGCCATCACGGTGGATGACACCGGCGTGTAACCGCCAGCCTTGGCGGCTCCATTTGCAGCCGCGGGTGTGGATGCCGCCGAGGGTGCCGCCGACGACTTGGCAGCAGCGGATGCGCTCGGAGTGGCGCTGGGATTTTGCATCTGGCTGCCCGATTTCTTGCCCGCCGTACCGACCTCGCCCGGCGACACCGTCACGGTCGACCATGCCAGCAGCAATGCGATCACGCCCGGCATCTTCGCCTCGTAGTGCACGGTCTGGCGTGGCAGCAGGTTGGTGAGGGGCTTGGGCGCAAAAGAGCCCAACGGGATACCGAACGGCCCGGCGATACTCACGGTGTTCGTCACATCGAGGCGGGTGTTGCCGCTGTTGCGCACGTCGTAGCCGACGGTCATGTCACCGGGCGCGAACGGATTGAGGGAGGCGCTGAATCCGGAAGTCACGCCCGCCACCGTCACGCCGGGCACCCGCTCCCCCGATACGGTGAGGTACATGCGCGTTCCGACGCGCTGCTCGAGCGTGACGGTCGATCCTTTACTGGTGCCGGTAGAAAGCACGGATGCCACGATTCCGGCCACGTGGTCACCCGGGGTGGCATCCGAAGGGATCAGCAGGTTGAACGGGATCGTCGCCTTGGTTTTAGGCTGAATCGTCACCCGGTCACTCTTTGTGGTGACCCACGACCCCAGGTCGGTCGGCTTGACGTCGCGCTTCAGCAGGCTGAATGCGCCGGTCGTCTGCTCGTTGATGGCATCGGTGGCGTAGATGAGAAATTCCGCCGGGACTGCGCTCGAGTTGGTCACATCAACGCTGTCGACGATTTGGGTACCGGGGCCGACCGAATAGTCAAACAGGCTGCGGGCACCCTTCGCGGTCGGAGACGGTGCGATACTCCACGTGATGTCGGCTCCGGCTGCGGCGACGGGTGAGCTGGCCGAGGCGCTCGGAACGGCTAATGCGAGGGGCGACAGCGCGAGAGCCAGGGCGACGAGGCCAGAAATGGCTGCGGGAGTTCGGGGCATTGGGGGAGCCAATCAGGTGAAAGCGAGCGGATGGTTAACGGGGGACATACGGCAGCGAGTCGACAACTGGACAACTAGATGAGCGTCAGGGTGAGTACGCCGGCGTAGTTACCCGCGGCGGTGTTCTTCGGAGCCTTCAACTGCAGCAGTGCCGACACCGTGGTGGTGGTCACCTGCGGATCAGCAGCCGACGTCGAACCGTAGGACAGCTGGCTGGAGGTCTTCAGGCCGGCGACCGAACCGGGGGCCGGAAGAACAACCGCACCCGCGCTACCGACACTGCCGGCAGTAACCGTGGGGTTCCATCCGAGGTACTTGGCACTGAGCGTCCTGACCGGAGCGGTTCCCACAGCCGGGGCCGTGAAGTCCGCCATCACACCGGTGAGGTTCCAGTCCGGCGAACCGGCCTGGCGCGAGTCATCCACAACCGCGTTCAGCGTGCCCGAGGCGTTGAACGTAGAGCCACTGACCGTCGCCGTGCCCAGCGCAACGATCGAGTCGTGACTCGTCAACTGCAACACGCCACCATTCGTGGCCGCAGCAATATTGAACGTCACACCCACGGGAACCGCAGCGGTGTCTGTCGGCGCGATGAGTGCGCCGATACTGACCGAAGAGGAGCCCGAGGTCGACGCCGAGTACACCGTGTTGGACGGGGTGAATGCAGCGGTGTAGGTGTGCGCACCGTTGGCGACAGCGGTCAGCGAGACGGACGCTTGGCCGGAGGCCACGGTCTGGGTCATGCCGACCTGAGTTGCACCCTCGAAGAACGAGACGGTTCCGGCGGCGGCGGTTGCCACTGAGGAGTCGCTCGACTTCTTGACGGTTGCGCTGAGGGCCACCGAGGTACCCGTGGCGCTAGCCGTGAGGGAGGTGGTGGTTGGAATAACAGGGACCGGTGCAGACCAGTTCCCACCAGACTGGTTAAGAGTCAGCGAGAAGTACGGCGAGCTGGCCTTGGCCGTCGAGTTCGTGATCGTCGCACTGGCGAAGCAGTACACCCGCAGTTCGAAATTGCCATCGGCCAGACCAGCCGCGGAGAGCGGGTTGTTGCTGACGTAGTCGTTAGTAGGCGAACCGCTCCGGTCGATGGAGATCGGGTTGGCACCGAAGCCCCATTCTCCATAGATGTTGCCCACGTTCGCGGCAGTGGAGGTGCGAAGGTTGGATATGTTGTAGTTGATGGTGCCCTGTACGACAGAGGTGGAGCTGGCGACCTGGTAGCCGGCCGGGCACGCCTGGTTCACGGCGAGCCCCGTCAGGAACGGGTCGCTGGCAATGGTTCCAGAGGACGGCGTCAGCGTGATGGTGCCGCCCGGGACGACGGCTGCCTCGGCAGCCTGCGCGACACCGACGCTACCGAGCATGACCGCCCCGACCACCATGGCCGCTGCGATTCTTTTGGGGGTATTCATTTTGTTTCCTTTTCTTGTGATGGGGGTTGAATCGACTGAGAAGGAGAGTTACTTGGCGGTGCGGTAGCCACCGACGATGGATGTGACACCACAGTTGCTCGCAACGGCGAAGCCGTACGACTTGATGACCGCCTGGCCCGCGGTACCGCAGACGGTCGAGGAGCCGCCCACGAAGGTGTTCGCAATCGCCGTCTCAGCAAGACGCGAGGTCTGAACAACGTTGTAGACGGTGCGCTTGATCGGGAAAGTCGCGTTGAGAGTGAGGGTCGTGCCGGTCAGCGAGAACGGGCTTTTCGTTCCGACCTTGCCGAGGACGGCGTTTCCGCGACGCTCGACCACCGTGGAGGTGGTGATTGCCGAGTAGCGACCCTGGGCGATGTACTGCCCAATCGAGTAGGGCATGATGTCACCGGCGCCAGTCAGCGCGCGGCCGTCGTGCTCTTCCACTGTGTTGTTGCGGCTCGTGACGCAGGTGGGAAGAGCTGTGTCGGTGAGACCGACCTGGCCCTCCCAGTAGGAACGCGTGCCTGATCCCGCCTGCGGAAGCAGCGGAACGATCGTGACGTCGTTGCCGGCGGCATCGGGGAAGGTCGTGACTCGGCAGTTGTAGATATTGCGCAACGTGAAGGCGACGGTCCCATCGTTGGTCGTGTCGCCGAGCGGCACGTCGGTCGGGAACGTGCTCGCACCGTTGAACGCGTAGGTGACGGCGTCGATCGCGAACGGGATATACGTGAGGTCGCTGCCAACGTAGGACGACGACGGGCCGGAGGAACTGCGCGCGTAGTCCAGTTGGCCGGCGATGTTGACAGAGTTATACAGTCCGGTTCCGGCTCCGGCGGACATGCTCAGGGCATAGACGCCGTCTCCCGAACCGTTCGGACGCTGGAAGGCAGGGCCCCCGGACTTCGTCTGAATGGTCGCGCTGCCGACGGCGTTCCACGAGCCAACAACAGTCGGGGCGAGGGTGGTCAAACCGCCGACGACGTCCTGCGTGGTGTCCGATCCGGCACCCGCAAGGGTCGGGAAGGGCGGTGTTGTCGGGTCTGCCTGGGCGGGCAAAGCGCCGAATGCGATCGCCGCAATTGCGAGCGAAGCAACCGCGCCGAGGCGCAGTTTGGTGTTCTTGTGCATTTTCCAACCTTTTTTAGGATGCCCCTGTATTCGGCCCAATTGGACCTGATTGCCACCCCAGCTTTCGGGACTGGACTTTCTCTCGGGACGGAGCGGTGAAAATCCCGAAGGAAATCTGTGTCAGATCGCACGCCTTCCCCGGAAGAGGAGAGGTGCAATCAGGAGTCCGAGCAGTCCGAACACCAGCGCCACCGCCAGAGCGTTGCTCGGAATCGGGGAGACGCTTGATGCCGCTGTGCGGGCATCATTGGCTTTGTCTACTCCAGGCGTCATCGACTGGGTGCCCGCCGCTTGAGCTGCCGCCTTTTGGCTGTCTACGTTGAACGGGTGGCTGGCTTCATAGTCGTCTTGCGCGATTCCGTTGCTCGATTGCAGGGCAATGGCGGATGGTGTTGTTGCGGCGGGAACGTAGTTCTTGATTGCGCTAATGGTCTGTTCTGCCTGGTCGAGAAGGGTGCGTGTCAGCGGAAGATATCCTGCGGGAAGCTGCCCCAGCGCCGAACCCGAGACCTGGCCAGACGTGGTCACCTGGCTGAGCAAGGAAGCCACGCTCAATCGGCTGTTTGGGGTACTTTTCGTGAGATTTACCATCGCATAGGTCACCAACGTGAGCGGGTATCCATCTCCAGTGACCTTGCTCGGATCGACCTGCTTGACAGAGTCAAGCGCGGTTGACTCGAGGGCGTTCATCGACGCGGCGAATCGATCGGTGTTCGGGTCAACCTGCTCTGTCGAGTTGGGCAACTGCAGGGTTGCCGTGCTCAGACCGTAGCGAATCGCCGAGGGGCTGTCCGTGATGGTGATGATGAATTTCTGCCCCGGTGATTGGGCGCCGCTACCCACCCAATCCCCTTTCTCGCCAGCCGAATTGATCTTCGACGGATCCCAGGAGGTCCTGGCATTGGTGTTGGCGCGGAAGGCCTGCCGTGCTCCGCTCAGAAGAGTGTCGGTATAGGGCGCGAATTGCAGCGAGTCGAAGCGCGACCGTTCCTCCGTGAGCTTGAGAGGTACTTTGCTCTCGTCGTCCTTGGGGAGCACGTCCAACGGTGCGGTCGACAGGCTCTGTGGGGTTCCGTCGATATTGGTGAGTCCCACATCTCGAAGCACATGATTGCCAGAGGCATCGACGATGAACTCGCCATTTTCGTCGAACGTTGGCACCTTAGCGGCGGGATTGCCCAAGGGAAGGTAGTACGGATTGACCGTCATGCCCCCGGGAGCCGGCTTCCCGTCAAGAAAAGCGACTGCATCGGCGTCAGCCTGAATCCATCGCCACACCTGGCGAAGCGCGTCCGCCCCCGACGGGCCGGGGAGCACGAGAGACGGCGTGCGGATGAATTGGATGTAATTCGTCGGGTTGAGCGCCTTGAATTCCGGGTCAAGATAGAGAAAAGTTGTCTTCTGATTTTGCGCGGGCAGATGAGCGATATTTTTGGCCGGATCGGAACTGCTGGTCGGCACCGTAAACGGATAGGACTGAGTAAGTAGTTTCGCCATCAAACGGGGCGACAACACCATATGTTCTTCCCGACCGTTACCGAACTCGGCATTGAAAGCGATCACGACACCCGAGATCGCCGCCGGAGCGTAGACAAGTTTGGTCTTCGCCAGCGTCTGGCGGTCTTGTTCGTTGTCCAAACCACCCGCGCTCAGCGGAAGTCCACTGAAACCGACGGGAGCAAGTCCGTCCAGGATTTGCGCTCGAGCTACCGCGTCGGAGTTCGTGGAGAAGCTGTAGGTGGTACTGAGCGAGCGGCACAGGTCGGGCTGCCAGGAGCTCATCGCCCCGACCATCAGCTGCGAGCCGATGACCTTGACCTCAGAACTGCCGACGACGCAACCGGTGCCGGTCTTCACGAAGTCGAGTGGGACGACGATCCGGTTGTCCCAGTAGTCGCACTTCGGGTTTATCGGACTGCCTCCCTGGTAGGAGTTCGGACGGCCCTTGGCATATGGAACATATCCGGCGTCCGGATCGAGCAGGCTGCTGCACTGGGCTCCATCGCCGCCGAAGATGGTGCCGCGCGGCACCACGACGAGCCAGCAGCGAAGATGACCGTCACGCCCGCAACCCAGCTGAGGCGCCTGGTCGGCACTCTGCGTCTCGAAGTCGAAGGCCCCAGTCCCGTCAGCCGCGATGCGCGCGCTGGTTACTTCGTTTGTGGTGGTCGGATCGAGAACGTCGAGCAGAGCGTTCTTCACAACCTTCTTGCCGTCGATCGTGACGAATTGATTCTTCCCCGTGTACGTCGTGCCGTCGAAAGTCGTGAACGGCACGTCGAATGTCGTCGGGTTGTACGGGTTATTGTCGATCTGCGCGACGCGCAACGCGTTGTCCGGGTAGACGGAACTGCCGAGACCGTTGTTTCCCGAACCGGACCTGCCGCCCCACTGGCACGTCTGGCGGAAGTCAGCAGCGGCCGGGTCACCCCAGCACTGCATGGCCTGAACATAGTTCTTGACGTTGTTGCCGAAGTCCGGCGATGACCGAGTGCCCGCGAAGCCCGTGACGGATACGCGAACGGCTTGATCGATCAACCCGGTCGTCTGCGAGACATTGATCGCGATGTTTTTCAATTCGGGGTAGTGGGGGCTCGTCATTGACCGGGCCGGCTGGAAAGTGGCGGCCGCTGAGGTGTCGGCGGTCCATTTCACGTCCAGGCTGGCCGAGGCCGCCGCAGCGGCAGCAGGCAACGTCTGCGAAGTGAGCGAGAGCAGCGGTCCCGCCAGGAGCATCAGGCACATGATCGCGGAGACCCGAGAGAGGCGCAAGCCGAGGCCCTGCTTGCGCTTGGCCCGGGGCGATGTCGACATGGTCATGACGTTATGAGTCCTTTCGTTGGAGAACTGCACGACCACGTTTCCTGAAGAAGTCACGAACCTTAACGTTTGGATTTTCGACCTCGGCCGCGCCAAACATCTCCGGAATACGAGACGGTCGTCGCGCGCGGCGCGGTCCGGTAGGAGCCGCGGTAGACCGGCGACGGGCCAGTATCGGCGGCAGCAACATCACAAGGAGGACGCCGACGGCCGCTAGCGTCATGAGAAGCACTGTGGGCACAGGGATCCCTCGACCGGGGATGTTCAACGGCACGCCCGCGATCACCGGCGTGCCCCCACTGGCGCTCGACAAACCCACGGCTTCACCGCTGGTGCTGACCGCTCCGGTGGAGAGGGCCGCTTCGGTCGCGCTTGTTGCGCTTGCGGTACTTCCTGCCTTCGCTCCGGTCGAGCCAGCGCCGCCAGTTGCGCTGGACCCGGCCGTCACCACATCCGCCACTCCGCCCGTGCCGGTGAGGCACTGGTCAGAGCCTTGCTTGTCGCAGGCCTGAGGCTGCGGAGCATCATTGGCCACTTTGTTGGTGCCATCGGGCGAGAAGGTGGGGTTGTTGCAACTGCTGACGTTCTTGTTCTTCGGATTGCCGCCGGGAATCTTCTGTATTTGCTCCAGACCCGCCTGGGCGAGGTTGATGGGCAGCGGCGAGTAGCCGAGGACCTCAGCCTGCTGCTGACCCTCGCAGAGGAAGTAGGAGGCAAAATCAGCCAACGTGAGGCCCTTATTCTCGGTAAAACTGCCCTCCAAGGCGGTCGGCACGATCATGTAGGAGTAAGACGACAGCGGGTACGTCCGCTGATCGGCATTGCCGTAGACGCCGCTCAGGTTGGCTGTCAGGTAATCGGGCGAATTGGAGTCTTTATTGATCACCGCCGCGAGGAGCGAGACAGCGACATTCGATGCGGTGGGCTCGGTGTAGTAGCCGGCGGAGTTGAGCACCTTCGCTACCGGGAAACGCGCATTGAGGGCGTATGAATCTTCTACATAGGTAATCGAGCCGACGGACTTGGACTGCGCGACGAAACCGGCTACGCCGTTGGAACCTTGCTGGCCGATGAAGGCAGTGCCCGAGACGATGGGATAATTTGAGGTGATCCCGCAGTTGGCGCGACCCGCTTTCGCGCAGTACGCATTCCAGATGGCTGGATACGTCGCGCGCATCCAGCTGGTTAATTGCGCCGTCGTGCCCGATCCATCCGACCGCACCACGGGTACGATTCCTACCCCCGGTAGTGCGAGCTTGGGGTTGTCGGCGGCTATCGCCGGGTCGTTCCACTTGGTGATGACGCCCGTGAAGATTTTGGCCAGGACCACGCCGGACAACCGCAGGTTCGTCACGCGCTGACCGCCGATCACGAGGTTGTACATAAAAGCAGTGCCGCCTGCCACGATCGGCACATAGGCGAATTGACGGGTCGGTCGCGGGTCCGGGCTGTCGCTGCCGGCCAGCTGGTACGGGATCTCGGACACGCCGAAATCAACGGTGCCCTGCGAGAAGAGCTGCCGACCAGCCGACGATCCGCTGTCGTCGAAGGTGACCTTCCACCGGTAGTTATCGAACACGTTGCGGATCCACTGCTGCAAGGCGTTGGCCGACCACGTGGATCCGGCTCCCGCAACCGGGTAGTAGGTCGTGCCGATCGCTGCCGTCGCGCTCGAGGCAGTTACGAGAGAAGGCGCGCTGCCGATCATGGCCACGAGCGCGACAATCACGATGGTGCGGAAGCCTCGTTGGATCCCCCTGCCGACACAGGACTGAGAATTGCTCACGCGTCTGAGTCCTTTCTGGTCGGCTCTGAACTGCCGGGTGTCGGCGAAATCGATCCCGGTTCGGCCGGACCCGCTGTGCGGCGTTGAGCGCCGCCGCGAATCTGCTTCACGGCAGCGTTGGCCGGCGACGGGAGACGGCGGCGGACGATCTGCTGCCACGGCCACTCGCGCACGGCCCGGGCCTGCGGTGCGATGGCCTCCGCGGAATCGGAGGGCACTGTCGCGACCGGACTGGACGGGGGCGGAGTGCCACGGCGTACTGCCGAGGCGGGCACCCCCAGGTCACGTGCACGGTATCGGTAACCATCGTCGCGGGACTGCCGTACTCTGGCTCGCTGCTGCCGGGCGCTCAGCACGCCGGGTCCGCGGCCACCAATCGCCCGCGCCAGAGCGAACAGCAGCAGCACGAGCACCATGAGCACGGCGGCGGTGCCGAAACCCCGGGCGATCATGTTGTTCTCGGGCGACTTGACAAATGTGAACGTCGTCAACGGCAGCGAGGTCATCGGTCCGCTGAACGGGTTGACGTTGAGAAACGTCGTGGCCCCGGCAGTAAGAAGTACGGGCGAGGTCTCGCCGATGCCGCGGGCTGTGCCGAGGATGATCGCGGTGGTCAAGCCGGAGCGTGCGGTCGGTAGGGTGACCGTCCACACTGTGCGCCAGGTAGAAGCGCCCAGCGCGCGCGCTGCCTCCTTGAGGTTTCCGGGAACGAGACGCAATACGACATCCGCCGATCGGATAATGATCGGCAGCATCATCACGGTGATGGCAAGGGATGCCGCGAAGCCGGACCGGTTGAAGCCCAGGAATACGATGATCGTCGCGTAGATGAACAGGCCGGCGACGATAGAGGGCAGGGCTGTCATGGCCTCGACCACCGTGCGAACAAAACGGGCGTAGCGACCGGGAAACTCGCTGAGGAAAACGGCCGTAAGCAGGCCGAGCGGAATGCTTATTGCGAGCGCAATCGTGATCATGATCAACGTGCCGAGGACTGCGTGGATTACCCCGCCTCGAGTCAGCGCATCGAGCGGCCCGGCATTGCTCATGTCCTGTGTGAAGAAGTTGAGGTGACCCAGCGGTCCAAGCCCTCGACCGACGGTGTAGATGACGACGGAGAACAGCGCGAGCAGTAAGAGGAACGCGAGCGAATTGACGAAAACGGCGACTATGCGGTCGCGAACCGTCTGGCTGTTCTCATCAAAAGCAGTGAGGATGCCGAAGAGCAATAGAAAAATGACATACGCCATGAGAACGAAGCCGATTTGTCCCTGGAGCGGCAATGCGTAAAAAAACAGCCACGCAGTGAAGCCGATAGACGCGAATGCCGAGCCAAAGAGGCGGATGACATCGACCGTTCGAATGGTGGCGGTCGACCGGCGTGGTTCGGATGCGGGGGGTGGCGTTCCCACAGGGATCCAGGTGCGCCGACCCTCTTTCGTTTCCCTTGGGGCCGGTGCTGCTGCAACCGTCGACGGCCTGTCGAGCACGGTAGTCATCAGTTGGTCTCGTTTCCGGATCGGCTTCGACCGATGATTGTTGAGGCGATGAAATTGACGATCAGCGTTATCACGAACAGGGAGAGTCCGGCCGCCATCAACGCCGAGATCTCGAACTTGGATGCCTCGTTGTAACGCAGGGCGATCAGCGCCGAGATCGAGTTGGCGCCCTTCTCGAGAATGTGTGGCTGGATGACGAACACCGGCGAGATGATCAGGAAGACCGCGATCGTCTCCCCCAACGCGCGTCCCAGGCCCAGCATGGTTCCGCCGATGATCCCTCCGCGGCCGAAGGGCAGCACGACGCTCGAGATCATGCCCCACTTGGTGGCACCGAGGGCGAGTGCCCCCTCGCGCTCACCGATGGGCGCTTGGGTGAACACCTCGCGCATGATCGAACTCGTGATGGGCGCCACCATTAGCGCGACGACGATGCCTGCAATAAAGGTGGATGCCGCGAATGCAGTTGGGCTTGCGAGCGGATCGCTCACGTCGAACCCATTGACTGCAAAGATCGGGATCCACCCGAGGTAGGTGGAGATCCACTGCGAAACCGGAAGGATGGCGCCGCTGAGGAAGAAGACACCCCACAGTCCATAGACCACGCTGGGAACAGCGGCCATGAGGTCCACCACCGTCACGAGGGCGCTCTTGATTTTGGCTGGTGCGTACTCGCTGATGTAGAGCGCTGTGCCCAGCGAAAGCGGGAGGGCGAAAGAGATGGCGGTGAGAGCGATGAAGAATGTACCTGCGAGCACGGCGGCAATCCCGAACTTGCCCGAGTTCGGGTCCCACCTCTGCTCGGTGAGGAAGGAGGGACCGGCCACTTGGAGCGCCTGGAAGCCCTGGTAAAGCAGGAACAAGCCCACGAGAGACATGACTGTGACCACAATCGTGCCGCTGCCGCGCGCAATCCATCGGAACGCGATATCCGGCCCGTCGCTCGCAGAGATGAGGCGTCGTGGCGTGTCAGTGGAAGCCGTCACCGGTGACCCGATGAGCTCGGTTCGAGTGCCGTTTGTGTCGAGGTTCGATTCGTCGGCTGAGAGCGCTGTGGAGTTGCTCTTGTTAGAGGACACGAGTACCCGCCCTAGCTGGGAGGTACGACAAGGGGGCACCCGAGAGCAGTGATGCGGTCGGCCTTACGGAGCCCTCACACAACCGAATATGTGAGCGCCGCGACATCCGGAGCGCGAACATCGGGCTTTCTCTCTCGGGAAGCTTCACGAAAAAACTGCGGGGGTCAACCGACACGGGATGGCTGCTTTCTTACTCGGGTAGCACCCCCGAAGAGGAGCGGTCCTAGTAAAAGTGCCAATCCCTAACCACGCACCTCGCGCACACGTACGCCAACCTGACGAGAGGTGAACAGTGTGTGTCAGAGATTTCAGCCGTGCTGGCACCGAAAAACCCGTTCTGTCACCGAAAGGAACCGAGAGGAAGGAGAAAGTGGGCACCCCTCACTCACTGCTAGATTTCAGGCGCTTGCGCCCAGCGAGAGCGGGTCCAAAGAGAGATCGTCTCGGCAGCATCCATCACTGCAGTTTGGCCCGGCTGATGCTCGTTCATGATCTGATGCGATCGCAGCCGAACGTCAAGGGTGGTGGTGCTTTAGCGCTTGTTCACACGCGTGTACTTTCGTGTTCATTCACATGACCTAGGTTCCCAAAAATGAAATCTTTGCCCGCGCTTACCTCGATCCTCGCCATATTTTTTTTGGGAGGGTGCTCTCCAGTGCTGAGCATGGTCGCTTCGTCACACTCGCCGTCTCCAACTTCAGCGTCACCGTCACCGTCACCGTCACCGTCAAGCCAGGATTTCTCGCTCGGTCCGGTCGCGCCCGACGCAACCATGGTGATCAAGGCCGTTGCCTTGGCAGCCAACGGTTCGAAGATGGCAGTGGAAATGCGGGTACGCCAATCCGTGCCGGTCGACGACATCGGCTCTCACACCGTCCCTGACGCCCTCATCTCGGCGTGCGGACAAGTGATCTCCCCAGCGACATTCGCTACCGACAGATGGAGTTTTACCCGGGTTAATGTCTCTGCGGTGTCATCCTCGGGCGAGTGGCCTGCCGATGCTCGGATCAATCTGCAGCCCTCAGCGACGAAAGTACCTATTGCCTCCATGAGCTTTCTTTCCGAGGCCAGTGGCGCTGATGGATCGGCGCAGTGCCGGCTCGATAAGTACTTTGCCAGCGCGGGGAAGGGCGCGGTCAGTATTGGACTCCCGCACGACGCACAAACCAATGGCAAGCAGTTCACCGGATGGGCATCGCATTCCTTCGGCTTCACCGCCGGAACCGGAGTGACTCTGTCAGACTGCTCGATCCAGGTGACCCAGAATGGCGAGCGTCTGGGTGGTTCTGGGATATCTCAGATTCCGGCTGGCGCCGCATGCATCAACTTGATCCCCGCTGAGGGATCGGTGTTCTGAGACGCTCTGCGACGTGAATCGTGCGACGGAGCGCTAACATTTCTGACTAGGCGCCAGGAGACGGGCTCTGGCAGACCCCTGGCCCGACCAATCTGTCGGGCTGAGGAATGGGCCTGACTGAGCGCCTCAGTTCGTGTCCATAACGATATAAAAACAGACTTCGTTGATTCGCCCTCAGCCGCTGTACTGCTCCGTCGCGAAGTCAGAGGGCGACGTGCTCATGCTGTCCTCGGCGAACCCCGGGATCGATCGGGCGAGCTCCCGCAGCCAGGTGGGAGGTGACCAGCGACAGCTCAGCGAGCTCGATGGCATTGCGACGATCCCGCTCTGTGCCATACCACCGCGCACAGATCATTTCGACCTCGCCGTCGAGCAGGGAATACCAGCCGTACTCCCCCCGGCGCTGATGACTCGTCAGCACGATCTCGCGCAATTCCGTCGAGCCGCTCGTGGCGAGAGCATCCGCCTGGGCGTCTTCGAAACGCTCGAAGAGATTGGCACTTCGGGCAAGCATCCGGTTGTTCGCGGAGACCAGGTGCCACACCACGATGCACTCGTCCTGGCCGGAGGCCACGGAGTTGACCACGCGTGGCCCGTGCCCCACGACACGATCGAAGTGGTCGATCCAGAGCTGGAGTTTCGGGCTCCGCGCCGTTGCAAAGCGCATAAAGACTATGCGAGAACCGACCGTCATCGTGTTCGAATCCTTCGTGCTCGGGTAAGCACCCTCGGGGGGCACGAGAGGATTCAATGGTTCGCGCTTGAACGCCTGCCCTCAACATCATTGCCAGCAACCTGCGCGCAGATGAACAAACGACGCTGAACCTTCATTGCAGTGAACTTCTCAAAGTGCAAGCGGTTTTTTCGGCGCCACTTGCCGCTTGTACCGACCCACGATCAGGGTGAGCGACCAGCGGATGAGTGATATCAGGCAGTCAGCGGAGCAGCGCGAACGTGCGGCGCTTGACCTGTGTTACTCGGGGCTCTACCAGCGCTCGGCGCCGGCCAGGCTTGTGGGGCGGGGGCGGTAGCCGAGTTGCTTCCGCGCCGCAGACAGGTCGAGGGTGCGCTCGAGTCCGAGCTGGCTCACCGCATACCGGGTGACCCGGGGGCGACCGCGACGGCTCATCCGGTGCGCGAGTTCGACGGCGGACGCGAGCGCAAAGGCGGTGCCGTACGGGATGCGGTGCAGCGTGACATCCGACCGCCCCTTTTTGGCAAGAAGTTCCGCGAGCACCTCGCTCAACAGCACCGGGGCGTCATCGCCCACGTTGAAGACCCCCGACACAGCGGTGCGATCGAGTGCCAGGATCACGGCCGCAACGAGATTGTCGATGTGGGTGAGGGTGTGATCGACCGCCGCGCCCTCCGGCAGAGTGAGCCTCCCTCGACGGATACCCGCGAGCAGCCGCGGCAACAGCGTCGTGTCCCCGGGGCCATAGACGGCGTGTGGCCGAAGGATCACGGCGTCGACACCAATCAACTCCGCCTCCGCCGCCGCCTTCGACTGCGAATATGAACTGAGGAATCGCTGGGCCAGCCCCGTCGATTCGTCGGCGTTCACGGTCGGCAGATAAGCGTCGTACACGCTCGACGTGGAGAGATGAACGATGCGTGCCCCGGGAAAACTGCGCACGACGTTGCGGGTCCCGTCCCGGTTTACCCGCATGGCCGCGTCGAGAGGCGCCCAGTCGTCGGCGAGGGCAGCACAGTGCACGACCGCATCGACCGAGGTCTCGGAGGGCAGTCGGCCGCGGGCGACGTCCCAGATGCGATAGTGGCTGGCATCGGCGACGTGACTTCGATAGGACCAGCCGCCGGGAGTGCGTCCGTAGCCGACCACCTCGTGTTCGAACTCCGGCATCGCGAGCGCCGACGCGATGACACCGCCGATGAAGCCGCTCGCCCCCGTCACCGCGATTCTCATGTCAGTGCCCTGACTTGAGATATTGCGAGACCGCCTCGGAGAGCGCTCTGCGATCCAGCTTGCTGCCGCGCCCGGCCCGCGGCAGTGCGTCCGCGACCAGCAGGAGGTCGGGCAGCACCGCGGCGTCCACGAGCCCCGGAAGGGCGGCGCTCACCGTCTCGATCACCGGATGCTGAGTACCGAAGCCGCGCGCAACATCCGCCCCCGCACCCCGCGCGGCCGGCACGATCACCAGCACGACGCGATCGTCGCCGATTTCATTCGGCACACCGACCATCGCCACGTCCGCGACCCCGGTGATGCCCGCGATCACCGGTTCATAGAGACCCGGGTATACGTTGGTCGACCCGCGGATGAACATGTCCTTGCTGCGTCCGTGCAGCACGAGGGAGTCGCCGTCGAGCTCAGCGAGATCCCCCGTGTTGAGGCAGACGAGCGGATGCCCCGGAAGGTCGGCGAGGTACCCGAGCGCGAGGCCCTCCCCGGCGAGCACGAGCTCCCCGTCGCCCGCCGCATTCGTCTCGATGCGGGCCTGGATGGCAGGGAGCACTGTTCCCACGTAGTCCCCTGCCCCCTCGAAGGCGAGCTTGTCGTCACCGTCGGCGATGGCCACTGGCAGAATCTCCGTCATGCCATAGATCGCGCAGACCCGCACCGTCGGCCAACGCCGCTTGACCCGTTCGAGCAGCGGGCGCAGCACGGGGGCGCCGCCGATCAGCAGGGTCGCGAGCTGCGGCGTCTTCTCCGGGTGCTCGTCGAGCAGCGCGAGCAGGGAGTCGAGAGCGGCCGGCACCATGAAGAGCGCGTCGGTACCGGGCAGTACGTCGAGGTAGTGCGCCGGCTTCGCGCCCGCATCCGTGCCGACCGCGGGCAGCCGCCAGTGCGCTCCGGCGATGAGGGCAGGGATTCCGATCATCAACTGGTCGGTGAGCAACCGGTCGCCCGGCGCGAACCGCACGTGCGCGGCGAACCCGGCGAGCCCGGTGCCGAGCGAGCTGCGGGAGTGCACGACGGCTTTCGGCGCGGCAGTCGTGCCACTGGTGAAGATGATGAGCGCTTCGGATCTGGCTCGACCGGCAGAGGTGAGACCCCCAGCGGCTCGCCGACCGGACAGCAGCCGGCGCAGCCGCAGCGCCCCGCGCGGCACACCAGGCAGCCAGGGTCCGGCGACGATGTGCCTGGCGTGCGGAACGACAATCGAATACGGCGGAAGCTCGAGTCCGCGCCGACGCGCGAGTGATTTCAGCGGCCGGGACGACGCGAAGTAGAGCAGGGATTCTGCGGCGACCCAGCGCGGAGCGGCGAGAGCGGCCCGTGCCCGGAACATCGACTCCCCGGCCCCGGGGTCGGCGAAGACGACCGTGCCTCCCGCCGAAATGATGCCGAGGGCGAGACAGATGCCATCGAGGCCGGGGCGCACCGAGAACAGCACGCGATCCCCGGCGCGGAATCCGGCCGCCTCGAGTGAGACAGCGACCGAGGCGATGCGTGAGTCGAGATCGCGGTAGGCCAGAGTGCGACGGCCCTGGCTGAGAGCCGGGGCATCCGGATGCTCACGGCACGAGTCAAGCAGCAGGTCGAGCAGGTCGACGCTCACCTACCGACCACCACCGTCGCGTAGCTCGGAATCAGCACACCGCGGGCGGGCCGTCGAGAAATGACGCGAAGATCCCCCTGAGGAGCCGCCACGAGAATGGCATTACAGACCAACCGGATCTGCGCCATAGCGAGCGGTGCCCCCAGGCAGAAGTGCGACCCGGCACCGAACCACAGCTGGCGCACAGTCGCTGCGGTGTTGGCCTCCGGATCGAAGGGACCCAACGCACGATTGGCCGCGAAGGTGGCGAGAATCACGCGGTCCCCCGGGCGCACGGCAACCGGGCCGATGGCATCCGCCGCCACGACCGACCGGAGCATCACCGGGGACGGCGTCGTCACGCGGAGCGCCTCGGCAATCGCCGGCTCGACGAGGCTGCGATCCGCCGCAATGAGAGGTAACCACCCGCTGTCGATGAGCAGGCATACCAATCGGGGAATATACGAGACGAGGGTCTCGGTACCGGTGAGCACGAAGGCGCCCACCGCCCCCATCGCCTCGGATTCGGTGAGGCCGAGCGCGCGCATCCGCCCCGGAACCGTGCGCTCATCTCCAGCCCGGTAGGCGCGCTGAGCATGCGAAGTGAGCTCGGCCATCACCACCCGGGCGCGCGCGACCTGCATCGGCGCGAGTTTCGTCCGGGTGAGGCGCACCATCGACGTGATCGACGAGACCCTGTGGAACAGGACTGTGGTCAGCTCGGCGGAATCGAGACCGACCAACCGGCTGATCGCGATGCTCGAATAACGCCTCACCTCCTCGACCAGGTCAACCTGCTCCCCCTTCGACAGCCGCTCTCTGAGCTGCGCGACCGGCTCACCGAGACTCTCGGTAACCATCGGCTCGACGAAGGACGGAGCGAAGATCGGAGCGAGCTTACGCCGAAGGGCCTGGTGGTCCGCACCCTCCATGTTGAGCAGGACACTCGGTCCGAGCACATCGGTCCAGAGGTCGGCCGGCGAACCCGGACCGGTCTTGGTGAAGCTCGTGGTGTTCAGCAGAGTGGAGCGCAGCAGCGCGGCATCCCGCACCAGGATGCCGAGACCGGGCACCCGGAGCACCGGACCGCGCGCCGCACGCAGCACGGGATAGGCGATCGGATGCGCCGCGCGCATCACCCGCTCCTCCCACCGCGCGGCGAGCCTGTGCGGCGCCGGGCTGCCCGGTGCCGATGTTCCCGGTGCCGATGAGACCGGTGGCAGCCTCATCGGATGTCCACATGCTCGGGCCGATACTGGTGGTCTTTGTACCAGAGCAGGGTGTTCTTCAGCCCCCAGGCGCTCACCCGGCGACTCGATCCGAAGACCACGATGTCCGAGCGGCGGGCGTAGCGTGGCGTGATCCGGCGCACCGCGTTGACGAGCGCGCGATCCTCGTGCAGGTCCTCGATGCGACTGCGGGGGAATCCGCCGCTTGCCAGGTACAGCTCCGCCGTGATGCCAACGTTGCAGCCAGCGGCCATCATGTAGGGGCCGAGGTATTCGGGTGATTTGTTCTCCCGTCGCACCCGCCCGAATGCCTCCGCGAGATGCACGGCGCCGCGCAGGCTGATGCGGGTGAACCAGGAAAGGCCCTCGTCGGTGCGCGGCACAAGCTCGCCACCCACCAGTTCCAGCCCATCGACTGTGAGTGCCCGGCGCATGCTCGCCGTCCAGTCGGGGCGAGGGAGGCAGTCGGAGTCGGTGCGAGCGAGGATGCCGGCACCGGCGGCGATGGCGGCGCGCATCCCGGTGTCCGCGGCAGCTCCGGTGCCCTTCTGCGGCTCGTGGATGACGCGCCAGCGCGGGTGATCCGCCACACACCGCTCGATGATGGCCACCGAATCGTCGGTGGAGCCGTTGTCGACGAATACGACATCGAAGTCCTGGTCGTGCTGGGCTGCGAGCGCGGCGAGCGTCGGCCGGATCCATCCCGACTCGTTGTAGACCGGCACCACGACGGCAAGCCTGGTCGAGATCGACGCCATCACAGTCGAAGCACCATCACGCCGAGGCTGATGCCACCGGCCAGCCCGATCAGGGCCACGAGACTTCCCTCGCGGATGCGCCCGGCATCCCGTGCAAGCAGCAGCTGCAGGGGCAGGGTGACCGAGGCGAGATTGCCGTGATCCTCGATCGTGATGATCGTCTTGTCGTCGGCCACTCCGAGACGCTCGAAAATCGGCGGAAGGTACGGAAGCGCCACCTGGTGGATGGCCACGAGGTCGAAGTCACTCCAGTCGAGGTCGAGCTTCTGCAGGGTGGCGAGCACGGCATCCGGTCCAAGGTCGAGGAAAGCCTGCTGCAGCGCGGGACCGTCCATGTCGAAGTGGCTACCGTGCTCGGCGTGCGGGTCCATCGATCCGCCGGTGCCGAGCGTGCCGATCCCCCAGTGGCTGGAGACGGCGACGAACGTTGAGCCGAGGATGCCGGAGGTATCGCCGCTGCGCTCGAGGATGACCGCCGCTCCCCCGTCGCTCATCGTGTAGCCGGGGAACGACCGGAGGAACTGCTCCTTGCTCTCGAGCCGCCAGCGAACCGCATGCGAGGGCTGCTCGCCGCTCGCGATGAGCACCCGCTGATACTGTCCGCTGACGATGAGGGCATCCGCCACCTGCATCGCGTTCAGCACACTGTTACAGGCGTTCTTGATATCCATGACCGGGCAGTCGAGGCCCAGTTTCGACGCGACGATGTGACTGGTCGCCGGCTCGATCAGGTCCTGGCTTGCGCTCGCGAAGATGAGGAGATCGATCGGTCCGGGCGAGTCAGCGAGAGCCGCGCGCGCTGCGGCCGCTGCGAGATCGGAGGTCTGCCAACCGTGAGGCCGCAGATGCACTTTCTTGACGCCGGTGAGGCGTCCGATCATGCCCGTTGCCAGCTTCAGCTGTGGATTGTGGCGCCGCAGATCCGCTTCGGTCTGGGAGGTCGATCGTGTCGTCTCCGGGAGGTAGACACCGAGTCCGGAAACACGTGATCGGGAGGTGTGCACGGTACGACACTAGCCGCGGCGCCCGGTGCGGCTGTGCGCCTCGGCGTGTTTCGCCTCGAGCGTCTCCGTCTCGATCGTCTCCGCTCCGAAAACCTAGACCTCGAGAACCTACGCCTCGAGAACCTCGCTGAGCTCGAGCCAGCGAAGCTCGAGTTCGGCCATCGAATCCTCGAGGGGCTTGAGTTCGCCCTGCAGCGCGGCGAGCCCGGTGAAATCGCCCTGGTCATGGCTCGCGAAGCGATCATGCACCACGGAGATCTGGGTGGTGACCTTCTCGAGCTTGCGACTCACCGATCCGAGTTCCTTCTGCGCATTGCGCAGTTCGGCGCCGGCAAGCTTGGTTCGTCCCTTCGAGTTGACGCCAGCGGGCGCCGCGCTGGTCGAGACCCGGTGCGACTCCGTGACGGTCTGGCCCTTGGTGGTCTGCTGCGACCGCAACTGCAGGTACTGGTCGACGCCGCCCGGGAGGTGCCGCATCCGCTTGTCGAGGATCGCGTACTGGTTGTCGGTGACGCGCTCGATCAGGTACCGGTCATGACTCACCACAAGAAGGGTGCCGGGCCACGAGTCGAGCAGGTCTTCGATGGCGGCGAGGATGTCGGTGTCTAGATCGTTCGTCGGCTCGTCGAGAATGAGCACGTTCGGCTCGTGCAGCAGGATCAGCAGCAACTGCAGGCGCCGCTTCTGGCCACCGCTGAGATCCTTGACCGGGGTGGAAAGCTGCGCGCTCGTGAAGCCGAGACGCTCGAGCAGCTGGCCGGGCGTCAGCTCTACGCCGCCGCTGACGAAGGTGGTGCGCTCGCGTGCGATGACCGCGCTGACGCGGTCGTTCGCGATGTCGGCGAGGTCGTTGATCGCGACCAGTTCGAGGTCATGGTCGTCGCGCTCGAGGATGGCGCGCGCGACGAGCCGGCCGATGCGCCCGAACCCGTTGATGGCAACCTTGGTCATAGCATGTCCCTCTTTTGCAAAAGCGCGGTGACGCGCTCGATGATCTTGGGGGCGGTCAGCCCGAATTCCTCGTAGAGATCGGGCGCCGGGGCCGATGCCCCGAACCGGTCGATGCCGATGCGCAGCCCATGCAGCCCGGTATAGCGTTCCCAGCCGATCGTCGTCCCGGCCTCGATCGACACGCGCAGTATCTCGCGGTTCGACACGTCAGGGAGAATGTCCTCGCGGTAGGCCTCGGCCTGAAGGTCGAAGCGGTCGGTCGACGGCATCGACACGAGGTCGGCGCCGATCCCCCTAGTTTCAAGCGC
>ENA-OFCD01000663-OFCD01000663.1-metagenomes-genome-assembly--contig:-NODE-663-length-20689-cov-4.609770_pt1 | contig 20689 bp, 21 predicted proteins | sample MGYA00153392_OFCD01 | MGnify analysis MGYA00153392
AGGGTGGCCTCAAGTTCGGCACGGCGGTCGCCGCGCTCGACCGCGCCACCATGGGCAAGACCGACAACACAAAGGTCACCATCGGAGTTCGCCCGGAAGACGTGCGCGTCGCCACCTCCGGTGAGGGTCTGCAGGTCGCGGTCGACCTCGTCGAAGAGCTCGGTGCGGATGGCTATCTCTACGGCCACACCGACATCGATGGCTCCCGCGTCGACATTGTCGCCCGCGTCGACGGTCGCTCACATCCCAACGCCGGTGACACGGTCTTCATCCTTCCCGAGCCGGCCCACATTCACGCGTTCGACATCGCGTCGGGCGATCGCTTGAGCAAGGCCGTGGTCGACTAGCCCCTCGAATACCCATGGATGCGGGCGACGATCTTCTCTCGTCGCCCGCACCTTTTTTTGCCAGTTTCATAGGCGCGACTCAGAAGAGGCAGAGCACATGAGCGGTTCCCTCAACATCACCTCGGCGACGGTCGATCCCACTCTCCTCGACCTGCCATGGAACCTGCCGCTCGACACGTGGCCGGACAGCGTGATCGCCGCTTTGCCGAAGGGTATCTCGCGACACCTGGTTCGATTCGTGCACCTCAGCGGCTACGTGATCGCGATCAAGGAGACATCCGCGGAGCTCGCCCGCCGCGAATACGAGATGCTGCGCACCCTGCAGAAGCTCGACGTGCCGTGCGTCGACCCCGTCGCGGTGATCACGAATCGCACGGATGACGAGGGTAACGATCTCGACTCCGTGCTTATCACCCGGCATCTCAAGTTCTCATTGCCCTACCGAGCGCTGTACTCACAGACCCTTCGCCCCGACACCGCCACGCGCACTGTCGACGCACTGGCCGTGCTTCTGGTACGCCTGCACATCATCGGCTTCTTCTGGGGTGATGTCTCGCTTTCCAACACTCTTTTCCGTCGCGATGCCGGCTCGTTCGCCGCCTATCTTGTGGATGCCGAGACCGGCCAGCTCTACAACGGGCTGTCAAACGGCCAGCGCGAGAACGACCTCGAGATCGCGCGCGTGAACATCGCGGGCGAGCTGCTCGACCTTGCCGCGGGTGGGCGACTGGAGGAGGGACTGGATCCAGTGGAGGTGTCGAACGGTATCGTCGCCGCGTATCGCAGCCTCTGGATCGAGCTCACCGGATCCGAATCCTTCTCCTCCTCCGAACGCTGGCGCATCAACGAGCGAGTAGAGCGACTCAACGAACTCGGCTTCGATATCGAAGAGTTGGCCATCAAGACCGATGACACCGGCTCGCAGGTTCGCATCCAGCCGAAGGTCGTAGACGCCGGTCACCACCAACGCCGCCTGCTGCGACTCACCGGGCTGGATGCCCAGGAAAACCAGGCCCGTCGGCTGCTCAACGACCTCGACTCCTATACCGCGACCTTCAACAAACAGGGCGAGGACGAAGAGATGGTGGCGCACGAATGGCTCGCCAAGGTCTTCGAACCGGTGATCCGTGCCATCCCGCGCGAGCTCAAGGGTCGGCTTGAGCCCGCGGAGGTGTTTCACCAATTGCTCGACCACCGCTGGTACCTGTCGCAGAACGAGAACCGCGACGTTCCGCTCGCGGAGGCCGTGAGTTCCTATGTGGACACCGTGCTGCGCCATCGTCGCGACGAGGCCACGGTCATCGCACCTGCGACCGGCACGATCACATTACCGGTCGACATCATTGCCGAGGACGACTGGCGCTCGAAGGTCTGACTCGCGCTCGACACTCGATCGGCATGACCTGCTCGATCGGCAAAAAAGTGGGGCTACTTCTTCCGCGCGCGCTGCTTAGAGATCTCGTAGAGGGTTACGCTCGCGGCAATGCCGGCGTTGAGGGACTCCGTCGAGGAATTGATCGGGATCGACACGATCGCATCGCAGGTTTCGGTGACGAGGCGGGAAAGACCCTTGCCCTCGCTGCCCACAACCACGACGAGGGGTTCCTTCGCCCAGGACAGCTCGGGCAGCGGGGTGTCCCCTTCACCGTCGAGGCCGAGCACGAAGACGCCGCGCTCCTTGAAGGCCTTGAGCGTCTGGGTGAGATTCGAGGCCATTGCGACGGGGGTGCGCGCGGCGGCTCCGGCAGAGGTCTTCCAGGCCGCGGCGGTGAGCCCAACCGAACGACGCTGCGGCACGATCACACCATGACCGCCGAAGGCGGCGACCGAGCGGATGATCGCTCCGAGGTTGCGCGGATCGGTCACTCCGTCCAGTGCGACCAGCAAAGGCACCCGGCCGCTGGCGACGATCTTGTCGAGAAGGTCGGTGGGATGCGCATACTCATACGGCGGCACCTTGAGCGCGAGCCCCTGATGCACAGAGTCGAATCCCGCGAGACGGTCGAGCTCAGGGCGCATGACTTCGAGGATCGGCAGGCCACGCTTGGTGGCGATCTGCATAACCTCCTTGACGCGGTCATCATATTCGATGCGTGTCGCGATGTAGAGGGCGGTCACCGGGATCTTGGCGCGGAGGGCCTCGAGCACGGAGTTGCGGCCGGTGACGACCTCGAACTCGTCCGACTGCTTGGGGTTACTCACGCGAGTCGCGGTTCGCTGCGGTGCACCGGTGCTCGACGGACGCTTCCCGCCAGCCGCGGCGAAACGGTCGTTCGCCGCCTTGCGCTTTCCCGCGGGATGATAGGGACGGTCGGACGCCTTCGGTGTGGGCTTCTTGCCCTCGAGCGCCTGGCGGCCCTGACCGCCGGAACCCACCTGCTTGCCGGTGCTGCTTTTGCGCACGGCTCCAGCGCGCGGCTTGTTCGCTCCACTGCTCTTCATTAGTCAAGACTCCAATGCGACCCCGAGGGCGTGTCTTCGATCTGGATACCGGCTGCGGCAAGTTCATCGCGAATGCGATCGGCGGAACTGAAATCGCGCGCCTTGCGTGCCGCGGCCCTGTCCTCGAGCAATCTCTCGACGAGAATTGCGAGCGCTACACTCGCCGGATCACCCGCAGCAGTCTGCCACTCTACGGCCATCGGGTTGATTCCGAGAACTTCGGTCATGGCCAGCACCTGGCCCTGAAGGGCCGCGGCGCTGCCGAGATCCTCCGCGTCGAGGGCCGCGTTGCCGGCGCGAACCTGCTCGTGGAGTACCGCCATGGCCTGGGGGATGGCCAGATCGTCATCCATCGCCTCGGCGAATTCATCGGGAATTCGCTGCGGGCGACTGCCCGCAAACTGGGTGCCCTCGAGGCGTCGAGCGGCGCGATCGAGAAAGACCTCGATGCGATCCAGTGCAGCTTCCGCCTCGAGAAGTGCGCCGTCGTGATAGTCAATGGTCGAGCGGTAGTGCGCGGATCCCAGGTAGTAGCGCACCACGAGCGGACGGGCTCGTTCGAGGAATTCGGCGGCGAAGATCGAGTTGCCGAGTGACTTCGACATCTTCTGCCCGTTTACATTCACGAGTCCGTTGTGAACCCAGGCGTTGGCGAAGCCGTGCCCGGCGGCGGATGACTGGGCCAATTCGTTTTCATGGTGCGGAAAGCGCAGGTCGAGACCGCCGCCGTGGATGTCGAACCGGGTGCCGAGATACTGCTGCGCCATCGCCGAGCACTCGATGTGCCAGCCCGGCCGTCCATCGCCCCAGGGCGAGGAATAGGAGGCCGAGGATGGCTCGTCCGGCTTATGGCCCTTCCATAGGGCGAAGTCGCGGGGGTCGCGCTTGCCGCGGCCCAGGACATCCGCTGAGGTCGCGAGATCGCCGGATTTCTGGTTGGTGAGTTCGCCGTAGGTCGGCCAGGACGCCACATCGAAGTAGACATCTGCCGACGAGTCATCGGACACGTACGCATGCCCGCGCTCGATCAGCTCGGCGATCAGGCGCTGCATTTGAGGGATGCTTGCGGTCGCGCGGGGCTCATAGGTGGGGGCGAGGATGCCGAGGTGCTCGTACCCACGACTGAACTCGAGTTCGTACCGGTAAGCGAGTGCCCACCACTCTTCCGTGCCGGTGGCCGCGCTCGCGAGGATCTTGTCGTCGATGTCCGTGACATTACGCACCAGGGTGACGGCGAAGCCCCGATAGCTGAGCCAGCGGCGCCACTGGTCGTAGACGAGGGCAGACCGCAAGTGTCCGATGTGCGGCGAGGACTGCACTGTCGGCCCGCAGACATAGATGCCGACGTGCCCTTCGACGATCGGCACGAGGTCGAGAAGCCCCTGCGAGCGGGAGTCGTAAAGGCGCACTGTCACGCCTACCAGCCTACCGAGTACGCCTCTCTCGGTTGCGCTCGAGGAGGCAGGTCGCGATGACGCTGAGGCCTTCGCCCCGCCCGGTGAATCCGAGCCGGTCGGAGGTCGTTGCCGCGACACTCACCGGTGCGCCCACACACTCACTGAGCCGTATTTCGATCTCGCTGCGGCGAGTGCCGATTTTCGGATGGTTGGCCACGACCTGCACGGACACATTGTTAATCATGAATCCCGCAGCGGTCACGAGTTCGACGGTTGCCGAGAGGAAGACTTCGCCGCGGGCATCCGCAAACCGGGGTTCGGCCGTGCCGAAGTTCGATCCGAGGTCACCGAGGCCCGCTGCGGAGAGCAGTGCATCGCAGATGGCGTGACTCACGGCATCCCCGTCGCTGTGGCCGGCAAGGCCGACTTCGCCCGGCCAGAACACGCCACCGAGCCAGAGAGGGCAGGCGGTGTCGAAGGCATGCACATCGATACCGATGCCGGTGCGGGTCTCGACCCGCTCGACCCGCTCGACCGTGGGGATGAGGGACTCAGCGCGGCGGAGGTCCCACGGTGTCGTAATTTTGAATGCCTGGGAGTCGCCCTCGATCACCCGAACCTCGTGACCGGCGGCCGCGAACAGTGCCGCATCATCGGTGTGGTCCGCTGATGCCTCGGCATAGGCGGAAGCGAGTTGCGCGCGAGGGAAACCCTGCGGAGTCTGCACAGCGACGAGATCGGACCGATCGATGGTGGCTGTAGCACGCCCGTCTCCCACCCGCTTGATCGTGTCGGAGACCGGAAGTCCGGGAATGACGCCCGCCCCGGTCTGGCGCACGGCTTTGATGACCGCGTCGAATTGCGCTGACGGGGTGAATGACCGTGCCGCATCATGCACCAGCACGATCTCGATGCCCGGCGCGAGCGCCGCGAGCCCCGCGGCAACGGAGCCCTGGCGAGAGGCCGAACCGACGACGACGGTCACCGATTCGTGAGCGGCACCGGCGACCGCGGTGGCCAGATCGCGGGCTTCGGCGACCCAGTCTGCCGGGGCGACAATCACCACCTGCGCCCGCTCAGTGCTGCCGAATACCCCCTCGAGGGCGTGGGCGAGGATGGAGCGGCCAGCGACGGGCACGAATGCTTTCGGATCGGGATGCCCCAGCCGCGACCCACTTCCCGCCGCGACGACGACGATGCCGACGACGATCCCGGAGTGGGCGCCAGTTCCCGCGGTGTCAGGAGGCAAAAACCTCATCGAGCACGGTCGAGGCCTTCTGTTCGTCGGTCCTGTAGCGGCACGACCAATTGGTCTGCCCGTCCGTAACCGGGTACGACAACAAATTGGTGATCGTCGCCGCGCCGTAGCGCGGGTAAACGACCGTCTCATCGACCTCGAAAAGCATTGCTAGCACTCCAATTCAATGGCCACGAGGTTATCACAGAGCGTTTGGCGCTGAAGGGCTCTGGCCTCCGCGGCTGAGGCCGTAGGCTAAACTTCGAAAGGATTTCGTGAGGCACCCGGCCGCGTCTTCCCATCGTCTTCGTTCGTTCTGGAGGGTCCCGTGAGAGCTCGCATCGCCGCAACCGTCGTAGTGGCCGCTTCGCTGTTGCTCTCCACCGCCGGATGCAGCTTCTTCGCGCCGCAGGCAACGCTAAAGCACTACGACCCCAGCGACGGAGTCGGCACCACCGTTGGCCAGGTGAAGGTGCGCAATGCACTCCTCCTCACCAAAAACGGCCAGGAGGCGAGCTTCCTCGTCAACCTCATCAACGACGGCGAGAAAACGGTGAACGTGCTCATCCAGTACGACGGCACCACCGCAAGCGGAACACCCGGCAAGGTCGACACCCGCGTGCAGCTCGACGCGGGAGAGGTGAAGACCTTCGGCTCGTCCGACACGCGCCAGCTGCTTTTCAGCGGCATCAACTCGAAGGCCGGATCGCTCCTCCCGGTGTTCGTCCAGTACGGCACGCTGACCGGCGAGCAACTTCTCGTTCCGGTGCTCGACGGATCCCTGACCGAATACTCGAAGCTGTTACCGTCGCCTCTTCCCTCCGCGACTCCCCCGGCGAAGCCGACCCTCATCCCCGTTCCCACGCCATCGGCGACGACGACCAAGTAGCCCGGCGCTGCGGTTTGTGCAGGACCTGTAAACCCTCAGGGTTCGAAGCGGTAGCCCAGTCCACGCACCGTCAGAAGCATCTGCGGGTCTGACGGTTCTTTTTCGATCTTGGAACGGATGCGCTTGATGTGTACATCGAGCGTCTTGGTATCTCCGAAATAGTCAGAGCCCCAGACCCGGTCGATGAGCTGCCCACGAGTGAGAACCCGACCGGAATTACGCAGAAGCACTTCGAGCAACTCGTATTCCTTGAGCGGCATGGCCGTATCGACACCGCGCACCGCGACGGTGTGGCGATCGACATCCATTCGCACGTCCCCGGACTCCAGGATGGCGGTGTCTTCTTCGTCCGCTTCGACGCGACGGCGCATGACCGCCCGGATACGGGCGAGCAACTCACGAGTGGAATAGGGCTTCGTCACGTAGTCATCGGCCCCGAGCTCGAGGCCGACCACCACATCCACCTCACTGTCTTTCGCCGTGAGCATGATGATCGGCACCTGCGAGCGGGTGCGGATCTCACGGCACACCTCGGTGCCGGCGATACCGGGCAACATCAGGTCGAGGAGAACGAGGTCGGCACTGTTGCGGTCGAATTCCGCGAGCGCGGAATTACCGTCCGCCGCGATCGAGGTCTCGTATCCCTCCCGCCCGAGAAGGAAGGCGAGCGGCTCGCTCAGGGAAGGTTCGTCTTCGACGATCAGGATGCGCAACTCAGGCCTCTTTCAGGGATGCTGCCACAGCGAGAGACGCCTTGGGCAGTCGGATGGTGAAGGTCGAACCATTGCCAGGCTGGGACCACACCCGGATGTCCCCGCCGTGGTTTTGCACGACGTGCTTGACGATGCTCAAGCCGAGTCCCGATCCGCCGGTATGGCGAGAACGCGCGGGATCGATGCGGAAGAAGCGCTCGAACACCCGGTCGAGTTCCTCGTCTGGGATACCGATGCCCTGGTCGGTGACCGCGATCTCGACGATACCGTCGGAATTCTTCACTCCCACTCCGACCCTGGAACCCTTGGGCGAATACTGGATTGCATTGGCGATGAGGTTGTGAAGGGCCACCGCGAGGAGCGGCTCGTCGCCGTAGACCTCCGCGCCGGCATCCCCGCCGCTGACGATCGTAACCCGGCTGGATTCCGCGGCGACCCGGTTCTGGTCGATGGCAAGCGCGACAACATGATCGATCTCCACGACCTCGGGCTTTGTGAGGGCATCCGCTGCCTGCAGCCGGGAGAGCTCGATGATCTCCTGGGTGATGCGGGCAAGCCGATCCGCTTCCTTGGTGAGACGTTTGGCGAAACGGCGCACCTGGTCCGGCTCATCGGATGCCGCCTCGAGTGCCTCGGCGAGCAGGCCGACCGCGCCGATCGGTGTCTTGAGTTCGTGGCTGATATTGGCGACGAAGTCCCGTCGCACCTCGTCGAGCCGGTAGGACTCGGTACGGTCCTCCGCGAGCAACAGGATGTAGCGCGCACCGAGGCGCGCAACTCGCACGAACAGGTAGATATTCGCGTCGCCGAACGGTCCCCTGGCGAGCTCGAGCTCCTGGGTGATCGGCTCACCGTAGCGTCGCACCCGGTCAACTATCGTGACGAGTTCGGGATGCACAAGCGACTGGTTCCACACCAGTCCGAACGCCATCGCGCCCGGGCTCGCCTTCACCACCGTGTTGGACGGGTCGAGTACGATTCCCGCGGATTCGAGGGCCTCGATCACCTGGTCGACGCCGTCTGGCACCGCCGTGCTCACGACATCCACCGCCCGCTGGCCGCGGCGTGCGGACGTAACGAGTACCGCAGTGACGCCCGCGCCGACGACGACGCCGAACGCAAGCGCGAGCGGCACCAACAGGGCGGAGTCCATAGCGACTAGATTAGTTACATCCGGCAGGTTGGCTCACCCCCGCAGCACATGCGGCTCCGGCACTTGGCGTGTTGTTCAGATGCGGTTCCCCCGCTGTTTACCTGCGCGGGAGAGGGTTGGAGCAGAACTGTGCGGGAATCGAAGGCTCGCAGCGAAAGGGATTCAGACGATGCGCGAGGTATTTCAGCAGGAACTGGCGGAGGTGCAGGAACGCCTAGTGGAGATCGCGACTCTCGTAGAGAACTCGATCGACAACGCCACTCGCGCTTTCAATGAGTCCAACGTGTCCCTCGCCGAGGCCGTCATCGCCGCCGACGACAGGATCGACACAGCGGCTATCGCACTCGATGAGCTCGCCATCAACATCCTTGCTCGGCAGCAGCCCGTCGCCCGCGACCTGCGTATCGTGGTGAGCGCTCTGCGAATCAGCGCCTCGCTCGAGCGGATGGGCGACATGTCTGAACACATCGCCCAACTCGCGCGATACCGCTTTCCCGACAAGGTAGTACCGAAGTCGCTCCGCAGCACCTTCGCCGAACTCGGCCGGCTCGACGTTCAGATCGCTCGCAAGCTGACGGAACTGTTGCGCACCGAAGACGTACGGCTCGCAGAGGAGATCCGCAACGAAGACGACCAGATCGACGCCTTGCACCTCAGCGTGTTTGAGAAAGTGCTCGGCGAGAGCTGGAAGGGTGGGGCCGTTGACACAGTGGATGCCACTCTCGCGTCGCGCTATCACGAGCGTTTCGCCGACCACGCCGTGTCGATCGCCAAGAAGGTGCAGTACCTCGCCACTGGCGACTGGGTAGCCGCAGGAATCCACCCCGGAGGGTCGTAACGTCACCCACCCACCATCTCCCGTTTTTGCGACCACCTCGCTGTTCACACAGGGAGATGGTCGCAAAAAGCCGAGGTGGTCGGGTGGGATCGCTCGCGAGCTACTTCTGAGCCCCCTGCGCGGCGACCGCGGCAGCGCCGGCGGCAGCGGCCTCTGGGTCGAGGTACACGCCCGGTTTCACCGGCGCGAAGGTCTCGTCAAGCGTGTAGACAAGCGGGATGCCGGTGGGGATATTGAGTTCCGCAATCTCGTCATCCGAAATGTGGTCGAGGTGCTTCACGAGGGCGCGAAGTGAATTGCCGTGTGCGGTCACGAGCACCGTCTTGCCCGCGGCGAGGTCGACGGTGATTTCGGATTCCCAGTAGGGAAGCATCCGGTCGATCACCAACTTGAGGGACTCAGTGCGCGGAAGATCCGCGCCGAGCCCGGCATAGCGCGGGTCGTGCGCCTGCGAGAACTCGCTGTCGTCCGCCAGCGGCGGCGGCGGCACGTCGAACGAGCGACGCCAGGTCAGGAACTGCTCCGGTCCATACTCGGCGAGGGTCTGCGCCTTGTCCTTTCCCTGCAGCGCGCCGTAGTGGCGCTCGTTCAGCCGCCAGCTGCGTTTCACGTCGATCCAGTCGCGATCCGCGACATCCAGGGCGATGTCCGCGGTATGGATCGCGCGCTTGAGCACACTCGTGTACTGGATGTCCGGCAGGATTGCGGACTCGGCGAGAAGCTCGCCCGCACGTCTAGCTTCGGCGCGTCCCTGGTCGCTCAGGTCGACATCCACCCAACCGGTGAACAGGTTTTTCTTGTTCCAATCGGAGTTGCCGTGGCGCAGAAGAATGAGCGTGTACGTCATGCGCCAACTCTACCGAGCGCCCTGCACCCCGGGACTCCTGCAATTCGCGGCGCCCGGACTCCCTCGGCCCAAGAATCGCCGCAGTGATGCGCGGAAAGTCACTGGGATACTGGAGTCATGCCCATCGGTTCGATCACGCGAGGGACCACCGGCACCAACCGCCTTCGCCGAGTCGACCGGTGGATCGCGCAGCTTCCGGCCTTCCGCCGTGCGACCGATCCGCTCGTGGTGGACCTTGGATACGGAGCATCCGCGACGACGACTCTCGAATTACACCAACGCCTGGGCCGGGTGCGGCCGAAGGTAGAGGTGGTCGGCCTCGAGATCGATCCGGCGCGGGTGAAACTGGCAGCGATCTCCGCCCGGCCCGGCGTGCGCTTCACTCTTGGCGGATTCGAGGTTCCATTGCCCGGTGGACGATCGGCAACGGTCATCCGCGCACTCAATGTTTTGCGGCAGTATCGGGAATCCGAAGTTTTCGCCGCCTGGCACCACATGGTCTCCCGCCTTGAGCCGGGCGGGGTGCTGGTCGAAGGCACCTGCAATGAGGTGGGTTCTGTGGCTAGCTGGGTGGATGTCGCGGCCGACGGCCCGCGCACCCTCACGGTGAGCCTGCGCCTCGCCGACCTCGAACGGCCGTCCATCGTGGCGGAGCGGCTTCCCAAGGTGCTGATCCATCGCAACGTGCCGGGCGAACGGGTGCACGAGTTTCTTCTCGACCTTGATCGACACTGGCAACTGAACGCGGCCCTCTCGGTCTACGGCCCATCGCAGCGGTGGATCGCCACCGCCAAGGGACTGGTCGAAGCGGGCTGGCCGGTGCAGGCCGGCCGTTCCCGCTGGAAGCTCGGTGAACTGACCGTGGACTGGGCTGCGGTGGCACCCCGGGGTTTTGCCTGGTGAGAAGACCCCGCAGCTACACCTCGGGAAGCAGAGCGCGGGCCTTATCGACCGGCAGGTCAGCCGCGGTGAGCAGGTCGACCAGCAGCGGTCGCATCATCAGGATCACGACCGAGTCGGTCACCGGCGCACCCTTGACGGCGGTGTCCGGACGCAGCCTCTCGACCACCGCCACGAGTCCGACTCGCACGGTGTCCCCGAGCAGCGGGTCGTCGAGGCTCTGGCCAAGCAGCTCCACTGACGTGCCGAGACTCGCCATAATCGATGCGATCACGGGCCGCGGCACCCCGTCGCGCACGAGGAAGTCGATGCGCCGGGCGATCACTCGCAGGTTGCGCGTGGCGAGATCCATGCCGCGCAGCACCCGAACCTGGGCGAGCAGGTCGGGCCGGTACCGACGGAGGAACGGTGAGATGCGCGCGATGGCTGCCGCCGAGTCGAGGGATGCCGCCCAGCTGTCGATGACCGGCTGAGTCGCGCGCAGGCCCTCGAGGGCGTGCTCCGCGGCGGGTTCGTCCGCCTTCTCCAGTGCGATGACGAGGGAGGCGAGCGCGTCGGTGAGTGAGGCGAACAGGCGGCGAGCGTCCCGACTAGCGAAACGTCTCGGATCTCTCGGGACCAGCGCGGTGACGGCGAGCGCTACGACACCGGCGACGATACCGTCGATGCTACGCACGAACGGTCCACCGGGCGGGACCGGAAGCAGGATGACCAGCATCGACTGCACCCCGGCGGCGATCGCGAACGCATTGCTCGAGGACAATACTCGCGCCACCACCAGAGTGATCATCAGCACGACCGCGATCTGCCAGGTGCCCTGACCGATGAGGAGCACCATCACTTCGCTCAGTGCGATACCGATGACCATTCCCACGGCCGTTTCGAGCACCCGTAGCGGGCGGGCATCCCGCACGAATCCCAGGCTCGAGATCGTGACAGTGACCGCGATCAGGGGCAACGCGTGCCCGAGCACGAAATGGGCGAAAGCGTAGGATACGGTGGCGGCGATCGCGATCTGCAGCGCCGGCACCAGGGAATCGATGGCGCGCTCCCCCGACGACCGCAAGTCGAACAGGTGCGGCACCGCCGAGCGCAGGCTGCTCGCGTTCATCCTCAGCGCTTGACTGCGCCGAGACGGGGCAGTCGGGGCACGTTCGCAGCCGCTCCCGCGTCGGGCGGCACGACGATCTCCTGGGCGGCTGGCACGAGGATGCCCTCGGATCGCACCGCGAGTTCAGCCAGCGGATCGGTGGTGCGCTTGACGACCGCAAGCGCGATCGGACCGAGTTCGAAATGTTGGGCGGCGGATGTCACATGCCCGACCGTGCTCTCGCCGAGCAGCACCTCATCTCCGCGCGACGGCAGCACGGAGTCGGAGCCGTCGAGGTGCAGCATCACCAGGCGACGCGGCGGATGCCCCAGATTGTGCACCTTGGCGACCGTTTCCTGCCCGCGGTAGCAGCCCTTGGTGAGGTGCACGGCCGAGCGTAGCCAGTCGAGTTCGTGCGGGATGGTCTTCTCGTCGCCCTCGGTGGCCAGCCGTGGCCGCCACGCGGCAATTCGGAGGGCCTCTAGGGCGAGAAATCCGGCTAACGGCAGGTCGAGTTCGGCGAGAGTTGCGCGAGGAATGAGCATTTCGCTGTACGTCCACTGCACCGCCGGGTGATGCTCGACGGCGGCATACTGCCAACCCCCGGGAGTCACGGCCGACCACGGGTCGTTCCACACGAGCGGCACGCCGTTGGGTGAGGCGACGAGAATCTGCGGCGACCCGAAAGCGCCGATCGTCGCGAGCTCGTTCGTGCGGTCCCGCAGCTCGACGCGCAGCATGAACACCATTGTGGAGAGCCAGGCCAACAGGCCGGGCGCTTCCTCGCGCTCGAGAAGCAGCCAGAGATCGACACCGTCGTCGAGCAGTCGCACGGCGTACTCGAGGCGGCCGGTCGCATCGAGGAGCAGTGTCTCGCTCGACTGGCCCGGCTTCAGATCGGTGACGCTCTGCGAGGTGAGCGAATTGATCCAGGTGAGACGATCGGCGCCGGAGATGGAAAGCACTGCTCGATGGGAGAGGTCGACGACCGCATCGCCCGCGGCGAGGGCGCGCTGCTCAGCGAGGGGGTTGCCGTAGTGCGCGGCCACGCCGGCATCCACCCCGGTGCCGTCTACCGCACCGTTTCGCGTGAGCTCACTCAAGGCGAGCCAACCTTCCGGAGGCATGGGTGGCGAGTTCCTGGCCGAGAGCAGCGAGGTCCCACGCCCAGAGCATGTGGTTGTCGACCAAGCCGTAGATACGGGTAGAAGCGGTGTGCTCTTTCGAGGTCACGGAGCGCATCACCGCATCCGTTGCCAGGTCGATACGTGGGCCTTTCACCTGGCCGACATAGAGCTCGCTCACCCCGCCCGGATGCAGAATCGATACCTCGATGTCAAACCCGTCTGTCGCGTTGCGCAGGGTCTCGACCGCGCGCGCGGTCGTGAATGGCTGGATCCCCACCCCCGGGAGCAGCCCCGGCCCCGGATCGCCCTCGGTTGCTTGCCTGCTGAGCCGCCAGTAGCCGGTTTCGGTGGCAAGAGGAGTGAGATCGTCATCGAGCAGCCAGGTGTACGAGGTGTAGTTGAGGTGCGGGAGTCCGTCGTGGGTGAAACTCATTCGGTGCCCGAACTCGTAATTGCGGGTGTCCCCCCCGACGTCGTAGTTGACGACCCCGGTTCCTTCCCAGACACCGATCAGCCAGGACAGCGGTACGAGCTCAGCAGGCAGGTTGACCGGTAGATCGATCACGGCGGCCCGGACTAGCGCTGGCCGCGGAAGAGGTTGAACAGCACCACGACGGAGACATAACCGATGGCAAGAGTGGTGAGAATCAGCAGGCCGATGAAGAACAGCTCAAGACCGAGATACATGCTTCGATCCTACGCGGCGCGCAGCTGCAGAGTGCCAAGCACGAGGGTTGCGATGCCGAGAATCAGCACCGAGCCGCCGAGGCAGGCCATCATGCGGTCGACAAGGCCTTCTTTTTGCACTATCGCGAGCTGGATGCAGAAGGTGAGCAGAACATCCGCCGCGAGCACGAGAGCTAACCAGTCGAGGTACTGCGGGCGGGGCGCGATCAAGCCGATGAGAACAGAGCCGACGACCGCAAGCGACCACACCGGAACCACGCTCGTGAGCGCGAGGCGGGTAGCGGGCTGGTTGAGGGTCACGCCCTAATTCTGCCCTACCCGCGCCTGACGGGGCCCACAAGTGCCTTTAGACTGTTGATCGGCACTTGGAGGACTCGTTGGCGCAGATATTGATCCTGACCTCCGCCGTCAACAGCGATGTCTTGCCCGCCCTCGGACTTCTCAGTCACCGAACGCGGCAGATCCCCGCCGAGCCGGCGTCGCTCATCACCGCGCCGAGTTGTGATCTCATTCTCGTGGACGCGCGGCGAGACCTGGCAAGTGCCAAGTCGCTGTGCAAGATCCTCAACACCACCGGTGTGAACGTTCCTCTCATGCTCATCCTCACCGAGGGTGGTCTCACCGCCGTGAGTGCTGACTGGGGCGTGGACGACGTGATCCTCGAGACAGCGGGGCCCGCCGAAGTGGATGCCCGCATCCGCCTCGTCGTCGGACGCCAGGCACTCGACAAGACCAGCAACAAAATCCACGCCTCCGGTGTGGTCATCGACGAAGCGAGCTACTCGGCGAAGGTGCATGGGCGACCCCTCGACCTCACATTCAAAGAATTCGAGCTCCTGCGGTTTCTCGCGACACATCCGTCCCGCGTCTTCACCCGCGAGCAGTTGCTCAGCGAGGTATGGGGCTACGACTACTTCGGCGGCACCCGCACCGTGGATGTGCACGTGCGGCGCCTGCGCGCGAAGCTCGGCGACCTCGAATCGCTGATCGGCACCGTGCGCAACGTCGGCTATCGCTTCAATGTGTACGAAGACGACACCGAGCGCCTTGCCCAGGCCGTCAATTCCTGACTCGCTCGCTCGACTCATCGAGCGATGCCGGGATGCCGACCGCCAGCCGCCGTTCTCGGACGGCACGCTCGTGCAACTGCGCAGCGGCGAGAAGCAGCTGCTCGAGCGGGATGGTGCGGCGGCCGTCTACTCCGCCACCGAGGCTGAATTCGCGGTGGATCCTGCTGTGCGCGGGAGGGGGATCGGCACCGGGGTACTCGAGGAGATCCTCAAGAAGAGCGATCCCACCGTAAAAATCTGGGCGCACGGCGATCATCCGGCCGCCAGCGCTCTCGCGGCCAGCCACGGGTTCGCGCCGGTGCGACGCCTGCTCCAGTTGCGCGCACCGGTGGAGGATACCCCCGCCGCACAGACCGCTGGAAGCACGTTTCGCCCTGGGGTCGACGATGCGGCCTGGCTGGCGCTGAACTCCCGCGCGTTCGCCTTCCACCCCGAACAGGGTTTGGTATCCCAGGCCGACCTTGAGGAGCTGATGCGCGAGCCGTGGTTCGACGCCGAGGACTTCCTCGTGCTTCGGGACGGAGACGCCCTGATCGGATTCTGCTGGCTGAAGGTCGAGGAGCCGGTCGGCGAGTTCTACGTGGTCGGTGTCGACCCGGAGCGGCAGGGTGAGGGGCTCGGCCGCCAGCTCATGGACGCCGGGTTCGCGCGGCTCGCCGCCCGCGGCATCCGCACCGCCGCCCTGTACGTCGAGTCTGACAATGTGCCTGCCGTTGCCCTGTACCGCTCGCTCGGATTCAGCGAGCACTCACTGGATATTCAGTACGCCCGCGCCTGAGTCGTTTACCCCGCGTTAACACGGCCCGCGATGTGGGCAAGAGGCGAGGTGCAATGATGAATGTATGAGCAACGAGACCTATATAGGCGACGCCGGATTGGCCACCGACAGTCTCGACGACGACGACTACGAGTCCACCTGGGTCGACGACGGAACTCTGCCGCCCGATCGCTACCTCGACCGCGAGCTGAGCTGGCTGGCCTTCAACACCCGGGTGCTCGAACTCGCCGAAGATCCGGAACTCCCCCTTCTCGAGCGGGCTAACTTCCTCGCGATCTTCGCGAGCAATCTCGACGAGTTCTTCATGGTGCGCATCGCAGGGCTCAAGCGCCGCATCCTCACCGGTCTTGCCGTTCCCACCAACATCGGGGCGGCGCCGACCGAAGTGCTTGCCGTGATTCAGGACCGTGCCCATGAGCTGCAGGCTCGCCATGCTCTCGCCTTTCGCGAGCTCGTCAAGCCGGAGCTCGACGACGCCGGCATCCACATCGAAACCTGGGCCGATCTCGGGCAGGTCGATCGTGACTCCCTCGACGAGATCTTCGCGGCCCGCATCTTCCCGGTGCTGATGCCACTGGCAGTCGACCCGGCGCATCCGTTTCCTTATATCTCCGGACTCTCGCTCAACCTGTCGATCCGGGTACGAAACCCCAGGATCGGTAAGGACGAGTTCGCTCGACTCAAGGTGCCGCCGATGCTGCCGCGTTTCGTGCAGCTACCGGATGACGGCAGCGGCCTTCTGCGCTTCATCCCACTTGAAGACCTCATTTCCAACCACCTCGGTGACCTGTTTCCCGGCATGGAAGTGCTCGACCACCATGAGTTTCGCGTCACCCGCAACGAGGACGTCGTTCTGGAGGAAGACGAGTCAGAGAACCTCATCCAGACCCTCGAGCGCGAGCTGCTTCGTCGGCGATTCGGTCCGCCCATCCGCCTCGAGATCACCGATGACATGGATGACCGCACGCTCAACCTGCTCGTGCGGGAGCTCGACATCACCGACTCGGAGGTTTATCGGCTTCCCGCTCCCCTCGACCTCGGCGGACTCTTCGAGCTGAACAAGATTGATCGCCCGACGCTGAAGTACCGTCGGCACGTTCCGACGACGGCCGCTCAGCTCATGCCGATCGAACCGAACGCTGCACCGGACATCTTCGGATCGATCGCGCGCCAGGACATCCTGCTTCACCACCCCTACGAGTCCTTCGCCACGAGCGTGCAGGCTTTTCTCGAACAGGCCGCGACCGATCCGAACGTGCTCGCCATCAAACAGACCCTCTACCGCACCTCCGGCGACAGCCCAATCGTTGAAGCGCTCATTCAGGCCGCCGAAGCCGGCAAGCAGGTGCTCGCCCTGGTCGAAATCAAGGCTCGTTTTGACGAGTCGGCGAACATCTCCTGGGCGCGCAAGCTCGAGAAAGCCGGCGTGCACGTGGTCTACGGTCTCGTGGGCCTGAAGACTCACTGCAAGCTGGCGCTCGTGATCCGCCAGGAGAACGGCGTGCTCAAGCACTACAGCCATATCGGCACAGGCAACTACAACCCAAAGACGAGCCGCATTTATGAGGACTTCGGACTCCTCACCGCAAGCGGCACCGTCGGTAAGGACCTCACTCGGCTGTTCAACGAACTCTCCGGCTACGCGATTGAGAAGAAGTTCAAGCGACTGCTCGTGGCGCCGCTGCACTTGCGCAAGGGCCTGATCAAACGCATCCGTATCGAGGCAGAGAACGCACGAAACGGCATGCCCTCTGGCATCCGGATCAAGCTCAACTCGATCGTCGACGAGGCCATCATCGATGCGCTCTATCGGGCCAGTGAGGCAGGTGTGCCCGTCGAACTGCTCGTGCGCGGCATCTGCGGCGTGAAACCGGGAGTCGAGGGACTCAGCGGCAACATCGACGTTCGGTCGATTCTCGGGCGCTATCTCGAGCACTCCCGCATCTTCTCATTCATCAACGGCGGGGATCCGCTGGTCTATATCGGCAGCGCCGACCTGATGCACCGCAATCTCGACCGTCGGGTCGAGACCCTCGTCCGGGTCAAGGATCCCGCGGTCAAGGCCCAGCTCACCGCTCTGCTCGACCGGCTGAGCGCCGCCGACATACGGCGGTGGGATCTGGACCTGGACGGGGTGTGGCACGAGCACCCGGGACGCGACATCCAGATCGAGTTGATGAGCCGAGCGGTGGAGCGCAGCGGCCCGAGCTGAGCGCACTATCGTGCCCGTATGAGGCTCGGGGTGCTCGACGTCGGTTCGAACACGGTCCACCTGCTGGTCGTCGACGCCCACCCGGGTTCCCATCCGGATCCGGTGCGCAGCCATAAGGACGAGTTGCGCCTCGCCGAGCTGCTGCAACCCGACGGCTCGCTCGGCGAACGCGGCCGAGGCCTGCTCGTGCAGGCCGTGAAGGCCGCGCAGGAGGCTGCCCGCGAGGAGGAGGTCGAAGACCTGGTCGCGTTCGCTACCTCGGCTGTCCGCGACGCCACCGACTCGGCCGAAGTCCTCGCGGCGGTCCGCGACGAGGCCGGCGTCGAGTTGCTCGTGCTGCCGGGCAAGGACGAGGCTGCGATGACCTTTCTGGCCGTGCGGCGCTGGTTCGGCTGGAGCGCCGGACGGCTCCTCAGCCTTGACATCGGCGGCGGCTCGCTCGAGATCGCCTGCGGACGAGACGAACTCCCGGAGGTTGCGCTCTCGGTCCCGCTGGGTGCCGGCCGGCTCACCCGGGACCGGTTGCCGGGAGACCCGCCGAGCAGGGCCACGGTCGCCGACCTGCGGATCCATGTGCGCGCCGTGCTGGACGAGGTCGTCGCCTCGGTGCAGGCAGCCGGCGTGGCAGATCGGGCCGTCGCGACCTCCAAGACCTTTCGCTCGCTGGCCCGGCTCGACGGGGCCGCTCCCTACGACCGTGGGCAGCTCGTGCCACGTAAGCTCACCCTCACCGGCGTGGAGCGGATCGTGGACATGCTCAGCTCAATGCGGACCGTCGATCGCGCCCGGTTGCCAGGTGTCTCCGCGAACCGGGCCGCGCAGCTGCTCGCCGGGGCCGTCGTCGCGCACGAGGTGATGCTGGCCTTTGGCCTGCAACGGGTGGAGATCTGCCCATGGGCGATGCGTGAGGGTGTCATCCTGCGGCGCCTGGACTGGCTGGCCAGCGAGGGACTCGTCCACCCGACCTGAGCTAGCGCCGGTGGCGGCCGAGCAACTCGTCGTGCGCCTGCGCCCAGAGCCCCAACCGGACCAGCTCGTCATCGACCTCGCCGACGAGCCGCGGCAGCTGTGCCCCGCTCGTCGCCGAACCGGCCAGCAGCACGGCCCGGCGTAGCTGCGAGCACGACCGGCGCAGGACTGCGATCCGCTCTCCCTCGGCCGCCAGCAGGTCTCCCCGACCGACCGCGTCGGGCTCGCCGGCGATCACGGACAGGTCGAGATCGAGCTCGGCCGCGGCCCGGCGTAGGCGGGAGGTGAGCGGCACCAGCTCCTCCACGGGACGGCCCGCGGTGCGCCCGGCCCGGACCGCACGGACGGCTGCGGCGACGTCCCGGCCGAGGTCCCGACGCACGGCGGTCACCTGCCGCGCCGGGCCGGGCAACCAGGCCCGGACCTCGACGAGGCCGCGGCTGGGCGGGAGGGCAAGAACTGGTTGGCGGATGGGGCACTCGACGGCAGCGAGCCGGGCCCGGGTGGCGCGGCCCAGCCGCCGCACTCCCCAGACGCACAGGACCGCCACGCCGGCAGTCGCGACCAAGCCGAGGATGAAGGTCAGGAGCAGCAGGCTGAGCAACGTGGACACGGCGTCCTCCTCGAGGGTCGACCATCGCAAGGCTACGTTGCTCACATGGTTGCCACTGCCTCGACGTACGCACCGGCCGGGATGGTCTGCGCAGTCGACCATCTCGCTGCCCAGGCCGGCGTCAGTGTGCTGCGGCACGGTGGCAGCGCGGTCGACGCGGCCATCGCCACGAGCGCGGTGCTGACCGTCACAACGCAGCAGATGTGCGGGCTGGGTGGGGATCTGTTCGCGCTGGTCAGCCGCGCCGGCAAACCCCCACTGGCCCTGAACAGCAGCGGTCGGGCCGGTTCCGGCGCTGATCCGGCTCGCCTGCGAGCCCAGGGTCACCGCGCGATGCCGATGCACGACGACGTGCGCTCGGTGCCGGTGCCCGGTTGCGTCGACGGCTGGCTCGCCCTGCACGCCGAGCTCGGCCGGCTGCCGCTGGCCGACGTGCTCGGGCCCGCGATCGACTACGCCACAGACGGTTTCCCAGCAACTCCGGGCCTGGCCGGTGCTGTCGCGCGGATCGCCGACCGGTCCGGTGCCGAGCAGTTCACGCCCGCCCACGGGGGTCCGCTTCGCCCCGGAGACGTCGTACGCCGTCCCGGGGTCGCGCGGGCACTTCGTGCGGTCGTCGCCGGCGGCCGCGACGGCTTCTACGGCGGGGAGTTCGGCGAAGGGCTGCTCGACTTGGGAGCCGGGGAATTCGCGCCGCAGGACCTCGCCGCACCGCTCGCCGACTGGGTCACGCCCTTGCGGACCCAGGCGTGGGGGCAGGTGCTGTGGACCGTTCCACCCAACTCGCAGGGCTATCTGACCCTCGCCGCCGCCTGGGTCGCCGACCGGCTCGGGCTGCCGGGCGATCCCGACGACCCGCTGTGGGCGCACCTGCTCGTCGAGGCCGCGCGCGTCACGGCGTACGACCGGGTGGAGGTGCTGCACGAGAACGCAGATGGGCAGGCCTTTCTGGACCCGGCCCGGCTGGGGCCCCGGGCCGACCGCATCGACCCGGACCGGGCGCTCGAGCTCGGCGACAGCTACCGGCCCGGCGGCACCATTCACCTGACGGCGGTCGATGCGGACCGGTGTGGGGTGTCACTCATCCAGTCCAATGCCGCCGGTTTCGGCAGTCTCATCGTCGAGCCGGCAACCGGAATCTTCCTGCAGAACCGTGGCATCGGCTTCAGTCTCCAGGCGGGGCATCCAGCGGAGTACGGCCCAGGGCGTCGGCCGCCGCACACGCTGTCACCCGCGCTCGTCACGACGCCGGACCTCCAGCTGCACTCGGTGCTCGGCACGCAGGGTGGAGACAGCCAGCCGCAGATCCTGCTGCAGCTGCTGGCCCGGCTGCTTGCTGCCGGACAGTCCGTGGGCCAGGCGATGTCGGCGCCACGATGG
>ENA-OFCD01000665-OFCD01000665.1-metagenomes-genome-assembly--contig:-NODE-665-length-20628-cov-5.330968_pt1 | contig 20628 bp, 10 predicted proteins | sample MGYA00153392_OFCD01 | MGnify analysis MGYA00153392
AATTATCAAGAATATGAATGCCACGACTACGCATCATGCCAAACAATAAATCTTGCAGTGGGTGCTCTTCAGTGAAGAACGTTTTCCAAACGGAGGCAAAAGATTTGAGCACAATCGGCGCACCCATTTCGCGGCAAAATGCGTTGAGTTCATCGACCATTGAGGTCGTTGTTAACGTCAATGTTGCCTGTAACGCTGGCCCCTCGTGTTTCAAATGTTCCAGCACAGCTTTGGCCGCAGCGAGCGCCAGCGGGTGGCGCACAAACGTGCCCGCAAAATAAGTCACGCCCACCGTCGGAATTGAATCGTCGCCGTACTGCCAGCCGCCGCCATCGAGCGCGTCCATGAATTCACGTTTACCTGCGATCACACCAATCGGGAAACCACCGCCGACCACTTTTCCATAGGTGCAAATATCTGCATCAATCCCGAATAGCGCCTTGACCCCGCCAGGATGGCAGCGGAAACCGGTCACAACTTCATCAAAAATTAACAGCGTACCGGATTGCCTGGTGACTTCGCGCAACTCCTGCAAAAATTCACGCGGCTGGAAATCCGGGCGGCGACTTTGCACTGGCTCAACCAACACCGCGGCGAGATCGTCCGCATGTTCACGCAAAATTTTCATCGATTCGGGCGTGCCATAGTCGAGTACCAACACGTTTTGCGCAGTGCTTGCCATGATGCCGGGTGCTGCTGGCACCGCCCGAAGTTTCTTGGCTGCACGGACAATCACTTCATCAAAAATACCGTGATACGAACCGGTAAACAGCGCAATCGTATTGCGCCCCGTCACCGTGCGCGCGATGCGCACTGCACCCATCACCGCCTCGGAGCCGGTGTTGCAAAGACCCGCACGATCATGCCCAGTAACTTCGCAAATCAGCTTGGCCACTTCACCGGCGAGGGGATGTTGTGGGCCGATATCGTAGCCTTCGTCCATTTGGTGTTTAACCGCATCGTTTATAAACTCGGGCTGCCAGCCAAACATGTTCATGCCGAAACCATTCAGCACATCGATGTATTCGTTACCATCGAGATCCCACATGCGCGAACCTTTGGAGCGCGAAATCACAATCTGATAAATGATTTCTTTGAGCATCGGTCTGAAGCCATTCACGACGCGCGGATCCGCCAGATGAGGGCGGTGCATGACGGTATATTCCTTTGACAGTTTGGTGCGTGCGATGTAGCGACGCATAAACTGATCGAGGCGAGCACGCTGGCGCTCGGTTAAATCAGACGCCGCATCAGTATAAATCCGCGCAATCGCGCCAAATGCTTTTTTTACGTCGTATCTCATTGGAGCGTCGAGGTTTTCATCAGACATAGATGCCTCGAAAGCCAATACGGGCGCTGAGTTTGCAGCATTAACGTTATCAGCTTTTTGAACCGCGCTCGCCTGCGAGTCCATTTGCGCAGGCGCATGGAGCGCCAGTGATGCACCCTGCAACAACAAAAGTTGTTGCGACATCAATTGCATTTGCTGCTGAATAACTTGCTGGATGAGCGGATTGTTTATTGAGGGTGAAAGTAAAGCTGGGTTAGTCATCATGGCAGGAACCTCCATCATCGGCTGGGAAGCAACCGCAGCAGCGTGAGCAACCGCGGTGGCGGCCGCAACAGCAACTGCTGGTGAAGCAGGCATTGCGCCATCGATAAACGCGGCGAGTGAATCAAGCGTACGATATTTTTCCATCAGTTGGCGAAACGTAATGCCGATCTTAAAAGTCTGTTTTAGTTGAATCGCAATTTGTGTCAGCGACAGGGAATCGAGACCCAATTCGACAAAAGCCGCTGACCCATCCGCCTCGGCAAGATCGACCCCGGATGTGTCTTCGAGCATCGTTCGTAATTGTGCGAGAAGTGCGGGAACGCGGCTTTGGGCAGGCATGCTATTCATTGGTTGCTCCGTGGGCTTTACAGGTTCTGCAAAGGCTGGCGGTAGTGATGTTGAAATAGAAGGAGAAAAGGTTACGATTGGACTCAATTGCTGAGCCAGCACAGTTGGCACAGTTGGCGCATCCAGCCAAAAACGCTGCCGCTCGAACGGATAAGTGGGCAGCAAAACGCGCTGCTTGCGCGCGCGCCTATCAAGCGTGTCAAGCTGCATCGGAACACCCGTCGCCCAGAGGCCGCCTACCGCCAGCAATAAACTTTCACGCTCGCGATCCACTTCATCAGCAAGGCTCGCCAAGGCAATGTGCGCGTGCTGCATGGAAGCGGCATGCTGTCGAGCGAGCGTTGAAAGCGACCCGCGCGGACCGACTTCGAGAAGTAGCAGCGGATTTTTTTCGCCAGCGGTTTCGAGGGCCTCCACTAACGCTGCTGAAAAGCGTACGGGTTCACGTAGATGCATTGCCCAGTAATGCGGATCGCACGCTTTCTCGGGTGACAGAAGCTTACCCGTCACCGTTGAGTAAATCGGCATCGAAGGGGCCGATAAATGCAGCTTGCGAACCTCCGCTTCGAACGGTGCTACCGCCGCATCCATCATGGCAGAATGAAACGCATGCGATGTTTGAAGGTCACGAGAAATGACGCCGTCTTCTTCCAACGCGGATTTAAATGCTGCCACCGCATCAAGCGGCCCCGCAACCACACAAACGCTGAGACTATTTTCTGCGGCGATACCTAACGAAGAAAATTCTGGCGCTAATAGTCGTTGTTGAACCACGCTTGTGGCCGCGCGCACCGCCAACATGGTACCTGCGGGCTGAGACTGCATGAGTTGCCCCCGGCGCGCTACCAAGCGCATGGCATCGTGCAGAGAAAACACGCCGGCAATCGTTGCTGCCACAAACTCGCCCACGCTATGTCCGATCAACGCGCTAGGCCGCACACCAAGGCTTAACCAATATTGCGCAAGCGCATATTCAAAGCAAAAAAGGGCGGGCTGGGTTACTGACGTTGCAATCATGGCATCAGCAGCTGGAGAAAATATTTTGGCCTTGAGCTCATTGCCCTCTGATTCGCCGAGCGCTTTTAAGCAATCATCAAACGCATGACGAAACGCAGATTCGTGCTCATATAAAGACGCACCCATCGAAATATATTGCGCACTTTGACCCGGGAACATGAACACGATATCGGGTGTCTTTGCACCGACAACACCCGCCATTTTCCGCGGCGAATCCGCTTCCCGAAGCGCTGCCACCGCATCGGCAGCCGTGCTTGCCGTCACACATGCGCGGTTTGCAAATGCTTTTCGCCCGACTCGAAGTGTGTAAGCAACATCCGCCAAATTGCCATCAGTATGCGTATCCAAATGCATGGCCAAACGTTCAACACTGATCGCGAGCGCGCTGGAGGTGCGGGCTGACAACATGAATAGCTGCGGCCCCGTCGCGACATCAGAGCTCTCGCGCAATGGCGCCTCTTCGAGAATTGCGTGGGCGTTAGTACCACCAACTCCGAACGAACTCACGCCCGCGCGCCGTGGTGCTTTGCCTCTAATCCACGGAGTAGTCTGATGGTTGACGAGGAAAGGACTGTTGGGCAAATCAAGTTCAGGATTAGGCGCATCGAAATAAAGCGTAGGCGGCAAGGACTGCTTGAAAAGTGCCAGCGCAGTTTTAATCAAGCCAGTCGCACCGGCAGCAATAACAAGGTGACCCAAATTACTTTTGATAGAACCAATTTTGCAAAAACCTTTGTCGTCGGTGTGGCGCTTGAATGCTTTTGTCAGAGCGGCCAACTCAACCGGGTCACCCAGCGGCGTGGCTGTACCATGCGCTTCAACGTAACTGATGCTTCTGGCATCCACATCTGCGTCGTCGAGCGCAGCCGCGATTACCGCAGCCTGCCCGTCCACGCTGGGTGCCGTAAAACTTGCCTTCACGCCACCATCGTTATTGATCGCCGCACCTTTTATCACGGCATAGATCGGGTCACCGTCCGCAATCGCATCGGACAACCGCTTCAACAACACAACGGCAGCACCATCACTGAAAACAGTTCCGCGTGCATTCGCATCGAAAGTGCGTGTATGACCATCCGGCGAAAGCATGGCGCCATCTTGATACAAATATCCGCTGCGCGGCGGGCAGGTAATCGACGCGCCACCTGCAAGCCCCATATCGCACTGACCACTGCGCAAATTAATCATTGCCTGCGCAATCGCGACCAACGACGTTGAGCACGCAGTATTCACACTCACCGCCGGGCCGGTAAGGTTGAGCCTATTCGCGACGCGGGTGGTGATGTAATCCTTTTCATTCGCCAACATCACTTGAAATTCACCAAGTGCATTGACAAGGTCCGGATAACGCGAAACGTGTTTCTGAAAATAGCTCGCGTTATACATGCCGCCAAAAACACCAACCGGGCCGGGGCAGGTATCTGGCGAATAGCCGCCCCGTTCGAGACATTCCCAACACAGCTCCATGAAGATGCGTTGTTGTGGATCCATCAGCTCTGCTTCCTTCGGCGAAATGCCAAAGAACGCAGCGTCAAACATTTCAACATTATCAATAACCCCACGCGCTTTGACGTAATCTGAATCGTTACGCAGTGTCAACGGAATGGATGCATCTATTTCATCGTCGCTGAAAAACGTGATTGACTCCTTGCTTGCACAAAGGTTATCCCACAGCGTTTCCACAGAGGCAGCACCGGGAAAACGACCTGTCATGGCAATAATTGCAATCGGCTCACTCGCTGCGTTGTAACTTAATTGCCTTAGGGTTGATCGTGTCCGAACCAAACGATTTTCCGCAATCGCGCGCTGGCTAGCATTATCCAAAACTGCGGCGATGGCGGCCGGCGTTGGATCGCTGAAAAACAGGGTTGAACTCAATCGACTCGTTTTGTTCTCTTGACCCTTCTCTAGGCGTGAGAGCGCCTGCATCACTAACAAAGAGCTACCACCAAGTTCGAAAAAATTATCAAGCCGCCCCGCGCGATCTATGCCGAGCACCTCTGCAAAAAGTTGGCAGATTCGCAACTCGCTTGGGGTGACTGGGGCCGCATACGATTGTGCGAGTTCCGGTCGACTATTTTCTGGCGCTGGTAGTTCGCGACGATCTAGTTTGCCGTTTGCCGTGACCGGCAACGCAGGCAGCGAGACGTAAACGCTGGGCACCATAAAATCAGGCAATTCAGCATACAAATGCGCGCGCAACGCCGCGGATGAGATGGTTGATAGGCGCGGTACAAAATAGGCAACGAGGATCGCTTCACCGGGACGATCCTTACGCGCAATGACCGCACAGGATTGCACGAGCGGATGCCTGGCCAGTGCGGCCTCGATTTCGCCCACTTCAATACGAAAGCCACGAATTTTTACTTGCCCATCGCGCCTACCAACAAATTCGATGTTGCCATCTGCTAAATATTTGACCAGATCGCCGGTACGGTAAAGGCACCCTGACCCGGGCGCGGAAGCAAAAGGGTTCGTGATGAATCGCGTGGCGTTCAGTCCTGGGCGGCGCAGATAGCCGCGCGCCACGCCGGGGCCGCCCACGCACAACTCACCCACGACGCCGTGAGGTAACAATTCAAGACGCTGGTTAACAATGAATACGGGCGTTTGTGAGATTGGCCTACCAATTGGGATTGAACGAATATCAGCCGGCAAATCTTGCGGAATGCGGTAGGTTGATGTAAAGGTCGTACACTCAGTTGGGCCATAGCCATTGATGATTGTTGTATCTGGCAATGCTTTTTGCGCACGCAGAACATGGGCAACTGAAAGCGTTTCGCCACCGATCAACAGTTGATTCAAACCACGTAAAGCTAACGGCTCGTCATCGACAATCGCGTTGAATAGCGCTGCTGTCAGCCACGCGCTAGACACGTGAAGCGAAGCAATCGACTCAGCAATTGCCGCACTGCTCGGCGCAACCCCCAAATGGATTGCACACGTGCCACCATTGAGCAGCGGTCCCCAAATTTCCAATGTGGACGCATCAAATCCCAACGGCGCCGCATGTAAAAAAACTACGTCCGCATCGAGCCTTACATAGTCCACATTTCTTACCAGCCGAATGATCGACCGATGACAAACTTCAATTCCTTTTGGCTCACCGGTGGATCCGGACGTGTACATGACATAGGCAAGCGCATCACCATGAATTGAGCCTAGCCCATTTTCACCGACGTGGTCATGTGCGCCCTGAGCAGCAGTAAGCCCGGTGACATCAACCACGGATGTTGATTTTGGAAACACCAGTCGTGATTCAGCATTCGCCACAGCATGCGAGATCGCTGCGTCTTCAAGCATAAAAGCCACGCGCTCCTTAGGATACTTTGGATCAATCGGCAAATAGGCTGCACCTATTTTCAGTATTCCGAGCACTGCAACGATTGCATCTTTTGACCGATCCAGTGCAACAGCAATGATTGAATCTGGGTTGCAACCCAAGGAAATGAGCCTCTTTGCAGCCGTATTCGAGCGTTGATCAAGCTCGCGATAAGACATTGTTCGAATCTCGCCATCAACTATCCACGTCAACGCTATTTTTTCGCCACGCGCTTCAACTTGATCCGCGAATACCGAGACAATAGATAGCGCAGGGTCGTATCGATGGCTGAGCGGATCGGCGTTGGTAAGACCATCAACTTTTTGTCGGCCCAACACACCAAGCACTTCAATATCACCAATAAGTATTTGCGGCGATTTTGCAAATGCCTGCAAAACTTCAACCATGCAATCCAATAGGGAATCTACCCACTCGCCCGCAAACGATGCCGCTGAAAATGCAATAACGAGCCTTGCTTGAGGCACACTTTCAGCAGCCATAACATGATCAACGCCGATCGCTAAAGGCGCTCTACCGGCCGGGATTTGATTGATGTCACCATTCGGCATCCATACGTGGTCTAACGCCGCATGTTCACCCACTGGAGTGTGAGTTGCATCGGGCTGATATTTGCATTCGGAATCGACGCGTTCAACCAGCTTTTGCAGCGTAGATGCTGAGTCCAATGTATAACGACGCGTTGCAATTTCTACGCCTTCGTTTAGCGCACCAGCAGCATGCGACAGCGCATTTTTTTTGTCACTGTCAATACTCGAGACGTCGATCAGCTGGTTGAGGCGCACTTGTGGCTGACCCAGCAAATAACCCTGAACGACGAGCCAAGCCGCCAAATAAATCGAATCATCTGCCCAGCCTGATTTGACTGTCAGCCGCCGCAGATTTTCGGCAAGCAAACACGTTAACGCGCGCGCTTCGGGAATGAAGTTTTTTGAACGATCAGCGCAGGGCGACGCAACAGAAATGTCAAGCAAATTAAGCTCGTTTTCGGTTGACATAGCGAGAGAACTTACATCACCCGCCCTATTTTTGCCCCATGCGGTCATGGATTGTCATCTCCTATTCTTTCATTGGAAACGGTATCCAATTCAAAAAAGTCAAAGCCCCGCAATAGAAATTACGGGGCTCGGCAGCACAGAACTGAAAATACCACCCTTATTTTTGACCACTGCAGTCATGGAAAGTCAACACCTAATCGCTCTTGGAAAACCGTACCTAATTCACTAACGCCGAATCCGTATAGCCGGAATTTCGAAGCATGAGGTTAGGATGCTTGGTGGTAGGGTATTCGTGATCGATCTGCTCGTCTATCCCCCGATTACGCCGCTTCCCACAATTGCCGTTGACTCAACGGGCGCCACAATGTCAAGTCAAGTTCAGCTTAGCGCGAGCCCTGCGCGGTCAGAACAACCTTCACAGAGTAAAACAGAATCAAAATATCGAAGAACAGAGTATGGTTTTTGACATAGAACAAATCATATTCCAGCTTATCGGACGCGTCCTCTACCGACGCGCCATAGTGGTGCCTTACTTGAGCCCAACCAGTAACACCAGGTTTTACGCTGTGCCGTGCCGCATAAAAAGGGACTTTCTCAGCGATTTGCTCAACAAAATAGGGGCGCTCCGGACGAGGACCTACCAAACTCATTTGACCACTGAGGACACTCATCAGTTGTGGCAGTTCATCTATCCGGGTCAAACGCATAAAGTACCCTACTCGCGTAACTCTAAGGTCGCCGCGCTGCGCCCACTGCGGCTTACCATCACACTCAGCATCTACAAACATGCTTCGAAATTTTAAAACGTCAAATGTCTTTCCGCCAAGACCGACGCGGGATTGGCGATAAATAATAGGGCCTGCGCTCTCGAGCTTTACCGCAATCGCCGCGATCAACATCACCGGCAAACTTAGGATCAGCAATATCCCGCTCGCCGCAATATCGAACGTCCGCTTGACAAACATTCGACTCCGCCCCTGGCGAAAACCATCTCCAAAAATGAACCAGCTCTCACGCAATAAGTCAATTCTGACCCTGCTTTTATAATTTTCAAAGAACGATGAAAAATCCGTCACTTTGATACCGCTAAGCTTGCAATTCAGCAGTTCCGCCAACGGTAAACCGCCTCCACGCCGCTCGCGCATCGCAATCACAATTTCATTGACGTTCAATTGGCGTACGGTATCGGTAATCGAAGTCGTGTTCATCAGGACTTTATTAGACGGCAGGCTAGACATCATCGTAACATCTGAATAAGGGGAGTAAAACCCGACAATATAAAGGCCCGGAATCCGTGATTGCTCCAACGTCTCCTTAACGATCATTGCGTCATCGCCCACGCCCAGTACCATTACGCGGCGGGTTGTGAAAGAGGCAGATGCTCTACTGAAAGAAAAAATAGCCAACCTACCCGCAAATCCAAATAAAAGTGCAGCACCAACCGCCATCACGGATATGCCACCCTCAGGCAAACGGTATACAACCCAATGCAAAACGGGCAATACAATCAGTAACGGAATCACTAAACGTTGCGCAAACAACCAAACATCATCAGATGGGTGATCCGAATAAAGGCCCAAGGCACCGCTCATCGTGAGCATAAGAGCCACAAAAGCAATTGCCCCGGGTATTACCTGAGTGGCCTCGTAAATTCCGGCATGATTAAGCACCAGCAGGCCAAACAAGTCAGCCAGCAGCAGGCAAAAAGCATCCATTGTGACCAGTAGCAATGTTCCCACTGGAAAATAGTGACTGAAAAGACGAACCATTTATGACCCCCTACGCTTAATCTTTTTGAGATTTCTAGGTCTGAATTTGAGCGTCTCTGCGCGCTTTACAAAAAACTATCATCAACTCAGAAATTGCGCCACTCAAAAAGCAAATTTTTTATGTATTTTAGACGAGCGTTTTACTTTGATCACTGCTTTATTGGAACGTTTTGTTGCTACATTATTATGACAACGACCACGGGTTGGCATTATTTTGCCTTCATCACGAAAGTTTTTGAAGCTTCTCAAATCATCATTTACGGGCTACTTTAAAATTATGCAGGGCAATCGACCAATCAACCAAATAAACTATATGCCCAGCACGTTCAATCCTTCTGTGAACCAGTTCACATTTGGTAGTTTTGAATGCAAATGGATCTTCGTCAATACCGCAATCAGGGAATACAACTTGGCAAACCTGCATGCTTGGCGAAAACAGGGTTGATCTTCTTATATAAACGTTAAAAACGACCACAACCCGTCATGAGTACAAAAATAAATTTGCCCGCCCATGTTTTAGCGAGCAGGCATGCTTAAATTTAGGGCCAAGCTATTTAAGCGGATGCGCTAATCGTTCACTTAACGATGATTCGGCGTTTATGCAGCTATCAGTAAAGCCGATAATCCTTCATACTCACGCGCGCAACGGCTCATTTACTTCCACTTTTTAAGACACCTAAATGCATGTTCTAGTCACTGGAGTCGCAGGGTTTATTGGTCATCATCTTGCACTCCGCCTGCTGGCCAGGGGGGATTCAATTGTCGGCATCGATAACCTCAACGACTACTACGACGTTACGCTCAAAGAAAACCGCCTAAAGCGATTTCCTACGGACGCAAAATTTAGTTTCCGTAAACTCGACATCACGAACCGTGCAGATATTCAGTCGCTATTCGAAAAAGAAAAATTCGATGCTGTGGTCAATCTAGCCGCGCAGGCCGGCGTACGTTATTCGATCACCCATCCGCACGCCTACATCGAGGCAAACATTGTCGGCTTCATCAATTTGATTGAGGGCGCTCGGCACACCAAAGTCAAACACTTTGTATTTGCCTCCTCCAGCTCAGTTTACGGCGCGAACACACGCATGCCGCTGTCGGAAAGCGATAACGTCGATCATCCTTTATCGCTCTACGCGGCCACTAAAAAAGCCAACGAGCTGATGGCGCACAGCTATGCGAATTTATTCCAGTTGCCGTGTACGGGTCTGCGATTTTTCACCGTCTATGGGCCGTGGGGTCGGCCCGATATGGCGCTATTCAAATTCACCAAAGCGATTTTGGCCGACGAACCGATTCAAGTTTTTAATCACGGCAACATGATTCGCGACTTCACCTACATTGATGACATTGTTGAAGGTGTGATGCGTGTGGTCGACGCTACCGCAAAGCCAGATCCCACCTGGTCTGGCGACAAGCCAGACCCCGCAAGCAGCTATGCGCCGTATCGCATTTTCAACATTGGCAACAACAATCCGATTCAGCTCATGCGCTATATCAACGCACTCGAAGATTGTCTGGGTAAGAAGGCCAAGATGGATATGTTGCCCATGCAGCCCGGTGACGTGCCCGCGACTGCAGCTGACGTATCCTGCCTTCAAGCCGCGGTTGATTTCCGCCCCAAGACCGAAGTTGAAACGGGCATTGCAAAATTTGTAGACTGGTATCGCAGTTACTATCATTGAGCTGGTTATGTTGCACGTTTGTCATTCATCGTTCATGGTTAATTGTTAATTGCAGGTTCGGAGAGCGCATTTGAAAAATACTGTTCGTGTAGTGGGTGTCGTTGGGCTGGGCTATGTCGGTTTGCCGCTAGCGGTGGAATTCGGCAAAGTCACGCACACCATCGGCTTCGACCTCTCAGAAGAAAAAATTGCGCACTACCGTAAATTTCATGACCCAACCGATGAGGTATCTGAGGTAAACCTGCGGGCCGCGACGCATCTAAAAGTAACCACCGATGTTTCGGAATTAAAGTTGGCAGACATTATTGTTATCGCTGTTCCCACACCGGTAAACGAAGCACGGCTGCCTGATTTTGGCCCGCTGATTAGTGCCAGCCGTGCAATCGGACCTCACCTGAAACACGGCGCAATTATTGTTTATGAATCCACGGTATATCCGGGTGCAACCGAAGAGGTTTGCATTCCTGAACTCGAAAAAGCCTCGGGCATGAAATGGAAAGAAGGCTTTTTTGTGGGTTATTCGCCTGAGCGTATTAACCCCGGCGATAAAGAACACACCATTACCAAAATTATTAAGGTTGTTTCCGGTGACACCCCAGAAACGCTCGAAGCGGTAGCAAATCTTTACGCGTCCGTGGTTACCGCAGGCGTGTATCGCGCATCCAGCATTCGAGTCGCTGAAGCGGCAAAAGTGATCGAGAACACACAGCGTGATTTGAACATCGCGCTGATGAATGAGCTTGCGGTTATTTTTAACAAAATGGGTCTCGACACCAAAGAAGTCCTTGATGCGGCGGGCACCAAATGGAATTTTCTTAAATTTAAGCCAGGTCTGGTGGGCGGCCATTGCATCGGCGTTGACCCGTATTACCTGACCTACCAAGCTGAAAAATTTGGTCACCATCCCGAGGTTATTCTGTCGGGCCGACGTATTAACGACAGCATGGGTGCATACGTTGCCGAGCAAACCATCAAAACCATGGTGCGCACTTTCGGCAAGCTCACCGCCAGTAACGTAAACATCCTTGGCATGACGTTTAAAGAGGATTGTCCTGACTTGCGCAATACCAAAGTCATTGACATCGTTAACGAATTAAAAGCTTACGGTCAATCGGTCTTGATTCATGACCCGCATGCCAATTCACATGAATGCGTCAAGCATTACCAGACCCCACTCACCGCATGGGAAGATTTGCCGATGGCGGAGGTTCTGGTACTCGCAGTCGCGCACAAAGCCTACCTTTCGCTGCCGCTTGAAAAGCTCCTGTCCACAGTGAGGCCGGGCGGGGTCGTGATTGACGTTAAATCAGCGCTTAATCGTGATGCCGTTGCCGCTCATGGGCTGACGCTATGGCGACTGTAGGAAATATCTAGCAAACGACGCCACGCACATTAGTTGCGCCCGTCGCTCGCGAAATCCCCTCATGACTCCATTTAATAGTCCAAGGCTGATCGCTGATATTGGTGGAACCTATGCGCGGTTCGCGCTGGAGGTTGCACAGTCCCAATTTACGCATGTCAAATCATTGCTGTGCGCAGACTATCCTGACTTTCATGCAGCAGTGACCGCCTATCTTGCCGGCCTGCCCACCGTGTTGGCCGCCACCCGTATCGAGCACGCCGCCATCGCCATCGCGAACCCGGTGGATGGCGATCAAGTGCGTATGACCAATTACCACTGGCAGTTTTCGATCGAGCAAATGCGCCAGCAGCTACGGCTCGATACGCTCGTCGTTATCAACGATTTCACGGCTCTCGCAATGGCGTTGCCGCGGCTCGGCGGCAACGAATTACGTCAAGTCGGTGGTGGCGAGGCAAAAAAACAAAGCGTTATAGGTCTGCTGGGCTCGGGCAGCGGCTTGGGTGTATCCGGGCTGATTCCCGCAGGTGACGGCTGGACGTCGCTGGGCTCGGAGGGCGGTCACACCAGTTTTTCGCCGCGTGATGAGCGCGAGATCGCGGTGCTGCGTCATGGTTGGAAGCATTTTGACCACATTTCTTTCGAACGTCTGCTGTCCGGACCGGGGCTTGAATTGATGTATCGCGCGCTGGCAGAGCACGCAGGCGCGGCACCTAAAAATTTATCGGCCCCCGAAATTACGCAGCTCGCGCTGGATTCGCTGGATCCCGTTTGTGAAAGCACGCTCGAAGTATTTTGCGCACTGCTCGGCACGGCCGCGGCCAATCTCGCCGTTACGCTCGGCGCGCTGGGCGGCATCTATATTGGCGGCGGTATTGTGCCGCGACTGGGCGCCTATTTTGATCGGTCGCCGTTTCGCAAACGCTTTGAAGACAAAGGCCGTTTCAGCAGCTATGTGGCGGCGATTCCGACTTACGTTATCACTGCCGAACATGCGACCTTCACCGGCGCATCAGCCATTCTCGAAGCGCAATTACGCACCCTTGAATCCTCGCCCGGCTCGGCAATCCTCGGGCAAATTCGCCGCGCACGCAGCGAGCTGTCGCGGGCTGAATTGCGCGTCGCAGAACACGTATTGGCACATCCCAGAGCCGTGCTGAATGACCCCATTACCGAAATCGCTCGCGCGGCAGAAGTCAGCCAGCCAACGGTCATTCGATTCTGCCGATCCATGGGCTGCGAGGGCTTATCTGATTTCAAGTTGCGATTGGCCTCCGGCCTCACCGGCACGGTACCTGTTACCCATAGCCAGGTGACCAAAGATGATTCCATGGTTGAGCTCGGCGTAAAGGTGCTCGGCAATACCGCATCCGCAATTCTGCAAGTGCGGAGTCAGTTAAATCGCGACATGATTGATCGGGCAATTGAATTATTGAATCATGCCAACCACGTTGAATTTTATGCAATTGGTCATTACGGTGCCGTTGCGCAAGATGCACAATTTAAGTTTTTGCGCTTCGGCATTTCCAGCGCAGCGTACACGGATCCACGCCTACAATTGCTCGCTGCTGCCGTACTGAAACCGCGCGACGTGGCCGTGATCATCAGCAGCAGTGGTCGCCTGCCGGAGCTGTTGGAGGTGGTTGAAAAAGCCCGTGAACGCGGTGCATCCGTCATCGCCATCACCGCCAGCCAATCACCGCTCGCAAGAAAAGCAGATGTCGCACTGATTGTCGATCACGTCGAGGATGTGTCAACACACCTACCGATGATCAGCCGTATTCTGCATTTGCTGGTTATCGATATTCTCGCGGTAGGTGTTGCGATGCGCCGAAGCCCTGAAGGCATCGCCATGCTGGGTGGCCAGGCAAATGAACGATTGGATGAATCCGGTGAAGCCAAATCCGCACCCGCTTTACCGCAAGGTGCACATAGCGATGAACCAGGTATCAGCATCGCGTCACCCCTTGCACAGATGACTTCTCACAGCCGATAGAACTGCCGGTGATGCACATCCCACGAAAGATGCGCGTTACTTTTTTCTTCTGGATTGCTTAACCCGTCGTCGATCTACTTCAGTTTAAAACTCCCCTACAGGCGGCTGTCTTAAGGCACAAATGGCTGAAGAAAGCCGCTGGTATTAGTGCGTACATGAGAGCTTATTGGTTCTTAACCGCCTATTCGCAGCATGATGGATATTGTCAGGCCATTTGGCTTGACAATATCGCGAGCTAGCTGGATTGTGGAAGTAGGAAATGAAAATATGGCAGCAGGCAAGGCCTCGCCCCAGCGTTCACGGAGTGAGCAAACTCTTCGATCCGCCACCCCGCTTGGATACCAAAGCCCCGCTAAATGCACTGTGTTTTTGCGCCAAGCAAACCAAGTCGTTGCTACTTGTGTTCAAACGCTAAGAAGGGCCGACCCTCTTTTTTAAATAGCGACAACAGATAATGCACCAGGACAGCGCATTATTTTCGATTGCGCCGTAATTTGGTGCGTAGCTATGTTGCCGCGACTAGCGTAGTGCAGCAACAAACAGCCCTCATATTCGCCGCGCGTCAGATTGCTTACGGTATGGTGACACAAGTCAACACAGTTCCAAGCTACGGCGCGCTGGCATGATGCTTGCGCGTGTGACGGACGAATTTAACTTTTGGAGTCAGTTCATGCGTCTCAATTCATCAGTTCTATCCCGATGGCTGTTCGCCCTGCCTTTTGCAATAGCGCTTTCTACGTCGGCAATCGGTCAAACGGTAGCCCGCTACGGCATTTCGATGGCGGATATTCCGCTTACCACCGGCCAGCCTGATCGCGGTGCCGGAGCGTATCAATTCACTGGCCATACGATTTATGATCCGCTTATTGCGTGGGAGTCGAACATCGACAGCCGTCCCGGCAAATTAATACCCGGTTTAGCCCTCGATTGGAAGGTCGATCCGCTCAACTTCAAAAAGTGGACCTTTAAGCTGCGTAAGGGAGCCATGTTCCACGACGGTTCGGAATTCAAGGCCGCTGCGGTCATCTGGAACCTCGACAAGGTGCTCAACGATAAGTCGCCGCAATTCGACGCCAAACAAAGCGCGCAAGTTCGGCCGCGTATCCCGTCGATTGCAACTTATACCAAGGTCGACGATTACACCGTGGAAATCACAACCAAGGCGGTCAACGCGCTGTTTCCCTATGAACTTCCGTGGTTTCTCATCTCCAGCCCGGCGCAGTGGGAAAAACTTGGACGCGACTGGAACAAGTTCGCCTCGCAGCCGTCGGGTACCGGGCCTTTCAAGCTCGACAAGCTGGTGCCCCGAGAGCGCGCTGAGCTGGTCAAATACCCTGGCTACTGGGACAAAAAGCGTATGGCGCAAACAGACCGCATCGTCCTGGTGCCGATTCCAGACGGGCTGACGCGCGCAAACGCGCTATTAAGCGGACAGGTTGATTTGATCGAGACGCCACCACCTGACGTAATGCCGCAGCTTCAGGCGGGTGGCTTCAAATTGGTAAAAAATGTAACGCCGCATGTTTGGCCGTATCACTTCAGCACCTACCCAGGCTCTCCATGGACCGATATACGCGTTCGTAAGGCCGTAAACTTGGCTATTGACAGGGACGGCATCGTCAAACTCATGAACGGTCTTGCGGTACCAGCTAAAGGACAGATGGACATTAGCAGCCCTTGGTTTGGCAAGCCGACGTTCAAGCTGACCTATGATTTGGCGGCCGCGAAAGCGCTCATGACGCAAGCAGGCTACAGCAAGGCCAAGCCACTCAAGGCAAAGATCGTGATTGCACAAGGCGGGACCGGGCAAATGCTGTCATTACCGATGAACGAGTTTATTCAGCAGAGCCTCGCCGAAATTGGTGTTCAGATCGAATTTGAAGTTGTTGAACTTGAGGGTTTGTACCTGCACTGGCGTAACGGTGCGAAGGCCGATATGAATGCTGGCAAGGGCATCAGCGCCATCAACCTCGCCTATGTTACGTCCGACCCGTTCTATGGCATCACGCGATTTGTAGACAGTCGTTACATCGCCCCAAATGGCGTTAACTGGGGCGGCTACAACAACCCTAAAATTGATACTTTGCTTGATAAAGTCCGATCTAGCTTTGATAGCAAAGTACAAGATGGTTTGTTGGCGCAGATACACGAGACGATGGTCGATGAGGCCTTGATGATGTGGGCAGTGCACGATGTGAATCCACATGTGCTGTCACCCAAAGTAAAGGGTTTCGTACAAGCGCAGCATTGGTTCCAAGATCTCACCACCATCAAAATGTAGTCATTTCCGGCTGCTCATCCGGCTGGGTGCAGCATGCCCGGCCAGACATCTCATTGCGCGTAAGTCATCATTACCGGATCCTTTTTCATGTTGTCGTATATCTTCACGCGGCTGTTGCTGACCATCCCGATCGCGCTGGGCGTCACACTAGTCACATTTATGTTGGTTTACATTGCGCCGGGCGACCCGCTTAATGCGATCGCACCTGCCGACGCACCTGTTGAGGTCATCGACGCCCTGAAGGCTGCTTACGGCCTCGACCAACCCGTACCCGTTCAGTACGGAAGATGGTTATTGCGTGCTGTCAAGGGCGACTTGGGACGATCCATTGCCTCCGGCCGTGAAGTCGCAGTGGAAGTTGGCAGTGCCGTCAGTAACACGCTGTTGCTCGCGAGCGTTGCGGGCTTCTTTGGAGTGGCCATGGGTTGTATTCTTGGGGCCCTTGCTGGATATTGGCATGGCGGGGTCGTCGACCGTGGAGCAACTGTTCTCTCCGTCATTGGTGTCAGCGTTCCGCATTACTGGTTGGGGCTAGTGTTAACGATCGTTTTTTCGACCTGGCTTGGTTGGTTTCCGGCAATGGGCGCCGGGCCGGGCGGCTCAGCCGACTGGCAGTTTGACTTTGCGCATCTGCGGTATCTGGTTCTGCCGGCGTTAACGCTTTCGGTGATTCCACTCGGGATCATCACGCGCACAGTTCGTGTGCTAGTTTCCGACATGCTGGAGCAAGAGTTTGTGATCGCCTTGCGCGCGCGTGGACTCTCTAACCGCTCTATCTTCCGTCATGTTGCGAAAAATGCGGCACCCACGATCCTAGCCGTTTCCGGTCTTCAAATAGGGTATCTGATGGGCGGCTCGATCCTAGTGGAAACAGTGTTCGCGTGGCCGGGAACAGGTTTCTTGTTGAACACCGCAATTTTTCAGCGCGATATTCCATTGCTGCAGGGAACGATCCTGGTATTGTGCATGTTTTTTGTAGGGCTCAATCTGCTGGTCGATATCATGCAGTCGTTGATCGATCCACGCATTGCGCGAGGCTAAGCAATGTACACCCGAGCAGTCGCAATAACCGGAGTAAACCCATTGCCATCGGCAGCCATATCGCAGTCGCGAGGCTATTGGATGGGTGTCCTAGTCAAAATGAGTCGAGATCCGATTGCGATCGTAAGCGCAATCATGTTGTTGCTCATTATTGGCGCAGCCGTGTTCGCCCCCTTATTGGCGCCAGCGGATCTTTATAAAGGCAGCATGCTGCAGAGACTATTACCGATTGGCAGCGCCAGCAATCTGTTGGGAACCGACGAACTTGGTCGCGATATGGTGACTCGACTTATGTATGGTGGCCGCCTGTCGTTGCTGATGGGAGTGATTCCGGTCGCCTGTGCGTTCGTGATTGGGACGAGCATCGGACTTATTGCTGGCTATGTCGGCGGCTGGGTGAACATGGTGACCATGCGTGTACTTGACGTTTTTTATGCGTTTCCTTCAGTGCTACTCGCGGTTGCGGTAGCTGGCGCACTCGGACCCGGCATGAGCAACAGTTTGATTGCACTGGCTCTCGTGTTCATCCCGCAGGTAGTTCGTATCGCAGAAAGCGTCACCACGCAGGTGAGGCGACTTGACTACGTTGAAGCTGCGCGCATGAGCGGTGCCAGTACGCTGTCTATCATTCGAGTGCATGTACTCGGCAACGTGTTGGGGCCGGTATTCGTGTACACAACTGGACTCCTCAGTGTCAGCATGATCCTCGGTTCGGGGCTGTCGTTTCTTGGTCTCGGTGTCAAGCCACCAGAGCCAGAATGGGGGCTTATGTTAAATACATTACGCTCGGCGATCTTTCGCAACCCCTGGGTGGCGGCGTTGCCTGGGGTGTTCATTTTTTTGACTTCAATTGCATTCAACTTACTCGCCGACAGCCTGCGTTCGGCAATGGATATCCGTAAATGAACGTAATGGAGTCCAAGATTGGCTCGCCTAACCAATCGCTCGATATTGGCGGACCAGCGCAGCCGTTGCTCGTTGTTCGCAACTTGCGCAAGTTTTTTCCGGTTCGCGGCGGTCCATTCGAGAGCACGAACAAGTTCGTACATGCGGTGGACGATATTAGTTTTTCCGTTGCCAAGGGCACCACGCTCGGTGTTGTCGGCGAGTCGGGCTGCGGCAAGTCGACCACTGCACGCTTGATCGCCAAACTGGTTCAGCCTGATGACGGCACCATCATATTTGATGGCGAGGGTGTAGACGAATTTGGCGGTATCGAACTCAAAACCTTTCGCCGGCAACTACAGATGGTTTTTCAGGATTCGTTCGCCTCGCTTAACCCGCGTCTCACCATTATTGATACCATCGCTTATGGGCCTCGCGTGCACGGCGTTTCTAAAGACGAGGCATTGACGAGAGCGCGTAATCTCTTGACCCGGGTAAGCTTAGACCCAGACCAGTTTGGATTTCGTTATCCACATGAACTGTCGGGCGGCCAGCGCCAACGCATCAACATCGCTCGTGCGCTTGCCTTTGAACCGAGGATGGTTATTCTTGATGAAGCCGTTGCCGCGCTTGACAAGTCGGTCCAGGCCCAGGTGTTAAACCTGTTGCAGGAACTGAAAGCAGAACACCAGCTAACTTATCTGTTCATTTCACATGATTTGCATGTAGTGCACTATATGTGCGACGAGGTCATGGTGATGTATCTGGGTCAGATCGTCGAAACCGGACCTGTCGATACGATCTATCGACGCGCGGCGCATCCGTACACGCGAGCGTTGCTATCAGCGGTTCCGTCTATGGATCCGGCTAACCGAACTCATCAGCCGCCACTGGCAGGAGACCCGCCGAATCCGATCAACCCCGCACCGGGGTGTCGCTTTCGTGATCGATGCCCATATGCGGAATCGGTCTGCACGGCGAGATCGCCACTGCTGTTGCAAAGTGTCGCCTCTAAGGCACCGGATACGCACCGCGTTGCGTGCCATATGAGCAATATGCAATCGGGACATTCCCTCGCAACCAGCGCGAGCCAAGCGTGATGCAAGAGATCAAACCCTTGGTGCGAGTACACGAACTAAGTGTCGAGTTTGGAGGCCATCGCCGCGCGAGCGCCCTCAACCAGGTTAGTTTTGAGCTGCACGCTGGCGAAGTGCTTGGGCTTCTCGGGGAATCCGGTTCGGGTAAGAGCGTAACCTTGCGTACGCTGCTTAGGCTTAATCCACCGCGTACGACGCGTGTCACAGGAGCGATTGAGGTTGACGGTCTCGATGTGTTGTCGTTAAGCGGCCGCGCGCTGGAACGCTATCGCGGCGGTGTGGCATCAATGGTGTTTCAGGAACCCGGGCTCGCATTCGATCCGGTGTATACGATTGGTCAGCAAATAGCAGAGTGCATCTGCGCACATCAAGATATCGATAAGCCCGCGGCTCGCATGGAAGCGTTGAGGATGCTTGAACGCGTTCAGATTCCACAAGCAAGACGGCGACTTGATGCGTATCCTCACGAACTCTCGGGCGGCATGCGCCAGCGGGCTATGATTGCGCTGGCATTATCTTGCAAACCAAAACTGCTGCTTGCGGATGAGCCAACCACGGCGCTCGACGCAACCGTACAAATTCAAATATTGCTATTACTCCGCGAGCTCCAGCGCGAGTTGGGGATGGCCGTTATTTTTGTCACGCACGATATCGGTGCCGCGATTGAAGTCGCAGACCGCATAGCAGTCATGTACGCGGGGCGAATCGTAGAGGACAATTCAGTGGCACAGATGGTTACTGCGCCACGTCATCCCTACAGTGCGGGTCTGTTGGCCTCAACCGTTGGCCACGAACACCGCGGCACGCCACTCACAGTCATCGCCGGCGCGCCGCCCGATTTAGCGCGTCTCAAAGCGGGCTGCAGCTTTGCACCACGCTGTACCCATGCCTCGGCACAATGCCGCGCAGAGTTGCCGCCGGTTACCCGTATCGGCACCAGCCGACTCGCCTGCTGGCACCCGCTTGTTCCCGGTGCCGTGGATACCACTGTTACCGATTCGGCGACGTTGTAACCCCACTCACCGAGGCCGTTTTCAAAACGTCGGTGGTTTCATATCGCCAAACACGCTAGCCCTAACCTCAGCATCCTTGGTTGTTTTTTGTGAAGTGGCACCGCAATTTTGCACAGTCGCTTAAGTGGAAACTCTGGGATTACTGCTGGACCGAGGACGGTCTGGCGAGAAGGAGTTTTACATGCGCAAGAAGAAATCAGCCGTCGCCCAACGTCAGCGGCGCAAGCTTAGCGCCGACTTCAA
>ENA-OFCD01000668-OFCD01000668.1-metagenomes-genome-assembly--contig:-NODE-668-length-20497-cov-3.561198_pt1 | contig 20497 bp, 19 predicted proteins | sample MGYA00153392_OFCD01 | MGnify analysis MGYA00153392
CGAGAACGCGCCCGTGGTAAGATCTCGGCCTCGATGAACTACGACGAGGCCCTCAACCTGACGCTCGACGTGCTCAACCGTCACGTGGAACGCCCGGGAGGGATCACGAAAGACAATCACATCCAAAACGACCTCGGGCTCGACAGCCTCGGCGTGATGGAGGTTGTGGCCGACCTCGAGGACGAACTCCACGTTCAGATCCCAACAGACAAACTCAGCGGCATCGCCACGGTCGACGACGTAGCCAAGACCATCGCCAAGCTCCCCCTCTAGTGCTCCCGTTCGGCGGACGCGGCACTAGGAGTGCGGCGGTTTTCGTCGAGACCAAGCGAGGCCAAGGAGCGAATGAGGCGCCGGGATTCCTGTACGGCGACGATTCCCGACGAAGGTATCGGCGAAAAACGCCACGCTCCTACGGAGTTGTTTTGAAGACGAATGGGACCGCGAGGCCGTTCTTCACGGCGTCGACGACTCCGTTGCTGAGCGCAGTGTCCGCTTGCTCGCACGCGACAGACACGTCGCCGCTCATCGCGCCTTTGCACTCTTTGCCGCGCTTGTCGTAGGCGGCCTTGACGCTCGCGTCTCCGAGGAGCGTGTTGCGCGTCCCCTCCGTGAGGTACTTCCACATCAGGATCGGGTGCTTCGCCTTCGGCGGGCGGCGCGTCGTGACCTCGCCCTCGTCCAGCGAGTAGCAGTTGCCGTCCCAGCGCATTACCTGATAGCCGCCGCCCGACCCGATCACGATGGCGCTGCCCTTCGGCGGCGTGCGGCGCTTGAGCACGATGACCTCTTCGTCGAACGCGAGCTTCGAACGGGCCGCGGCGCCGCCCTCTGCATTCCACGCGTCGACGTCGCCCTTCAAATACAGCCGAGTCCACGGCGAGCCCTTCGCGAAGAGTACGAGCGGGAGATCGGGCTGTGACGCGTCGCAGACTTTGCCCGCGAAGGCCGCGCCCGTCGTGCACATGTCTCCGCCGCCGTCGGCGCACGCCGTGGGAACTGTCGGCGCGGGCTCGGGCTTCTTCACGGGCTCGGGAGCCGCGCTCGCGTTCGGCGCTGCGACCGTACGCGGCGGCGCGACGTTCGCCGAGGTGCCCGTGCCTGAAGACTCCGCCGGCGGAGTCGCTGCTCCGCACGCGATGACCGAGAGAGCGCACGCCAAGAACGAACGAGTGTCGCGGTGCGGCATGAGCCGAGGATTGGAGCAGAAGGATTTCCATCCTGGAAGGGACATTTCCAGGTCCCCCACTAGTGACGGGCTAACGTGGGGCTATGGCCACACCCAAATTCGCTCCCGCGAATTTCCTAGCGCATCGATTCCCGAGAATCGAAGCACTAGTTCATGCGCCAGAGACGAACTTGATGGTCGTTTCGTTCAACGCGCTGAGTCGAGCGTGCTCTGCGTCGGGCATGCGCTCTTTGACGATCTTGAAGATGCCGTGATCGAACGGTAGCCCCGGCGCCTCCGACACCTTCTCGATGCGCTCCCACTCGTGCTGCTGCATCAGCTCGTAGGCGCGGTGGTGGCAATACGGGTTGTCGCCGGTCTTTCCGAAGAGCACGTGTGTGGTCCAGTTGCAGCCCGCGAGGCACGCATCATTGTAATAACAATCGCGACAAAACCCGCCGAGCTGATCGACGGTCATGTCACGCGTGAAACGCAGAGGTTTGCTGCGCTCCCAGACGTCCTTGAGCGAGGTCTCGCGGATGTTGCCGCCCACATAGACATCCGTCGGCAGCGACGGGCACCCCTTGATGTCGCCGTTCGCCTCGAGGCCGAGTACGAGCTTGCCCGCGCCACAGGAGCCGCGATGCTTGCCGGGAAAAGCAGCCCGAATCGTGGATTCGAACGGGCCGTAGTAGCCAATGTTGTTGCCCGCCCAGAAGCGTACCTTCGTCTCGTCTGCGCGCTTCTTGAGCCGCGCGAGCATCGGGATGACCTCGAGGACTTGCCAGGGCTCGAGCAGCATGTCCGGCTCGTCACCCGCGCGGCCCATGGCGGTCGTGAGCTGCATTTGCCAGCCATGGATCTTGTTCTTTACAAGCAGCTCGAAGACCTCGGGGATCTCCTTTAGATTGGGGCGATTGATTTGTGTGTTTGCCGCCACTGGGATGCCGACGGCGCGTAGGTTCTCGAACGCCTTCATCGCGGAGTCGAAGCTGCCTTGGACGCCGCGCAGGAGATCGTGGGACTCGCGCAGGCCGTCGATCGACACGCTCACGGACTGCAGCCCCGCGTCCTTGGCTTGGCGCGCGCGCTCCGGCGTGAGGCCGCGACCGCCAGTGGTCATGGAGCACTGCATGCCGAGCCGCCGGATCTCGCGGACAATCTCGGTCCAGTCATCTCGCAGGTACGCCTCGCCGCCGATGACGGTGACCTCGAGCACGCCGAGCTCGTGCATCTGGCGCACCATGTCGAACGCCTCTTTCGTGTCGAGCTCGTCCGGGCGTCCCTTGCCCGCACGTGAGCCGCAGTGACGGCATGCGAGATCGCACGCGAGCGTGATCTCCCAAACGGCATAAATCGGCCTGGTTTGGTCTTGCTCGCGTACGCCGTCGAGCAGCGGAAGGCGCTTCTTGTTCGAAGGGAGTGCGAGGGGCGCGATGGGTAGGTTTCTAGGTCGGGGACCGAGCATCATTCGTCCGGCGGCAAGGGTGGCGCGCCATAGATGGGTATGGTGCTGGTGTCTTTGCCGACGACATCCGGGATGAACACATCGACGATGAACGCGCTGTCCTTCGCCTTCGTTGCGTCGAGCACGTCCGCGCCACCGTCCACGGGCATGTCGACGTACTCGGGGATGCCGATCGTCGACTTGCCGCCACACGCGCCGACCCCTCCGAACGCGACCGCCGTGAGCGCCCCCGCGACGACCGCGCGACGCGCGGCGCAGAACGGACACGTCTGGTGAAGGACGTGACGAAGGCAACGCGCGCAGACACGCATGACTAGTCTTTGCCCGAGTCGTTCGGGTCGCCGGCATCGCTCGCGTCCTCTGGCCACGAGGCGTCGAAGCGAGAACCACCGTATGAAGCGTCGACGGCGATAGGGCGCGAGTCTCGCCCCGCGTCCGCAAAACCTGCATCGAAGGGCGGAGCACCATAGACGGTCTCCGAGTGCCCCAACGAGCACGCCGTGATCGCTCCAGCCACACCGGTGGCGCTTGCGATCCACGCCGCGCGCGTCAACCGCTTCCGCGCGGGCGCACGGACCGACGCAAGGGAGGTGACGGTAGTACCGCAGAACGGGCACCTGCCGGCGCCGTGCTTGACGTGCCGCGCACACGATTGACAAGTCAACAAAGCCATCATCGCTCCTGAGAGGCTTCGAGACTAGCGAGTCGGCTCGCAGTTGCAATGGCGGGCGGTTCGTCGTTTCGTGAGCGCATGAGCCTTGTCAACGAAGAGATGCTCGCGGACGGGTCCGTGCTCGTGTCGGGTCGACGCGCGCGCGTCCTCGTCACGGCTCCACGAGCGGGCGTGATCTTCCTCGCGTCGTCGGGTGGCGGAGAGACGCTCGTCGACAGCGCCGTGATGGACGCGCTCGGCGCCGAGATCGACAAGGCGGGCCGCGTGGAGCTCTTCGTCGACATGCGCGACGCGAAGGGCATGGCGTTCGAGACGCGCAAGAAGGCCATGCCGTGGGCCAAACAGTACAAGTCGAAGATCGAGTGCGCGCACATCCTGACGGGCAGCAAGCTCGCGGAGCTCGCGCTGCGCGTCGTCGCAGTGTTCGCGGGCGGCAGGCTCCATATCCACGGCAGCGCCGCGGCCCTCCTCGCGGAGCTGCGGCGAGCTGCGCCGTCCGTGGACACCCTACCGTCCGTGCCGCGATGAAGAGTACCCTCCGCGCATGATCAGTCGCGCGCGCGCACGCATCGGTCTCGGTTTGATGTTGGTCGCGTGTGGAGGTGCGGCACCTGCGCCCGTCACGCCCGCGGACACGAACCCGCCGACGCCCACTCCCTCGGCAACCGCGACGGACGCCGAAGCGCCTCCGGGAGTGTCTGTCGTGCTCTTCGACGATCTCGGGGTGAGCTTCGCCGTGCAGCCCGGGTGGCATGTGATGGGCGACGACGCACTCGCGGCGCGAATCCGCGCGTCTGCGAACCCGCGGCTCACGGCGTCTCTGCAGAGTCACGCTGGAGAGAAGAAGGCACTTCCGCTTCTCACACTCTCACGCGAGGCGATCGACAAGAATGACGCTCTCACGGTCACGATCACCGCAGCGGTGGTCCCGCAAGACGCCTCGGCCATCGAGCTACTCAATCAGCAACAAATCGTCATGAAGGACAATCTAGAGAACTTCACGATTGTCGCACCACCGAAAGACCACACACAAGATGGCGTAGCGGGCGTCGAGCTAGCGGATCGCTATGGCCTCCACGGCGGTGCGAAGATGGCGTCCGTACTGCGATTGCATGTCCGCGCCGGACTCGCGATCTCGATCGTTGCCGTCTGGCCCGACACGGCTCCTGCGGCGCGGCTAGACGAGGCGCGGGCCGTCCTCGATGGGTTGCACTTCTATCCGCCTACTCCCTAATCGGGATACGCGCTGCGCGCGGCTAACTGGGGGCACCTGCTAATTTGTGGCTCGGCGGACCGCTAATGGCCATTGAGGGGTTTGGCACGGACGCGCGGCGCGCTCCGGTCCTGTTTGCTGACGGCATGAGCGGTCCGCCGGACTGGGCGTGCGCAGGTGGCTTGGGGGACATTGGGGTGAGTTCCGACAGAGACCCCGTCCCAAACTGCCAGTGAGACATCACCTTCCCTGCTTTCTTTTCGCCACCCGCGATCGAAACGACCGGCGAGCGTGCGGTGCTTTTTCCTAGGACGGCCGACCACGTGATGTGCGAGATCGTGAAACGGCGCAGGGGCTTTAGTGTCGGCGGGCACCTGATCGTTGAGCCGTTGCACGGCTCAAGTGCGCGTCGCCGAGCCCTAACTCCCCAATAGTGGGTGCCCCCTTCGCCCCGCGCGCAGCGGGTCTAGCGAGTCTCGACCTTGCCGTCGGCATGCTTGGCAAACCTGCCCTGCGGCCGAGGGTGCACGGGATCGTCGCTCGGCCACGGCCATCCACCGAAGCGTGTGCGTCGATAGTCCTGCATCGCCTGTTCGATTTCGGCGCGTGTGTTCATCACGAAGGGGCCGTGCTGCACCACTGGCTCGGCTATCGGACGTCCCTGCAGCATCAAGATCTCGCAGGTGTGAGGGCCCGCCTCGAGCGGCAGCGCGACGTCGGACTCGACGAGCAGCGCGGCGTGATCTTGTTGCAGGTGGTCGCCGACCTTCAAACTCGGTCCGTTGAAGAAGTAGAGCGTGCGCGTCGTCTCTTCGCTCGCCGCGGGCGGCAGTGTGCACTTGGCACCAGGCTCCATGACGATGCTCCAGATCGCGACGTCGGAGTCTGCGCGCCGTGCCCATGACTTCGGCGGCGGTGAAGGCGCACGCTTGCTCTCGAGCGCGCCCGCGACCACCGTGATGAGCGTTTTCTTGCCCGAGTCGTCCACCATCGTCACGCGCGGGATCGTCTCGTCCCAGAGCATGGTGAAGTGCGCGTCCACCATCTTGTCTTCTGCGGGCAAGTTCAACCAAATCTGAAAGAGCTCGACCGGGTTCGGCTCGGCGCGCTCTCGCAGCGGGAACATCTCGCAATGCACGATGCCAGCGCCGGCCGTGAGCCATTGCACGTCGCCACGGCCGAAGCGCGCGGTTGCGCCGAGCGAGTCCGAGTGATCGATGTAGCCACGTCGCGCGATGGTGACGGTCTCGAAGCCGCGATGCGGATGCTGCGGAAAACCGGGCACGACGTCGCCGTGGTACATGCGCCAGCCGTCTTTGACGACGAAGTCTTGTCCCAGGTTGCGGCCCACGAGAGACGCGGCTGGGCCCATCTTCTCGTTGCCCGCGGGGTACGCGTCATCGTGATGAACGCAGAAGAGGAAGGGATCCGCGGTGACCCAAGGAAACCCTAGCGGCAGCACATCGAGAACGATTTTGCTCACTACCCGGATTGTAGCAATCGTGTGCGATATTGACGAGGGCGTAGCCAAGGCTCAGCTCCAAGAGAACACCGTCAAGGCGACGCTGCATGACGCCGATCGACCGCTTCGACGCAGGCTCGTCTCGCCGGCAATTGCTGTCGCGTGCTTTGCGGCGGCGTTCCCGTTGGGCGTGTATTTCCAGTGCGTGCAGCTCTTCCTGCGCGTTGCGCTGGCCGGCGCACTCATCGCTACACTCGCCGCGTTCTCGTGCCTCGCGCTTCACCTCGCAAGGCTACGCTTTGTTGTCGGACGGGGTTCGTTCACATTCGCGGGGCCGGACTGCTCAACGACACGCTGCGCGCGAAAGACGTGATGGGCGCGACCACGGCTCGCCTCGAAGTGCGCTTCGTTCTCTCGCTCGCGCTGCGGCAGCGTGGAGCCAAGCCGGTACAGCTCGAGCTCGATTCGCTGGACGACGTGAAGGTCGTCTGCGACGCGCTTGGCATCGGTCATTACGGTTACGGCGCGGTCGCGTTCGATCTCGAGGTGCGCGCGCCCGACGTCGCGGAGACGCTGGCGCGAGCCTCGGTCGGAGCGTCGCTCGCCCTCTCGATTTTCATCACTAGCGTTGACGACGCGTTGCTTTGGGCGCCGCTGCTGGTGACGCTCATGGGTACTGTCACCATCTTGCTCTGGGGTTTGCGGGCGTACAAACGCCCGACGTTGGTGTTGCGCGGTGACGCCTTGCACATCAGTGGGGACACTCGTTGGAAGACCGTCGAATACAATTTCGTGAGCGCGATAGAGGTCACGCGGACGCATATCCTTTTGCAAGGCCCCGACGACACCCACGCCATCCCCGCAAAGCCAGTCTGGTGGCTACCCGACGGAATGAGCGCTCGCCTGCGAGAGCTTCTCGTCGCGCAAATCGACACCGCGGTTCGTCGCGCGCAAGGAAAGGGCGCCTTCAAAGACGAATCGTCCGAGGCCCTCGCGCCTCTGCGCAGAGGACCCATCATGGGCGTCGCGCAGTGGCTCGTGCACCTCGACGACATCGCGGCGACGGCGAACGGAGGCTATGGGTACCGAGGCGGGATCACGTTCGGCAAAGACGAACTCCGCCAGGCGTTCGAGGATCCCGACGCGGAGCCCGAGCTTCGCGCGGCAGCGGGACGTGTGCTCTTGAGGCTCTCACCCGAGGACGCACGGGTACGCGTGGCTCCGGTGCTCGACACCATTCGCGACGAGAATGTTCGCAAACGCATCGAGATCTTGCTCGATGACGATGCAGAGCGCGCTGAGCGAGAGATCAACGAACACGAGCGCCGCCTCGCCGCCCGCTTCGTTCGCCGACTCTGAGTGGTCATGAGGACGTCCAGCCGCCCGCTTCGTTCGCCGACTCTGAGTGGTCATGAGGACGTCCAGGGCAGCACGCCTCGAAGTTGATTATTGCGGAAGGTGAACACCCGCTCGACGGTCATCGTCTTACGATGACGACGACATGAGACTCGCAGCCTTCGTCTTGTTCGCGCTGTCCTTGGTCGCGTCGCCCGCGTCCACTGCGCCTCCGCCGAGCGCGACTCGCACGATTGACGACTATCGCGATTTTCGCGCGCTCTCGATCGATCTCGTCGGTCGCATCCCGACGCGTGACGAGCTGGGTGCGTTCGAACGCACGGACTTCGATCGCGATCGCTGGATCGACTCACACCTCACCGGCACCGCTTACGCGCAGCGACTCACGCGCGTCTACATGGATGTGTTGCGGCTCGAGGTGAACAACGCGGTCGTCGTCAATCCGCCGGCGACGACGCTCCGGCGCACTCAGATCACTGGGCCCGACAACATGCCGGTCTATGTCTATTATCGCCGCGCACAGCGGCGAATGCGTGAGGCCACGGACGGAGAATTCTGCCTCACCAAGGACGAGACGGGCCTCGAGCTCGTCAACAATCAGGTCGCCAAAGGGACTGCGATTGCAGTGAAGAAGGACGACCTCGACGCGGCGACCGTGCTGGTCAAGCCTTGGTGGCTCTATCGCGACTATCTTCAGCTCAACGCTACCGAGCGACTGGGGGCCGAGTGGAAGAACCCCGATCCCGGATATGTGGTTAGCGATCGTCTATTGAAGGAGCCCGACGGCACGGCCACCACCGAGGTGCGCGTCTGCCGAGAGGAGGCGCTCACGATCGACACGGGCACTATCTACGCGACGGGTCGCCTCCCTCTCCCGAAGGGCGCACCGCCACCTCCCGGAAGGCAGAAGCCTCCGCCACTCGACGACGGATACGCGAAGCAGCACAAAGGCGAGAAGCTCTCGTGTCGCGACGCGCTCGCTTCGACGATGAGCGCCGACTGCGGGTGTGGCATCGGACTCCAGTATTGTTTGCCGGGAGACTCGGACAACGATCAACCGAGCGCGTTTATGCTGCCATCCCGCGCGCCGCTCGGCCTCGACGCGCCGATGCCGATGAGTCTGCAGACCAACTCGTCGTGGACGAAGACCTGGTGGACCGCGGAGTTTCTCCAGTTCACAGGCAAGCTGCTCACGGACGACCGAGATTTCAGGGACATCCTGCTCGCAAAGGACACGGTCATCAACGGACCGCTGGCGCAGTATTATCGCTCGACCGCTCCTGCGAGCTGCTGCGGTCGCGAGCGCGCCTTCGGCATGAACGTGGAGAGCGAGCCGCTGCTCGACCCGTCGCGGGTGCCGGCCGCGCTATTCCCTCATGACGTCGGCGCGTGGCTCGTGGTCTCCGATCGCAGCGCACACGCATCGGGCATTTTGACGATGCCCGTGTTCCTCGAGAAGTTCGCGTCGCGTCGCGCGCGCGCTGCCGTTTTGTACAACGCGTTCCTTTGCAAGTCCTTCGTGTCCTCGAACGCAGAGCTACTCCCTTCTACCGAGCCCAACCTGATGGTGCGACCCGGCTGCTCCAGCTGTCACGCGACGCTCGAGCCGATGGCCGCGTACTTCTCGCGTGTCGAGGAGACTTCCGCGGTGTTCTTGCCGGACAACCAGTTTCCGATCAGCAACCCCAACTGCAAGCTGCAGAAGAACGGCAAGCCCGCCGGCTTCTGCGACGCGTTCTACGATCCAGCTTTCGCGACCGCCGATCACGGATCGCTGCGAGGCTCGTACGCGTCCGTCGCGCACGCCGAAGCTGGGCCCGCGGGTCTCGCGACCGAGATCACGAGCGCTCCGGAGTTCGGCTCGTGCACCGTGCAGCGCGTCGCGGGGTCCTTGTTGGGGCGCTCGCTCTCCCCCGATGACGACCCGCTCTTGGCGTCTCTCACCGACTCGTTCACCAAGAGCGGGTTTCACATGCGCGGGCTCGTCGCCGCGATCTTGAGGAGCGACGCGTACAAGAAAGCGAACAACTCGCATAGTCCACCGTCGGACGCGCCACCCACCTCGATGGCACCAAACGACGGCAATCACGGGGCGATGCAATGAGACTCTGGACCCTTGCTTGGTCAATAGTTGCCATTGCGTGCGCTCCCGCTGCGCGCATCCCTCCTAGCGCGCCCACGACGCTCACCGCATTGACGCGGTCTCCACAAGACTCGAGCGCCAAGCAAGATCTCCGGCTCGTCCCGCCCGAGGTGTACGTGCGCTCTTATCTGCAGCTGTTCGGGGGTCTCGCGCCCGTGGACGTGCAGCAGAGGGCGCGAGGAACGGACGGCGCGCAGCTCTTCGACACGTGGGACGACTATCTCGCAGCGCTCGGCCTACCCGATTACAAACAAGATCTGCCGCGCGCCCAGCGGACCAACGCGATCATGGTGGCGACGTTCGAGCGCCTCGGGGTCGCGCTCTGCGACCGCGCGCTCGAGCACGACTGGAAGTCCAAGCCGCCGATCGCGCCCAACGAGCGTTCGGTATTCGTCTTCGACGAGCCGACGCAGACAGACGCCGCTTCGTTCGCGTCGCGCTTCGACGAGCTGCACCGCACGTTTTTGAGCTATCCCGCGAGGCTCGCGCCCGGCCGCACCGAGGACTTCTACGCGCTCTACACGACCATCGAGAGACTCCACAAGGCGAACAAGCAGAAGTCGCGTCTCTCGCCGGAACAGGCCGGCTGGGTGAGCGTCTGTTACGGCCTCGTGCGTCACCCCGAATTCCACCTCTACTAGTCGAGAGTTCCCCAATGCAGAGACGAACGTTCCTGAAGGTGCTTGGCGGTGGCTTTACTGCGGCTTTCGCGTCATCTCCGTTCGCGCGCGCTCTCGCCGACCAAGGCGGGAACTCGGACGGGCACTTCTTCGTGTTCGTCCACGCCGCTGGCGGTTGGGACGTGACTCTGTGGGCGGACCCGCGCAACGAGAAGGTCGGAATCATCAATCCCGCCAGCACGGACAATACCGACTATGGACCTATCAAGCGTTGGGTGGACGCGCCATTGGATGGCGACGTACGTAGCTTCCAGCTCGTTCAGCCCGCCGGCTCCAATATCGTATTTGGACCTGGCATTGGGGACCTCGCCGACTTGTACGATCGACTGACGGTCGTGAACGGCATCGCGATGAACACGGTGAGTCATCCAGACGGCACCTCATTCTCGGCGACGGGTCGTCACCTCGTCGGAGGGCGCGCGCCTGCGTCGTCGATCGACACGATGATGGCCAACGAGTTTGGGCGCGAGCAGACCTTCCCGACCGTGAGCGTGCAGTTCCCGAGCGCGTACGTGGGCGAGAACCTGGATCCGCGCGTCGTACCCCTGACCGTGGGGAGTGTGTCTACGCTGAGCCGTACGCTCTCGCGCAGCGGGCAGTTCGAGACCGAGGACGAGCGCGAGGCCGTGACCGCGATGCTCAGTCACGAGGCCGCGGACATCGCGAAGGGCAGCGAATATCCGGACGCGATGAACGGCATGGCCGTGCAGCTCGATGCGCTGCGGGCGATGCTCGGCGGCAAGCTGCAAGACATCTTCTCGGTCGCGGGCCTGCAGAAGGCGCAGCCGCAGTTCAACTACAGGGCGCGCTTCGCGGCGGGCGCGGCGATCAACTGCGGGTTCGCGATCGAGGCGATGAAGCGCAACGTCGTCCGCTGCGTGAGCTTCGCGCAGGGCGGCTTCGACACGCACGGCGCGAACTACAAGACCCAGGCGCAGCTCCAGCAGGACCTGTTCGACACGCTCGCGGTGCTCGTCAGGACGCTCGACGCGACGCCTCACCCCACGCTCGTGGGCAAGAAGCTCGCGGACACCACGCACGTCATGGTCGTCAGCGACTTCTGTCGTACCCCGCAGGTCAACATGGGCGGCGGCCGCGACCACTATCCGAACAACTCGGCGCTCGTGATCTCGCCGCGCTTCAAGGGCAACCTGCAGTTCGGCAAGAGCGACCACGAGCAGCTCTTGCCCGGCAAGGCCAAGCGCTTCGCGGACGGTGAACGTCCGATCGCGCCGCCGGATTTGCTCGCGACGATGGTGAGCGCGATGGGCGTCAATCCACGTAAGTACCTCCGCGACGGCGAGGTCGTGCCGGAACTCCTCCGCACATGAGAGAAACGCCCATCGGATTAGTGCTTGGAGGTGATCGTGCCGCGGCACGATCACTGAGGCAGGTCGCTTTAGCGAGCTTGCTTGGAGTTGTCGGTTGTGGCGTACCGGCGGGCGTCAAGACACCGGACACCGCGCAGGCGCTCTTGGTGCACGCGGTGCCTTGGGCCCCAGGCGCCCTGCCGGGCCCCACTAAGATGGTCGCTGACCTCGGCGCGGACGTCGTCGTGTTCTCTGACGGCGCGGCGACGGTCGTCACCGACGGATCGATCGCCAACGTCGATCGCAGAGTGCCTAGCTGGGTGAGCGCGACGACGATCCCGGCGCCGGATGGCAGCGGACTTTGGATCGTGGGAGTCGACGCGAACGGCCAGATTTGGCGACTCCGCGCGCGCAAGAGCTTCGAGCCCATCAGCGAGCGCTACGGTCTCTCGAATGCGAGAGTCACGGATCTCTGCGGGTTCGGAGGACGCTTCGTCGGGTTCTCCATCGCGGATGCGCGTGCGCCCTTCGCGGTCGCAAACGGAAGCGAGGTCGCACGCTACTCGACATCGGCGGTCTCGGTGCTCGGCGGCGGAAGCGGGATGTTGGGGGCACTCACGGGCGACGGCGTATGGACCTTCGACGCGCGCACCAGCACGGCGCGAAGCTATGCCCTCCGTGACGCGCGCGATGTCGCGGTAGACGAGCAAGGTACGGTCTTCGTCGCGACATCACGCGCCATCTACTCGATGCGAGAGGATGGCACGCTGCTACTTCGATATGCGTCCCGCGGTCTGCACGGTCTCGTCGCTTCGCACGACCACGTCTGGTTTGCGGACGGGCCCGAGCTCGGAGTGCTCGACGGCGACACCGTGAGGCGCACTCGCGCCGCCGACGTCCCCGAAGACGCGACGCTCACAGGTTCGCCCTCAGGCGACGTATGGGCATTATCTCGAGGCGCACTAACACGTTATGCGATTGGGGAGAGCCCGAGCACCGGCGCACGCGTGCGCTGGGAAGACGCCGCGGGGCCCGTTTTTGGACGGGTTTGCAGCAGGTGCCATGCCTCCGACAGCACGTCCGGCGTGGACCTCTCGACGCCCGACGCTTGGCGCAAGAAGCGCGACCTGATTCGCCAGCGCGTTCTCGTCGATCGCGACATGCCTCCGAGAGAGCAGCCAATCGCAGATCTTGACCGAGAGTCCGTCAAGCGCTGGCTCGACTCACCTGCTCTCTGATCGTTTGGGGTCAACAACCACGGATTGTCAGCATGCTTACAAGCCGTCAGACTTGCGCGTGGTCCCGGCATTGCAATCTTGCTCTCCATGCGAGCGACGATCGCCCTATTTCTCGCGTTCACCGCGTGTGCCACGGAGAGTGCCGCTCCACCGCGCCTCGTGATGGTTCCCATTCGAGACGAAACGCCTCAACCCGTGCAGCTCGTTGCGGTGTTGGCGACTGAGGTCCCGAACGGTGCGCCGCCAACTTCGTTGCTACCTCCTGACCTCGTTCCCGACGTCGCGCCAAACGTCACGATCGACGAGTCACCGCAAGAGGTGTGGCTCGTAGAGGGAATCGGGCGGGCCGAGATGCCTGGCGGGTCGATCGCGTCGAGCTTCCAAAGTCCTTACGTCACTCACGATCCGAACATCGACAACTTCGTGCCTCACAGGCACATCGGCTTTCACCGATACGGTAGTCGCTAGTCGTCGACGACAGCACGCAGCATGCGATTGGCGAGGTCCATCCGTGCGACGAGCTCACGCGCGCTCGCGGCGGCGCCCTTGTCCAGATTGCGAAGCATCGCGACGGCCTCGGCGCCCTCGCGCTCCAGACGTGTCTCGTAGCGCATTGCGGACTCTTCTGCGGTGAGTTCGAGGGCCAAGTTGCGCTCCACGCTCGAGTAGGAGAGCGCGGCGGTGAGCGAGTCGACGACCGTGATCATCCAATCGGAGCACGACTCGACCCACGACCTCGTGACGTGAGAGGCGCCGAGCACGCGCGACCAGCGCTCGACGTCGCTCGTCGCGGACTCGACCATTCGCAACCACGGCATCACGGAATTGACGCTCTCACCATCTGCGGCGGCGCGCACGGCGGCCTCGAGTGCGTCGAGCGAGAGTGCCATCTCGGTGCCACAGCTGAAGGCGGAGCGAATGCGAAACCCGGACCCGCGTTCGTGCGCAACGTCGTCGACTGACTCTTGGACCTCGAGGTCGTCGTGCGCGGAGGCAGGTGCCATGATTCATCTGTGGTGAGCAAGCGCTGGTCCATTCAGATCGATCGGACAAACGTCACCGTTTTGCACCGCGCGTGAGAAAAACTCCGTGTCGCATTGAAAAGTTTGCGGACTTAGGTGTCGCGTGTCGCATTCTATTGCAATGAAGACAATGTGGTTGCTCGGACCCGCTCGGCTCTCGGTGCTCAGCGCTCTCGTCATCGCGTGTGGCGGCGGAAGGTCACACGACGCGACTCCAACCACCGCGAGCACCGCGGCGTCGACGCCCGACTCGGCTTGCTTCGCACTCGCGAGCGCGACCCACCCAGCGCAGCCGAATGCGCCAGAGAAGGTGAGCGTGAAGCACGTGCTCGTGAAGTGGAGCGGCGCGAAGAACCCCGTCCCAACGGCGACTCGAACGCGTGAAGAGGCGTGCCTACGAGCGCTCGCCGCGCGAGACGCATTGCGCTCGGGGACGGACTTCGATGCGGTCGTGACGACCTACAGCGACGAGCCGGGCGCGGTTTCCCGCAATGGGTCGCTCGGGAGCGTGGAACGCAAGGCGCTTGTCCCCGCCTTCGCAGACGTAGCGTTCGAGCTTGCGCCCGGAGAGTTCAGCGACATCGTGGAGACCGACTTCGGCTTTCACGTGATCATGCGTACGCAATAGCCGTCGCTCGGAGTTACTTGGTCACCATGATCAAGAACGGCATGAAGTGCTTTGCGGTGCCCAAGGAGACGATCGTGACGAGCGTGCCCGCCGGCGGTGAAGCGTAGTTCGGCGTGATGTAAAGCGTCCCGATGTCCCCATCTTGTCCGCTCTTCGTCTGCAGCGCGAGTGTCAGCGTGGGCGACGGAGTGTTGAACGCGAACGGCGAGCCCTCGATGGCTTGGACGGACCACTTCGGCAGCGGCTGGTCGCTGTAGAATCCGAAGTCGATGCTGGCCTGCACGCCGACCTGCATCGGGTAGCCTTTCGTGAGCTTCTTCTTGATGCCGCCGAAGACGTCGCGATCACGAATCGTGATGTCGACCATGTCGAGCGGCGTCACGTTGAAGTAGGGATCAGGATTGGGTGAGCACGGGTTGTGTCCGGCCTTGGCGGACGCATTCGACCAGGATCGCTGCATGAAATAGGGCGGGCTGGTGAACGACACGACCGAGTCTGCGTTGAAGCGACACGAGTCACCGTTCTCTTCGTAATAGAGAACGAAGGGCGACCATGCGGCATGCGCGTCATCGAAGCCGACGAACCCGGCCTGCGTGGAGACGTGCGGATCCGTCACCACCTCGACGAGCTCGTGCGAGCCGACGAAACTCGCGTAGGTCGAGACCGGGTAGCCCCACTGCGGGTGGCACTCCGTGTCGATGATTGCGTAGACGAGCTCGTTGCCGTTCGCGGTCGTCGACGTGTGATAGCCGCCCGCGCTGTCGCAAGTAGGGTGACCGCCGGCGGCGAGCTTCAGCGACTCGGGCAAGTACAGCACGTAGACCGTGCTCGCGTCGTTCGCCGGCCAACCGTTGCCGGGCGCATTCGACACTTGCTGCGAGAGCCAATTCTCCAAGTCGGATTGTTGGATCGTGGCGGGCGGCGGCGTCTTGATCGACACGTGTCCGCCAGAGACCGCGGGCCCAACGCCGTACTCGGAGGTCGTGGCCTTCCAGTATTCGCTCGAGCCGATCGCGTCCGTAAAGGCCTGAAAGAAGCCTTCGTTCGCGTCGGACGACCACGTCACGGTGACGAACTTGGGATTCGCGAGCGTGCCACCCTTGTGATCCACGAGCTGCCCCATCGCGGGGATGAATGCCGGGTAGTGCATCGCGGGCGCAGTGTCGGCCGCGTCGGGCGCGGATGCATCCGTGATCGAAGAGTCCACGCCGCCGTCCTTCGCGAGCGGCGTCACCGCATCATTGGAAGCGCAAGCGAAGAGGACTGAGGCAATGAGGAGAGCCGACGAAGCGCGCATACTACTTCGTCACCATCAGCAGGAACGGTGCGTAGTGCTTCGCGGTTCCCTGCGAGATGATCGTCACGAGCGTGCCCTCGGGAGGCGACGGGAAATTCGGCGTGACGTAGAGCGTGCCGACGTCTCCGTCCACGCCGCTCTTCGTCTGCAGCGCGAGCGTCACGGTGGGCGAAGGCGGCGTGAAGCCGGTGAAGATAGGACCCTCGACGGCTTGCACGGTCCACTTCGGCACCGGAGCGTCGCTGTAAAATCCGAAGTCGATGCTCGCCTGCACGCCCACCTGCATCGAATAGCCCTTAGTCACGATCTTCTTGTAGTTGCTTGACGGCGCCTGATCGTGAATCGTGATGTCCACCATCCCGAGCGGCGAGACACTGAAGTATGGGTCCGGGTTGGGAACGCACGGGTTATGACCCGACTTCGCCGACAGGTTCGACCACTCGCGCTGCAGCACGTACGGCGGCTTGGTGAACGACACGACGGAGTCGCTGAAGAACTCGCACGCGTCTCCGTTTTCGTATTGGTGATTGAGCAGCTCCGCCCACGCCCAGTGCGCGGCGTCGTAGCCGTAGAAGGCGGGGCCGGCGCCCGGATGCGGATCGGTCACGGCCTCCGCGAGCTCGTGCGAGCCGACTTGCGTCGCGAACGGCGTCACCGAAGTGCCGTAGACGTTATGGCACTCCAAGCCGACGATGCCGTAGATGACCGACATACCGTTGGCCGTGGTCTCCGTGTGATATCCGCCGACACCCGAGTTGCACTCGGTGTTTCCACCCAGCGTGAGCTTGAGCGCCTCGGGGAGGAACAAGAGATAAACGGTATTCGGGTCGTTCACCGGCCAGCCGTTTGCCGGCGCATTGCCCACTTGCTGCGCGACCCACGAGTCGAGCGCCACGTCCTGGATCGTGGACGGAGGAGGCGTCTTGATCGAGACATGGCCGCCGGAGACTGCCGACCCAACTCCGTACTCGGAGACCGCGGTCTTCCAGAATTCGGATTGCCCAATAGTGTCCGTGAACGTCTGATAGAACGCCTCGTTCGGGTCACTGGACCAAGTCACCGAGACGATCTTCGGATCGGTGAGCACGCCGCCCTTGTTGTCCAAAAGCTGCGCGGCTTCCGGCCTGAACGCCGGAAAGTGTGGGGCCGGCGCGGCGTCCGCGGCGTCCGCGACGGACGAGTCGATCACCGACGCGTCACTGCCACCGTCGCCCGCGGGCGGCTTGACCGGGTCGTTCGAGGAACAGGCAAAAAGGACCGACGCAACGAGGACCGTCGACAAAACACGCATGCGAGACATGTTAGTATGCGAAGTGCCGACGAGCACTGAAATCGCTCGGTGAGGCAGAGCCGACAATGGGGGTTTGAATGATTCGAGAGCTCGTCGCGGTAGGCATCGTGGGCGGTTTGGGCATCGCGCTCGCGTGCTCGGGCAAGACTGTAGACGGCGTGCATAACGATGGCGGGCTCTCGGGCGGGTGCCCAAGCTCGGCGCCTGCACAAGGTATTGCGTGCGCTGCGATGAGCTTGGAGTGCGAATACGGGAGCGACCCGAACATCGCTTGCGACACGGTCGCGCGATGCGACACGAAAGGCTGGAACGTCACGTCGCCCAGCGCGAGCGGCTGCCCCACACCCAGATCGGAAGAGCTCGGACCCACGTGCCCGGCGACGTTCGCGGCCGTGAAAGAGGGCGCTGCGTGCAGCACACCGACGACGTGCGGCTACCAGCAAGGGACTTGCTCGTGCGCGGTGTACTGCGGCCCGCAATATCCACTCGGACACGCTTGCGACGCTGGCACGCCCACTACTTGGCACTGCGAAGGCGGCGGAGGCATGGGCTGCCCCGACGGGCGACCCCGAATCGGCAGCGCGTGTGCGACCGACAAGCAGGCGTGCTCGTACGGCGACTGCAACTCGATCGGCGTCGTCTGCCAGTCTGGTACTTGGCATTCGGCGCTCCATGGTTGCCCCATCTCGACTCGCCACTACAAGGAGGGCATTCACTACTTGTCAGTCGACGAGCGTCGCGCCGCGGCTGCCGAGGCGCTCGATACCCAATTAGCGACTTATCAATATACGATTGGCGATCGCGACCCGCGCTTGGGCTTCATCATCGAGGACCAGCCGGAACAGAGTCACTCTGTGGTGCACGGCAAGGACCGCGTGGACCTCTACGGCTACACGAGCAGCACGCTCGCCGCCGTGCAGGTGCAACAAGAAGAGATCCGCGAGCTGCAGCGTCTCGTGCAGGACCTCAAGGACGAGGTCGGTCACTGCCAGAAGCGGTGACACAAGGTACCGAGGCCTGCCTGACATCGTTCACGGGCTCGAACGACAACGCGAGGTCGGGGTACCTTGGACAGTGCTCGACACGCGATGAGCGACCACCGCGCAGACAGTCGCCCAATGTCCGACGGCGACAGCCGTGCGAGGCACTTTAGAAGGGCTTCGCGATCAGAATCGAGCGTCCAATTCGAGCGGAGAGCCGTCACCAAGGCGTCGGCATATTCGGGTGCGTGCACGACACTCCTCGCGACATGCACGTGCTTCGTCTCTTGTTGAAGCCAGACGAGGTCACGCGGATGTGAAACGACCGCGAGCTCGAGGTCGTCGAGCTCCTGGGGTCGCGGCCCGCGCTCGGGTTCCCGTTCGCGAGAATGCTCGCGACGGCTGACGGCAGCGTCCCCGACGACTTCGAGTTCCGGGTTTCTACCTCGACGCGACTCGCGATTACCGGCTACGCGAGAAAGCTGCGACTCGGTTGATCGATTCATATGCTCGCGGCTTGCAAGTGCCATCGATCGCGTGCGGCTTTCCGCGAGGCCCGCGCGCTCGGCATGCGGAGGGTCAGGCGCCGCCACCGCCAGCCGAGAAGGCAAAACGCCACATTGGGGCACTCTTTCGCATTTCCGTCTCGATGACGACGCGGTGCAACTACGAACGTCACGTTTCAGCAACCCGCGTCGCCGTCTCCGTCACGCGGCCTCGCCATGCATCCGCCTTGCTCTCCTGAGCGACTCGCGATTGAGCACCGCTACCTACTTGATCGAGACCGCACATCTGCCGACCACCGCGAACGCTGGCCTTCGCATGCAGGGATTGATCGCCGAGAGCTCGCACGCGGAGTCCTTGAAACAAGCGGATCCATCGCCGCTCGCTAGGGAGATGATGGACGCAACGACGACGAGCACGAAGAGCGCTCCGCCGAGGATCGCAGCGGGCCAGGGGCCTTGTCGTTTGGGGGTGTTCATGATCGTTGGAGCGGCGCTTGCGGGCCTGAGAAATCAGCACGCGACGTGCCACCCAGAGGCCCACGGTAAGCCATAGCGCCCGACAAGGCCTCCGCGAAGAGGGAGTGGGCGTGGTCAGATCGAGGGCGCGTGCGGTAGTCCCGAGAGTGGCACGCGCTTCGCTCTCAAACCTGTATGGCAACGAAGACATCAGGCAAACGGAAGTACGGACCGAAGGCAGCGAAGAAGGTGGGGCGCGTGATGCACGAGTGGAAGGCGGGCATTCTCCACTCGGGCGCCTCGGGCGAGATCGTGACAAGCCAGAAGCAGGCGATCGCAATCGGCATCTCGGAAGCGCGACGCGAGGGAGACAAGGTTCCCAACAAGCCCGCACCGAAGCCCAGGAAGAAGAAGAGGAGCTGAGTGTGAGCGTGCCACCTAGCTAGAAAGGCGAGTTCGTTCCCTCAAGGATCGTCCTCGGCGTCGTCCTACTCTCTCTGGGCGCGATCATGAGCGGAACAGAGCGGGTGGACTTCCAAACCGCAGTCTCCCCGAGCGGCCATGAGGAGCTGCTACACATGATTCGAGGGGCAGCGATTGCTAGGAATGACTCCGGTGAAACGTCTCGAGTTCGTTCAAAATCGTCGTGAAAGCATGGGGATCGAGTGGCTTCGTGAGGTGGACGTCGAAGCCCGCGTCGAGCGCACTGCGCTTGTCTGCTGCCCGGGCGTAGCCGGTCAGCGCGATCAAGACGATACTCGCGCCCCTGGCCGCCAGTGGATCTCCTTCGCGACCTCGTAGCCGTCCATACTTGGCAGTCCGATATCGACCAACGCAACATCATAGTGACTCTGCAATGCCTCCTCCACCGCCTGCTCTCCGTCCCCCGCCATCTCGACTGTGTGCCCGGACATCGATAGGGCCAGCCCCATGAGCTCGCAGCTATCGGCGCTGTCATCGACAACGAGGATCCGCTTGGTCATGGCGCGAGCCGGAGCTTACAGGTCTGGAGCCAGGCCAGAATCCGAGCTCGCCAAAGCGGGAAACCTCAGGATGAACTCGCTGCCTTCCCCCAACCCGTCGCTCTTGGCCTCCACATCACCACCGTGCAATTCGACCAGGTCCCTAACGACCCGCAATCCCAGGCCGACACCGCCACGGCTGCGCTCGAGCGACTCGTCCACCTGGGAAAAAAGGTCGAAAATCCCCTTCAGCTTGTTGGCGCCGACTCCAATGCCATTGTCGCGCACGCGACGACAACCATGCCGTTCTCGAGTGCGGCCTTGATATGAACCTGGATTTCGCTCTACCCCGCGAGCGAGCGCGTGAAGGCGCGCGCTGACAAATCGACGAAGTGGCGGGAATTTGATGCTCGACGCGCGTGCTGAAGTAGTTGATGAATGCAACACGTCCAAGCCGAAGGTCCTGCGCAAGAGCTCGGCCCACGGTCGGTAGGGGCCACGACGAGCGGGCTTGTCGTCCTGCGAGGTATCGAGCGGCAACGAGACGGGAGGCTTGGGAGCGATGCGCGACGGCAGCTTGCTCGCCGACGCGAGGACTCCCGAGTAGCGCACGGTATGGAACTTTGGTGGAGGCACGGACGCCG
>ENA-OFCD01000669-OFCD01000669.1-metagenomes-genome-assembly--contig:-NODE-669-length-20495-cov-3.559247_pt1 | contig 20495 bp, 14 predicted proteins | sample MGYA00153392_OFCD01 | MGnify analysis MGYA00153392
CAACATCAGCTGCGGTTGCTATCGCTGCAGGAATGCAAAAGATTGGATAATCATCTAAAGGATCAAATGTGTGTGGACCGTGATCGGTTACTTCATGACCCTGCGACTCTAGGTGGGAAATAATTTTTCCTTTAAATTCTAGGCCAGCGTGGTCACTACCAATATGGATTCGCATAGCGCTATCTTCTCAAAAAAATGAGGACCTCCGCCATCTTTGGCGAAGGTCCCCGCGCTATTTGAGCGCTATTCGTTGTTAATTATTAGGCTTGTCTTCTGAATTGCCAGAAGATTGACCCATTCCACCCATCATTCCGCCACCCATTCCATGGTGATGCTTTCCGTGCCCACCCTTTCCTTCGTGCCCCATTCCTGGGACTGGTAGGGGTGAGTTCACAATTGTGGTCACAGAAGCGGTAAGCCCTGCGATGAGAACCGTTGCCTCAGCCTGTGTTAGCTCCCCGGAAGCTACGCGAGCATTAATCTCGGTCGTCTGGGCAGCTACAAGAGCGGTAATTAGCACTGCTGTCTTAGGACCTGCGATTGTCGCAAGAGTTTGTCCAGCGGCCAAAGAAGTCTGAAGTTGTTCAACGGTAATTCCAAGCGTTGTGGTTATAACGTTGACATATTCTTTGAGATTGATTTCACCCATTCCATGTTCACCCATCATTCCCTCACCCATTTCTGGGACAACTGCATGCGCCGCTTGGAGCGCTGTGAGAATTATTGTGGATTGTGCTTGAGTGATAGTTCCTGCCGTGACAAGAGTTGCGAGTACTGCGATATCAGGATCTACCTGCATAATATTTGTGGTGTTAGAAATCCGGTGAGCGTTATGTTGTGACGCTTGCGCGATTCCAATACTTCCTAATGACATTGCTGCGATCAAGCCAGCAACCATAAGTGGCTTATTAGTTTTCACTGTTCTCCTTTTTCGGTCCCAGGTTCCCCCGTGGCCGGATAGTTACGAATGCCCTCACATCCGTATAAGAGGAGATAACTCCTTCACTCTTAGAAACCCGCAGACTGGTGCTGTGAGCAGGGTGGGAGTTATTTTGGATAAACAGTTTGAATTTGCCAAGACATCTTCTCATTACGCTCATAAAAGAGCCAGAGCACTGACACTTGTATAAATCTCTCAGGCTTCTCACAATTTACGAATGTGTCCAAGCGGTGGACACCTATTTCCTGCGCGGGGGAGCGATGAGAACACTGGAGAAAAAGAAATCGATTGCCATCTGTCTGGTGATTGTTGCGACCCTGTACACCACAGTATTGGCACCCCCGTCCTTTGCGGGGGCTCCATCTAAGATTCTTCACCGAGCCGGAAGGGCGTTAGCGTCTTCGACAAACACAATTCGCAATGGAAAAGGAGCACCCTCCAATAGTCTTGGGCTAGATGGTGACTTCTATATAGACACTCTCAAACTGAATATTTACGGCCCGAAGGCAAACGGCCTCTGGCCCAGTCCAGTTTCTCTCCGTGGCCCCGTTGGAGTTGACGGAAAGTCGGGCTCCAATGGCGTTGAAGGAAAATCCGGTGTGAATGGAGCCAAAGGAAGTAGTGCGAACTCCACCGGGCTGCAGGGTGCACGAGGGCCAACCGGCCCTCAAGGGGTACAGGGCTCTCAAGGCATCGCTGGGACTACCGGAACGCCGGGTGGGACCGGAACATCTGGCGCGACCGGCCCTTCGGGCCCGACTGGGCTAATGGGACCGACGGGAACCTCGGGAGTGACAGGTAACGCGGGTCCGACGGGCCAAACAGGTAACGCGGGTCCGACGGGCCAAACAGGAATAACAGGACTGACTGGACCAACCGGAACAACAGGACTGACTGGAGCTCAGGGTGCCACCGGGCCCTCTCAAGTTCTGATAGGGCCAATTTTGTTTGCTCAGCCGATACGAGGGGGGTCAGGAACTTCCGTCATTTCAAATAATTTTGGGAATTTTGTCCCGGGGAAAGATTATTTCATCCATTTGAGGATTTTCGGTGTTAGAGAAATGCCCGACTTTGCTTCGCTCCGGATTTCAATCTACGCCGTGGGGGGTTCTCCATTAATTCAATTCAACTACTTAATCAGCGACGGTCGTAGTTATCGAAACGTGTCGGGAGATTACGATACGAATCTAGACGTTCTCGTCACTGTGGATGGCACTTCCGTGGCAACTTCTTACCAACTAGCAGCGAATGTTGCTGCCTTTGAGGTCACCTCGACGAGCGCAGTTACTCTCACTGGAACTTACCTCAGCGAACTGGTGGGGTCCCTTAGCTAGGGAGTTGGAGCGAGTGACCGAGAGTGAACTGGCATGGCCTGCCTGTAAGGCTCAGCCTTGTCTGCCTTTGACCTGCGCTTTTCCTCTACAACACTGAGTTCGTTCATTCTGCCTGCCATAAGAAGGGTGATTTAGTTTTTTGGGCCAACCTTCTGATTACCGTTTCTCCCAGAGACTGTTTTCGTGTGAGGGCTTACTCCGTTCCACTTCTCGGCTAGTTGGCTTATGGTGAGGCTATGGGAACAGGGATAGGTCGTGTAGTAACGATCGGAACGGTCCTGGGACTGATCCTTGGGATAAGCACGGCTGTGTCCAGTGCCGCCTCCTGGAGCCAGTATCAGAGCAGCCCCGTGGATACTTACAACCGACCCGATCTACCCGAGGCATATGACATCACTCAGGTTGATTTTGGTGTCTCAAATTCGGATCCATCCCGCTATTCCTTTTTTTTGGATTTTGCCAAACCTATAACTGCTTCACTCTTCGCTGATGGCTTGAGTTCATGGGCTGGAATTTTTGTGGATATAAATGGTGATGGCAAAGCGGACTATTCTTTGGAGACCAGCACGACCGTTCCCTATGATGGTAATTACTATCACGCGGGATTGTTTGAGGACCGAACTAGCGGCCAACCAGTGACCAGTTCAATGTGCGATGTAAGGACTTGGTCGAATCTTGACACTCAAGCATCCTGGATTGGATTTTCAATACCAAAAACGTGCTTGCCATTTGGATCTTCGGTGTCGATCCAAGGATATTCGGACCATAATGGTGGTGACAATGCGGAATTCGATTATGCCCCAGACGTATATTGGACCATTAACCCCTCGGGTGGCACCGTCACCTCGACTTCTGGCGACTCAAGTTCTTCAAATTCCAGCAGTGACCTCCCAGCAGTGAGTGCAAGTGGGGCATCCGATATAACCTCTCCATCAAATCCGCCTGATAATTTGGTTAATTTAGCTGCAACCGTAAGTCCCTCAGTCGTCACGGTTCTATGTGGAAACGGTTTGGGGAGCGGTTGGTCAATAAACACGCAAATGAGCAACACTTTGAAAAACGGTGGATATAAAAGTTACATAATTACTAATGATCACGTAATCGCTGATTGCACTGTCAATAGAAATATAACGTTGATACTCGCTGATCAAACTAAAATTCCTGCATATGTTTGGTCTTGGGATCAGGCTAATGATGTTGCTGGAATTGCGACTGGCACGTACATTCCACCTTTAAATTGGCGCGGACCAACTCCGCAGCAAGGTTGGTGGGTCGGAGTAATGGGAAGCCCTCTAGGATTTCCTGGAATTCTGACGACTGGAATCGTCTCAAGTGTGGATTCCCCACCGTTTACGGGCACGACTACCGCTCCAATAAATCATGGAAATTCGGGTGGCCCCGTCTTTGATCGAACAGGACGGGTGATTGGACTTGCAACGGCAAATTACGTAGACACGCAAGGATTTGGTATTTTTAATGGAACTCCCCTGCTGTGCGGAAAAATAATAAATTGTGCGAGCACGGATCAAGTTTGGGGGGGAGCCGTCGTGCAACCAATTGGGAAATCATGTCAAAACCCGCCTAACCCTCCTAAGGTGTCGACGAGTTACCCTGGTCCAATATTTACGGTGACACCTTCAATCAACGGTGAATCGACGATGGGGGTTAAATGGTCAGCCTCGTACTACAACCCGTCGAGTCAAGTTTGGAGTGTTCCGGCTGCCTATAAATTGGAAACGCTGACGGGAGGTGTTTTCAAATATCAGGTTCCACTAATTGAGGGTTCTGACATGAATATTGCCGATGTAAGTTTTTACGTGGTTGCCCTAAACGATTGTGGAGATTCTGAACCTGGATATGCGGGAAGCGTAAGCGGAGGCGTGGCAATGAGATTGTCTCCGGATAATGTTACGTCTTACGCCCAGGATGCATCTTTTCCACTAAGTCAGGTAAGAGTAGGTCTTTCAACCTTGGTGGTCTCGTCTGCAACCTTGCCAATGGATGTCAGTGTCATTTCCGAGGGAGTTTGCACTGATAGCTCATCTAAGGGTGTGAGTTGGATATTTTTCTTAACTACTGGGACTTGTAGTCTTACAGTTAAAACGGACGGAAGTGATACGAGGGGACCATCTTCGCCAGTTCAAGTCTCCTTTAAAATAACGAAGCCCGGTTCTTCTCCAATAACCATCTCATGTGCCAAGGGTAAAATTATAAAAAGAGTATCGGGAGTAAAACCAATGTGCCCGACGGGGTTTAAGAAGAAATAGCGGACTCGGACGTTCTTTCACGATTGCTCAGGGAACTACCTTTAAAGTCACCTCGACGAGCGGAGTTGCTCTCACCGTAACTTAGCGAAGCGAAGTGGTGGGGTCCCTCAACTAAGGAGTTGGAGCGGGTGACCGGGATCGAACCGGCATGGCCAGCTCGGAAGGCTGGGGCGCCACTCTTGAACTACATTTTTAGTCTAATTCACTGGGTTCGTGCAATCTGCGTGCGATAAGAAGGCAGATTTTTTGTCTTTCTCGGCTCTTAAAACCCGCTTGGTCCGTCAAGAGTTGATCCACTGACCTCTTCGTTAAGAGCAGATTTCCTTGTGCCTTTTTCTTTATGAGACTTCTGATGATTTAAGGGCTAACTCGTTGTCACTTCTTGGCTAGTTGGCTTATGGTGAGGGCATGCGAACAGCGATCGGGCGTGTAGTAGCGATTGGATCAGTCCTCGGACTGATCCTCGGGATAAGCGCCCCTGTGTCGAGTGCAGCCTCCTGGATCCAGTATCAGAGTAGTCCAGTGGATACTTACAACCGACCGGATCTACCCGCGGCATTTGATATCGTTCAGGTTGATTTTGGTGTCTCAGACGCGGATCCATCACGCTACTCATTTTTTTTGGATTTTGCCAAACCAATAACTGCCTCACTCTTCGCTGATGGTTTGAGTTCATGGGCTGGAATTTTTTTGGATATAAATGGCGATGGCAAAGCGGACTATTCTTTGGAGACGAGCACGACCGTTCCTTACAATAGTAATTATTATCACGCGGGAGTCTTTGAGGACCGAACTAGCGGCCAAGCAGTGAGTAGTTCAATGTGCGATGTTCGAACTTGGTCGTCTCTTGATACCCAGGCTACTTACATTGCATTTTCAATTCCGAAAAATTGCATCCCTTTTGGAACTAGCGTTTCAATTCAAGGTTACTCGGACCATATTGGGAACGATAATGCAGAATACGATTATGCTCCGGATGCGTATTGGGCGTTAAATCTCTCAGGAGGCACCGTTACCTCGACTTCCGGAGACTCAAGTTCGTCAAATTCCAGCAGTGACCTCCCTGCAGTAAGTCCAAGTGGGATATCGGATATAACCTCTCCATCAAATCAGCCCGATAATTTGGTTAACTTAGCTGCAACCATCAGTCCTTCCGTCGTTACGGTGCTTTGTGGAAATGGTTTAGGGACCGGTTGGTCCATAAATACGAAGATGAGTAACACTTTGACAGGCGATGGATATAAAAGTTACATAATTACTAATGATCACGTAATCGCTGGTTGCACTATCAATAGAAATATAACCTTGATACTCGCTGATCAAACTAAAATTCCTGCATATGTTTGGTCTTGGGATCAGACTCATGATGTCGCTGGAATTGCGACTGGCACGTACATTCCACCTTTAAATTGGCGCGGACCAACTCCGCAGCAAGGTTGGTGGGTCGGAGTAATGGGAAGCCCTCTAGGATTTCCTGGAATTCTGACGACTGGAATCGTCTCAAGTGTGGATTCCCCACCGTTTACGGGCACGACTACCGCTCCAATAAATCATGGAAATTCGGGTGGCCCCGTCTTTGATCGAACAGGACGGGTGATTGGACTTGCAACGGCAAATTACGTAGACACGCAAGGATTTGGTATTTTTAATGGAACTCCCCTGCTGTGCGGAAAAATAATAAATTGTGCGAGCACGGATCAAGTTTGGGGGGGAGCCGTCGTGCAACCAATTGGGAAATCATGTCAAAACCCGCCTAACCCTCCTAAGGTGTCGACGAGTTACCCTGGTCCAATATTTACGGTGACACCTTCAATCAACGGTGAATCGACGATGGGGGTTAAATGGTCAGCCTCGTACTACAACCCGTCGAGTCAAGTTTGGAGTGTTCCGGCTGCCTATAAATTGGAAACGCTGACGGGAGGTGTTTTCAAATATCAGGTTCCACTAATTGAGGGTTCTGACATGAATATTGCCGATGTAAGTTTTTACGTGGTTGCCCTAAACGATTGTGGAGATTCTGAACCTGGATATGCGGGAAGCGTAAGCGGAGGCGTGGCAATGAGATTGTCTCCGGATAATGTTACGTCTTACGCCCAGGATGCATCTTTTCCACTAAGTCAGGTAAGAGTAGGTCTTTCAACCTTGGTGGTCTCGTCTGCAACCTTGCCAATGGATGTCAGTGTCATTTCCGAGGGAGTTTGCACTGATAGCTCATCTAAGGGTGTGAGTTGGATATTTTTCTTAACTACTGGGACTTGTAGTCTTACAGTTAAAACGGACGGAAGTGATACGAGGGGACCATCTTCGCCAGTTCAAGTCTCCTTTAAAATAACGAAGCCCGGTTCTTCTCCAATAACCATCTCATGTGCCAAGGGTAAAATTATAAAAAGAGTATCGGGAGTAAAACCAATGTGCCCGACGGGGTTTAAGAAGAAATAGCGGACTCGGACGTTCTTTCACGATTGCTCAGGGAACTACCTTTAAAGTCACCTCGACGAGCGGAGTTGCTCTCACCGTAACTTAGCGAAGCGAAGTGGTGGGGTCCCTCAACTAAGGAGTTGGAGCGGGTGACCGGGATCGAACCGGCATGGCCAGCTTGGAAGGCTGGGGCTCTACCATTGAGCTACACCCGCAGATTTACCTTGAGGAGGGCCGATTTCGGAGGCTCTCAACCTGGCGTTGCGCGTACAGTGGATAAGGCTATCGGCTCTGGTTGGGAGTTGTGAACTTCTACCCTTAGACTCCTCACTTACGCCGACGGGGCGTAGCGTAGTGGCTAGCGCGCCTGCTTTGGGAGCAGGAGACCGGGAGTTCGAATCTCCCCGCCCCGACCAGAAATCAGATCAAACAGCCGAAAGGGCCTTCGTGAAAAGTGCCGTAGAAAAACTCAGCGAGACACGTACCAAGCTAAATATCGAAGTCTCCTTCGAAGAATTAACCCCTTACTTAGCGCGGGCGAGCAAGGCTTTGGGCGAGAAGATCACTGTCCCGGGCTTTCGAAAGGGCAAGGTCCCAGCAGCTCTTGTCGAACAGCGTGTGGGACGCGCGGCGGTTCTAGATGAGGCGATCAACCTTTCCATGGGGGATTTTTATTCCACGGCTAAGAAGGAACATGCCATCACGGCGATAGGTCGACCACAGGTGGATATCACGGAGTTGGTTGATAAAGAGAAGTTTTCTTTCACGGTTGAAGTAGATGTACGTCCAGAGATCACGCTTCCGAATTTTTCCGAAATGACTATTACTGTTGAAGATGTCGTGGTCGGGGATACAGAGATTAATGAGCAAGTTGATGCGCTCCGCGCTCGCTTTGGAACGCTGACCACGGTTGAGAAGTCGGTTGAAACCGGCGATTTCGTGACCATTGATCTCGTTGCATCTGCTGGCGGTAAGGCTCTGGATGGGGGAACGGCTAATGACATTTCTTATGAAGTTGGTTCGAACACCATGGTCGATGGACTTGACGATGCCCTTCTCGGTCTCTCCGTCGGTGAGAGCAAACACTTTTCAACAAATCTAGTTGGCATGCCCGAGGGCGAAGAAGGCGAAGTCGATGTTGCTGTTAAGGCAGTGAAGCATCGTGATCTTCCGCCGCTAGATGATTCCTTCGCAAAGCTTTCCTCCGAGTTCGACACCCTGGCCGAATTGCAGAACGATGTCCAACTTCGCATCGAACGGGTAAAGCATCTAGAACAAGGCGCTGCCGCTCGCGATCGACTCGTCGAAACCCTAGTTGAAACGTTGAACGTTCCATTGCCACAGAACTTGATTGAAGACGAAGTCACTAGCCACCTTCAGGGTGAAGGACGCTTGGAAGATGCTGCACACCGGGAAGAGGTAACCGCTCAGACGACTAAGCAACTGACCTACGAGATCATCTTGGACACCATCGTTTCCGCTGAAAATGTTTCGGTGAACGAGAACGAACTCACCGAGTATTTGGTCCGCCAATCCCAGCGGTATGGCATGAGTCCAGATCAATTCATCCAAGAGGTGACTACAAACGGTCAGGTCTCGACCATGCTCTCCGAGGTCGCTCGCGCCAAGGCGCTGGCATCTGTTCTAGGCCGGGTCAAAGTAGTCACCAAGTCTGGAAAGAGTGTCGATCTTGAAGCTCTTCGTCCGACTCCTGCAGCCCCAACGACATCAGAGGAATAACACTTCTCTCAGAGCGAACAGCCCAAGCGCGAAAGTTACTGAATTTGGGAAGCGTTAGAGAAGAAAGATTGTTACTGTCATTACAGGAGTGAATGCTGGGTTCTCAGCGTTGCTGTCAGGAGGAATAGTGGATCAAATCACCGCGCGTTCAGCGGCACAATTTGCAGGTGGGTTAGACGATCAGGTCTATCAGCGCTTGCTCCGCGAACGAATTATTTTTATGGTCGGCCAAGTCGAAGACAATATGGCCAATGCCATTGCTGCTCAGATGTTGCTACTTGCGGCTGAAGATCAGGAGAAGGACATCTTTTTGTATATCAACTCACCAGGGGGCTCGGTCTCTGCTGGTATGGCGATCTATGACACGATGCAGTACATCAAGAACGATGTCGCCACGGTGACGATGGGCTTGGCCGCTTCCATGGGTCAATTCTTGTTAACAGCAGGAGCTCCCGGAAAGCGTTATGCGTTGCCAAATGCGCGCGTCCTGATGCATCAGCCACTAGGTGGTATCGGGGGCACAGCGACCGAAATCAAGATCCAAGCGGATCAGATGAAATATACCAAGCGCAAAATGGCTGAATTGATTGCATTTCATTCGGGTCAAACAGTTGAAAAAATTACCGAAGATTCCGATCGTGATCGTTGGTTTGATGCCGAAGAAGCAGAGAGTTACGGATTGATCGATCATGTCGTCCGATCTGCGGGACAAGTTTCAGGAAGCGGTGGCACAGCATGAGAAACGAGATGAATATCGCTCAAGAGATCACTGGACGTTACGTCCTTCCTACCATCGAAGAGAAGACTTCGTATGGATACAAACGTTTAGATCCATACACAAAACTCTTTGAAGAGCGCATCATCTTTGTCGGTCAGGCCATTGATGACACGGTAGCGAACGATGTCATGGCGCAGTTGTTGACCCTCGAGTCAATGGATCCGGATCGCGACATCATGATGTATATCAACTCTCCCGGCGGCTCATTTACGGCTCTAACCGCAATTTATGACACCATGCAATTTGTGCGTCCAGATGTAATGACCATCTGTCTCGGTCAAGCCGCATCAGCGGCCGCCGTTCTTTTGGCCGGCGGGGCAAAGGGAAAGCGTATGGCTCTTGAGAATGCTCGGATCTTGATCCATCAGCCATACTCAGAGGGTGGCGGGCAGGGTTCCGATATTGAAATCCAGGCAGCAGAAATCATGCGCATGCGCTCGCTCTTGGAAAAAATGCTGGCAAAGGATTCCAAGAAGTCAGTGGAAGAGGTTTCCAAGGATATTGAGCGCGACAAGATCTTGACCGCTGAAGAGGCCGTGGCATACGGAATCATCGACCAAGTCCTAGCTAGTCGTAAGGCGATTAAGTCGTAATCTGATTCATCTGTAGGCGAACAGGCTGGGTGGAAAAAATCACCCAGCCTTTTGCCTTTCCATTTACGATTAGCCCATGACCACTCGAATTGGCGAAACTGGCGACCTTCTGAAGTGTTCCTTTTGTGGCAAGACACAGAAGCAGGTAAAGAAGTTGATCGCAGGCCCCGGTGTCTACATCTGCGACGAATGTATTGACCTTTGTAATGAGATCATCATTGAAGAACTCAACGAGACGACGCAACTTGGTCTGACTGAAGTTCCAAAGCCGCAAGAAATTTATTCTTTCCTTGACCAATATGTAGTTGGGCAAGACCGAGCAAAGAAGTCGCTCTCTGTAGCCGTCTACAATCATTACAAACGAGTGCAATCCGACCTCGGGAGCCGCGAAGATTCTGTCGAACTCGCCAAGTCCAATATCTTGATTTTGGGACCTACTGGTTGTGGCAAGACTCTGCTCGCGCAAACTCTGGCACGTATGCTCAATGTGCCTTTTGCAATTGCAGATGCCACGGCACTGACAGAAGCTGGATATGTCGGCGAAGATGTAGAAAATATTTTGCTCAAATTAATTCAAGCCGCTGATTTTGATGTAAAGAAGGCAGAGACCGGAATTATTTACATCGATGAAATTGATAAAGTGGCTCGCAAATCCGAGAATCCTTCGATCACTCGTGATGTATCGGGTGAGGGCGTGCAGCAAGCCCTGCTTAAGATCCTGGAAGGCACCACTGCTTCGGTACCACCACAGGGTGGTCGCAAGCACCCTCACCAAGAATTTTTACAGATTGATACAACAAATATTCTCTTTATCGTGGGTGGCGCATTTGCTGGTTTAGAAAAGATTATTGAGGGGCGCAAAGGCAAAGCAGGAGTTGGTTTCAATGCTACTTTGCAGACTCAAGCCGAGCTCGACAAGCTCGATATCTTTGGGGAGGTTATGCCGGAAGACCTCCTGAAGTTTGGAATGATCCCTGAATTTATCGGCCGCTTGCCGATTCTGACCAGCGTAGAAAATCTTGATAAACCGGCTCTCATGCAGATATTGACTGAACCAAAGAATGCACTGATAAAGCAGTACCAGCGCCTCTTCGATATCGACGGAGTGGACCTCGAGTTCACCGAATCGGCCCTGGAGGTTGTAGCTGAACTCGCTATAAAGCGCGGCACCGGAGCTCGTGGACTGCGCGCCATTATGGAAGAAACACTTCTTGGAGTCATGTATGAAGTTCCGTCCTGCAAAGAGGTTGAAAAAGTCATCATTACACGGGAAGTTGTCCTTAAGCAGGCAGTTCCAACCTACGTGAATCGTGGTACCGGGCCAAAGCGGGCGCTTAAGGGCGAAAAACGTAGCGAAGAGAAGAGCGCTTAATTTAATCTAGACTCACACCTTATGAACGAGCGTCCGGAACTTACCTCAAGTTTCTCTCCAGCCGACCTAGAGCCAAAGCTCTATCAGAAGTGGCTAGATGCGCAGTATTTCAAGGCAGATGCCAATTCTGAGAAGCCTCCGTTTACGATCGTGATGCCTCCGCCCAATGTCACCGGTTCGCTGCATATCGGACACGCCATGGAACTGACGCTCCAGGATATTTTGATTCGTATGAAGCGCATGAAGGGTTTTGAAGCGCTCTGGCTTCCTGGAATGGATCATGCGGGTATTGCCACTCAAAATCTAGTGGAGAAGCAGTTGGCAAGTCAGGGGAGTTCGCGCCACGATCTTGGTCGAGAGAAGTTTGTAGAAAAGGTTTGGGAGTGGAAGAACGAATCCGGGGGTTTGATTCTCGATCAGATGAAGCGTCTGGGTGCCAGCGTGGATTGGTCCAGAGAGCGCTTCACTATGGATCCGGGACTCTCACTGGCCGTGCGCACAATCTTCAAACGACTTTTCGACGATGGGTTGATTTATCGGGCAGAGCGAATCAGTAACTGGTGTCCACGTTGCTTAACAGCGCTTTCTGATATTGAAGTTGATCACTCTGATGTTGAAGGTGAATTCGTCTCTGTCCGGTATGGCGATGGTGATCTGCAGATCACAGTTGCAACAACGCGGCCCGAGACGATGCTTGGAGATGGCGCCGTTGCAGTACACCCAAATGATCTACGGTACGCGAATATGATTGGCAAGAAGGTTCTCTTGCCGTTGGCCAACCGATGGATCCCGATCATTGCAGATGAATTGGTCGATCCGGATTTTGGAACTGGTGCGGTTAAGGTTACTGGCGCACATGACCCCAATGATTTCGAAATGGCCACTCGCCACGGAATTGAAATGCCAATCATCATGAATCTGCACGCAGTCATGGAAGGTTCTGGCACTGAGTTTGACGGCATGGACCGCTTCGTTGCTCGTGTTGCAGTCGTCGAAGAGTTGCGTCGACAAGGTCGCATCGTTGCCGAGAAACGCCCCTACCTGCACTCTGTAGGCCACTGCGGTCGTTGCGACACAATCGTTGAGCCGCTCCTTTCTAAGCAGTGGTTTGTAAAGGTGGGTCCGCTCGCAAAAGCCGCAGCAGATGCGGTCCGTGACGGTCGCGTTAAAATTTCTCCTGAAGAACTCTCGCCTCGTTACTTTGAGTGGGTTGATGGAATGCACGATTGGTGTATCTCGCGTCAGATCTGGTGGGGCCATCGCATTCCGGTTTATTACGGACCAAATGAAGAGGTCGTTGTCTGCGGTCCAGGCGAGAAGCCGCCAGCGGGATACACGCAAGATCCCGATGTGCTAGACACCTGGTTCTCCTCTGGCCTCTGGCCCTTCTCAACTTTGGGTTGGCCTGAAGAGTCAGCGGATCTGAAGAAGTTCTATCCAACCTCTGTCTTGGTTACCGGTTATGACATCTTGTTCTTCTGGGTCGCTCGAATGATGATGATGGGCCTCTATGCGATGGACGGTGTACAGCCGTTCAACACGATTGCACTTCACGGTTTAGTTCGGGACAAATTTGGAAAAAAGATGTCAAAGAGTCGTGGCAATGGCATTGATCCAATCGAGTTCATGGATAAGTATGGATCTGATGCGCTGCGCTTCACCTTAGCGCGTATGGCGAACCCTGGCACCGATCAGGCGTTGGCTGAAGAGTGGATAGCGGGTTCACGTAACTTTGCGACAAAGCTCTGGAATGCCACGCGCTTTGCAACCATGAACGGGGCGCATACCAACGGGGCGTTGCCTCCTTTTGAATCCCTCAACCTAATAGATCAATGGATCCTCACTCGACTTAACGAGACCATCACCGAAGTTGACGTACTCCTTGAAACCTTTGAATTCGCTAAAGCCCTTGAACTGCTCTATCACTTTGCTTGGGATGATTTATGCGATTGGTATCTCGAACTCACTAAATCCACTTTTTCTGGCTCCGATTCAGCAGCTACCGCTCGCGTGCTGGGGCATGTTCTCGATCGGTTGATGCGCTTGCTCCACCCGGTAATGCCATTCATCACGGAAGAAATTTGGTGCACGCTCACTGGGAATGAATCTCTGGTCATCGCTTCTTGGCCACAGGTAAAGAGCGAGGAATTCAGCGAGATCTCACTAAAAACCGTTACCACAATTCAAGAGTTGGTTACCGAAATCCGGCGATTCCGTAATGATCAAGGAATCAAAACATCTGCCAAGATCGTGGCTAAGTTCTCTGGACTGGGCCAACTTGCAGAATATGAAGACGCGATTCGATTCATTGTGCGCGCGGAACGGGCCGAAGGAAGTTATAGTGCCAAAATTGAAATTGGATCCGTAACTGTTGCATTTGACCTCACCGGGGCCATTGATATCAAAGCGGAACGTGCTCGACTAACGAAGGATCTAGCCAACGCAGTGAAGGATCTAGCCACCGCGAAGGTAAAGCTGGAGAACGAAGGCTTTATGGCAAAGGCTCCACTTGAGGTCGTCACCGAGATCCGTGAACGCCTTGAAGTTACCCAGGCCGAGATTCTGCGGATCGAAACCGCCCTAACGGCCCTACCGATCGAATAGAGCCGCGATGACCTCCCCAGAAAATATTCAGGTACTAGATCTGATCTACGAAGCGCTCTTAAAACGTTGGCCCGAAACCCGCATCGAGCCTTCTCTTGATCGTATAGCTGCCTTGTGTGACGCGCTGGGAAGCCCTCAACTCTCCTATCCGACAATTCATGTTGCAGGAACAAACGGAAAGACATCGACCTCTCGAATGATTGACTCGCTTCTACGCGAGTTGGGCTACCGAACAGGGCGCTTCACTAGCCCCCACCTCGAAAGTTTTCTAGAGCGAATTGCGATCAATGGCCTTCCGATTCCGGCTGAAGGAATGATTGCCACTTATAACGACATCGCACTTTATTTAGATTTAACAGATAGTCGCCAAGCCCATCCCATCTCATTCTTCGAGGCTATGACCGCCTTGGCCTTCGTTGCATTTGCAGAATTCCCAGTCGATATTGCCGTTATCGAGGCAGGTATGGGCGGGGAATGGGATGCCACAAATGTTGTACAAAGTCAGGTCTCAGTAATCACATCCATTGGCCTGGACCATCAAGAATATCTAGGCAACACGATTGAAGAGATTGCGCGAACTAAGTCAGGAATTATCAAACCTGGCTCCCATGTTGTGATGGCCGCTCAACCACAAGAAGCTGCTATCGCTCTCACCGCTCGAGTAGTAGAAAGAGCGGCGATTGCCTATCGCGAGGGGATTGAATTCTCCGTTGCTAAACGCGATCTTGCGGTCGGCGGACAGCTAGTGTCAATCAAAGGTCTCTTTGGAAGTTACGACGAGATCTTCATCCCGCTCTATGGCGCTCATCAGGCAACAAATGCTGCGGTGGCCGTTGCCGCAGTTGAAGCGTTCGCTGGGGTAAGACTTGATGATGATGTTGTGCATCGAGCATTTGGAAATGTGGATTCTCCGGGCCGCTTAGAAATCCTCTTCCGCGACCCGACTGTAATCGTCGATGCAGCTCACAATCCTCACGGAGCTCACGCGCTCGCAGAGACCCTGGCTAAAGAGTTTGATTTCGAGTCGATCTTCGGAGTGTTCGCAATCCTTGGCGAGAAAGATGTTCTTGGAGTGCTCAAAGAATTAGAACCTGTTATTGATCGACTAGTTGTTACGCAAAGTAGCTCTGATCGCGCACTGCCCGTCGACCAACTTTATGAACGAGCGATTGCAGTCTTTGGAGTTGATCGGGTCTTTAAAGAGGGGGATCTCCGAACTGCGATCACGTATGCGATGGAGCAATGCACTCTCATTAATCAGGTGAGTGAAGGAATTTCGGCAGTTGTTGTCACCGGTTCTGTAGTGACCGCTGGCGAGGGGCGCGCCATTGTTCGTTCGATTGCAGGTTATAGCGAATGAGAGTTTTAGGTTCTGCAGTACTTGCCATGGAATTTCTCGTTATGGGATTTGCGCTCCTTCTTGCGATGCAGCGCCATGGCTCCCTGGCACTCTCGCTTGGGGCGGGGCTAGCTCTTGCCATCCTTCTCACCGCCGGGATCATGAAACGCCGGACGGGGTGGTATCTGGGATCTCTGTTGCAGATCGGTCTCATCGCCTACGGGGTGGTTGTCCCCGCCATGTACTTCATGGGATCTCTCTTTGCTGTGCTTTGGGTGAGTGCCTTCGTTATCGGTCGTAAAGGCGAAGCGATCCGGGCCAACCTCATCGCAAACCCGTCTCAAGAGTAATTTTTGAGGAAATTTCCTCGATTATTTGCCTTGGGAAGTACCTAATACACTGCGCCTATGGAAAGAACCCTGATCTTGGTCAAGCCCGATGGCGTTAAGCGCAATTTGGTCGGCGAAGTTCTTTCCCGCGTCGAAAAGAAGGGTTATGCAATTGCAGCTCTCAAAATGATGAGCGCAGATCGAGCACTTCTGACGCAACATTACGCGGAACACGAGGGCAAACCTTTCTTCGAACCGCTCCTAGAATTTATGGCCTCAGGCCCAATCGTTGCCGTCGTCGTAGAGGGTAATCGAGTAATTGAAGGATTTCGAAAACTTGCAGGGGCCACCGATCCGACGATCGCTGAGCCAGGAACAATTCGGGGAGATCTAGCTCGCGATCAAGGCACCAAAGTTGTTCAAAATATTGTTCACGGTTCGGATTCACTTGAATCTGCTACGCGTGAAATCAGCATCTTCTTCCCTGAACTCTAAGAAAGGTCTCTTGTGAGTAAACAAAAGCCGAGCCGTATGTCATTTATCGGGCGCGATATGGCGGTCGATCTTGGTACCGCGAACACCCTGGTCTATGTTCGAGGGCGGGGAATTGTTCTTAATGAGCCAAGTGTCGTTGCGATCAATCAAGATACTGGCGCGATTCTTGCCGTAGGCACTGAGGCCAAGCGCATGATCGGACGTACCCCAGGAAATATCGTGGCGATCCGTCCCTTAAAAGATGGTGTTATTGCCGACTTTGATACGACCGAGCGGATGTTGCGCTACTTCATCCAAAAGGTGCATCGCCGGCGCTATCTTGCGAAGCCTAGAATTGTGGTCTGCGTTCCCTCTGGAATCACCGGAGTTGAACAGCGCGCGGTTAAAGATGCGGGTTACGCCGCCGGTGCTCGCAAGGTCTACATTATTGAAGAGCCGATGGCAGCAGCAATCGGAGCGGGTCTTCCCATTCATGAACCAACTGGAAATATGGTTGTTGATATCGGTGGTGGAACTACGGAAGTCGCAGTTATCTCGCTGGGAGGAATCGTTACAGCCCTCTCTATTCGTATTGGTGGGGATGAGTTAGATCAGGCGATCATCGACTATGTAAAACGTGAATATTCACTGCTTCTCGGCGAGCGCACCGCCGAAGAAATAAAGATGGCAATCGGTTCTGCCTACAAGTTGCCGGGTGAACTTGATGCTGAAATTCGCGGCCGCGATCTTGCCACTGGGCTTCCAAAAACAATCTTTGTCTCTGCCGAGGAGATTCGCAAAGCTCTCGAAGAGCCTGTCAATCAGATCGTTAATGCTGTCAAAAGCACTCTTGATAAAACTCCACCAGAGCTGGCAAGTGATCTCATGGATCGCGGGATTGTTCTTACCGGAGGTGGTGCGCTCCTTCGTGGTCTCGATGAGCGACTTCGAGTAGAGACAGGAATGCCTGTACACATTTGCGAGCGTCCACTACAAGCCGTTGCAGAAGGCTCTGGAAAGTGTGTGGAAGAGTTCGAGGCTCTCGAAAAGGTCTTGATCTCAGAGCCGCGCCGATAAACCGTATCAAAATTTCTTAGAGGAGATCTGTGGCACGAGGCGGCGGTAATCGTTCTAGGTTACTGCTCGTCATTTTATTAGTCACGGCTCTTTTCTTTATTACGCTAGATCTGCGCGGTGTGAGTTTGACTAAAGGTTCACGATCGGTGACCCAGACAATTCTCTCGCCCGTCCAGAGAACGGTATCTAGTGCGTTTGCTCCCGTTGGTCGATTCTTCAGCGATGTGAAGAACTTTGGAAAGACCAATACCGAACTGCAGAAAGAGTTGGCAGCTAATAAATTATTGAGGAGTCAACTCGCAGAGAGTTCGGATACCAAGGGGCAACTTACCCAGTTGAAGGCAGTTCTCGATCTTGCTGGGCGCGGAAATTTTAAAGTTGTGGCGGCCCGTGTTATCGCTCGCGGATCTGCATCAAGTTTCTCCCAAACGATCACGATAGATGTTGGTAGTTCAAGTGGTGTGCGTTCTAATATGACCGTGATTTCACAAAATGGCCTCGTCGGCGTTGTGAAATCAACGACCGGAAGCTCCGCAATTGTGCTTTTGATGAGCGATCCAAGTTTTAAAGTTGGGGTCCGCATCGCTCGTAGTCAAAGCGTGGGGGTCCTTTCAGGTCAAGGTTCCAACAGCTACTCCCTGGTGCTGCTGGACCCCGCCGGGAATATAAAGGTCGGCGATACCTTGCTGACCAACGGTTCGACGGGCAATCGTCCCTTTGTCCCTGGTGTCCCAGTCGGCGTCGTGACGGGTGTCGATGACTCCACGGCATCCTTAACCCAGACGGCAACTGTCTCCTCCTTCGCCAATCTCAACGATCTTGGGGTCGTATCGGTTGTGCTCGCGGCGCCCACCGTAGCTCCTAGGACGCCGCTGCTTCCATCCCCGAACCCAACGGTCACCGTTTATGTAACTTCTGCGCCCGTCCCACTTCTCTCACCAGGAGTTACGACACTTCCTTTGCCCACTCCTTCCGCTACCCCGACCAAGAAGTAGTAAATGAGCCCACTTCGCATCTTCTCAACTCTGGGATTCTTCTTCGCACTCTTTGTTGTACAAGAATCTGCCGTCTCGCTCATTCATTTTCCGATTTCGGGTTTTTCGTTGTATCTCGCAATCGCAGTCTCGCTAATCGCTTTTGAGAATCACAATGGAGCCTTAGTCACGGGTTTCTTGGCGGGTCTTGTTCTTGATCTATCTCCAACCTCGAACGCACCATTTGGGCAGTGGGCACTCATCCTGACTGCGATTGGATTTCTCTTTGCGGCCAATCGGGACTCTATCGCCGACCTCACCACGTCACCGATCACCTTCGTACTCTTTGTCGCCGGAGGTGTAGGTATTGCCCTTATCACCTACCTTTGTTTCGGGGCGCTCCTTGGCGAGCAGAACGGTTCACTCGGTCATGACGGTCGAGTGTTACTTGGAAACACACTATGGACCTTGATATTCACGCCAATTTTCTTGCCTGCCTTGGAACGTGTCCATGAGTACGCTCTGACCCCGAGGGAGAGATAGTGAGTCAGCGTTCTAGGCTTAACCTCGTTGTTGTCCAAGTACTTGTGCTCTCGCTGTTGTTGGCGATGCTGGGGAGACTTTTCTATCTCCAGGTTTCCGCCGGCCTTAAATATCAAACTGCCGCGTTCAACATTCAAAGTCGCGACATTGTGACCCCAGCTGTGCGAGGGGCAATCGTCGATGACACCGGTCTGCCAATGGCGATGGATCGTCCCGGGATGGTGATCACGGTTGATCGCAGCGCAATCGGAAAGATGCCCGATAAAGGCAGAGCGGTCTTAAAGCGTGTTGCAATTTTGCTCGCTATTAAATACGGAGACTTGTATGTTCGGACTCGATTGTGCAGTGAGCTACCACTCGGAAAGCGCGCTGGTTGTTGGAATGGCACTTTGTATCAACCGATCCCGGTAACGAAGGAGGCAACGCAAGACCAGGCTCTCAAAATTCTGGAAAATCCAGATATCTATCCTGGCATCGGCGCCAGCCCCGTTCCAATTAGAAGTTACCCCACCCTTGCAGGTGAAAACGCCGCGCACGTATTGGGTTATGTCGGCTCGGTCACTAGTCAGGATTTAGCGAACCCCAGAAAAAAATATTACTTGAACGAGACCGTTGGTAAGACCGGCCTAGAGGTGCAATACGATCAATACCTTCAGGGTATACCCGGAGTTAAAACCGTGATTGTAGATCGTACTGAAAATGTTACTCGGACTGCTACAACAACGCTTCCGGTCGCTGGCAATAATTTGGTTACTAATATCAACGCGAAGTTGCAGGCTGCTACGGAACAAGCGTTGGCTAGTTCGGTGCTCAGTGCTCGTGCTCAAGGAAATAAGGCCGACTCTGGTGCGGCAATTGTGACGGATATTCACACGGGTCGAATTCTGGCCATGGCTTCATATCCGACCTATGATCCCAATATTTGGCAGAAGGGTTTGACAACATCACAAGCTCAGGCGCTCTTTAGTGAGGCAGATGGAGTTCCGGCTCTCTCCCGAGCAATTAATGGAACCTATGCCCCAGCTTCTGCCTTTAAAGTTCTCTCGGTTACCGCAGCCTCACACGCCGGTTATAACCTCGATGGAAACTATGCCTGCCCTTACTCAATCAAATTTGGAAATCAAACTTTCCACAATGATGACTCTAGCGTGCAAGGCAATATGTCTCTGCTGACCGCAATTGCAGTCTCTTGCGACACTATCTGGTATCAAATCGGTTATGACCAATGGGTAAAGGATGGCGGCTTGCGCCCTGCGGCCGATCCGAACGATTATTTTTTTAAGAATGCAGACCTTTTCGGAGTAGGAAGAGCGACAGGAATTGATCTCCCCTCGGAGGCAACGGGAAGGCTTCCTGATCGTCTGTGGAAACTTGCCTATTTCAAGGCTAATAAAAACTTTTACTGCAATTACGCCTCGAGGGCAAAGCCGTCTGACCGCACTCCATTTCTGATCTCGATTGCGAAAGAGAATTGCACAGATGGTTATGTAGTTCGCGCCGGTGACGCGATTAACTTTGCGATTGGACAAGGTGACGTGTTAATGACTCCGTTACAGATGGTCAATGTTTATGCAGCTGTTGCAAATGGGGGAACGCTTTATAAACCGGAAGTTGCTCGTGCGGTTGTAAAGCCAGATGGAACTACCCTGCTGGATATTAAACCGATCAAGAACGGTTCCATTCCCGCATCCGCAAGGACTCTCGACTTCCTCC
>ENA-OFCD01000670-OFCD01000670.1-metagenomes-genome-assembly--contig:-NODE-670-length-20455-cov-5.843088_pt1 | contig 20455 bp, 18 predicted proteins | sample MGYA00153392_OFCD01 | MGnify analysis MGYA00153392
GAATCGTTTCGCATCAAGTGGGCCACTCATATCAATTTAAGTCACACTGCGTTGTGCTGAAAGTCATCTGGCACTTCTTCCTTCTCCTGGCCCTGCAATCTGGGTTTCTGCGCACCCGGAATGCAGATTCAAGATTGTCTTTTCAATCAACTAAGAGTTCGTCATTACCAGTTCCGGCGTGGCGTCATCATCACAGTACACAAATGCGATTTGCTCGAATTGCGCTGCTAGCGCTTGCGCGGCGGCTTTCTGGATGCCTAACGCAAGTAGACTTGGTTCGCGCCATTCGCCATCGGGGCTGCTGCCTTCGCCCAGATAGAAGGGAATGCCCATCTCTTCAAGGCGGGCGATCAGATTCTTCTGGCGGTCGTTATTTACGTCGGCTGTTAGCGGCAGGCTATTAGGGTTCCAAGCGGTAATGAACGCGGCGCTTGAGACCTTCAACTTTCGATATTCGGCAGCGAGTGCAGGAGAATGCTGTCCAATGCGCAGGGTGATTTCAGGTGTGCACCCGTTCACGCAGTAAAGCGTTTCCTGAAATGCTGCGATGAGTTCTGGGGAAATTGGTTCCAAAAAATACCCTCCATGGGAGGCCGACGTATTCCCCTGTTATTGCCCAAGCTGGGCCACATCTCGCATTCACGGTCCACCTTATCCGGGAGGGACAGGTTGGCATGGGCGTCGGCCCAAATCTTGATGTGATTTTACCATGCACGCAATTGATGCGGGGTGCAAAGAATAATCGAGCACAACCAACTCAGCGTAAACAGTGACTTCAAATCAAGGGCATCACCATATGAAAACGCACAACGCAGAAAACGAGCTAATCAAGCGGCGTTACTTCGCTTATCTGAAGGAAGCGAAACGACAAAGCGAGCCGTCGGTGGATGCTGCTGCCAAGTGTTGGCGCCGATGCGCTTTTGACCTAGCGTGCCGACTTTGAGTGACCGACCTGAAATTAGTGTAACCCCATTATAGGCAACGTTTCACAGTGTCTCGGGCTGGGTCACTCAAAATAGGCACATGGGTCAATTTGGCGTTGGCGGCAACACACGGGTAAAGTTTGCCTCGGCGACAAAAATGAGATATTAAATGCAAGGGCTCGCATGGGAACTAACACGGACAAAAAACGTGGAATAGAATCTGAAATGTGCAACGCCCTTAAAACGGATTTGCTCAAAGACGCGGTTAGCATCTCCAAACTAGGTCGGCCTGTGAATAACATAGGCGAATTCCAGCGTTTGGAGACGCGCTTTTCCGTGAGAGCCTGCCATCAATGAACCTGCAAGAATTTCTTAGGCCGTGGAAGCTGTTCAGCCTTGCAATAGGTCTAGCATGGCTCATCTACGGTGCGCTCAACTACAACATTTCGGACTGGGATGTCGGTATTTCGCTCATCATGGCGTTGCTCAGCTACATTACCGCCCCGTGGGCGTGCCGGGTATTACTGGACATGGCTGAGGGTCGATCAAATGGATTGCGCATCTGGGGTGCGATATTTTTTTATTGGTTTACTGTAGACGGCGTCTATGTCATTTATCACGCGCTAATGGGAAACGAAACCTACCGCTGGGAAAACTTCCTTGCGTCATCATGCCTGTATGCCCTGTGCGGCATGATCTGGCTATATAACGGCACATTGGCTGACGGCTACAGAAATATCAAGACCGCAATAATTGCACTGTTCCGCACTTAGTCAAAGCTGTTGAATCGGTGGCGTCTGTCCTAGCGTCAACTGTTCAAAAATATGCAGTGTAAAAAGTAAAGGCCAGCATGTGCACAAACTACCGCCCCACAGCCGTTGAAGCGTTTCGCAGTGGCGCGCTTGAAGACATTCGCGAGACCAAGATTCAATTCAAGCCGGAAGTATTCCCGAACGACGTAGCGCCGATTATTCGTCTTGACCACGGTGCAGATGAGGATGGTGGTGACGCGGAGTGGAAAGGCGCACGGTTCGGACTAGTGCCATTTTGGGCGAAGGATGACCAAGTTTCCAAGTTAGGGCGGATGGCTTATAACTCGCGCACAGAGACCGTTAGCAGCAAACCTATGTTTCGCGGTGCGTGGCGGAATCGGCAGTTTTGCTTGATCCCCGCCGATGCGTTTTATGAACCGAATTGGGAATCCGGCAAAGCGGTTCGCTGGCGTATTGAAATGGCGTCTCACGCGCCGTTTGCCATTGGCGGTATTTGGGAAAGCCACGGCAAAGACGAGACATATTTTGAATCGTTTTCGATGTTGACGATCAACGCAGACGCACATGCAGTGATGAGCCACTTCCACAAGCCCGGTGATGAAAAGCGAATGCCTGTCATTATCGAACCGGAGAACTACTTGAATTGGCTCGCCGCTTCAACGGAAACGGCGGCGCAGTTTTTTAGACCGTTATCACCGGAGTTGATGACGGCAAAGCCAGAACCGCTCGCGCCGAGAAGTGCAAAGCTAGCAAAACCGCGCGCAAAAGAAACCGCTGGTGAAGCGAAGTCGATTAACGATTTGTTTTAATCGTGCGCTAAAGTGTAGTGACTCAGACTTCATCTGTTAGTCGCCGTCAGATTTGGTCAAATCTTGAAACTTCATAAATGACTGCTGTCGGCCAATTGCTGCCGCTCGAAGTTGCAAGTTAAACTTAAGCCGCTGATGTAGAATCGCCTAAGCTCTATTGCGCTACAACATGGTTCTGATGTAACGCAGGGCAATACAGTTGAATGCTGGAACATGTTGGTTGCATGTGAATTTTTCGCAATGTATCGGAATGTTAACGCGCAAGCGGAATGCTAAGAGGATGTGGTGCTCCCTAAATTGAGCTACATCAGGACAAAATAATTATGAGAACAGCACTGTATGCAAGCTTGGCTATATGCGCCCTTCATGTTTGCATCTCGGAATGCAATGGAGCTGATAATCAGTCCGCGCCAGCGGCTAACTCCCGTCCAATGCAATTCGGTATGAGTTCACCAAGCATCTTGTCACATTGCTTGGACGGCGGAAAAGCAACCTTCGGTGTTGGCCCCTCTGCGCGCGCAAGAGAATGCACGCGACAATACTGTGCGCGGGCGGAATATCGGGAAAAAGTGACGGCCTACGCTATGAATCGACGACAAAGTGAGAATGATCAATCTGACGCCCTAACGTGCATTACACGATCAGAGCAAGACCAAGCAAAACGGTAACGGAATTGATTGTGATTGATTTCCAAAAAATACCTAGCTGTGGCTTGGAGTCACGTGAGTAACGACTTCCGTGCAATATCTGGCACTTCGGGGCGCAACGCAGAATATTATGCGGAAGTGGTGTTCCCTAAATTGGTTTAGGCGTCATATGTCGAAGCCGTCCTACGAAGAGAAGCTAGCTGAAGCAGCGTTTTTTCTTGATCTTTTTGACGCGCTGCAACTGCGTGATGACTCCATGAGTCCTGGGCGAACACAGGAAACGGAGGCGGCGTATCTGTTTAGCGCCATACTTGGGGCATTCTACGCGGCACTAGATCAATGGAACCATCAGGTCGGGGATAACCATGCCTACCAAGCGTTCAAGAAGCAGCATCCCGAGGTTCACGGGAATACCAAGCAAGGGGGATGGCGCAGCACAACCGTGCATTTGAAGCACGTCCCGATTTCCGAAACTCAACAGGTGCCTACATCGAGTGTTGACGCTTATAAGAAAATCCAAAAGTCCAAGCTTGTAGAGCGCGATAACGCTTGGTGGGAAAATCCACAGGTCCACCTCCCAGAGTATCGCGTAGATTATCGGGGGCACAGCGTACCTGTGCTTGACTTCTGTCGTAACCACTTGCAATCGCTGCGCGAACAGCTTTCCGCTGCACGTCCACCCAGAGAACAAACGTGACGCCTACCCTTTCCAGCAAAGCGATGTCCAATAGGCTGCGCCTTTTGTGCGCCCCTAACGTCGAACGTTGGCCGCTCCAAAGATGCACCGCGTCCTAGAACTCGTGTCGGCCACTCGCACCGCGCACCAGAGTGACACTTTCTTCGCTGGCCTAGAGCAGTCATTGGCCACGCGCTCATTAAAGCGTCGCTTCTACGCCGCATATGAGCGAGCGTTCGCCAAGCTGGATGAAGAATCCTGGGGCAACTTAAAGAGCAAGGCGGTGGCCCACTTTCATGAGAGTCGCCCCCATCAATTGAAGGGGCCTTTCTTTGATCAACTCAACGATGCCTTCGCATACTGTTGGCTTCTTGGTCAGCACTTTCAGCATGTGAAGGTACTGCGGGAGCAAAATGGTTCACATCAATCCAAGCAGCCCGACATTGCCTATCAGCACCAAGGCGTCGGGTATTTCTGCGACACTAAGACGATAAATACGTCAGCTAACGAACTTCAGAACCGCAACGTCATCGCCTATCGAGACTCGTCAAGGTATGCCGTCTTACATCCCACCTTGCTAAAGAAGTACGACGATGCGATCGAGAATGGCAAGGAACAAATAAATGCGATCGGAGAGCACGGACTGGTGTTTGTAGTCGTATGGTTGGACGACTTCACAATGACCTATGCCGCCGCTCATCAACATTCCATTCGTACTCACTTGCGAAAGCAAGCCTTTCCAGTGGTGGTCCAGTTTGGGCTCGGTCCTCCTTCAATTGAACACATCCGTCATCTGGCAAGGCCGCGAGCGGCCCAACCCATCAGTGAAGCAAAGATCTAATGATAGACGTCAGATTCCAAGGAAGTCGAAAGACCGCAAAGGGTCGAATGCGAGCTTACAATTGTGAGACGGCTCCCGGCCAGAAGCGGACGCTCGGCTTGATCTTATAAATTAATCTCGGCACACAAATGTTGACCACAAAAGATAGAAACGGTGCAATTGTCGGAGTCGGCACGAGAGTTCGGGTGCTCAAGTTCAATTAAAGCGTTTTCAACCGATTACCTGATGATGAAGCTGCCCGGGTTCGGTCAATGGAAGGCGAGAGTTTTGAGGTCTACGAAGTTGATGAGTGGGGCGGTGCATGGGTGGAGAAATGGTGGTACCACACTGATAACGAGTCACAGTCTCATTCGCTGGGTCTCGCGCCCGTCCAGATCGAAATCATTGGCGACGGTAAATAAACAGGTTGCGGGCGGGAATACAATTGACTAGCTGTTTTCGGCCCATTGCAGACATTCCCAAAACCTCTTGAGCTATTTGCATGTCCCCTCCGCTAATTGATCGTCAAGCGTTTCTCGATGCGCTCAATTTGAAATTTCCTGAGATTTTTCGAGAGATAACCGACATTGAAATCGGTTTGCTACATCCTGAGATGGGCGTGGTCTCTCACGCTTCACGGGCAGCGGTTGAGGCTGAGGACTGGGATAAATTGACCGCTCAATTTAAGTTTGTCCAAGATGTTTTCTTGAATGGCGACAGTGACATAAAGAATGCGGTCTACGTCTCCTATCTCGAGAACATATTCCTCGGCGAGACATCAGCTCGTTTTTCTAAAGCTCGCGAGCTGTTACCACGATCACTGGCGGATGCCTTGCTGGAACTTGAAGCCCACTTTGAAATGCTGCAGCAGCACAAATTGCCCGTGAAAAATTAACTCCTGAATGACTGCATTCGGGAAATATGAACGACAGCAACGGGTCGATTGCGAGCTTACAATTGTGAGACGGCTCCCGGCCAATATCGGCGGTTCGCGAGCGCCTTCTGATTTGATATTTTGATCCACTGAATCAAGTGAAAAACAAAGTAACTCTGCCCCCAAGTGTTCGCGAGATCTGGAGACAGGTTTATGAGCTGACGCTCGACGACCTCTCAACTTCGCCAGTCTGGGAGTTTGCCCTCGATGGGGAGGCGCTCCTGGCCAAGACGAGGTGACTGTGCGGCCATATTCTTTCTCTGGCGCTCTCGACCCCTCGGAAGGGATGCTAATTGTCGCCGCTCGCTTCTGGCTCGCCGACGGCACTCAGTTGAGTGGCTATCTCGCCCCACCACCCTCCGATGACCGCAGCCTTGGCGTTATCCAGCCACAGATTGTCACTTACAGTGGGCATGTCAGCTTTTGGTGTGGAGTTTGTCCCGCTGACAGTACGCGCGCATACCGGACGCTTGGTCGCGACGCGAGGTCAGAGTTTCACATTCGCTTCGAGTCAGCCGTTCCGCTCGTCGGCGGCGTGGTCTCTGGCACTCTTCCAGGGTTCTTGTGTTTGGAGAGCTACTTTGAGACAGTGAAGGTAGTTCTATGATTCCAGCCGTGACGCCTCACCATGCGCTGCGGCTAACCCGACGTGGCCTGGTGGTGTGCCCTTTATCGCCTGGCTAATCTTTCCTTGATACGCGGCTTAGAGTCCGAACGGGTAGGTATCCGGAAGCCCCTCAAGCTCCTTAGTCTTCAGCGGTGTTATCGCCTCGGATTCGTCGAACCAGATATATTCGTCGAACTGGCGAGGCAGAACAGCCTGGAAATAATGGCTTTGAAGTTCTGTTTCGGGCCGGTAGATCACGCCGATAGCGCGTTCGAGCTGTGGCTTCATCAGGCCCTCGATGAGGTCGGCAGCGGTTTGGCTTCGCAAGGGCAGCATAAAGCGCGCGTGGCCCGCTTGGTGGCATTGGCGCTCATAACTGCCTGGCAGGGACGACCGGACGGTTTTGATCTCCATCGGCTCGTCCCAGTTTGAGGCCGCCGCGACCGTTCCGCTATTCGTCCCGAAACCGACCAAATAAGCCGCTTTGCCAAATTCCTGCCGGCACAGATGGCCGATGTTGTATTCGCCGCGCAACGACATTTCCGTCGCCGCAGAGTCGCCCACATGCGAATTGTGCGCCCACACTATCGTGCGGCTCCCGGACCCATAAAAATTGAGGAGATCCTTCAAGGTTTCGAACATATGGCTGTCGCGCAAGTTCCAGGAGGAGCGCGAGCCGTAATACATGGTCCGGTAATAGCGCTCGGCATTGGCGACGAGGTGGGCGTTCTGCACGGCATCCAGAAAGCGCTCGCCGTCATGCTCGGCATAGGCCCGGCGCTTCTGCATGAGGTCCGTGAGCATGGAAACAACCTCATGCTCGCAGGTCTGGTAGGTACCGGTCAGCGCCGCCTGACCATAGGTGGCAGGGTCGGCCTGCCATCACTGCCAGCCAAAGCGACGAATGTAGACGCGTTTCATTAACGTTGTCAGCAACGAGTAGCCAATCAATATCCCAATTAGCCAGACGAAAAAGTTTGGCGGCAACGCCTGCAACTTGAAATCACTTGCCATCGGCCCCACTGGCAACCACAGACCTATCGCCATGATCAGCGCCGTCGTGACGATTAGCGGAATAGACGCGCGGCTTTGAATAAAAGGCAGCTTAGGTGTGCGCAGCATTTGTACGACGAGCGTCTGTGTGAGCAAACCAACCACGAACCAGCCTGATTGGAAAAGCGTTTGGGTCGCCACCGAATTCGCGTCGAATACCCACCACATTAATGCGAAGGTGGCGATGTCGAACACCGAGCTGATAGGGCCGAAAAAGAGCATGAAACGGCCAATGTCAGCAGGGTTCCACGTCAGCGGCTTCATCACCAGCTCGGCATCAACGTTGTCAAATGGAATACCGGTTTGCGCAAAGTCATAGAGCAAGTTTTGCACCAGTAGCTGCAGCGGCAACATCGGCAGGAACGGCAGAAAAGCGCTCGCCACCAGCACCGACAGGACATTGCCGAAATTCGAACTCGCCGTCATGCGGATGTATTTCAGCATATTGCAGAACGTCGTGCGGCCCTCAATTACGCCATCGTCCAACACCAACAGGCTTTTTTCCAGCAGGATAATATCGGCAGCCTCCTTGGCGATGTCCACCGCAGAATCAACCGAAATACCGATGTCTGCTGCGCGCAACGCGGGCGCGTCGTTAATGCCGTCACCCATAAAGCCGACCACATGCCCATTTGCGCGTAAAGAGCGCACGATGCGCTCTTTATGCAGGGGCGTTAGTTTGGCAAATAGGGTGTGCTGCTCCACCGCAATCGCAAGCGCTGGGTCATCCATCGATTCGATTTGCGAGCCCAGTAGCACTTGATCGGCGGGCAGGCCAACTTGCTGGCACACATGGACAGTGACGAGCTCGTTGTCGCCTGTCAGTACTTTGACATTGACGCCGTGGGCCGCCAATTTTTTCAACGCGGGTGCGGCGGACTCTTTTGGCGGATCGAGAAACGAAATTGCGCCAATCAATGTCAGCGCGGCTTCGTCCGCTATCGAGTAAATGCTCTGGCTGTTTGGCATTTCTTTCATTGCAACTGCCACCACGCGCAAGCCTTCCTCATTAAGCGAGTGCGCGAAAGCTTGCACCCGGGCTAACGCCGCCGCGTCTAGCGGCACAACTGAAGCGGTGGTGCCTTCGCCGATACGAGCATGTGTGCAGATTGCGAGCACTTCTTCCAATGCACCTTTGCAGATGAGTTGGTGGTGTTCATCTTGTTTAGAGACGACGACAGACATACGCCGACGGGTGAAATCGAAGGGGATTTCATCGATCTTGCGATAGTCGTCTTTTAGCTTGAGTTCAGTTGCCAACTCCACCCGCTCAAGCACCGCGCGGTCAAGCAGATTTTTTAATCCGGTCTGATAGTAGCTGTTAAGAAATGCAAAATTCAACACCTCATCTGACGGCACGCCGAACGGATCGGTCTTGCGGGCGACGGCAATTTTGTCTTGTGTCAATGTCCCCGTCTTATCAGTACACAGCACATCCATCGCACCGAAATTCTGGATCGCATCAAGGCGTTTCACAATCACCTTTTTGCGTGACAACATCACCGCACCCTTCGCCAGCGTGGAGGTCACGATCATTGGCAGCATTTCAGGCGTCAAGCCAACCGCAACCGATAACGCAAACAAGAATGCCTGTAACCAGTCCCCTTTGGTGAAACCGTTAATCAAAAACACAATCGGCACCATCACCAACGCGAAACGGATCAGCAGCCAACTAACACTGTTGACGCCCGCCTGGAAAGCGTTAGGTTCCGTTTCAACCACATTGGCCCTTGATGCCAAGGTGCCAAAATAGGTGCGGCTACCGGTAGCAATAACCAGCGCTACGGCCGCACCCGACACCACGTTGGTGCCCATAAATACCAGATTGCTTTGCTCCAGTACCACCGAGCTTTTGCCGCGCTGATCTATAAACTTTTCCGTGGGCATTGATTCGCCCGTCATCGCAGCTTGGTCGATGAAAAGATCTCGTGCAGTGAGTATCCTGCAGTCGGCTGGGATCATATCGCCCGCTGAAAGTGCGATCAGATCGCCCTCAACCAATTCGCGTTGCGCGATCTCGACTCTAACTGGTGGGAGCAGCGGTGTTGGCGTGTTCGGCAGACCGGGCTCGGTGCGGATTACTGTAGCGGTATTTCTCACCATCGCGCGCAGCCCTTCTGCCGCGCGATGCGAGCGGCCCTCCTGCACGAAGCGAACGATAGTACTCAAGGCCACCATCACGCCGATCACAATGGTGGCCTTGGCGTCGGCGCCGATGTATGAGAGAGCCGCTAGCCCGGTCAGTAACAAATTGAACGGGTTCAGATAACAGCGCCACAAATGCAGCCAGACGGGCAGCGGCTTCTCAGGCTCAATTTCATTGGGGCCGTCACGCAGCAGCCGCTGAGCCGCTTCTGCAGCACTCAGTCCACTCTCATGCGATTTCAAGCGCTTAATCGCGGCGGCAGGCTCGTCATGGGATACGAGTAGCTTGTCGTCCGCCAGACGCGCTACGTCCGGCACCGGCTTGTCTTGTACAACAGGTGTGGCTTGTGCGGCTTTTGCAGCGAGCGAGGCAAGCAGCGGACGGCGCGCAAAATGGCGTTGCGCATGTCGGCGGCGCAGGAAGTTGGTGAACCCTTGAGTTAAGGCTTTGCGCACGGATTCACGCCAATTTGTGAGACATCGTTGGTTTGATATTGCTTGGTTCGTGACGCCAGAAAGCGAGCCAGCGCACTGTCCGCTGCGACAGTCGGCTCGCGAAATAGCGCAACATCTTCGCCCTGATGAAATACGACGCGGCAAGCGCCGTGTGCGTTACCAGCAGCACCGCCATGCGACGCCAGCGTGTGCGACGAAAAAGTCAAATGGGCACGCTGCAACGTCGACAGGGCCAGCAACTCACACCTGACCAACTTGTTTAATCCACGCCACCAGTTGCGTAGCAGGCATCACACCCGACTGCCGCGCCACCTCAGTGCCGCCCTTGAACAAGATCAGCGTTGGAATGCCGCGAATCTTGTAACGCGCACTCGCCACCGGTGCGGCGTCGCTATCAACCTTGACAAAACGCACGTCTGGCAAATGGCTGGCTGCGTTGGCAAAGTGCGGTGCCATTGTCTTGCACGGCCCGCACCACGCGGCCCAGAAATCAACAATAATCAGCAGTTCAGTGAATGCAAGAAATTTGGGAAGTGCTGCGTCACTAAGATTGACGGGCGCCGCCGCCATGAGCAGCGCCTTGCAATTCGCGCAGATGGGGGCGTCGTGCAGACGTTCATCTGCGATCCGATTAGTGGTACCGCAAGATGGGCAAACGAGATGCATGGCGCTGCTCCTTCAAACTCTAATGACGGTCATGCGGCGCGACGGATTGTGCGAGCGCATTATTGACAATTCACTTCATAAAACATCCGCGCCGTCCATACACACTTCGGTGCCCGCGCGGCCTAGAAGCATGTCCTCAATCTGATCGAGCGCTCCAATGAACGCTCGTTTTCCGGTCGCTGTCACGAACGCGCTCGCAGCAGCAACCTTAGGCCCCATCGAGCCCGTAGCAAAAGCGTGGCGCGTTAAAGCCTCCGGTGTCACCTTGCCCACGGCACGTTGACTAGGCTTGCCCCAGTCGACGTACACCGCCGCGACATCAGTGGCGATAACCAAACAATCAGCTTCCAGCTTTTGCGCCAACAACCCCGAGCATAAATCCTTGTCAATCACCGCATCCACGCCATGCAAGGCATCGGGGTAGGCGGGGTCGACGCCCTTGGCCACGGGAATGCCACCACCACCCGCCGCAATCACCACCGCCTGATGTGCGAGCAGCCAGCCAAGCGCGTCCAGACCCAACACGCGCAGTGGTGGCGGGGACGCGACCACACGCCGGAAACCTTTGCCGTCCGGTGCCATGGTCCAATGCCGATCTCCGGCGACACGATCAGCTTCGGCTTGCGTGTACATTGCACCAATCGGCTTGGTAGGGTGCGCAAAGGCCTGATCATTAGGGTCAACCTCCACACGCGTCAGCAGCGTGCAGACGGTGCGGGTAGCGGGCAGCCGATTAGCCAGCTCTTGTTCGAGCAGGTAGCCAATCATGCCATCGGTTTCCGCGCTCAGCACGTCCAACGGATAGGGATCGACTGTGCGATCAATTGATGCGTAGGCAGCCGCCTGCAGCGCCAGCAACCCGACCTGCGGGCCATTGCCATGTGTCAGCACCAGATCGTGCATCACTGCCACGCGCGCCAGCTGGGTTGCGGCGAGCTTAATATTTGTCAGTTGGTTTGCAGCACTGGGCGTTTCGCCGCGCCGCAACAAGGCGTTGCCACCAATCGCCACCACCAGCTTCATGTCATCCTCATGCGAGGGTCGCCACCAGCACCGCCTTGATCGTGTGCATACGATTCTCGGCTTGGGTAAAGACGATTGATGCCTCAGACTCGAACACTTCCTCGGTGACCTCAATCTCGCTTAAACCGTAGCGCTCGTGTACCTCTCGCCCCACCTCGGTGTCCAGATTATGGAATGCGGGCAGGCAATGCATAAAGCGCGTGCGTGGCTTACCGGTGGCGCGCATTAACGCGGCGTTCACCTGATAGGGTAATAGTTGATCGATGCGGCCTTTCCAAGCTTCTTGCGGCTCTCCCATCGACACCCATACATCGGTATAGATGAAATCAACACCCGCCACGGCGTTAATTGGATCGGTATCAATGGTGATGCGTGCACCCGTGGTTAGCGCCAGCTTTCGCATCTCGGCCACCAGCTCTGCGGGTGGCTGTAGTGCTGCGGGCGCAGCGATGCGCACATCCATCCCCATTTGCGTGCCACCTACCAATAGCGAGCAGCCCATGTTAAAACTCGCGTCACCCAGATAACAAAACGATAATTCATGCAGCGGCTTCTCGCCAAATTGCTCCATCGTCAGCAGATCTGCCAGCACCTGCGTGGGATGCGCTTCGTCGGTCAAGCCGTTCCACACCGGCACGTGTGCGAACCGGGCCAAATCCTGCACAACGGTTTGATGAAAGCCGCGATATTCGATGCCGTCAAACATGCGACCCAGCACCCGCGCTGTGTCTTTGAGTGACTCTTTGTGGCCCAATTGCGAGCCGACTGAATCGAGATACGTCACATGCCCACCCTGATCATGCACGGCCACTTCAAAAGCACAGCGCGTTCGGGTAGATGCTTTTTCAAAGATAAGCACAATGTTCTTACCTTTCAATCGGGGGATCTCATTGCCCGCATATTTTGCGCGCTTTAACTCAGCGGCAAGATCGAGCAGGAAACGAATATCGCGAGGCGCGAAATCTTTTAAATCAAGCAAGCTGCGGTTATGAAGATTAAAACTCATATTGATGTTCCTTGTTTGATAGCGCAATTCGGATGGCGCATATTTAAATTGCGTCGCGCTCAATCGGACATGACATGCAGTGGCTGCCGCCGCGGCCACGACCCAGCTCGCCGCTGGGCACGGTGATCACTTCAACACCCGCTTTGCGCAGCAAGGTGTTGGTGTAGACATTGCGGTTGTAGGCCATGACCACGCCAGGTGCGATGCACAGCAAGTTATTGCCATCGTCCCACTGCTCACGTTCAGCTTCAAACGCGTCTCCACCGGTCGCCACCGTGCGAATTTTGGGCAGACCCATCGCCTCTGCCACGACTTCGATGAACGGCTTCGCCTCGGTGCGCACATCCAAGCTGCCTTCGCGTTTACCGGGCCGCAAGCTATGAACACGAATGGCATCAACCATTTCAGGAAAAACGGTGGCCAAGTCCCGATCACAAAAACTGAACACGGTATCCATATGCATAGCGCCGCGCGACTTTGGTATTTGTGCAGCCAGCACCCGCGTGGCCCCACCGCGAGCAAACAAGCTACGTACCAACTCACTCACGCCCTGCGGCGAGGAGCGCTCACCCATGCCGACGAGCACCACACCGTTGGTTAAGGGCATGACGTCCCCACCCTCAATGGTGGCCAAGCCGTGATCTTTATCAGGATCGCCCCACCATATCTTCGTTTTGCTGCCAAATTCTGGGTGAAAGCGATAGATCGCCGTCATCAATAATGTCTCTTGTTGGCGGGCCGGCCAGAACATGGAAGACAGCACCACACCGTCGCCAATCCAGCAACTGTTGTCGCGGATAAAGAGTGTATTCGGCAGCGGCGGCAACAGCATGTCGGATGGCGTCGAGTAGAGGCCCAGCAGACCCGCAGGCTCAAATGGCATTTCAGCGCGCGAGACACCACCGATCAGATGCTCGGCCAAGCGGGCAGGCGGCAGTGCTTCAAGCCACGGGCGCAATTGCTCTGCCGTTTCCACATCCACAAAATCAGCGCCGAGCTTTCGGTCAAGCAGCCATTTTCGGGCCGCAGAAATGGCCAGGATATCGGCCAGCAAGTCATGCATTTCCAGCACCTCGACATCGCGTTCTTTCAACGCGGTGGTGAAAGCATCGTGGTCGTTGCGCGCTTGCGCAACCCACAATACATCGTCAAACAACAAGTCGTGACAGTTTGCGGGCGTCAAGCGCTTTTGTGCCAACCCCGGGCGACAGACCAACACCTTGCGCAGTTTACCGACCTCGGAATGAGTCGCTGATGTCATGATTACTTCCTTAGATTTATGTCTTCAACTACAGTTTGAGAGAACCGCTGTAAAGCGAATAGGCTCCACCGAGTGCGAGTATCATCAAGGCGATAAATATGGCTGCTTCAAAGCCCTTGAAGAGCGGCTTACCGTCCTCACGTTTGGCAATCGCATAAAGCACGATCCCTGGCACATATAGCAACGCCGAGAGCAGCAAATATTTAAACCCGGCTGCATACAGCAACCAAACACAATAAATGGTTGCTGCTGCGCCAATCGCCAAATCTCGTTTGCGCGCATACCCGTCAGCAGAATTGGCGGTATAACCGTCACTGCGCCACGCAATCAATGCGGCGTAAATCGCGCTCAACAAATACGGCACCAGAATCATCGAGGTGGCCAGCGAGATCAGCGCCAAATAAGTTGCGTTCGATAGCAACGTAATCAGCAAAAATATTTGCACCAGGCCGTTGGTCAGCCACAGCGCATTTGCAGGTACACCCTGAGCATTTTCTTTAGTGAGAAATTTCGGCATTACACCATCTTTGGCCGGCGTAAATAATGCTTCTGCGGCGAGCAGCGTCCACGCCAATAAAGCGCCGCCGACTGACACTAGCAAGCCGATACCTATCATTGTCAGCCCCCACGGACCCACGGTTTTTTCCAACACGCCGGCCATCGATGGATTTTTAAGCGCTGCCAAGTCAGGCTGGGTGAGCACGCCTAGTGAGAGCAGTGACACGCCCATCAACAAAATTAGCGTGACCACAAAACCGATGACGGTGGCCTTGCCGACATCCGCGCGATTTTGTGCACGCGATGAATAAACACTTGCACCTTCAATCCCGATGAATACCCATACAGTCACCAGCATGGTGGATTTAACTTGATCCAGTACCGATCCCAGTTTGGCGCTGCCCCAAAAATCCATGCGGAAGGTATCAATATTGAACGCCACGATCAGTAAGACCAGAAACACTAATATCGGCACAATTTTTGCAATTGTGGTCACGGCGTTCAGCACCATCGCGCCACGAATACCGCGCAGTATTGAAAAATGGAATACCCACACCATGATCGATGCGCCGATCACGGCGGTCTTGGTATTGCCCTCGCCAAACGCCGGAAAGAAGAATCCGAGTGCGCCAAAGAAACCGACCAGATAACCGACGTTACCCACCCATGCGCTGACCCAATAACCCCACGCCGAATTAAAGCCGACGAATTCGCCCGCGCCCGCTCGTGCATACGCATAAACGCCGTTATCCAGTGTTGGCTTGCGCGAGGCAAGCGTTTGATAAACCATTGCCAGCATCAACATGCCGACACCGGTAATAAGCCAACCGATGATGATGGCACCTGCACCCGCGCCGTTGGCCATATTTTGTGGCAACGCAAAAATGCCACTGCCAATCATTGAGCCAATCACCAACGCGATTAATAATCCCAAGCGCAATTTTTGCGGTGCCGATTGAGTTGAGAGTGCTGGGCTCACACCGGGAATCGGCGATTTTGCACCAGCCGCCGAGTTGGTGTCCGTAGATATATTGTTTGCCCTCATCATGTTCTCCTTGGATTAAATCTGAAACTATCGACGGCGTCGTGCGAAGCTTTTACGCGACGCACCCGGCAGTACCGTCTATGTTTTTACAGGCTGCACATTTCGTTTTTAATAAAAAGCAAATCGGTTGAGGAATACGTTTTGCGTTTGCGTCCTCGGTAATCGCGGTGCTCAGCAGCATCGTGTTCGGCCCCGGACTGTGGTACTTTAGCCGTCACCTTCAGGGAATACTGGCCCACTAGAAGCTGAATCGCGAGAGCATATTTATGCGGCTCAGCTCGCCTTTGTCACCGCGGAAGGTTTTGCGCACACCCCAAATATATTCCGCACCAACATCCACATTTTTAACCGGTGTCCAAAATAAATTCAGATGGGCTTGCGTGAGTGATTTATTGGGATTATTTTTGTCCGCTAACTGGTAATCAACATATTCGCCGCTCAAGGTTTTCAGATAACCCGCCGCCAATGTTGATCGATAACTATCCGACCAGTTGTGGGTATAGCTCGCCATCACGCCCCATGCTTTTTCTTTCAGAACACGGTTATTGGCAGCATCAAGGGTCGCGCCATCAATATAGTAAAGATAGCGGCCAATACCATCGCCGCCAGTTAGCTGCGCAACGAACACATCATTACCAGGCGCTTTAAGCGATAACCCGGCCCCGATACCGTAGCCGCGTCGCCCGGTTTTAGGCGCGGTGCCAGTATTAACCCGCAACTCGTTGGTGACACCGCGCAGCGTGAACGCACCCCACTTGCCCGCGTAATTCCAGCGTGCCACCAGATCTGGCACACGCTCAGTGTTACCGCTAATCGGCACCGCATCAAAGCCCGTGCCGACCACCACCACACTTTTTGATGCCTCGACCGCGAACACGAGATCACTGCCTGCAGCTAGCGGATAGGTATAGCGAATCATCGGCTGACGCAAAAATGGATAACCAATAGGCCCGTTGAAATCGACCGTCTCCGGTGAATTATCAACATCCATAAAAGTGGACCAGTCTTGTCCGACCCGCCAGCGACCGATTTGTCCATAGGCTACGCGCAGGCGAAAGATTTGTGAATTCAACGAAGCTTGATCAAAGCGGGTTGCGCCCGGAAATTCATTGGGGCGATCACGGTAAAAATCCCCTTCTATCTTGACTGAAAGTGGCCCGTACGCGGACGGTGTGCTGGTCTCGATACCGATGCGCGAGGTGCGGGCGGTGACCATACGATTATCCCGAACCTTCGCCTCGGCGCTGCCATTTAGGGGCTGAAATGCCAGGAACGAAAACGCATCACCAGGCGAGGTGGCTTGCCAATCATGAATCCAGTTAAGCTCAGCAAAACCATATAAACGCACCGAGGTGTTTGAATCCGGCAGTTTGAATGAACCAGGCAATTCGCCCGCCGTCACCGCCGCTTTTGCTTTTTCCGGCGGGCTCGCTGAATCGCTGATTTTTGCATTGTCAACGCCTGCAAGCGCGCTGGCAGGCCTGTCGATAGTTGTGCGCTGCGTTTTTAATTGCCGCAGTTCCTGGCGAAGTAACTCAACCTCTTTGCGAAGCTCACTGATCTCTGAAGGTTGCGCCATAACCAGCGCGGAAGTGCCAAGACAGTTCGCTGCCAGCAACACCACTATCAACATTTTACGTTTCATCGCAATCCCCGATATAAATGGCTTGAATGAATCGAGTGTCAGGTCAAGCGGACTTGGACGTATTGATAATTCGCAAATGCGATAGGATCAAAGGGGTATTCGCAAGTTTTAAAAGTGTGATGAGTGAAATTGCTTTTTGTGTGCGCTAGCTGAGCGGAGTCTGAAATTGCGGACGGAGCAGCATGGCATGTGGATCAGGTAAAACTGGCCGCATAGCTTGCCTTGTTAAGAGATACGTTGAACAGGGGGCAATGTCACTATGAGCTACAGAAAATTCTTTCAAACCTGCTACGCAGAAGCACGAATTTTAGTAATCGCAATCATGGGTTTTGGAGCATTCTTAATTGTTATCAACCCTACTTGCGCTTTGGCCAATATTTATTCGTACACAGACGACCACGGTGTAGAGCATTTTTCAAATCTTCCTGGTAAGGATAGTCGTTACAAATTGCTCTACCTCATACCAACTTCTAGCGAAAATCAAACGCAGGCGACAGCACAAGGAAAGAAGACATACAAAAGTCCCAACGATGTTGATCTACCCCCACTAGAAAAACGGAAGGTGATTGGAACATGGCTTACTACAGCGATAAGCGGTTCATGCACGCAAAGTTTTGAAGGCGTAAGTAAGAAGGTTTACAGGGTTGTTCGTTGTAGCGACGGCAGCGGCGGAAAGACGGGGCAGGAGATCAACCGAGTATCTGCAAATAAATTTCTATCTACCACGAGCTCAACTGGCGACTATTATGTGATTTTGGAAAATGGTGATCTTGCAATTCGCGACAAGGATGGAGAAAACGCGATAGAACCAAAGCATATTGGTCTCTACCCGACTACACAACCCAAGTCCGCGCAGGCGTCGAAGCTGGAAGATCGAAAGACTGCCGACCTGAGTTGTTATGTCATCGGGTATCGATATGGCTACGCGGGCACAAGTTCAATGAAGCGCAAACCTGTCAACTCTTCATGGGATTTCGTCATTCCTGAACGTTGCAAAATTGGGCAGGAAATTAACTCTGATGCCGTCAAGGGGATATCCGCTGGGACGCGGGCTGCGTCGTAGCTGACGATGTTTAGAGTGTAGGGCGAGTACCCCGCGTTCCTTCATCGGAGCCTACGTCAAACTTCCGTCATCCAAGCTGTGTAGTGGTCGAGTAATTGATGGTGGCGTGGGCGTTAGCGTAGGGGGGAAAGCGGTCGGAATAATACATTGCCTAGACAAGCCGTTAGTTAATAATTTGATGGGGGTTAATCTTAAAAATGAGTGACTGATAACGCGGCATTACTGACTTTAGCGGCGACTAGGCGAGTGACCGCAAAGGGTCGATTGCAGACATTTACGATCTGACACACACTGTCAGATCGAATCACAACTTGTGCAATCTAACTCTCAAGTTCAGTAATACTTTTTCTTTCCGTCCGGCGTAGTGCAATATTGACCGCCACGCTTTCCCGTACAAACAGTTTTACTGCCACATGAACAGCCCGTTGACGCACTTGTCGAAGTCGATAAGTTCTTACCGCCTCGTCGCCATTCTCACGGTGGAATTTGCTTGTTGTCTCGCCACAATCCGGTACGATTTACGCGCGCGTTTGTTTCAGCAGAAGCATATTTATTTCGATCTTCAGCTAGCTGTTCTCGTGCATATTCTTTGTAGTGCCAAGCCAATCCGGTTTTGACTTGTTCGAGATTTGCATCAATTCCGCCTACCTCGATCTTACCGACAGTGCGACCATATCTGTCGATTTTGTTGCCGATTACTAAAACTCGCTTGCCAAAAACAATATCTGACAAATGTTCTTTGGCAATTTGTCCGAAAGGTTGTGCTTTTTCTGGGGCATCGATTCCGGCAAGCCGAATACGGTGAACAATTTTTCTGTCATCAAGCACATCAATGGTGTCTCCATCAATTACACCACCCACTTTGCCGACAAGCGATTGTGCGTTTGCTAACGCGCTGCACGCAATGAGTGATGCCAAGGCCAAGCGTTTAAAAAAAGTCTGAATTGTATGCGTCATGACAACATGATAATGGGCATTAAGAATCTTCTTCTGAAAGAGTGCAGGCATGACATACCAAGCGGCTGCCTGCTGCGGAATCGCTAGGGCAGCTACAAGATAAGCGCGCGAAAATTACAAGCGCCTTGCCACATTACAAGTGGTTCAAATTATTACTTGTGCTGAATGAACAAGACAAAATTTCTTAAAATTGCGTAGGTAGTGATAAACTACAGTTATCGCTACTCAGAAACCGTCAAAATGACCAAGAAACCAGCGTCAAAACCAGTCAAGAAAGCCACGATAAAAGCGGACTTTTCCACCGATTCCGGCACCAGTCCCACGACCAGATGTTCCAATGGCTCCAAAACGCCGCCAAAACACGCCCGAGCCAAGTTTTCGGCAGCGGCCGACCGATTGATTGACGCATCAAAGTCAGCTGCTACAACGCGCGCTTACGCCAGTGACCTACGGCATTTCGAACTGCACGGCGGCACGATTCCGACGACGGTGAGGAAACTTGTGGAATATCTTGCTTCATTTGCCGAAACGCTGTCTGCCGCCACATTGGAACGGCGATTGATTGCGATCCACAAAGCGCATCTTGAAATAGGCTTACGCTCACCCACCGTCGATGCAACGGTTAAGCGGATGATGCAGGGCATCCGGCGCACACGTGGCTCCCAGCCACGGCAAGTTAAACCAATGGTCAAAGATGATTTGCTAGAAGCGATGGTCATGATCGACAAACAAAAACCAGTCAAAGCCGCTCGCGACCGCGCCCTACTTCTCATTGGCTTTGCGGGTGCATTCAGAAGAAGTGAATTGGTGGCAATCCGATTCGAGCACATCAGCCATGTGTCAAACGGCATTGAAGTCTTTTTGCCGAAGTCAAAGACCGATCAAGCACGCGAGGGTGCCACAATATTTATCCCATACGCAAATGGAGATCGTTGTCCGATACGCGCATTGATGCAATGGCTGGAAATTGCCGTTCTAACTGAGGGGTTTGTGTTTAGAGCTGTCACTCGTCACGACTGCGTTTCAACACGAGGGCTCTCTGCACAGTCAGTGGCGCTGATTGTGAAAGCATCCGTGTCGCGCGTCGGTGGTGACTCTGCGAAATTCAGCGGCCATAGTCTGAGAGCCGGATACTGCACGCAAGCTGCCATTTCTGGACTACAGCCGTATCAAATTCGCGAACAGAGCAGGCATAAGTCCGATGTCACTTTGGCGAAATATATTCGGCCCGTGTCGCGAAGAAAATCGCCGTCGCTGCTCTAGTTACCCTATTACTGCTGATTTTCTACTATCTTATTTTGAAGCGATTAGTTTCCCAATTTAGACGCTTGCTGTCACAAATTTTTGCAGGGAGAGCACATTTTTTTGAAAAATATCTACAACCGACTCTAACCGACCCAAAGCAGCCCGTAGTTGACCGCAGCGACAGGCGCCTACTTGGCCACCGA
>ENA-OFCD01000671-OFCD01000671.1-metagenomes-genome-assembly--contig:-NODE-671-length-20427-cov-4.604604_pt1 | contig 20427 bp, 21 predicted proteins | sample MGYA00153392_OFCD01 | MGnify analysis MGYA00153392
CTTCCCACTCTCGCCGGCACGGCACTCGCCCGCCTCAGTTGGGACGTGCTCTGGGAAAACGCCCTCCCGGCCCTCGACGCGGTGCGGGATCACCTGCTCACTCCCGCGGTCGAAAAGGTGATCGAGGCAAACACCCTGCTTTCCGGGCTCGGATTCGAATCCGGTGGCCTTGCTGCGGCACATGCCATCCACAACGGACTCACGGCTGCGCCGCAGACGCACGGACTGGCTCACGGCCAGAAGGTGAACATCGGATCGCTCACCCAGCTCATTCTCGAGGGTGCCCCGACCGCGGAAATCCGTGATTTCGTGGAGTTCACCACGAGGGTTGGCCTGCCAACGACACTCACCGAGATCGGGCTGTCGGTCGATGACGGCGACGATCTGATGGCGGTCGCGATTGCGGCGACCGTTGACGGCGAGACCATCCACAACATGCCGTTCGAGGTCTCGCCCGGCGAAGTGGTGGCCGCCCTTTCCTCACTCGAACGGTTCTCCCGCGGGGTACGCGAACGGGCCGGCCTGCCGGCGCCGGAGTTCTACCGGGCACACTGACGAGGAAAGGGTAGCGCCGGCGCGGGAGACAACGCCCATCGCCGACCGCGCAGACTCAGTCGGCGAGGTGCTTTCGCAGGTCGTTCCAGGCGTCACCGAAACCGGGGTGGAGGGGCAGAGCCTCCACCTCGGCGACCGGCACCCACCGAAGTTCGGTGCTCTCGGCATCCGCAATCACCGGTTCGAACATTTCGAGCGCCTCGGTCACCACGGTCGTGTACGACCAATACCCGAGATCGAACACAGAGGTGTGGATGACGCGAAGCAACTGCGCCGGAACCATCGCCTCTTCCGCTGCTTCGCGGAGCGCACCGTCGACGGCGCTCTCCCCCTGCTTGCGCGCCCCGCCCGGTAGCCCCCAGGTTCCCCCGAAATGGCTCCAGGCTACGCGGTGCTGCAGCAGCACTCCGAGCGAACGGTGCCAGACGAGGAGGCCAGCCGCACCGAAAACTCCCCAGAATTTCGCACCGTCCGGGCCGTAGACCCAGGCGTCCCCCGGGTCGCGAACATAGCCCGGCGGGAGGGGTGGTGGGCGGTCAGACATCCTTCAAGTGTGCACTACCGGTGAGCCCCAACCGGCACCACCGGCGAAAACTCAGGTACGCTTCCGGCGCTCGCGCACGCGCATGTTCACGTTGATCGGGCTGCCCTCGAAGCCGAAGATCTCGCGCAGGCGACGGGTGATGAAACGACGGTAGCCCGGGTCGAGGAATCCCGTCGTGAACAGCACGAACGTCGGCGGACGGGTCGCAGCCTGGGTACCGAACAGGATCCGCGGCTGCTTGCCACCACGCACCGGGTGCGGATGCTCGGACGCGAGCTCGGCGACGAGCGCGTTGAACTTGCCGGTGGGGATGCGGGTGTCCCACGACGCGAGCGCGAGTTCGAGCGCCGGAACGAGCTTCTCGAGGTGTCGACCGGTCTTGGCGGAGATGTTGACCCGCGGAGCCCACGCCACGTGGGCGAGGTCCTGCTCAATCTCTCGCTCGAGGTAACGACGGCGGTCGTCATCCATCAGGTCCCACTTGTTGAAGGCGAGCACGAGGGCACGGCCCGACTCGAGCACGAGGTCGATGATGCGCACGTCCTGCTCGCTGATCACGTCGCTCACATCGAGCACGACGACGGCGACCTCGGCCTTCTCGAGGGCAGCACTGGTGCGAAGAGAGGCATAGAAGTCGGCACCCTGGGCAAGATTCATGCGACGGCGGATGCCCGCGGTGTCGACGAAGCGCCACACCTTGCCACCGAGTTCGACCTGCTCGTCGACCGGGTCGCGGGTGGTTCCGGCGAGCTCGTTCACGACGACCCGCTCTTCGCCGACGGCCTTGTTGAGCAGGCTGGACTTGCCGACGTTCGGCCGACCGAGGATGGCGACGCGACGCGGTCCGCCCACCTCTTCCTTCGCAACGGTCGAGACCTCGGGAAGGATGGTGAGCACGTGGTCGAGCAGGTCGGCGACGCCGCGACCGTGGAGCGCGGAGACCGGCCACGGTTCGCCGAGGCCGAGGCTCCAGAGGCCCGCGGCTTCCGGCTCCTGGCGCGCGTCATCCACCTTGTTGGCAGCGAGGATCACGGGCTTGTTGGTGGAGCGCAACATGCGAACGACGTGCTCGTCGGTGCTGGTGGCGCCCACGTTAGCGTCGACGACGAAGAGCACGGCGTCAGCCAGGTCGATCGCGATCTCGGCCTGGGCTGCGACGGAGGCGTTGATGCCCTTGGCATCCGGCTCCCAGCCGCCGGTGTCGACGAGAGTGAACCGGCGTCCGGCCCACTCGCCCTTGTAGGTGACCCGGTCGCGGGTGACGCCAGGGGTGTCCTGGACGACGGCTTCGCGACGGCCGAGGATGCGGTTGACCAGCGCCGACTTGCCCACGTTGGGGCGGCCGACGATCGCGAGAACGGGAAGGGCCGGCAGATAGGTGACGGCATCCGGATCATCCGACGCGGAGTCGAGGATGTCGCGGTCTTCCTCGTCGAGATTGTAATCCTCGAGGCCCGCACGCAGCGCGTTGGCGCGCATGAGCGCATCGGACTCGTCGAGCACGGCGAGCTTCTCGCTCAGCTTGGGATCGAGATCGCCGTATTCGTCGTGTTCTTGGTCGTTGTTGTCTGGCATGGGGGTTTCCTGGTCTGTGGTCTCGAGAAGGCCGCTACTGGCCTTCTCGACCGACGAAAGCTATGACCGCCTGCACGGTCTGGTCGAAGTCGAGATCTGTTGAATCGAGGGTGGTCACACCCTCGGCGGCGTTCATGAAGTCGACAACCCGAGAGTCCTGGGCATCTCGAGAACTGAGCTTTTCGGCGACGGCCGCAGCCGACTCCGACGGTAACTCAGCGGAACGCCTCGCCATTCTAGCTTCTTCGGATGCCGTGAGCAGCATCCGGGCGTCGGCGTCCGGGCAGACCACGGTCGTGATGTCCCGCCCCTCGGTGATGATGCCCGGTCGTTCGCTGCGGTCGATGACTTCGCGAAACAGGTCGACGAGGTAGGCGCGCACCACCGGAATCCGTGCGACCTGGCTCACGACGGCGGAGATGCGGGGGTCACGGATCGACGCCGTGACATCCACTCCGCCGACCCGCACGAAGTAGTCGTCGGGATCGATGCCGATCTCGTAGTCGAAGGCGGGGAGCGCGGCGATCACGGCGTCGGCATCCGCGGTGTCCACGCCGTTTTCGAGCACGAACCAGGCGAGCGCCCGATAGGCTGCGCCGCTGTCCTGGTAGTCGAAGCCGAGCGCGCGAGCGGATGCCCGGCTCACGCTCGACTTGCCGCTTCCGGCCGGACCGTCGATGGCCACAACCACGCGGCCACTCCTGTCGGGTGTGCTCTTCATGCGCCGACCTGCGCGATGCGCCAGCCTCGCGCCTCGAGGTCGGCAACGAGACCGGCCTCCGCCTCGGGAACCACGGAGATCTCAGCGAGTCCGATCTGTTGCCCCGGCGAGTGCTCGAGCCTCAGGTCTTCCATATTCACTCCGATGTGTCCGATCTCGGTGAGCAGGCGTGCCAACTCCCCCGGCCTGTCGTCGACCATCACGATGATCTGGTGGAAGCGTCGATCCTGGCCGTGCTTGCCCGGGATGCGGGACACTCCGGTAGTGCCGCCGGCGAGCAACTCGGCGAGGGTACGCCGTGCTCCGGGCAGTTCGGGTGCGCCGAGAGTATCGATGGCCCGGTCGAGGTCGGCGCGGTACTCGCGCAGCACAGCAGTGACCGCAGCGGCATTCGCCCCGAGGATCTGCACCCACAGTTCGGCATCGCTCGAGGCGATCCGGGTGGTGTCACGCAATCCCTGCCCGGAGAGGGAGAGTGCTGATTCGGTGCCTCCGATGAGTCGCCGGGCCAACAGCGAGGCGATCACCTGCGGCACGTGGGAGACCAGAGCGACGCTGGTGTCGTGCTGCTCGGCGGTCATGATCACCGGAACCGCGCCAAGGTCGAGCACGAGGTCTTCGATGACTCCGACCTGCGCCGCCGGCATTCCGTCCTGCGGCGTGATCACCCAGGGTCGCCCGAGAAAAAGGTCGCCACGGGCCGAGATCGGTCCGCCGCGTTCGCGACCGGCGAGCGGATGCGAGCCGACATAGCGGTCCACGTCGGCACCCGCGGCGCGCACCCCTGCCAGCACAGCCACCTTGACGCTCGAGACATCCGTCACCAGGGCATCCGGGAAGGCAGCGAGTTCATCGGCGATCACCCGCGCCGTCACATCCGGTGGCACGGCCACCACGACGAGGCGCGGATTGTCGGTATCGCGAGCGGCTCGACCGGCTCCGTAGTCGATCGCGAGGCTGAGGTTCGCTGGCGAGGAGTCGTGCACGATCACCTCCACTCCGAGGGCGCGAAGGCCGAGACCGACGCTCGCACCGAGCAGGCCGGTGCCGACCACGCGTACCTGGCCGATCATGCGGCTTCCATTCATCTTCGGGGGTCCGTAGCTTCTATTGGGCGAGGTCGAGTCGAAGCGCGATCGCGCCCCGAAGGTAAGTGTGGACGATGTATTTGCGCGGCGTATCGGTCTCGACGAGGGCCATCAGGCGGATGACGCGCGGCATCGACCCCGCGACAGCCATCTCCACCGCGCACATCAGTGGCACGTCGCCGAGCCCGAGTTCGCGGGCCGCAAGGGCGGGGAACTCGCTCGTGATATCCGGCGTCGCGGTGAACATCACCGAGATGAGCGCGTCCGTATCAATCTCGTTGGCGTGGAGCGTCTTCGACAGCAGCTCGGCGGTGGAATGCATCACCTCCACCCGGTCGTCGCGATCGAGCTGGATTGCCCCGCGGATAGCGCGCACGGCCATCAGTCGCCCGTGCCGTCTGTGTCGCCTTCGTCGGGAGCGGAAGTCGCGTCCCGCGAGATCGTCAGCAGCGCGCCGAGCTCGGCCTTGCTGAGGTCGCGGATGTCACCGGCCGCGAGCGATCCGAGGTGCAGCGGGCCGAACTGGCGCCGCACAAGGTCGATCACCGGATGACCCACCTCCTCGAGCATCCGTCGCACGATGCGGTTGCGCCCGGAGTGAAGGGTGATCTCCACGATCGTCTCGCGAGCGCCGGCCTGGCCGACGATGCGCGCCTTGTCGGCCGCGATCGGACCGTCTTCGAGGTCGATGCCGCTGGTGAGTCGGGCGACCGTCTGGGGGGACACCCGGCCCTCGACCTTGGCGATATAAGTCTTCATCACCCCGAACGATGGGTGCGCGAGCACGTGGGCAAGCTCGCCGTCGTTAGTGAGGATGAGCAGGCCGGAAGTCTGGGCATCCAGTCGGCCCACGTTGAAGAGCCGCTCGTCGAAGCGGGAGACGAAGCGCTGGAGGTCGGGGCGCCCCCGATCGTCCTGAAGCGAAGAGACGATTCCGACGGGCTTGTTGAGCATGAGGTAACGGCGCGAGGTGTCGAGTTGGATGGCGACGCCGTCGACCGAGACGAGATCAGCCGGGAGCACGCGACGGCCAAGCTCCGTGACGACCTCGCCGTTCACCTCGACCCGGCCAGCCTCGATCATGTTCTCCGAGACACGACGTGATGCCACGCCGGCCGCGGCCATGAGCTTCTGCAGGCGCACGCCGTCGTCGGAGGCGGGTGTTGGCGCCGATGCGGATCCAGAGGAATTATCAGAGGACATCGGCGAAGCCCTCCGATCCGTCGGAGAGCAGCGGCGAGATCGCCGGAAGTTCGTCGATCGAGTTGATTCCCAATTGGGTGAGGGTCAGGTCGGTCGTGGCGTAGTGGATGGCGCCGGTCTCGCTTTCGGTGAACGCTTCGGTAATGAGGCCACGGCCGAGAAGCGTGCGCACCACCGAATCCACGTTCACCGCCCGGATCGACGCAATGGCACCTCGACTGATCGGCTGCTTGTACGCAATTACCGCGAGCGTCTCGAGCGCCGCCTGCGAGAGTCGTGTCGGATTCTGGGTGAGCACGAAGTCGCGTACGACGTCGTCATATTCACCGCGCACGTAGATGCGCCATCCGCCGCCCACCTCGCGCAGCTCGAAGCCGCGACGGATGCCACCGCCAGCGCCGATGCCCTGGCCGTCGAAGTCGGCGACAAGCCGCTCAATCGACTGCCGCACCGCAGCGACGGGAACGCTCAGCGCCGTGGCGAGCGAGATGAGGGTCTGCGGCTCGTCTGCGATCATCAGGATCGCTTCGAGACTGCGCTCGACATCCAGCGCAGTCTTCACGCTCTCGGGGGTCGTGTCCAACATGTCAATTTCCATAGTCTGATCCCAGGGTCGCGAGGTCTTCTTCCGACCAGTGTTCGGCAGTCCAGCGCACGGTGAGCTCGCCGAGTGGTTCGAGCTGTTCAAAGGCGAGCGATGCCCCGCGATAGAGCTCAAGGATGGCGAGAAAGCGTGCCACGATGACGCCCTTCTGCTCGACGCCGGCGATGAGTTGGCGAAACGTCATCGGCTCGCCCCGGCGCAGGAGCGCAACGACATGCGCCGCCTGCTCCCGGATGCTGACCAGCGGCGCGTGCAGGTGGTCGAGGCCAACGGTCGGCACCTCGCGCGGGGCGAATGCCAGTGCAGCCAGGGCCGCGAAGTCCTCGAGGCTGACCGTCCAGACGAGCTCGGGAGTCTGCGTGCGAAACTTCTCCTCGAGACGCACAGCGCGCACATGACGTGTGGATTCCGAGTCGAACCGGGCAGAGAACCAGGCTGTCACTTCCTTGAAGGCCCGGTATTGCAGCAGACGCGCGAACAGGAGGTCACGCGCTTCGAGCAGCGCCACGTCCTCGGCATCCACCAGCTCACCCTGGGGCAGGAGGCCGGCCACTTTGAGGTCGAGGAGTGTCGCGGCCACGACGAGGAACTCGGTCGCCTGGTCGAGTTCCGTGTTCGTGTCGAGTTGCTTGAGGTAGGCGATGAACTCACCTGTGACGATACTGAGTGAGATCTCGGTGATGTCGAGCTCGTGCTTGCCAATGAGCGAGAGCAAGAGGTCGAAGGGACCGCTGAAGTTGCTGAGACTCACCGAGAAGCCGGCAGCCTCCGGGTTCTCCGCTGGAGCGAGCACCTTAGCGGGCGACCGTGTTTTCTCAGGCGACCGCGCCACGGGCGATCAACTCTCTGGCCAACTGGCGGTAGGCAACAGCGGCCTGGTGGTCGGGAGCGAACTGGGTGATCGGGGTGCCGGAGACGCTCGCATCCGGGAACTTCACGGTGCGGCCGATGACGGTCTCGAAGACGCGGTCGCCGAAGGTCTCGACCACTCGCTCGAGCACCTCGCGGGAATGCAGCGTGCGCGAGTCGTACATGGTGGCGAGGATGCCGTCGAGCTGCAGGGCGGGGTTGAGGCGATCCTTGACCTTCTCGATGGTCTCCACGAGCAGCGCGACTCCGCGAAGGGCGAAGAACTCGCATTCGAGCGGGATCAGTACCCCGTGGGCGGCGGTGAGCGCGTTGACGGTGAGCAGGCCGAGGGAGGGCTGGCAGTCGATGAGGATCACGTCGTACTCGCCGCTCACCTGGCGGAGCACCCGCGCGAGGATCTGCTCGCGAGCCACCTCATTCACGAGGTGCACCTCCGCCGCAGAGAGGTCGATGTTGGCTGGGATCACGTCGAGACCGGGCGTCGAAGTCGTGCGGATCGTCTCATGGGCGTCCTTCACGGTTCCGAGCATGAGGTCGTAGATATTCGACCCCTCGTGACTCGGTACGCCGAGACCAGCGGACAGCGCTCCTTGCGGATCGAAGTCGACGGCGAGAACGCGGCGACCGTATCCGGCAAGCGATGCGCCGAGGCTGATCGCGGTCGTGGTCTTACCGACGCCACCCTTTTGATTGCAGAGAGCGATGATGCGGGCGGGACCGGGCTTCGCCAGTGGTTTCGGCTCGGCAAAGACGCTGATGGGGCGGCCGGTCGGGCCGTTGACGACACGTTCGAAACCGGGGAGCGCCTCAGCCGATTTGTCCCGCTTCGCTGTCATCCCGACATTCCTCACCCTTGGTCACCGGCCGCTGCCGACTGGTGACGATTCTACCGATGCGCGTCATTGCGGCCGATTCGACCCGCCTCCCTCACCCCAAAACGCAGGAGATTCGCCACCGAAATGGTCCTTCGGCGGCAGAACCCCCTTTTCGTGGCGAATCTCCTGCGTTTTCGAAGAAGTGCCAGCGGCGGAGCGGTGCTCAGCGAGCGCGCGGGTGGGCGGTCGTGTACATATCCCGGAGGGTGTCTGCGGTCACCAGCGTGTAGATCTGCGTCGTTGCGACGGATGAGTGACCGAGCAGTTCCTGCACCACGCGCACGTCCGCGCCGCCCGCGAGCAGGTGCGTGGCGAACGAGTGCCGGAAGGTGTGCGGCGAAATCTCGAAGCCGAGCTTCGCCTGCTCTGCCCGGGCGCGGATGATGAGCCACGCGTTCTGCCGAGAGACACGCTGGCCGCGGATGCCGAGGAATAGTGCGGGGGTCGCCCTGCCGCGGGTGGAGAGCATCGGCCGCGCCCGCACCAGGTAGCTGTCGATGGCGGCCTGCGCATAGGAGCCGAGCGGCACGATCCGCTGCTTGCCTCCCTTGCCGAACAGCCGCACGACATCCACAGCCGCCCCCTCAGTGCCGATCACATCGTCCACATTGAGGTCGACGGCTTCGGAGATACGAGCACCGGTGGCGTACAGCAACTCCAGCAGGGCGTGGTCGCGAAGGGACTGCAGATCGTCGCCCGCCGCGGCGTCCAGCACTGCTGCCATCTGCTCGATCGTGATGGCCTTCGGCAGCCGACTCGCGAGCTTCGGCGGAGTCACGTCGGCTGCGACATCCACATCGACCATCCCCTCATCGAGCAGGAAGCGGTGCAGGCTACGAACACTGGACAACATCCGAGCCATCGAGGATGCCGTGAGCGGCTTCTCACTTCGGATGCGCAGGTGTTGCGCAAAGGCCGAGACGTCGGCGAGGGAAATGCCCTCCGGGGTCGTGACCTGCCGGGTCTCGAGCAGCCGCCGGTAGGCCGCGAGGTCACGCCGATAGGCCGCCACCGTGTTCGCCGACAGCCCGCGCTCGATCGAAACGTGCCGGAGATACCGGTCGACGGCCCCCTCAAGTGAAGAGCTGTCAGTCACGGCCGCGGAGTTTCGGATGGCGCGGCCAGGGTGCGTCGGCCGGTCCAAGACTCGCCCAGCCCCCGGCTCGCGAGGCCTGGGCCGTCAGCACGGCAATGGAAAGGATCGAATTGCCTATCGTGCGAGCGAGCACCGCGGCGACGACCTCGTCGAGCGGCACCCAGCGCTTCTCGATCTCTGATTCCTCGTCGGTTCGCTCGAAGATTTCGCCCGAGGCGCCCAATCCGCGAGCCAGGTAGATGCGAATCGCCTCATTGCTGCCGCCGGGGGTCGAATAGAAGTCGCTCAACAGATTCCACTCGCCGGCCACGACATCCGCCTCTTCGGCGAGCTCACGCTGTGCTCCGAGGACCGGCGCTTCCCCATCGATGTCGAGCAGCCCGGCCGGAATCTCCCACTCTCGCGCGCCGATGGCGTGGCGATACTGGCGGATCAGCAGCACCCGATCCTGCTCATCAAGAGCGAGAACCGCAACCGCACCGGTGTGGTCGACGTATTCCCGGGTGATGGTCTCGACCGGCTTCGCATCGCCGTATTCGAACACGTCACGACGGATGTCCCACACGATTCCGCCGTAGACGACCTCGCTGGACCTCAGGGTAACCGGCGATACCTCGTCGGCAAGCACTGGGTCGGCGAGCACTTCATGCGGCTGCTCTGGGTTTGTCTGCTGCTCGGCGCTTGTCTGCCGCTCTGCGCTTGTCTGCCGCTCTGGCACGCTCACGCGTCCTGCACCGTGAACAGCCGCGTCGCCTCCTGGCGCTCGAGCGCCGCGCCCACGAGGCCCTGGAACAGCGGATGTGCCCGGTTGGGCCGCGATCGCAGCTCCGGGTGCGCCTGCGTTCCCACGTAGTACGGGTGCACGTCTCTCGGGAGTTCCACGAATTCGACCAGGTGTCCGTCCGGGGAGACACCGGAGAAGTCGAGTCCCGCCGCGGCGATCTGCCCGCGAAAGGCATTGTTGACCTCATATCGGTGACGATGACGCTCTTCGACGCGGCCGGAGTCATAGACATCCGCGACGATCGAGCCGGCGGCGAGGTCTGCCGGGTAGAGACCGAGGCGCATGGTGCCCCCGAGGTCTCCCCCCGCGATGATGTCCACCTGTTCGGCCATGGTCGCGATCACGGGGAATTCGGTCTCCGGGTCGAATTCCGACGAGGATGCCCCGGTGAGACCGACAACGTTGCGCGCGTACTCGATCACCATGCACTGCAGTCCGAGGCAGAGTCCGAGCGCCGGGATGCCGTTCTCGCGCGCGAACTTGAGCGCCCCGAGCTTGCCCTCGATGCCGCGCACACCGAATCCTCCCGGCACGCAGATTCCGTCGACGTCCGACAGCAGCCGCGCGGCCCCCTCTGGCGTCTCGCACTCGTCAGACGGGATCCAGCGGATGAGCACCTTTGTCTGCTGGGCGAAACCGCCGGCGCGCAGGGCTTCGGTCACAGACAGATAGGCATCCGGCAGGTCGATGTACTTGCCGACGAGTCCGATCGTGACCTCGTGCTTGGGCTGGTGCACCGCCGTAAGCAGATCTCGCCAACCAGACCAGTCCACGTCGTCGGCTTCGAGCCCGAAGTGGTTGATGATGTACGCATCGAGTCCCTGGTCGTGCAGCATGGTCGGGATGTCGTAGATCGACGGCACGTCGATCGCGTTGACGACGGCCTGTTCGTCCACGTCGCACATCAGCGCGATCTTGCGCTTGTTGGACTCGGAGACCGGACGGTCGGAGCGGAGCACCAGGGCATCCGGCTGGATACCGATCGAGCGCAGCGCCGCAACCGAATGCTGGGTCGGTTTCGTCTTCTGCTCACCCGAGGCTCCCAAGTACGGCACCAGAGACACGTGCACGAAGAAGACATTGTTTCGGCCGAGTTCGTGGCGCACCTGCCGCGCGGCCTCGAGGAATGGCAGGGATTCGATGTCGCCGACGGTGCCGCCGACCTCGGTGATGATCACATCCGGCTTGCCAGAGCTCAAATTTTCGCTGTCGCTCGCCTGCAGCCGCATCCGCCGCTTGATCTCGTCGGTGATATGCGGGATGACCTGCACCGTGTCGCCGAGATACTCACCGCGGCGCTCCTTCGCGATCACGGTCGAGTAGATCTGGCCGGTGGTGACGTTTGCGGCCTGGTTGAGATTGATGTCGAGAAAGCGCTCGTAGTGGCCGATGTCGAGGTCGGTCTCCGCCCCGTCATCGGTGACAAAGACCTCACCGTGTTGGAAGGGGTTCATGGTGCCCGGATCCACGTTGAGGTAGGGATCGAGCTTTTGCATGACGACACGGAGGCCCCGAGCCGTGAGAAGGTTGCCAAGACTGGCTGCCGTGAGTCCCTTACCGAGACTCGAAACGACCCCACCCGTGACAAAAATATGCTTGGTTACGTCCGCGTTTTGTTTGTCGACCACGGGGTTACAGCTTACCGGAGGGTCTCTGCCGAAAACGGACCGGGGCTTGCCCCAGTTCAGGCAATCTCAGGCCCCTGCGGTGCCCAGTTGCACCCTCAGCGAATCCACCCGCGTCGCGATGATCTCGCTCGCGGTCCACCGGGCCTGCAGTCGCTCGAGCATGGCGTTCAGTTCGGTCACAGCGAGGCCGGGGGTGAGGGTGAGGTGCACGAGCAGTTCGGGGCCTTCGAGACGGGCATCCGGGTCCCCTGGCTCGAGGCTCACGGATTCCACGGTGGGTTCGAACGCGGCCGAATTACGGAATTGGCCCAGAATTTCGGGGTCGAGATAACTCGGGATCCACCTCTGGGATTGTGCGATCGCCCAGAGCGCTGGGCGACGGATGGCGAACTCCGTCGGCGAAGTTGGGTCGAGCACCACGAGCTCCGTGCCCTCGCTCGCGGCGGCTAATGCAACCCGCACGGCGTTCGCCGGCACCGGCCGCGCCAGCGGCTTCCAGCGCCGCATAGCGTCGACCGAGCTGAAGACAGGCATGACGTTGCGACCGTCCGGGCCGGACACCGTGACGATCGACAGCTCCGCACTCTTGTCTCCGGTGTGATGGTGTGCATCGATCCCCGATTCGCCAAGGTGAGCCACGAGCGGAATCAGCAGTCGCGAGTTCCGGATGGCATTGATGACTTCGGCCTCCCCGACTCCGGCCGCCCCGACTTCCCCGTCTCGGAAGAGGCGAAGCGCTCGGATCAGGGCGGCGGGAGCCGAGCCATCGTCGGCGGAGGCCGGATGGTGCTCGAACTGGCGCCCCTCCCAGGGCACGCCAGCGGAATCGGACACGGTGCTCTCGACGCGCTCAGTCGGACGCGACCGAGAGCGCCTCGGTGAGAGTGAAGGCCTTCGCATACAGCGCTTTGCCCACGATTGCCCCCTCGATACCGAGAGGCACGAGAGCGCGCAGCGCCGTGATGTCCTCAAGATTCGAGATACCACCGGATGCCACGACCGGTCGGTCGGTGCGCTCGGCGACCGATCGCAGGAGCTCGAGGTTCGGGCCCTGAAGAGTGCCGTCCTTGGTGACATCCGTCACAACGTAGCGCGCGCAACCGGCCGTCTCGAGGCGGTCGAGAACCTCGAACAGGTCTCCGCCCTCCTCTGTCCAGCCCCGCGCTGCGAGGGTCGTGCCGCGCACATCGAGGCCCACCGCAATGAGTTCACCGAACCTGGCAATCACGCGGGCGGCCCAGTCCGGGTTTTCCAGCGCCGCCGTTCCGAGGTTGATGCGCGTGGCGCCCGTCTCGAGCGCGGCCTCCAGGCTCGCGTCATCGCGGATGCCGCCCGATAACTCGATGAGGGCGTCCCCACCAACCCGCTTGATCACCGAACGGATCACATCATGGTTATTGCCACGACCGAACGCCGCGTCGAGGTCGACGAGATGGATCCACTCGGCTCCCTGCGCGGTCCAGTCGCCAGCGGCGTCCACCGGGTCGCCGTAGCTCGTCTCACTGCCGGCCTCCCCCCTGGTCAGGCGCACGGCCAAGCCGTCGGCGACGTCGATGGCCGGCAACAGCACGAGTTGGGGGGTGCGGGCGAGATCGCTCATCGGGTCTTTTCTGTTCGTCACGAAAGCTCGGGAAGTTCTACAGGGATTTGAGCCAGTTCGAGAGTAACCGGATGCCCGGCTCCCCCGATTTCTCGGGGTGAAATTGAGTGGCGCTCAGCGGTCCGTTCTCGACTGCGGCGAGGAACCTGGTTCCGTGCTCTGCCCAGGTGAGCTTCGGCTGGGGGAACGGAGCCGTGACGTCGAGACTCCACTCGCTAGCGGCGTAAGAGTGCACGAAGTAGAACCGCTCCTCGGCGATACCCTCGAACAGCAGGGAATCGGGCGGTGCCTCCAGCGTGTTCCAGCCCATGTGCGGCAGGGTCGGCGCCTTCAACTCCGTGATGACTCCTGGCCACTGGTCGAGGCCCGCCGTCTCCACTCCGCGTTCGACTCCGAGACCGAACAGCACCTGCATTCCCACGCAGATACCCAGCACCGGCTTGCCGCCCGCCAATCGAAGGTCGATGAGATCTCCGCCGTGCACGGAGTCGAGGGCGGCCATCACCGCCGAGAAGGCACCGACTCCCGGCACGAGAAGCCCATCGGCGGCAAGCACCCGCGTGCGATCCGCCGTGAGTTCGACATCCGCTCCCGCTGCCTCGAGAGCCTTCACTGCCGAATGAACATTGCCGCTACCGTAGTCGAGCACCACGACGGAGGGGCGGCTCATGGTCAGAGCGCGCCCTTAGTGGACGGAATGCCGGTGACTCGGGCATCCGGCTCCACGGCTTGGCGAAGGGCACGCGCGAAGGCCTTGAACTCGGCTTCCGCAATGTGGTGCGGGTCGCGGCCACCCAGAACGGTGACGTGCACGGTGAGCCCGGCATTGAACGTGATGGCTTCGAAGACGTGGCGCACCATCGAGCCGGTGAAGTGGCCACCGATGAGGTGAAACTCGAAACCGGCCGGCTCGCCGGAGTGTACGAGGTAGGGACGCCCGGAAACGTCCACCACCGCCTGCACCAGAGCCTCATCGAGAGGAACGAGCGCATCGCCGAATCGCGCGATTCCGGCCTTGTCGCCCAGTGCCTCCCGGATTGCTTTGCCGAGCACGATGCCGATGTCTTCAACCGTGTGGTGAACGTCGATTTCCGTGTCACCACTGGCCCGAACCGTGAGGTCGATCAACGAGTGCTTCGAAAACGCGGTGAGCAGGTGGTCGAAGAACGGCACCGATGTTTGGATATCCGACGCGCCGGTGCCGTCGAGGTCGAGCGACAGATCGATGCTCGACTCGCTCGTCTCACGCTGGAGGCGAGCGACGCGCTGGGGACTCATGGACTTATCCTATCGAGAGCACCCGTGCCGACGGCACCGGCGTCGAGGGCACCGAGTGCCTCGAGGAAGGCGGTCGTCTCCGTTGCCGTGCCCGCCGTCACCCGAAGGTGATTCGGGATTCCGATGTCGCGGATGATGATGTCCTGCTCAAGCAGCGCCTCGAATACGGCATGAGGATTCTCGACTCCTCCGAACAGTACGAAGTTGGCCCAACTGCGCCAGACGGGGTAGCCGAGCCGCGGGAGCTCCTCAAGCAGGCGGTCCCGCTGCTCCTTGATGTCATCCACCATTGCGAGCATCTCGGTGCTGTGGGCAAGCGCGGCGATCGCCGCCGCCTGGGTGAGAGCAGAAAGGTGATAGGGCAGGCGCACGAGGCGCAGAGCGTCAGTTATGGCGGGATCCGCGGCGAGGAAACCGAGTCGTGCCCCCGCGAACGCGAAGGCCTTGCTCATGGTGCGGGAAACAATGAGCCGCTCACGCCCGGCGAGCAGACTCAGCGCCGTCGGCAGCTCTGCCGGCGCGAACTCGGCGTAGGCCTCGTCCACCACGATGATGCCGTCGGTTGCGTCATAGGCGGCCACGATTGTCTCGAGGGACAGCGGAGTGCCGGTCGGGTTGTTCGGTGAGCAGAAAAAGACAATGTCCGGAGTGGTCTTCTCGATCCACTCCACCGCTGTCTGCGGCGAAATCTCAAACGCCGGGTCCCGCTCCCCCGCGATCCACCTCGTGCCGGTGCCTGCCGCGATGATCGAGTGCATCGAATACGTGGGGGGAAATCCGAGCACGCTTCTGCCGGGACCCCCGAAGGCCTGAAGGATCTGCTGCAACACCTCGTTGGAGCCGTTTGCGGCCCAGATGTTGTCACGCGTGAGGCCCGAACCCAGATAGCCAGCGAGACTCTCGCGCAGCTGCGTGAACTCTCTGTCGGGGTAGCGGTTGAGGCCAAGCACCACTGCGGCGAGTGCGGTCACGATGTCCGTGGCCACCGCCTCGGGGATCGGGTGGGTGTTCTCGTTCACGTTCAGGCGAATACGGACTTGCTCCTGCGGCGCGCCGTAAGGAGTGAGGCCACGAAGGTCGTCACGAATGGGCAGATCGTCGAGGGAAGCCACCTAACAATGTTAGAGGCGCTAACTTGAGTGACCGTACATCAGGGCGCGTACATCAGGGCGCGTACTTCAGTGCCCGAACTTCAGTGCCCGTACTTCAGTGGGATGGCCAGAGTCTGCCCCGGCTGCACGACCGCGCTGGACAACTGATTGAGATGCACAATGTCGGAGACGACATCGCGAGGGTCGGCCGAAGGAGCGATCTGAGCCGCGAGCTGCCACAGGCTCTCACCCGCCTGCACCGTCACATGCCCGAAGGTCACTGACTTCAAGGAGGCGGCGGAAACAGGGTCCATGGCGGCCGCGCCGCCACCGTTCACGGCAAACCCGAGGGCAGCGATAACGAGGGGGAACGCCACGATCAGAGTCAGTAGTGCATAGCCGCGGCGGGTGATCCGAAGTCGGGGGGTGCCGATCGTGCCGTTCACAATTGCTGTGCTCATTGCCATGCCTTCCTTACAGGGTTTTCGTATCCGACACTCGGCCGGGAGTGCCGGATACGAAGCTTTGTTCCGAACATACCTTCGAATTACCGGGAATTCAAGCTTCGTCTTCGACTTTTTCACCGATTAGATCGCGACACACTCGAACAGGTGTTTGTTTCGGGCGCCAAAGGTGGATACAGTTTCGATTGTTTGGGGATTAGACAACCAGCAGCCACTGACACTGTGGAAACTGGCCCTGTCGAAGCAGGGCCGAGATAGTGGGAGAAGCATGAGCGAGATGGATTCCGAGATGGATTCAGTGCGGTCCGGCAGGGCGGAAATGCGCGGACCACGCGAAGCCGGTCCCCTGCAGGAGAAGCCGGGCACACGCCGTCGCAAGAGCCTGAGCGACAAGCAGCTCGCCATCCTCGATTTCATCCAGCGCGCCGTAGCGACCCGTGGCTATCCGCCGAGCATGCGCGAGATCGGGGACGCCGTCGGACTCTCCTCCCTCTCAAGCGTCACCCACCAACTCAACCAGCTCGAGCTCAGTGGCTATCTGCGTCGCGACCCCAACCGGCCGCGCGCCCTCGAGGTGCTCATCGACATCCAGCAGGAAGAGGGCGCAGTCGTCTCCGACAATCCGACGCCAATCGGTGATGCGGCGATGGTGCCGCTCGTGGGTCGCATCGCCGCCGGCATCCCGATCACGGCGGAGGAGATGGTCGATGAAGTTTTCCCGCTCCCCCGCCAACTCGTTGGCAAGGGCGAGCTCTTCATGCTCAAAGTCGTCGGGGATTCGATGATCGACGCGGCGATCTGCGATGGAGACTGGATTGTCGTGCGTCAGCAGAAGAATGCCGAGAACGGCGATATCGTCGCAGCAATGCTCGATGAGGAAGCCACCGTCAAGGTGTTCCAGCAGCGGGACGGCCACACCTGGCTGCTTCCCCGCAACAGCGCCTTCGCGCCGATCCTTGGTGACTACGCCGAGCTGCTCGGCAAGGTCGTCGCGGTGCTGCGCTCCGTCTGAGGCAGGAGGTACCACCCGAGGCAGCCGAGTACAGCCAGAAGTCCGGCGCTCGCGATCGAAATGGTGGCTGTGTGGAAGAGCACTGTGCGATTGAAGGGGTCAGCGCCGCCGGTGACTCCGCCGATCCAGATCGCGAGTGCCACACCCACCTGCACGACACCAAGAATCACCCACACCGTAACCCTGGCTCGTGAATCGAGTCGACCCGAGTCGGTTTCGAGTACCCGATTCTCGACCGGCGGCGTCCGCCGCACCCACCCCGCCGCCCACATCGCGAAAATCATGAGTCCGCCGATACTGCTCACGTATTGGGCCCAGCGGTAGACCGTGAACGGCCCGAGTTGCGCGCGGAGGGAAGCAATCTGCAGAACTACCCAGCCATCCGGATGCGTGAAGGCGTCCCACAAGAGATGCGTCGCGATTCCGACGAGCAGTGACACCAGCGTCACGGACATCTGACGGAGTGATGGGCGCCAATTGAGGCGCCTCGTGGGCAGCCGGAAGCGAGCGCGCAGCCATTCAGGAGCGAAGTCGATAACGGGCGCTCGGAAGACGAGAGCCCACAGCGCCAACACGAGTATTCCCATCGGAAGGTCGGCGAGCGGCACCCCGGGAATCGAATGCGTGAGCTCCCGCGGTATGCCGAGCGGGAGGAAGTACGGAAGATCCGGAACCATGCTGCCGATCACCAGCGCAGCCGGAGCGAGTGGCGACCGCACGAACGGCAGGATCGCGGCGATATGACTCGGCGTGAACGGCATCCGCTCACCCTAGCCGTTCGTGGTGCCAGCGGACCCGTGACGGACCATGCGCCCATGAGTGACACGTGCGCCGGAAATTTCCGGCACGCGTGTCACTCGCGGGCGCGGACGTCGGCCAGAGGTCAGGTTGACGCCGTGAACAGCACTCGCATCAGTGCGCGTGCACACGCTCCCGAACGGCGCGCGTGGCCGCGACGACGTTGGTGAGGGACGCCACGGTCTCGTCGTAGCCTCGGGTCTTCAGTCCGCAGTCGGGGTTGACCCACACCTGGCGGTTCGGTATCGATCCGAGGGCGATCTCGATGAGGTCGGTAACCTCCGCAATCGACGGAACGCGCGGCGAATGGATGTCGTAGACGCCCGGGCCGATCCCGCGGCCGAAACCGCTGCGCTGGATGTCGGGAACGACCTCCATTTTCGACCGGGCGGCCTCGATCGACGTGACATCGGCATCGAGGTTGTTTATGGCGTCGATGACCACACCGAACTCCGAGTAACAGAGATGGGTGTGGATCTGGGTCTTGGGGGCTACTCCCGCGGTGGCGAGACGGAACGAGCGCACCGACCAGTCGAGGTAGGCGGCCTGGTCGACTTTTTTGAGGGGCAGCAGTTCACGCAGCGCCGGCTCATCCACCTGGATGATGCCGATGCCCGCCTCCTCCAGGTCCTCAATCTCGTCACGGAGCGCGAGCGCGACCTGGTTCGCCGTCTCACCGAGCGGCTGATCGTCGCGCACGAAGCTCCAGGCCAGGATGGTGACCGGGCCGGTGAGCATGCCCTTGACCGGCTTCTCGGTGAGGCTCTGCGTGTAAGCCGACCACTCCACCGTGATCGGGGCCTCGCGCGCGACATCCCCCCAGAGGATCGACGGACGCGTGCAGCGGCTGCCGTAGGACTGCACCCATCCGTTCTGCGTCACGGCGAAACCATCGAGGTGCTCGGCGAAGTACTGCACCATGTCGTTGCGCTCGGGCTCACCGTGCACGATCACGTCGATCCCGATCTTTTCCTGAAGCTCGACGACGCTCTTGATCTCAGCCTTAAGGAAGTCGATGTACGCGTTCTCGCTGATCTCGCCCTTCGCATTGGCCGCGCGGGCCTTGCGGATGGTGCCCGTTTGGGGGAACGAGCCGATCGTCGTGGTGGGCAGGAACGGCAGGTTGAGGGCGGCATCCTGCGCGGCCAGGCGCTCGGCGTAGTCGCCGCGTCCGAAGTCCGATTCGGTCAGCGCAGCCGCGCGAGCGCGCACGTCGCCGTCGCGCACGCCCGGAGCGACCCGACGGTCGGCGAGGGCAGCGGAGGCGGCATCCAACTCGCCCTGGATCGCGGATGCGCCGTGCACCAGTCCGGTCGCGAGGGTGGCGATCTGCGCCACTTTTTGGTCGGCGAAGGCCAGCCAACTCGTGAGTCGCCGGTCGAGGAACGGCTCGTCGGCCACGTCGTGCGGCGTGTGAAAGAGACTCGTGGAGGAGGTCACCGCGACATTCGGGGACAGTGCCCGCAGGGATTCGAGTGTTCCGAACGCGGCGGCGAGATCTCCGCGCCAGATATTGTGGCCGTCGATGACACCGCCAACGAGGGTCTTCTCGGTGCGGAATCCCCTCGGAATCGAACCCTTCACGAGGTCGAGACCGATGGCCTCAATCGGCGTCGAGTCGAGCACCGGGAGTGCGTCGTCGAGGCTGCCGTAGGGCGCGGCCACGAAGATCTGCGGGCGTACGGCAACGGCACCGAGGGCGTCGTAGGCGCGCTTGGTGGCGGCGAGCACCTGGTCGCGCGGCACCTCGATGCTCTCGCTCACGAGCGCTGGCTCATCAAGCTGCACCCACTCGGCGCCGACTGCGGTGAGCGCTGCGAGCAGCTCGGCGTAGACCGGGAGCAGATCGTCGAGCCGGTCGAGCGGCTTGTAGCCCTCCGGTGCGCCCTCGCTCGGCTTGCTGAGCAGGAGGAAGGTCACCGGCCCCACGATGACCGGGCGGGTGCGGAATCCACTGGTGGTGGCCTCTGCCACCTCACGAACGAGGCGATCCGAGGCGAGGTGGAGGTCGGTCTCCGGACCGATCTCGGGCACGAGGTAGTGGTAGTTCGTGTCGAACCACTTGGTCATTTCAAGGGCGGGCTGGCCCGGCTTGATCCCTGCAGCGGCTTCCGCTTCAGTTCCGCGCGACCCGCGGGCGAGCGCAAACAACGTTGCGGTCCCAACAGGGCCGTCCGACCAGCCATACCCGTCCGGGATCGCCCCCAGCATACAGGCTGTCGCGAGCACATGGTCGTAGAGGCAGAAATCACCGGAGGGGATGTGATTGATACCGGCGCCGGCTTGCGTTTTCCAATGCCGCTCCCGTAACGCGCCAGCCACGTCATCAAGACCACGCTGATCGAGTTTACCCGCCCAGAACGCCTCCAGCGCCGTTTTTAGCTCGCGACGCTGGCCGATGCGCGGAAAGCCCAGATTGCTCGCGATCGTCATGAAAGGCCCCTGGCGACAGGGCTGTTATGGGAAGTAACAGGGCTGTTCTGGGACGTAACAAGGCGCGTTACAGCGCCCGTGCTGCGGCGTTGGCCGCGTACGGTTATCGGCATCGTCATACTCCAACCCCCGGTGCACCCCGCCCGGCGGCGATTGTCAGCGCGACAACGGCAGGTCTCCTGGCTCACGGCTCCGACGCCGCCGGCCC
>ENA-OFCD01000673-OFCD01000673.1-metagenomes-genome-assembly--contig:-NODE-673-length-20392-cov-3.196342_pt1 | contig 20392 bp, 17 predicted proteins | sample MGYA00153392_OFCD01 | MGnify analysis MGYA00153392
TGTTCCCAGGTCGGCCGGGCGCATCGCACCTGCATACCTTCCTCGGGAATGCCCAGGTGAATGCGTCCAGCACCGGTGACACCTTGCTGGCGAGCGGCAGCTCGACCTGCTCTGGGGGGACGCTCAACCGGACCGCCTACTGGATGCCCACGCTCATCGACATCAGGACCGGCCAGCCGTTGGTGCCCACTAACAGCCTTTTCTACTACAAGCTGGGCTATCTTGGCGTGCGCGCCGGCACCGTGCAGGCCTTTCCAAAGGGCTTGCGCATGATTGCCGGCAAGGTAATGATGGACCGCAATGCCCCCGATGCACTTTGCGATACCGCTCAAAGCGGCTACGATGATTCACGTGCGCTGATCGAAAAATGGCATGGGCATGAGCGTTTGGGCTATGCCATTACCCCGCGCTTCGCACCCACTTCCAGTCCCGCACAACTTGAGGCGGCGGGCGCATTGTGGCGTGATTTTCCGGATGTTCATATGCAAACCCATATTTCAGAAAACACCGATGAAGTCGCTTGGGTAAAGCAGTTGTTCCCGGGGCATCATGGCTATCTTGATGTGTACGATCATTACGGGTTGGTGAATAAACGAGCGGTGTTTGGTCACGGTATTCATTTGACAGATTCTGAATGGCAGCGCTTGCACGATGCCGAAGCTGCGGTCGCACATTGCCCAACCTCGAATGAGTTTTTGGGCAGCGGTTTGTTTCGTTTTGATAACGCCAAGCATAAAGGTCGGCCGGTGCGAGTGGGTCTGGGTACGGATATTGGTGCAGGTACTTGTCTATCGCCGTTACGGACGATGGGCGAAGCGTACAAAATTGGTGAGCTTTGCGGTCATTCGCTTTGCGCCGCTGAGGCTTATTTTTTATCAACACGCGGAGCGGCAGAGGCGATGCATCTGGACGATAAAATTGGCTCGATTGCCGCGGGCATGGAAGCTGATTTGGTGGTGCTGGATTTGAAATCGACCCCGCTGGTAGAGTTCCGCATGAAGTTCTGTAACAGCATTGAGGAAGTACTTGCTGTGCAAATGACGATGGCTGATGATCGGGCGACGCGTGCAGTTTATGTGGCGGGTGCGCTGGCGTATGAACGTGTCGTATGAGCGTTAACAGAACGCAAACACGACGGTATAATCCGGGATACTTTCAATTGGTAAAAGCATAATTCATGGCTCAATCGCTGTATGACAAACTTTGGGACGCGCATCGTGTTCACGACGAGGCCGATGGTACGGCGTTGATTTATATTGATCGCCATTTGGTGCATGAGGTGACCAGCCCGCAGGCTTTTGAGGGCCTGGAAATCAATGGCCGCAAGCTCTGGCGCATCAATTCCATTGTCGCCACTGCTGACCACAATGTGCCGACCACATCGCGCAAAGAAGGCATTGCTGATCCTATTTCACGCTTGCAGGTGGAGACCCTAGACGCGAATATCGAAAAATTTGGTGTGCAGGTTTATTTCGGCATGAATGATGCGCGACAAGGCATTGTTCATGTCATCGGCCCGGAGCAGGGTGCAACCTTGCCCGGCATGACTGTTGTCTGTGGCGACTCGCACACCTCGACTCACGGTGCTTTTGCGGCGCTTGCTTTTGGTATTGGCACCAGCGAAGTTGAGCATGTGATGGCAACACAGTGCCTGGTTGCCAAAAAATCAAAATCGCTGCTGATCCGGGTTGAAGGCCAGGTCGGACGCGGTGTAACGGCTAAGGATATAGTGCTGGCGATCATCGGCAAGATAGGCACGGCTGGCGGTACCGGTTACGCGATTGAATTTGCAGGCTCAGCGATTCGCGCGCTATCAATGGAAGGCCGCATGACGGTTTGCAATATGGCCATTGAAGCAGGCGCTCGCGCCGGGATGGTGGCAGCTGATGAAAAAACTATTGCTTATTTGCGTGGTCGTCCACACGCCCCGCAGGGCACTATGTTTGAGCAGGCTGCGCACTATTGGCGCACCTTGAAAAGTGATGATGGCGCGATATTTGATCGTGTGGTTGAGCTGGATGCCCGCACCATCGAACCGCAGGTGACATGGGGTACCTCGCCCGAAATGGTGGTGAGTATTGACGGCAATGTGCCGGAGCCTAACAAAGAATCTGATCCCGTAAAACGCGAAGCGATGGAACGTGCGCTGCAATACATGGGCTTGAATCCCGGTACACCAATGGCGCAAATCAAGATCGATAAAGTGTTTATCGGCAGCTGCACCAATTCACGGATTGAAGATTTGCGTGCGGCGGCGGGGGTGGTGAAGGGTCGTCATATTGCCGCCAACGTGAAGCTGGCGATGGTGGTGCCGGGTTCGGGTTTGGTAAAGCGTCAGGCTGAATCGGAAGGGTTGGATAAAATATTTTTAGCCGCAGGCTTTGAATGGCGCGAGCCTGGTTGTTCGATGTGTCTGGGCATGAATGATGATCGGCTGTCACCGGGCGAGCGTTGCGCATCAACCTCAAACCGTAATTTTGAGGGCCGGCAGGGAGCGGGTGGACGTACCCATTTGCTCAGCCCGGAAATGGCGGCAGCCGCGGCGATTGCGGGACGTTTTGCTGATGTAAGGCAAATCTTGTAGTTTTTTATCTTTTCAGGAGCTGAGCATGCGTAAATTTTTTTCGATATTGGCTTTTGTATTTTTCATGATTGCGTTCGGTGCCTGCAATACCGTTGAAGGTGTAGGCAAGGACATCAAAAAGGGCGGCGAAGTGATCGAAAAAACCGCCGAGAAAGCTAAAAACTCATGAAGGCATTCCGCAGCCACACCGGGCTGGTTGCGCCAATGGATCGAGCGAATGTTGATACCGATGCCATCATTCCTAAACAGTTTTTAAAATCCATCAAGCGTTCAGGCTTTGGACAAAATCTGTTTGATGAGTGGCGCTATATGGATCATGGTGAGCCTGGCGTTGATAACACCCGACGGCCGCTCAATCCGAATTTCGTGCTGAATCAGGCGCGCTATCTCGGTGCAACGGTGTTGCTGGCGCGCAAAAATTTTGGCTGCGGATCATCACGTGAACATGCGCCGTGGGCGTTGCAGCAGTTCGGTTTTAAAGTGATTGTGGCCCCCTCGTTCGCCGATATTTTTTTCAACAACTGTTTCAAAAATGGTCTTTTGCCGATCGTGCTGGCTGAGCCTGAAGTTAATCAATTATTTGATACGCTCTTTGCCACTCCGGGGCTGAAGCTGCATATTGATCTGGCTCGTCAGGTGGTAGAAGTGCCGGGTGCAGAATCGTATCGCTTTGAGGTCGAAGAACATCGCAAACAAAGCTTGTTGAATGGCTGGGATGAAATTGGTTTATCGCTATTGCAGGCAGATAAAATTCGCGCTTATGAAGTGGCGCGCCAAATCAAAGAGCCGTGGATTTTTTCGTAGCGTTATTTTTTGAACAGAAAACAGCAAAAATGAAAATTGCGGTTATGGCAGGTGATGGCATCGGTCCCGAAATCATGGCGGAAGCCCTGAAGGTGCTTGAGGTATTGCGCCTCGATGGATTAAAAATCGAAACGGAGCCCGCTCTGGTTGGCGGCGCGGCTTTTGATGCGCATGGTCATCCCTTGCCGGCAGCAACACTCGCGCTGGCACAGTCAGCCGATGCGGTTTTATTTGGTGCTGTTGGCGGGCCGAAATACGATACATTGCCGCGCGAACATCGCCCCGAAAAAGCGATTTTGGGTTTGCGCAAAGAATGCGATTTTTTTGCGAATCTGCGTCCGGCGAATGTGTTTCCGGAGCTGGCGGATGCGTCTACGTTAAAGCCCGAAGTCGTAGCCGGGCTCGACATCATGATTATTCGCGAACTCACGGGCGATATTTATTTTGGTGAGCCGCGCAGTATTTCAGGTGCAAAAGGCGATCGCGTCGGTATTAACACCATGCACTATACCGAGGCGCAAATTCGGCGGATTTTGCATGTTGGTTTTCGCACCGCGCGGCAGCGCAGTAAAAAATTATGCTCCATCGATAAAATGAATGTACTGGAAGCCATGCAGCTGTGGCGGGATATTGCAATTGAGATAGCGCCTGAATATCCCGATGTTGCGTTGACACATATGTTGGTTGATAACGCGGCCATGCAATTGATCCGCAACCCCAAGCAGTTTGATGTGATGGTGGCGGGCAATATGTTCGGCGATATTTTGTCAGATGAAGCCTCCATGCTGACCGGTTCCATCGGCATGCTACCCTCGGCTTCGCTGGATGCCAGTGGCAAGGGATTGTATGAGCCGATTCATGGCTCGGCGCCTGATATTGCCGGTAAAGGCATCGCCAATCCGCTGGCGCAGATTTTGTCCGCGGCGATGATGCTGCGCTATACCTTCAATCTTGCTGATCCCGCGTCCCGGATTGAAGATGCCGTTCGAAAAACCCTGGCCCAAGGCCTGCGCACGGGCGATATTGCCCAGCCAAAAGAGCCAAAAGTCAGTACCGCACAGATGGGCGATGCCGTTGTATCCAATATGTAAACACTAGCATTGGCGGGTGTCTTGAGGTGTTTTTGCTTCAAGCGATGCGCCAGGTATAGAGTTTTATAATTTATGCTCTTGTAGAATTAAGTTGGAGTATCTGTAATGTTGAAAGTGGGCCTGGTCGGTTGGCGCGGTATGGTGGGCTCGGTGCTCATGGATCGGATGCGCGCCGAAAATGATTTCGCGCTAATCGAACCCGTGTTTTTTACGACATCCAATATAGGGGGTGCCGCGCCGAAAGAGGCTGAGGGTCAGCCATTAAAAAGCGCCAAAGATATCGCCGCGCTAAAGCTCATGGACGTTGTGATTACGTGCCAAGGCGGAGACTACACGGCTGAAATTTATCCGCTGTTACGCGACACTGGCTGGCATGGTTACTGGATTGACGCCGCTAAAACCTTGCGTATGCAAGATGATGCGGTGATCGTTCTTGACCCCGTCAATATGCCCGTCATCCAGACCGCATTAGCGGCAGGTATCAAAAATTATATTGGCGGCAACTGCACGGTGAGCTGCATGTTGATTGGCCTGGGCGGTTTATTTAAAGCGGATTTGATTGAATGGATGACGTGCATGACTTATCAGGCCGCGTCGGGAGGCGGAGCGCAACATATGCGTGAGTTGCTTACGCAGTTTGGTACATTGAATGCAGAAGTGAAGTCGTTACTGGATGATCCTGCTTCGGCTATTTTGGAAATAGATCGCAAAATTTTAGCTAGGCAGCAAGCGCTAACGGCAGATGAAACCCAAAATTTTGGCGTGCCATTAGCGGGCAATCTAATCCCCTGGATTGATAAAGATATGGGGACCGGTATATCGCTTGAGGAATGGAAAGGCATGGCCGAGGCCAATAAAATTTTAGGGCGTGGCCCCCAATTTGGAATCGCGGCCACGCCGATTGATAGTCTGTGTGTTCGTGTCGGTGCGATGCGTTGCCATAGTCAGGCACTGACTATTAAGCTCAAAAAAGACGTGCCACTTGCCGACATTGAAGCCATTTTGGGCAACGATAATGCCTGGGCTCGCGTGATTCCCAATGATCGCGAACATTCCATTCGTGAACTCACGCCTGCTGCTGTCACGGGCAATATGCATATTCCGGTGGGACGTTTACGCAAATTGGCGATGGGGCCAGAATATTTAAGCGCGTTTACGGTAGGGGATCAGCTACTCTGGGGGGCGGCCGAGCCACTGCGCCGTATGTTGCGGATTTTATTGGAAAAATAACTTAAAACTGCTTTTGAGAGGCGCTTAAAATGGTGCTTAAACCAGTACAATTGTTTTAGCTCGCGGTTGTTTTTGTAACATTTTTCACATAATCACGCAGATGCGGGTTGAAAAATGTTCAACTTTCGCTTCTAATGCTAGAAAGCAAATAAAGTTGAAACAATAACCCATTGATGTTATTTTAAATTGTCCTAAAAATGAAGGGTTGGGGTTTACGCATGAACCGTCCGCCGAAAACAAAATTATCGATGGCGTTGGGGGGAGTTTTACTGGCTGCATCTGCGTCCGCGTTGGTATTGATGTCACAGACATCTCACGCAGCAGGTCTGGGTAAACTTTCCGTCAACTCCGCTCTGGGCCAGCCACTTTCGGCTGAAATTGAATTGGTTTCGCTGCAGCCGGGCGAATTCGAAGCCTTGGTTGCACGGGTCGCAAGCCCTGAATCGTATACCGACGCTAGAGTTGAGTACTCGCCATTGCTGCGCTTGCTAAAGTTTTCAGCCGAGCGGCGCGCTGATGGCAAGTCTATTCTGAAAATCACCAGCAACGCACCCATCAACGAGCCGTTTCTTGATGTGCTCGTTGAGATGAATTGGCCCGCCGGTCGTCTGCTGCGTGAATATCCTATTTTGCTGGATCCTCCCGGTTTTAATGAGGCGCGCGTTTCTGCTCCGGTTGCAATCGTGACGGCAACACCCACAGCGCGTCCCGTGATGCCTGCTAAAGGTGCGGCGTCGGCTAATGTTGGTGGCGTACCTTCGGCAAAAGCAGAATCTGCTGCAGATACCTATGGTCCGGTCAAGCGTGGGGACACCTTAAATAAAATTGCGTCTGGGTTAAAGTCGGACGGTATTTCACTGGAACAAATGCTGGTCGCGCTTTATCGCGAAAATAAAGCCGCGTTTATTAACAACAACATGAACCAGCTGAAAACGGGGCAGATTTTGCGCGTACCTTCTGCTGCGGATGCAGGCAAAATTTCCAAAGGCGAAGCGCAAAAAGAAATTCAGGTACAAGTTGCCGACTGGAAAGGCTACCGCGAGCAAGTTGCCGGTGCCGTAGCAGCCAGCGCAGGCAAGGCTGCTAGTAATGAAGCCAGCGGCAAAATTGCCGTTGCCAAGCCTGCACTGCCAATCCCGGCCGCCTCAAGCACAGATCAGCTGAAAATAGCCAAGACTGAAGTAGTTGGCGGCAAAGCCGGTAGCGCCAATGCCGGTGCAGCAGCAGGAGGCAAAAATTCCACGCAAGATCAGTTGAACGCGATGAAAGAAGATGCCATCGCCAAAGACAACAAAATTAAAGAGGCTAATTCTCGCGTTGTCGATCTCGAAAAGCAGATTGCGGATATGCGCAAGCTGATTGAGCTAAAAGGCATGGCGGTACCGCCGAAGCCGGAGGTTGCAAAAGTAGCGCCACCTGATACTAAAGCGGCACAAGTTACTCCAGCCGCTGCTACGCCAGCAGTTGTGGCCACTGCGACGGTTACGCCAGTAGTTATCCCAACCCTCAAGCCTGGCGATGCGCCTAAAGTTAATCTGGCGGACGCCGCCAAACCGGCTGACGCATCTAAAGGTCTTGAAGCGCCTAAAGTCACAACACCAGCCGCAACACCGGTCGTGCCACCGGTAGTTACCCCCGCCGTGGCACCTGCCGCTGCAGCCAAAGCGCCAGTAAAAACCACGCCGCCGCCCGCACCTGAACCCAGTTTCATTGAGGAAAACGCGGTTGCTATCGGTGCAGGTATTTTCGCTCTGCTGGGCGCAGGTGCACTTCTTGCGTTCATGTCCCGTCGGCGTAAAAAGAGCGGTGGTGGCAATACCAGCCAGCTAGCCAATACCTCTTCAATCATGCCGAGTGATTTGAAACCTAACTCAAGCCTTGGTAATCGAGGCGGCGGTTTGGTTGATACAGGTAATAGCTCGTTCCTGACTGACTTTGATAAAACCGGCCCAGGCAGCATGGACACCGATGAAGTAGATCCGGTGGCCGAGGCTGAGGTTTATATTGCTTACGGTCGCGATGCGCAGGCCGAGGAAATTCTCAAAGAGGCCATGACGCGTGATAAAAACCGTCATGAAATCGCCTTCAAGTTGCTGGAAATTTATCACACACGCAAAAGTGTGCAAGCGTTCGAGACAGTTGCACGTGAATTGAAAGATACCGCTGGTGTCGATCACCCTTTATGGGCAAAAGCAGCGGCCATGGGTGCTTCTATTGATCCCGGTAACAGTCTGTATGGCGGTACGGGGCAGGCTTATGCAGCTACCGGCGCGTTTGTAGCGGGCGGAGCAGCTATGGTTGCCGGTGCTGAAATGGCGGGTACCGATCACAATGATAAATCTGCAACGCCCCCTGATCTCGATTTCGATTTAGGCTTTTCTGATCAGGCTGGAACAGATCTACCGTTGGATGTTGCCGCCGTGAGGACTGGAGAACAACCTGCTAGCGCAATGGATTTTGATCTTGACCTGAATGCGCCTGGCAGCTTGGAGCAGGTTGCCCATAAACCTGCAGCGTTGGATTTTGATCTGGAATTTGATGCCGCGCCGGTATCCGGATCAGGTGCGGCCACAAATGTCGTGTCTACTACATCCGAACCTGCAGTTTTTGATTTTGACTTATCAGCATTGTCGCTGGATGAGCCTGTACATGCGGTTGTAGCGCAGGAGCAATTCAGCAGTACGGTTGCGATTAAGACAATGACGACAACGACGACAACGACTACGGCTAGCAGCGCGGTACAAAGTGGTGGTTTAAGTTTCAGTGATTTAAGTCTTGATTTAGAGGGTCCTGACGATTCATCCACTTCAATGAGCAGCAGTTCAGGCGGTGCAAATGCAGTGGCCACCAAGCTGGAATTAGCTAAAGCGTATATCGAAATTGGCGACAGCGAAGGCGCAAAAGATATTCTTGCGGAGGTTGCCCGCGAAGGTAATGCGGCACAGCAGGAAGAAGTAAAGAAAATTTTAGCAGGGCTTTAAAAAAAGTTCGTCAAATACTTCGATGGTCATCATTTAGGGCGCGCTAATTCCGCGCCCTTTTCTTTTAGATTAATTTTTAGGCTCAGCTTTAGGTTCCGCTTCAGAATCAGGTTTCAACCTGGCTTTAAGCGGGCTTTCCGGCCACCTTTTTTCCGCACTCAAGCCCAATATGTCCACGACCCGCATCGCGCTTGGAATCGAATACCACGGGGGCCCTTATTGCGGTTGGCAATCCCAGCCGTCAGGCTGTGCCGTTCAGGACCACCTTGAGCGGGCTATCAGGCTCTTCCTGGGCGTAGTTGTGTCCGTAGTGTGTGCGGGGCGCACCGATACCGGCGTGCATGGGCTCGCGCAGGTTGTTCATCTTGATACCAGCATTGAGCGCGATGTAAATGCCTGGGTGCGCGGCATCAATGCGCATCTGCCGCCGACTATTCGTGTGCTATGGGCTAAAAAAGTTGCCGATGATTTTCATGCCCGTTTTTCGGCGCGGTCGCGCACCTATCATTATTTACTATTGAATGATCCGACGGCCAGTGCGGTGATAGGCGGCCTCGCGGGCTGGTTTCATGCGCCGTTGTCGCTCGAGCTCATGCAACAAGCAGCGTTGTCACTGGTGGGCGAGCATGATTTTTCGGCGTTTCGTGCTTCAGGCTGCCAGGCAAAATCGCCGGTCAAGACGCTGTATGAGGTTAGCGTATTATCAACACCATTATCGACATCACCGCAGATGAAAAATGCATCATCATTCATCAAATTCAGTTTTAGGGGCAACGCATTTTTGCACCATATGGTGCGTAATATTGTCGGCAGTCTCATCTATGTAGGTGCTGCGCGACAATCGATAGAAGAATTTCAAACCGTATTTGCAAGCCGTGATCGTACCCGCGCTGCGCCGACGTTTGCACCTGATGGTTTATATCTGGCGGCTATCGAGTACGATGATTTATTTGCGCTTCCAGCAGCGTCAGGACGCGTGCCTTTTTTTACTTGATTGCCGGATTCGCCATGCCTAGAACACGTATAAAAATTTGCGGCATACGCCGGATTGAAGACGCCTTAGCCGCCGCTAACAGTGGCGCTGATGCCATTGGTTTGATTTTTTATCCAGCCTCTTCGCGAGCGGTTGTGTTGACGGAGGCGGTGGCGATTAAGGCCGCCCTGCCACCTTTTGTGGCAAGTGTGGCGTTGTTCGTGAATCCTGATCGCGCGTTGGTGGATGCGGTAGTAAATGAGCTACGACCGAACGTACTACAGTTTCACGGCGATGAAGATGCCGATTTTTGCATTTCATTCAACATGCCTTATCTAAAAGCTATTCGTATCGGCGGCGCGGTGACACAGGGTGATTTGCTACAATACAAGGCTGAATTTGCGAGTGCGCAAGCGTTATTGCTGGATAAATTGGACCCTTTCCAATACGGTGGCAGCGGCGAGTCATTTGATTGGCAAATAATTCCGCATGAAATGCGGAATCATATTGTGCTGGCAGGCGGTCTTAATTTTGATAACGTTGCGCGCGCGGTAGACATGGTTCGCCCATGGGCAGTTGATGTCTCCAGCGGGGTTGAAAGCAACACAGTAGTCGATATGAAAACCAAAGATCACGCGAAAATCGCGGCGTTTATTCAACAAGTTAGACAGGCAGACCAAGATGCAAATGTATGACCTTCCGTACAACCTTCCCGATGCAAGCGGACACTTTGGTCCTTATGGTGGCGTGTTTGTGGCAGAGACTCTGCAAGCCGCGCTGCAAGAGCTCAATATCGAATACGAGCGTGCCAAGGCTGATCCTGAATTCGTCGCTGAATTTCAACGCGAGCTCAAACATTACGTGGGTCGCCCCAGCCCGATTTACCACGCCAAACGTTTGTCCGATGAGCTTGGCGGCGCACAAATTTATTTGAAGCGTGAAGATTTAAATCACACCGGCGCGCACAAAATCAACAACACCATCGGTCAGGCTTTGCTGGCTCGCCGCATGGGTAAGCCGCGCATCATTGCAGAAACCGGCGCGGGTCAGCATGGTGTTGCTTCGGCCACTGTGGCGGCCCGCTATGGCCTGGAATGCGTGGTCTACATGGGCTCCGAGGATATCAAGCGTCAGGCGCAAAATGTGTATCGGATGAAGCTGCTCGGTGCCACTGTGGTGCCCGTCGATAGCGGTTCAAAAACGCTCAAAGATGCGCTCAACGAAGCGATGCGCGACTGGGTAACCCATGTTGAAAACACGTTTTATATTATTGGCACGGTCGCAGGTCCGCATCCGTACCCGATGATGGTGCGCGATTTTAATTCAGTGGTGGGCAAAGAGTGCCTTTGGCAAATGCCCGAAATGATTGGTCAGCAGCCTGATGCGGTGCTGGCGTGTGTGGGTGGCGGCTCGAACGCGATGGGTATTTTCTTCGATTATATTCCACACCAAAAAGTCCGCTTGATCGGTTGCGAAGCCGGCGGTGAAGGCATCGAGACCGGCAAACATGCCGCTTCGCTGTCCGCCGGCACGCCCGGCATTTTGCACGGCAATCGTACCTACCTGATTCAGAACGCCGACGGACAGATTATTGATACGCACTCGGTATCAGCAGGCCTTGATTATCCCGGTGTAGGCCCCGAACATGCTTGGCTGAAGGACGCCGGCCGCGCAGAATATGTGGCGGTCAATGATGATGAGGCGCTAGCTGCGTTTCATCGGCTGTGCCGCACTGAAGGTATTATTCCGGCGCTGGAATCAAGCCATGCTGTGGCCCATGCCATGAAGATGGCGCCAACGATGGCGAAAGACAAAGTGCTGCTGGTGAATCTTTCCGGCCGCGGTGATAAGGATATGGCTACTGTCGCAGAACGCTCAGGATTGCAGTTTTACTGTCGCCCTAGCTGCCAGGCCAATCAGAATTTGTAATGGATGCCATCAAACATGGCCCTGACTCAACCACAAAAAGGCCAGTATTTTGAGTAGAATTAAAGCAACATTTGCGGCACTCGCCGCACAAAAAAAGACTGCACTCATCCCGTTTGTAACGGCGGGCGATCCGACTGCAGCCATTACCGTGTCGCTAATGCATACGCTTGTCAAAGCAGGTGCTGATGTGATCGAGTTGGGTGTGCCGTTTTCAGACCCGATGGCCGATGGCCCAGTGATTCAGCGGGCGTCTGAACGGGCACTGAAAAACGGCGTCGGCTTGATAAATGTGCTGGCTTACGTTAGTCAATTCCGCGAAACCAACACCATTACGCCGGTGGTACTGATGGGCTATGCCAATCCGATCGAGCGCATGGGGCTGGCAATATTTGCAGCGCGCGCCAAAGCGGCGGGTGTGGACGGCGTATTGGTTGTGGATTATCCGCCGGAAGAAAGTGTTGAAGTCCTGAAGGCGCTCGATGCAGTCGGTATCGATTCGATTTATTTGCTATCGCCCACTTCCACGACGCAGCGCATCAAGCTGGTTGCGCAATGTGCGCGCGGCTATATTTATTATGTATCGCTCAAGGGTGTAACCGGTGCGGCCAACATTGATACAGAAGCAGTCAGCGCGATGATCAAGCAGATTAAAGCTGAAACCTCATTACCGGTGGGAGTCGGTTTCGGTATTCGCGATGGCGCAACTGCCAAGCTGGTGGCGGCGTTTGCCGATGCAGTGGTGATTGGCTCACGCATTATTCAGGAACTGGAAGCATCACCACCCGAATCTGCACTCGTCAATGTTGAAAAGTTGGTGAGCGATATCCGTCACGCCATGGATGCTTGAATAAATTAAATAATGATGGGAGCCTGCTATGTCGTGGTTTAGAAAACTCCTTCCGCCGAAGATCAAAGCGGGCGGCACCGCGCCGAAAAAGGCGGTGCCTGAGGGTCTGTGGAGCAAATGTCCGAGCTGCCAATCCACGCTTTATTTTACCGATCTTGAAAACAATCAGCACGTCTGCCCCAAATGTAATTACCACAATCGCATTTCGGCGCGTCAGCGACTGGATATGTTTTTCGATCCGGATGGTCGCGCAGAAATTGGCTCCGAGGTACTACCGATCGACAGTTTGAAGTTCAAAGACAGCAAAAAATATATCGACCGCCTTGAGTCTGCCGAAAAAGCCACGGGCGAAACCGATGCATTGGTGGTGTTTCAGGGTTCCGTCAATGGCGTGCCGTTGATTGCAGCTGCATTTGAATTCGGTTTCCTCGGTGGCTCCATGGGTTCGGTAGTGGGCGAGCGATTTGCGCGCGCGGTGGAAGCGTGTGCAGATGAAAAATTACCCTTTGTGTCATTCACCGCAACGGGTGGCGCGCGTATGCAGGAAGGCCTGCTGTCGCTCATGCAGATGGCGAAAACCACATCGGCGTTGCATCAGCTATCCAGAGCGCGTTTACCGTTTATTTCGGTGCTGACGGACCCCACCATGGGCGGTGTATCGGCCAGCTTTGCGATGCTGGGCGATGTGGTGATCGCAGAGCCAGGCGCTTTGATTGGCTTTGCCGGCCCGCGCGTGATTGAGCAAACGGTACGCGAAACATTGCCGGAAGGTTTTCAGCGTGCCGAGTTTTTGCTTGAGAAGGGCGCGATCGACATGATTGTTGATCGCCGCAACATGCGCCATAAAGTCGCCTCTCTGGTGACGTTATTGCAACGGGAGCCTGCACCAGTCCTGGCTGTTGCTTGACGGTGGTGAAGTCGGTGCTGCACCCGCACACACTGGACGAGTGGCTCGACTATATTGGGCATCAGCATACCGCTGAAATTGTGATGGGCCTTGATCGCGTGCGGCTGGTCTGGCTGCGTATGGTGTCCGTAATCAACGCAAGCGGCAATACACCAGCGCCAATCAATATCATCGTCGGCGGCACGAATGGCAAAGGCTCGACGGGCGCAATGCTTGAGGCGATTCTGGATATTGCAGGATTCAAAACAGGCTTCTTGAGCTCGCCGCATTTGTTGCGCTACAACGAACGCGTGAGGCTTTGCCGACAGGATGCGAGCGATGAATTGCTCATCGCCTCATTCGTCGCGGTAGAGGCTGCACGGGTAACGCCTGAACTGATTCCACTCACCTATTTTGAATACAGCACGCTTTCCGCGCTGTGGATTTTTGCGCAGCAAAATGTTGATGTGGCGATTTTAGAAGTCGGGCTAGGCGGGCGTCTCGATGCGGTCAATATAATTGATGCCGATGTCAGCATCGTGGTGAGCGTGGATCTCGATCATCAACAATATTTGGGCGACACCCGCGAGAAAATCGGTCTAGAAAAAGCCCATATTTATCGTCCGGGTTGCGCCGCCATTTTTGCGGATAATAATCCGCCCGCTTCACTGGTGGAATATGCCAAATCAATCGGCGCGCGCTTGACCCTGCTGGGGCGCGATTATCGTTATCAACGGATGGACAATCAGTGGCAGTTTATCGGCAACATTGAAGGTCGAGATGTTGCGCAACACTCACTGCCGATTCCCGCTTTGCGCGGCGCCTATCAATTAAAAAATGCCTCGGGTGTGTTGGCCGTGCTGGCCGCGTTGCACCGTAAATTGCCAGTATCGCTAGGGCATATCAAGCGCGGCCTGCTGGAAGTTGAATGGCCCGGCCGGATGCAGGTGCTGCCTGGTCGCCCGAGTGTGGTGCTGGATGTTGCGCATAATCCACATGCGGCACGTGCGCTCGAAGACGCGCTTGGTACTATGGGCTTTTATGAAAACACTTACGCTGTGTTCGGTATGCTCAAAGATAAAGATATCGATGCCGTGATTGAAACCATTAAAGGCCGCATTGATTTTTGGTTTATCGCTGGCCTAGTAAGTGAGCGTGGCGCGTCGGCTTCGCTATTGGCCGACAAGCTAAATGCCCATGGCCTGTACGGCAAATATTTGGCCTTCACCCGAATCACTGAAGCCTATGCGGCGGCGCGGGAAAGAGCAGGCGAGAATGATAGAATTTTGGTCTTTGGTTCGTTCTATACCGTGGCTGACGTCTTGAGTTTGGTAAAGCCGCGTTGATTCGTCGGTTTGCGGTTTCCCGGTTTTTAAACTCTAGCATTGGCGGGTATCTTCAGGCACTTTTGGCTCAAACGCCGCGCCATTCATTGTGTTTTTAGTAAAAATCTAATTGAAACTATGGCCACCTCCAAATCAACTTCCCCCGCCAGCGCCAAGCCTGATCTTTCCGCAACCGAGCTTGAATTAAAGCGTCGTGGTCGCCGTCGTTTAATTGGCGCTTTCACACTCGGTTTGCTGGCGATTGTATTTCTGCCGATGTTGTTTGATTCGGCTCCCAAAAAAGATCAGGCCAACAGCCGCGAAATCGCCATTCAAGTGCCGCCCAAAGAAGGTCTTCCACCATTGCCCGCGCCGACGCCATCAACCTCGCCGCCTGCAGTTGCAATAACCCCAACCCCCGCTCCGCCCTCCGTACCCTTAACCGCACCTACAGCATCCCCTGCAACAGCGCCTCCATCAGCATCCACGGCCATTGCTAAACCTGAAACGAAGGGTGAGCCCAAGTCGGCAGCGCCTGCTGCCACCCCTGCACCGGTAGCAAAGTCTGCAACGCCGCCACCCATAGCCGCGCCCGTCAAAGAGCCACCGCTTCTGAAACAGGGATTCGTGGTGCAAATTGGCGCATTCAAAGACGCCGCCAATGCGCAACAAATTGTGGCATCGATGAAAGAAGCGAAGCTGCCCGTTTTTACTGACAGCATTGCCACCAGCGGCGGCAGCGTGACACGCGTGCGTGTCGGGCCTTTTGCGAGCAAAGAAAAGGCCGATTCAGCGTTGGCACAAGTCAAGCTGGCTGGCGCGGACGGCAAAATTGTGCCGCTGAAATAATAGTTAATGATTTACCTGTCCTAACCATCCCCAACCCGTAAGCCGGTCATGAATGAACTTGATTATATTGTCATCGCCATCTTATTAATCTCGGTCGCGATAGGCTTCTTGCGCGGCGCAGTTCGTGAAGTGCTCAATGTAGCCGGCTGGATTCTTGCGTTTATTTTGTCTCATGCATTTGCACCTAATCTGGCGGCCTACTTTGCGGATTGGGCGGCAGAGCCGATGGTGCGGCTGGTGGTGGCATGGTTGGCGATTTTTCTGCTGGTGCTGGTCGTGGTCGCGATGGTGGCGAGCCTCTTATCTGAACTAATGCGAAAATTGGGCTTGGGTGGTTTGGATCGCGGTGTAGGCGGCGCGGTTGGCTTGTTGCGCGGGGCATTGCTGCTGGTTGCATTGACCCTCGCGGTCGGTCTGACCAAGCTGCCGCAATCAAGCGTGTGGCGGGAATCAGCGATCACGCCAACGCTTGAAATTGCGGCTTTGTACGCACGAAGCGTATTACCGGAAAGCGTTGCGGCGCGGATTAAATATCGGACCATTGCAACACCCATCGCCTGAAAAAATATCGGCAACCCGTTTTTTGAAAATTTGAAATAGATTCAAAAACAGATTCAACAAAGGATTCAATATGTGTGGCATCGTCGGCATTGTTTCAAAGAGCCCCGTTAACCAATTGCTTTACGATGGCCTCACGGTGCTGCAGCATCGTGGCCAGGACGCGGCCGGCATCGTGACGGCAGAAGGCCGCACCTTTCATATGCATAAAAATAAAGGCCTGGTGCGCGATGTATTCCGCACCCGTGATATGCGGGCCCTGACTGGCAATATGGGCATCGGTCATTGTCGCTATCCTACCGCAGGGTCAGCGGCAAGCGCGGCTGAATCGCAGCCGTTTTATGTTAATTCGCCATTCGGGGTGGTGCTCGGGCATAACGGTAATCTGATCAACACGGCTGAACTGCAGCGAGAATTATTCCAGGACGATTTGCGCCATGTGAATACCAATTCTGATTCCGAAGTACTGCTGAATGTACTGGCACATGAATTACAAATTGCCGCGCGTGGCGTCAGGCTTGATCCCGACGCGATTTTTAACGCTGTTGCCGGGGTGCATCGCCGCGCCAAAGGGGCCTACGCGATTGTGGCAATGATTGCAGGTTATGGTTTGCTCGCGTTCCGTGATCCTCTGGGTATCCGTCCGCTGATCATCGGCAAACAGGAATGTGCCGAAGGCGGCGTGGAGTTTATGGTTGCCTCTGAGAGCGTGGCGATTGATGTGATGGGCTTTAAAGTGATGCGCGATGTGGCGCCGGGCGAAGCGATTTTGATCGATCTTTCCGGTAATTTTTTCAGTCGGCAGTGTGCCGTTAATCCGAGTCTCAATCCGTGTATTTTTGAGTACGTCTATCTGGCGCGGCCTGATTCAGTGATTGACGGTATTTCGGTTTATGAAACCCGTTCGCGCATGGGTGAATCACTCGGTAAAAAAATCCTGCGTGAAAATCCGGATATTAAAATCGATGTGGTCATCCCCATTCCGGACACCAGCCGCCCGTCGGCGGTCGAGGTCGCGCAGGTATTGGGCGTGAAGTATCGCGAAGGTTTTGTTAAAAATCGCTACATCGGTCGCACCTTTATCATGCCCGGCCAAGACGAGAGAAAAAAATCGGTGCGACAAAAATTGAACGCCATGGCGATTGAATTCAAAGGCAAGAATGTTTTGCTGGTGGATGATTCCATCGTTCGCGGCACCACCTCCAAAGAAATCGTGCAAATGGCGCGTGACTGCGGCGCACTTAAAGTCTATTTTGCGTCCGCCGCGCCGCCGGTACGATTCCCGAATGTGTATGGCATCGATATGCCGACACGAGGCGAGCTGATTGCATCTGATCGGGATGTCACGCAAATCGCCGCCGCGATTGGGGCGGACGCGGTGTTCTATCAGGATCTCGATGCCTTGCTGGAAGATGTGCGTGCGTGTAATCCGGCCGTACAAAATTTTGATGCTTCATGCTTTGACGGCAAATATATTACCGGCGGCGTCACGCCAGAATATTTGGCTAATATTGAAGCGAATCGCCATGACCGTGAAACCCGCGGCGCACGCAATCTTGACAGCGCCGAAACCAATGAATCCCATCAGCTTGATCTGGGCCTATCAACGGTTGATGGCTAATCATGAGCGATGAAAAAAATAATCCTGCGCCCGGTTTCGATACCCTTGCTGTGCGTGCCGGTGCGTTGCAAAGTAATTTTCAGGAGCATTCTGAAGCGTTATTTTTAACCTCCAGCTTTACGTACAAAAATGCAGCCGAAGCGGCGCGTAAATTTGCGAACGAAGAGCCAGGTTTTCTCTACAGCCGCTTCACCAACCCGACGGTCACGATGTTTCAGGATCGCCTGGCCGCACTTGAAGGCGCTGAAGCCTGCACCGCCACTGCGACGGGCATGGCCGCTATTGCCAGTACGGTGCTGGGGCTGTTAAAGCAGGGCGATCATATCGTGGCATCACGGAGCGTGTTTGGCACGGTGGTGCCGTTGTTTAATCAAATCTGCAAACGCTTTGGTATCGATACGACCTGGGTTGACCCCACCAATCTGGACGCATGGCGCGCCGCGATGCGGCCCAATACCCGCATGCTGTTTTGCGAAACGCCTTCGAACCCGCTGGCGGAAATTTGCGATATCGCTGCGTTAGCCGAGATCGCTAAAAACGCCGATGCGTGGTTGGCGGTAGACAATTGTTTACTCACCCCTGCGCTGCAACGCCCGCTCGAACTCGGCGCTGATCTGGTTATTCATTCCGCCACCAAATACCTCGATGGTCAAGGCCGCGTGCTGGCAGGCGCAGTGTGTGGCCGCAAAGAGTTGATCGATCCTGTTTATGGATTCGTCCGTACTGCCGGCCCCGCGTTATCGCCGTTCAATGCATGGATATGTTTGAAAGGTTTGGAAACCCTCAGCCTGCGGATGGAAGCGCAATCACGCGCAGCGCTCATACTCGCGCAATGGCTTGAGGCGCACCCCATGGTTGTGCGCGTGCATTACGCAGGCTTGGCCTCACACCCCCAACACGCTCACGCGATGCGCCAATCCAGGCTGCAAGGCGCGGTGCTGTCATTCGAAATCAAGGGCGGCCGAGGCGAAGCATGGCGGGTGATAGATGCAGTCAAAATGATCTCAATAACCGCGAATTTGGGCGACACCAAAACCACCATCACCCATCCCGCCACCACCACCCATGCGCGCATCTCGCAAGCCGAGCGCGATGCGGCGGGGATAAGCGAGAATTTGCTGAGGGTGGCGGTGGGGTTGGAAAATGTTGAAGATTTGCAGCGGGATTTGGCGTTGGGACTGGTTTAACTAAACTCGCGAAAAGGCAGATTATCCTGCGCCAATAATTTATTAGATTTCTTAATGGCATGAACAATAATAAAAAAGAGCCTGTAATTACCCCCCCCCGAACTTTCTTATTGGCGAGGTGAAGAGGCCAATTGGGATTTACGTAACTATCATTACTACAACCCATATGCTTGGGTTAATGATCGCGCAACTATTGATATAGCGCCGGTGCAACTGCAGAGCTTCCATAGCCCATTTGCCGATTTACCCTATTACTACATGACGAGAGCAGGCTTTCCGTCCTGGCTGGTAAGCGCAATACTGGCGCTACCGACAGCAATTGCACTATTTTTCTTAGCGCTGATTTCTAAACTTTTTTTGCCGCGCTCGCGGCGAAATATTTATCTGGTTGCAATTATTATTGTTGCTGTTACTGGGGCTTCAGGCGGGCCACTGATCGGCACCACCATGAGCGAATGGCATGTGGTTGCGCTGTATTTGTGTGCGGTCTGGTTAATACTCAAGCCTTTTGCTATAGGCGATGTTTTTGTTTTAACTAAGCCTAGGTTGAAAAATGTTTTAGTCGAAGGGTTTTTGGGGGGATTGGCGGTTAGGTTTAAATTGACTGCGGGTGCTTATGCCCTCGGCTTGGCTGTTTTAGTGGTGGCGCTTTCGGCAGGCTTGTTTGAGCGCAGCAAGCGTTTAGTAGTCCTGGGTTTAGGCGGAGTAGCTGGTGCCGTAATTTCTTATGGGCCTTGGGGTTATGAGGTATAGACCCGCTTCGGAAACCCATTTTTTCCCTACTTCAATGATGTTTTTTTGTCGCAATAGGCCGACCACTATCGCTTTGCCGACACTCGCTATGCAGCCGATGGTCAGTGGAAATTTTTGGCAGCGCCGTGGCCGATTATGAAGAACACTGTAGGCTTTGTATCCGAGTTATCTTTTCGGGATTGGCGCTTAGGCATTGGTTTGCCAGCGCTTGTATGTCTCGTATGGGCTACGCGATCAGCGCAAAAACGCAGAATGTGGATAGCATTGCTGCTGATGTTCTTGACTATCTATGGTCTGTGGATAATCTTCTTGGGCTACTACCGCTATGTGAGTTTGCTCGAGGTTCTTGCGCCTCTCGCCATGTTTGCGCTTATCGCAAACGCTGAAATATTTATGCCGTTGCCCCGAATTAAAATGTTTACCGCTATGCTTGTAGCATTGGTCATGATGGGCACAACTGAATGGCATTCCAGGGAGCGCACCAAACATGGGTCAATGGCTGTTGATGTCAACATGCCCAGTTTTCCAGACGGTTCAATGGTAATAATTGCCTCCTCCGAGTCGCTCGCCTTCTTGACACCAAATTTACCGCCGGAAATACCGGTCATTTCAGTTATCAATAATTTTATGAATCCTGCCTGAGGCGCTAAATCTAAATTACATGTGTTGGCTACTCAACGTGTTGCTCAGCATTCGTGGCCGTTTTTGCATTAGTGAACAGAAGTGGCTCCGCAATTCTGTACAGTCGTTTAAGTGGAAACTCTGGGTTTAGTG
>ENA-OFCD01000674-OFCD01000674.1-metagenomes-genome-assembly--contig:-NODE-674-length-20376-cov-7.342552_pt1 | contig 20376 bp, 20 predicted proteins | sample MGYA00153392_OFCD01 | MGnify analysis MGYA00153392
CCGACCGGCCCCCGACACAACCACCCCCGGCACACACCACACCGGATCCGGCCACCCGGCCACCACCGGGACAGCAACCACCTGAGCCGCACCGGCCTGGGCCGCACCGATCGGGGCCGCGTCACGGGTCGTGCTCTCAGTCGGCGCAGCGGCCCCAGGGTCTCCCGCGCCCGCTGCAGCGCAACGACACGCCACCGAGCCACTCGAGCCGGGGTCAGATGCAGTGACGGAAGCAGCAGCCCGAGCAAGGCGCCCAGAAGTTCGCCGAAGCTGCTCGACGCGCCCCGCATCAGCGACCGCCCGCCAGGAGGCCAGGTCCAGCGCTCCCAGGCGCACGATCGCTGCAGTCGACTCCATGACACCTCTCTTGCGAACTGGTGTTCGAAGGTTACCGCGCCGAAGCCCCTCCCACAAGGCTTGGGGATCAGTTGCGGACGGTGTCCTGAGGGCCCGCGTCGTCCTGCCGAATCAGCGTGTCCTTCGTCCCAGCACGAAGCGCGGGTGAGATCCGCGGGCCCGTCGGTAGCCAGCGTTCACGTTCGCGCCCCGCGAGGGGGCAAGCCTCCCGACGATGCGTTCGCTGTCGAGCTGCCGGTGCTCGACAAAGCACGTCCTCGCCGACAGCAGGACATGGCTACCTGCTGTACCACCACGCAGCCGACCGGACCCATCGCCGGAACCGGTCCGGTTTCCTGAATAGCGCCGCACCGTTCAGGAGAAACCCGGAGGTCAGCAATAAAGGGGGCAGCGTCGGCTAGCCCGGCCTCCGGTCAGCCGACCGCCGGATCGACACCCGTCACCTCGAGGCCGGCATTCGCCAGCGTCACGGCAATTGTTCCCGTCCCGCATCCAACGGCCACTGGACGCCTGGGCCGAAACTGTTCGACGAACCCTGCGTACGCCGGGAGATCGCCACGCTCAGCGTCCAGCGCATCGTCGATCGGGGTCAGCCGCGGGTGCTCGAAGGCAAGATCCGCCACTGGCGCAGTTCAGGCGCGCCGATCCGGGCGGCGCTGCCAGTTGTAGGGCGTCGTCGTGGACACCTTGACGAGGCCGGCACGTTCGAGGATGGGCCGCGAGTACTCGGTGGAGTCGCTGTTGACGTACGTCTTGCCCACGCTCATTGCCGAACGCGCGCGCGCCGCCGTGAGGGCGCGGTACACCCCGCGGCCGCGCCACTGTTGACGCGTTGCGCCGCCCCACAGGCCGGCGAAGTCGCTGCCCCCCACCGGTTCCAACCGCCCTGCACCGACCAGCTGCCCCCGCGCCTGGGCCACCCACAACTGCATCCCATCCGCGAGCGACAGCCGGTGCAGCAGGGCTCTGACTCGCTCATCGGACACCGGCTCACCGAAGATCTCGTCCTGCATGACGATCATCGCCCGGACGTCCGCCTTCTCGTTGACCTGACGCAGCACCACCCCCTCGGGCAGCCCCACCTCGACGGCGAGCAGTCGCGCCTCACCAACCATGATCGACTCTTCCGCACCCGGGACGAATCCATGAGCCAGCAGCGCCTCGTGCAGCCCTGGGGCGTTATCATGCCCGCGGGTCTTCCACTCCACCCGTGAGATACCCGGGTCCGCTCGAAAATGCGCGAGGCCCTCGCCAACCAGCTGCCCCACGGCAACGAGGCCGGCTCCGCCGAGGTCCCGGTAGGTGACGAAACCGCGCCCTCCAACAAAAGTCACGAGGCGCAGCGGGCCGAGGCGGGTGACGGACACCGCACCCGGCGTCTCCGCATCGGTACGGAGCTGCTCGTCGTATGCCGCAAGGAGTGGGAAGCCCATCCCGGCAGGGTCCCGGGTTCTGGCTGCGCTGACCACGCGTTATCGACAGCGGCGCGCCCGAACGGCCAGCCGCCCGCGGACCGGACACCCCGCAGGCGCAGCCGGTCCAGGTCCTCAGGGGCCAGCGGCGGCTCGCGCTGGCTGGAGACCTACTGCTCCACCGGCACGGGCACACCCGCCACCGACGCCACGAGCGGTACCGCGCACGGATTCATCCCCTGCGCGTCGCTGAGCCGCGAAGCGGCAGACACCGAGAACTAGCCGAAGAAAACCTCGGCCTCGGCGTACCGGTCGGGGGGCACCGTTTTGAGCGTACGGGTGGCCTCCTCGAGCGGTACCCGCACGATGGCTGTGCCCTGCAGCGCGACCATCACGCCGCTGTCACCCTCGTGCACCGCGTCCACCGCGTGCAGGCCGAAGCGCGTGGAGAGCACCCGGTCGTACGCCGTCGGCGAGCCGCCGCGCTGGACATGGCCGAGCACCGTGACCCGCGCCTCCTTGCCGGTGCGCTGCTCGATCTCGCGCTCCAGCCGGTGGCCGATGCCACCGAGACGGGCGTGCCCGAAGGCGTCCAGCGGGCTCTCGAGCGTCGCCATCGTGCCGGCCTTGGGCACGGCACCCTCGGCGACGACCAGGATGACGGCGTACGAGCGGGCGAAGCGCTGTTCGACGTATCGGCAGACCTCCTCGATGTCGAACGGCCGCTCGGGGATCAAAATGACGTTGGCGCCGCCGGCAAGGCCGGAGTGCAGGGCAATCCAGCCGGCGTGGCGGCCCATCACCTCGCAGATCAGCACCCGGTGGTGCGACTCGGCGGTCGTATGCAACCGGTCGATCGCCTCAGTCGCAATCGTGACGGCGGTGTCGAAGCCGAAGGTGTAGTCCGTCGCGCTGAGGTCGTTGTCGATGGTCTTTGGCACCCCGACGACGCGCAGCCCCTGCGCGGCGAGTGCGGTGGCGACCCCGAGGGTGTCCTCGCCGCCGATCGCGACCAGCGCCTCGACACCGGCGTCTGCGAGGTTCTGCCGGATCCGGTCGAGACCATCCTCAACCGTGTGCGGGTTGGTGCGGCTTGCTCCGAGGATCGTGCCGCCACGCGGCAGGATGCCTCGCACGTCGGCTACCCCCAGCGGCCGACTGAGCCCCTCGAGCGGGCCCTTCCAGCCGTCCCGGTAGCCGACGAATTCGTGCCCGTAGACCTCGACGCCCTTGCGGACCACCGCCCGTATCACACCGTTCAGGCCGGGACAGTCCCCGCCACCGGTCAGCACACCGATCCGCACTTCGCGCCTCCACTGGTCGCCGGGACCGTACCGCCCGCTCGCCGCTCAACCACAGCGCGGCGCGCGTCGAGGTAGCAGGCGTGCGATCCCGACGTACGGCGGTGCTGGGCCTGGTGCTGGTCGGCGCCTGCGCGATGCAGCTCCCAGCCGTGCCGTCCCAGGCCGAGCCCGCACCCAATCTGGCTGGGCTGCAGGCACAGCTGTCCGCGGCGACGGCCCAGGCCCAACAGCTCGCCGACGACCTGACCACGGCGCAGGCCCGCGACGGCAGACTGCGACAGGCCGAGGACGACCTGCAGGAAGCCCTCGTGGGGGCGCAGTCCCGGCTCAACGCCCGGATACGCGAGGTCTACATCGCCAGCGGGCCGAGGGAACTGGACGCCTGGACATCGCTCACCGACCCCGGGCCCGGACTTCCCGTGACAGTCGGCTTCTCGGCCGGCGTCCGCGTGGGGCAGGATCTGGTGGACGACGCCGCCGGGCGCTCGGCGCAGGCCATCGCCCTGCGGGCCGAGGCCGACCTCGCCCGTGCGGCCTTGCGAGCGCAGAGCGCCGGCGTGCTCGCCCAGCAGGACCGCGCCCGCGATCTGCTCGACCAGGCCAGGCGGCTGGTCGCAGAACAACAGGCCCAGGAAGCAGCCCAGCAGCAGCAGGCAGAACGGCAGCGCGCCGCCGACCGACAGGCCGCCGAGACCGCGCAACTCAACGCCGCGCAGACAGCACTCGACGCGGTCTCGGCCGCCGTCACCACGGCCCTGGGGTCGCCGCCGACGGCGCGCGGACAGCACGCTGCCGAGGCGGAGCAGCCGGTGCTCGCGTTGCTGGCGGCTGCCGGCCCGGGTTACCCCGCCGGGTACGCCCCGACCGGCACGGTCATCAGAGGCACCGCATCCTGGTACGGCCCGGGCTTCGTCGGCAGCCCCACCGCGAGCGGCCGGCCGTACGACCCGGAGCTCCCCACCTGCGCGCACAGGACGCTCCCGCTGGGCACCGTGCTGCACGTCAGCGCGAACGGTCGGAGCACCAACTGCCTGGTGGACGACCGCGGGCCCTACGTCGGCGACCGGGTGCTGGACATGTCGCGGGCCGGCGCACGGGCGCTGGGCTACGACGGCATCGCCGAGGTGGTCGCCGAGGTGCTGGCCCCGAAGCCCTGACGCCGGCGGGAGCTCAGTGCGCGACGCCGCCGTCCCGGGTCAGCTCGGAGAACGGCCGGGGCGGCGCGGCCAGGCTGGCCCGCGGGCAGTCGGCCAGGGTCAGCCCGGCATGGCCGAAGGCCTCGTCGCACAGCGACTGCGTCGTCCAGCCCTGGCGCAGCCCGTACGCGGTCATCGAGACCCGGAAGACGGTGACGCAGTACCTGGCCGGGCTGTCGTAGACGCAGGACAGCGTGCCGACATGTACGGCGTCGCCGGGCTCGCCCGCGCCGGGCGCCCACGGTGACTCGTAGCGCCGCCAGGTGCCCACCCGCGTCCACCAGTGGCCGCCGGACTGGACGTCGTCCGTGGCGAGGCCCAGCAGGATCAGCCGGGCGTGCACCTCGGACAGCACAGCGGCCGGTCGGATGACTTCTTGCGATGCGAAGTCGCCTGCGGGGTGGGACACGGTCACGCTCTCCTCCGGTCGTACGCAGCTGGTTCAGGTCGCACGGCCGCGCGAGGTCGAGGCGGTACCGGCACTCGTACGTGCAGCGGGACCGGCCGGCCGAACAGGTAGCCCTGGCCGTGCGAGCAGCCCAGCTCAGCGAGCAGGTCGCGTTGCGCAGCGGTCTCGATGCCCTCGGCGACGGTCGGGATGTCCATGTCGTGACACATCGACAGGACGGCCTTGACGATGGCGTACGAGCTGCGGTCGGTGAGCACCGAGTCGATGAAGCTCTTATCGATTTTGACGAGGTCGACCGGAAACTCCCGCAGCAGGCTCAGCGAGGAGTAGCCGGTGCCGAAGTCGTCCAGTGCGATCCGCACACCGAGCCGGGACAGCTCGCGCAGCTCGCCGGTGAGCGTCTCGCTGGCGGTGATCAGGGCGGTCTCGGTGATCTCCAGGTGTAGCCGGGACGGCGCCAGCCCGGACTCGGCCAGGGCCCGCGCGACGTCGGCCGCGACTCCCGGCCGGCTGAGCTGGCTCGGCGAGGCGTTGACGGCAACCCAGCCGTCCGGCGTGAGGCCGCCACTGCCGGCGGCGGCGTCCTGGCAGGCCTGCGACAGCATCCACCAGCCCAGCGGGCGGATCAGGCCGCTGCTCTCCGCGAGGTCCAGGAAGCGGTCGGGTGGCAGCAGCCCCTGCTCGGGGTGCTCCCAGCGCAGCAGGGCCTCGTGGCCCACGACGGCCACATTCGCGAGCGTGACGATCGGCTGGTAGAACGCCCGCAGCTCGTCGGAGTCCAGCGACAGCCGCAGGTCGTCTTCCAGCTGCAGGTCGGCCCTGGTCGAGATCCGGTCGTGGGCGCGGTCGAAGGCGACGTACCTCGCCCGGCCGAGCCGCTTGGCGCGCAGCAGCGCCATGTCGGCGCGCATCAGGACGTCGTCAGCGGACTCCAGGTGGGCGCCGATCGTGCCGCCCAGGCTCAGCGTGACGACGTGCCGGTGGCCGCCGACCTCGAAGGGCTCGTCCAGGGCCGCAGCCAGTCGGCCGGCCACCTCGGCCAGCTCGGCCTCGGTGCCGACGCCCTCCATGACCATGACGAACTCGTCGCCGCCGACCCGGCCGAGCAGGTCCTCCGGCCGTAGCGGCCGCCGCAGGCGCTCCGCGACCTGCACGAGCAGGCTGTCCCCCGCGGCATGCCCCAGGCTGTCGTTGACGACCTTGAAGCGGTCCAGGTCGCAGTACAGGACGCCGACCCGGGCCGCCGGGTCGTCCTCGAGAGCGCTGGCCAGCCACTGCCGGGTGAGGAAACGGTTGGGCGATCCGGTCAGCCCGTCGTGCAGCGCGCGGTTGGCCAGCTCGAGCTCGGCCTCGCGCCGGCCGGTCACGTCCTCGATCTGCAGGACGACCCGGGCGGGCAGCGTCGGCGGAGCGATCCGGGCTGCGGTCAGCCGGCCCCACAGCTGGGTCCCGTCGGCGCTGCGGAGCACGCGGTCCACCGTCGAGGTATTCGCCCCGCCCAGGCGCAGGCCATCCCACCAGTCCCGCCATGGCAGACCACCCTGCCCCGCAACGACATCTGCCACGTCCATCCGGGTCAGCTCGTGCTGGCGCCGGCCCAACATCCGGCACAGGGCCTCGTTGACCACCAGGATCGCACCGTCGTCGTCGAGCAGGGCCCCGCCGATCGGTGAGTGCTCGAACGCGACCCGCCACTGCTGCTCGGATGCGGCCAGCTCGGCCGCGGCGATCAGGTCGTCCGAGACGTCGCGCGCACAGATCAGCACCGGCGTCCCCGGCTCATCGAGCAGGTGCTTGGCGGCGACGTCGACCCACAGACCGGTCCCGGCCGCCGACACCTGCAGCGTGGTGCGGGCGCTGCCGGTCGCGAGCACGTGGCGGAGCATCTGCCGGACGGCGGCGCACTGCGCCTCGTCGGCGATCGCGGTCCAGATCCCCTCGTCGGCGCAGCGCTGCAGGTCCCAGCCCAGGACGTCGGCGACCGTGTCGCTGGCGGCCAGCAGCCGCCCGTCGGGCCGCACCCGCAGCACGAAGTCGGCGTCGGTTGCCGCGAGTGTCGGCAACCAGGCGCCGTGCTGTGGCTGCGCGGCGATGTGCAGGGTCATGCTGGGGCCATCGGCACGGTGGCACCGGGCCTTGACGCGGGGTCGCTCAGATCGCCAGCCCCAGCCGGTACGCCCGCTCGGCGAGCGCGTCGTAGCGCACCTTGACGTGCCGGGCATCAGCCAGCGCATCGTGCAGGCCGCCCTCCTGAGCCGGCAGCGGCGGCCGGCCCAGGTGCTCCCACAGCTGGCGTACGTCCATCGTGAAGCGCGGCAGCGCCCGCGGCAGCTGCGGCATCGCGCCCCACAGCTGGCACAGCGCCACGTGGTCGTACGCGCCGTACCAGGCCCACAGGACCGGCTCCGGCCCGAGAAAGGCCAGCAGCTCCTCCCGCAGTCGCGCGCGCGGCTGCCAGGTCGAGGCGGGCGGCAGCTGCGGCAGGACGTTGTCGCGTACCCACGGGTGCACCGCGAGCGGGTCGAACTCACTGCTCACGGCGTAGAACTCCCGGCCGTCCTCGCCGACGGCGCCGATGGACACCAGGCTGATCTCGCGCGCCGTGTCGCCGAACTCGAGGTCGTAGAAGATGCGCACCGCCCTATCGTGCCGGTCTATGACCTTCTCCCTCGTCGCGCGCAGCTCCGACGGCTCCCAGTGGGGTGTCGCGGTCGCCAGCAGGTTCCTCGCCGTCGGTGCCGCCGTCCCGGCCGCCGGGTATGCGGTCGGTGCGATCGCGACCCAGTCCTTCGCCAACCTCGCCTACCGCCCCGACGGGCTGGCCATGCTCGGCCGGGGACTGCCGGCGCAGCAGGTCCTGGACACCCTCACCGCCGCGGACGAGCTCCGCGAGCAGCGCCAGGCGGGCGTGGTCGACCGGGCCGGCGGCGCTGCCAGCTTCACCGGCAACCAGTGCCATGCCTGGGCCGGCGGCCGCACCGGCGACGGCTGGGCCGCCCAGGGCAACATCCTCACCGGTCCGGAGGTCGTCGACGCCCTCGCCAGCGCGTACGAAGGAACCGCGGGTCCGCTCGCGGTCCGGCTCGCGACAGCGCTGCTGGCTGCCGACCGGGCCGGCGGCGACCGGCGCGGCCGGCAGAGCGCCGCGCTGCTGGTCGTCTCAGAAGGCGGCGGGTACGGCGGCGGCAGCGACGTGCTGGTCGACCTGCGGGTCGATGACCACCCCGACCCCTGCCCGGAGCTGCTCCGCCTGCTGGACCTGCACACGCTGTACTTCGGCAAGCCCGACCCCGACACCCTGCTGCCGCTGACCGGTGCGCTCGAGCAGGAGGTGGGCGAGCGGCTGGCCCGGCTCGGGTTCGCCTCGCTAAATGACTGGGCCGGCGTGGTGAACCTCGAGGAGCGGCTGGTCCCGGGCTCGATCGACCCGCTGGTGCTGGACCAGCTGCGCGGCGCGTCCTGAGACCAGCGTGAGCGTCCTGGCGATCGAACGCCGGGACGACTGCACAACGCCCTAGTCCCCGAGCAGGTCCCGCACCACGGCCCCGATGGCGCCTGCCTCGAGCAGGAAGCCGTCGTGCCCGTACGGGCTCGACACGACGACGAGCGGCAGCGCGCCCGGCACCCCCGCGGCGATCCGGGCCTGCTGTTCGGGTGGGTAGAGCCGGTCGCTGTCCACGGCCACCACGGCGGTGCGGGCCGTGACCCGGGCGAGAGCCGCCTCGACGCCGCCCCGGCCGCGGCCGATGTCGTGGGTGTTCATCGTGTCGGTGAGCGTGACGTAGCTGCCGGCGTCGAACCGGCGCAGCAGCTTGTCCGCCTGGTGGTCCAGGTAGGACTGGACCGCGAACCGCCCCCCGTCGAACGGGTCCTCGCCGTCCTGCGGCGCGCCCCCGAACCGGGTTTCCAGCTCGAACCCGCTCCGGTACGTGAGGTGTGCGACCCGCCGCGCGATCCCGAGCCCGGTGTGCGGGCCGCCGCCGGGGGCGCTGTCGTGGTAGCCGCCGCCCTGCCAGCCGGGGTCGCCCTGCACGGCCAGCAGCTGCGCGGTCTGCACGCCGATCTGGTCGGCGCTGGCGGCGGCGGTCGTCGCGATGGCCGCCAGCCGCGCGACCCGGTCCGGGTGGGTGACCGACCACTCGAGCGCGCGGTAGCCGCCCATCGAGCCACCAACGACGAGCGCCCACCGGCGTACGCCGAGCCGGTCGGCGACCCGGCGCTCGGTCTCCACCTGGTCGCGCACGGTCAGCGCCGGCCAGCGGCTCCCCCACGGCCGGCCGTCCGGGCCGGCCGAGGCCGGGCCGGTGGTGCCCTGGCAGCCGCCCAGCACGTTGGGCGCGACGACCCACCAGCGGTCGGTGTCCAGCCCACGGCCGGGACCGACGAGCGGGTCCCACCAGCCCGCCGTCGGGTGCCCCGGCCCGGCCGGCCCGGCGACGTGGCTGTCCCCCGTCAGGGCGTGCAGTACCAGGACGGCGTTGGTGACCTCGCCGGCCTCGAACCGCGGCGTCCCCCACGTCTCGTACGCCACCGTGACGGCCGGCAGCTCACCGCCCCGCTCGAGCCGCTGCCGGCCGGTGTCCAGGAACCGGCGGGCGCCGGGCGGGTCGCCCGGACGCCACGCGCCGCTGGCCGGTGGCGGGCTGATGGCAGTCCGGGTCGCGACGGAGCCGGCCGTCACGCCGACTTGGCGGCCCGGAGCCCCGCGTCGAGGTCGGCCAGCAGGTCCGGGAGCGACTCGAGGCCGACGGACAGCCGGACCAGCCCGGTGGTGACGCCGGCGCTCTCGCGCTCGGCCTCGCTGAGCTGGCTGTGCGTCGTGCTCGCGGGGTGGATGACCAGGCTGCGGACGTCGCCGATGTTGGCCAGGTGGCTGAACAGCTCGAGGGCGTCCACGAACTGCTTGCCCGCTTCGACCCCGCCGCGCAGCTCGAAGGCGACGATCGCGCCCGCACCCCGCGGCAGGTACTTCTGGCCGGCGTCGTACCAGCGGCTGGACGGCAGCCCGGCGTAGTGGACCTTCTCCACCTCGTCGCGCGCCTCGAGCCACTCGGCGATCGCCTGCGCGTTCTGCACGTGCCGCTCGACACGCAGCGACAGCGTCTCGACGCCCTGGATGAGCAGGAACGCGCTGAACGGGCTGATCGCCGCGCCCATGTCGCGCAGGAACTGGATGCGGAGCTTGGCGGCGTACGAGCCGTGGCCCAGCGCGGACCAGTAGGTGAGCCCGCCGTAGCTCGGGTCCGGCTCGTTGAAACCGGGGAACCGCTCGGCGTGCGCGCCGAAGTCGAAGCTGCCGCCGTCGACGACCACGCCACCGATGGTGGTCCCGTGGCCACCGAGGAACTTGGTCGCCGAGTGCACGACGATGTCGGCGCCGTGCTCGAGCGGGCGGAGCAGGTACGGCGTCGGCACCGTGTTGTCCACGATCAGCGGCACGCCGACCTCGTGCGCGGTGTCGGCGACCAGCCGGGTGTCGAGGACGTTGCCGCGCGGGTTGCCCAGCGTCTCGGCGTAGTAGGCCTTGGTGTTGGGCCGGGTCGCGGCCTTCCAGGCCTCCGCGTCGTCGGGGTCCTCGACGAACGACACCTCGATGCCGAGCTTGGGCAGCGTGTAGTGGAACAGGTTGTAGGTCCCGCCGTACAGGCTGGCGCTCGAGACCAGGTGGTCGCCGGCCTGCGCCAGGTTGAGCACGGCGTAGGTCGACGCCGCCTGGCCGCTGGCCAGCGCGACGGCCGCGACCCCGCCCTCGAGCGCCGTGATCCGGTTCTCGAAGACGTCCTGCGTCGGGTTCATGATCCGGGTGTAGATGTTGCCCGGCTCGGCGAGGGCGAACAGGTCCGCGGCGTGCTGGACGTCGCGGAAGGCGTACGACGTCGTCTGGTAGATCGGCGTCGCCCGCGCGCCGGTGGTCGGGTCCGGGCTCGCCCCGGCGTGCACCTGGCGGGTCTCGAACGACCAGCTCGCCCAGGCGGGCGCGTCGGTCGTGGGCTCGGGGGCGCCGGCGACGCTCTCGGGAGCGGTGTCGGCGGGCAGGTCGGTCATGGGTTCCTCCGGGGGTGTGGGCGACGGGCGGGGTGCCCCCGGGCGCAGGCCCCGGTCGGGCGGGGGTGCTGGATCGGCGCGTGGTCGCTGCGGCGCCGGGTCAGCAGGCGCGACAGGCGGACGTCGTCGAGCGGCGGAGGTCCACGTGCGCGCGGCGCACGAGGAACAGGCACGTCCCGGTCGTCATGGGCCGGACGCTACACGGCCGGACGAACCCCGAACGGGTCAACCTGGGACGGTCACCCAGGCCGACGTTGTGGTCACAGGATGTGCCCGATGGCGCGACGAAAGGCTGGCCGCGCGTGGGCGGGAAGCGGCGCCACGTCCACTGCGAGAGCCGCGGCCCGCTACGCGCACGGGCAGAGGTCCCTGTGCCCGCAAGGTGGGCGGGTGACGTCCGACTCCACCTGATCAAAGCTCCGGGTGCTGGCCAAAACACTGCCGTTACGCACTCATCGCAGGGCGGACGTCCGTCGGCGCGTGCGTTCCGGCTCGGTAGTCATGTTGCCCTCGGTGAGGGGCGGCGGCCCCACGCAAAGTACGCAACAGGGCCGAAGATCGTCCCGATGACAGCCGCCCACACGCCCTTGCGGCCGTTGACGAGCGCCGCCGGGCGGGTCACGAGGTCGACCCAGGCCGTCGCAGCGAGCGAGAGATACACCGACAAGGTCACGAGAAGCCCCGTTTGCTGCCGGTCACTCAGCTCACTCCAGTGACGTGCCCTCATGTCGCCTCCCCCGCCCAGGCTTGAAAGTCGCCGCTGCCAGCCTAACGGCGGCTCGGCCACCAGCAGATCCACCGCCACGACCAACCCGCGACTGCTGCGGACACCACCGGCGCCCGACCGGCCCCGGCGCAACCACCCCCGGCACACACCAATCGGTGTCGCCGGGGCCAGGCTCAGTCGGCCAGGCCCTGCTCGACGGCGTACCGGACCAGCTGCGCCCGGTTGTGCAGGGCGAGTTTGGTGAGCGTGTTCTGGACGTGGTTTTCCACGGTGCGATGACTCAGCACCAGGCGCTTAGCGACCTGCCGCGCTGTCAGGCCCTTAGCGACGAGCTCGGTCGGCTGCTCGCCGAGCACGGACACTGGGTACGCGAGCTGAGCCCGGTCGCCGTCGACCTGGAAGCGGCGTTCCTACGTCGGCGCCGAGTGGTCCAGCCGGTCGATGGTGGCGCTGCTGTTCTGGGAGCCCCGCCGCTACTGGGTGATGGCCGTCAAGCTGACCATCTTGGCCAGCGTGACCGCCGTGCTCGGGGTCGCCGCGCAGGGCGCGTGGCTGCTCGCCGCCCGCGTCCTGGCCGGCCTGCGCGGCACCACCGCCACCCCGGCTCGCCTGTGGGCGCAGCTTGCGGCTACGTCCGGCCGCGGGGTGCTGCTGGTCGTGCTCGTCGGGCTGTTCGGGTTCGCGGTGGCGAACCTGGTTCGCAACACCGCGGCAGCGTTCGGCGCCGGCTTCGTCTACTTCGCGATCGTGGAGAACGTCATCCGAGCGGTGCGGCCGGCCTGGCAGCCGTGGCTGCTGAGCGACAGCGCCAGCGCCCTGGTCGCCCACGGCGGCCAAAAGATCTTCCTCAATGAGGGGTTCGTCGACGCCCGCGGCTTCTACCAGTCCACCGGGCGAGAACTCGTCGTCAGTAACCTGCACGGTGGGCTGCTCCTGGGCGCCGTGACCGCGCTCATCGTGACAGCCGCCGTGGTCCTGTTCGCCCGGCGCGACCCCAAGTGACGGTTCCACACTCGCCGCGACCGACCTTGCCCCGGCCCGACCTTGCCCCGGCCTTATCGCTGGCGCACCCCCAGCCCGTCGTTGTTGCCTGCCGTCGACTGCTCCGGTCAGCAGCGGCTCTTCCCCTCGCCCTCTGCTTTCGCCGCGAACGGTGGCGCGGCCACACCCGAACGGCCGGGAGTGGCTGACCAAGCACCGTCGGGTGCAGCTGCACCTCGTTCCGACCTCCGGCTCAGCGCCGTTCCCGCTCGACGATCGGCTTGCGGGGACGAGTGGACGACAAGGCGGCCTTGACGCGGCGAGTAGACAGGGCTGGACCTTGTCCAGGTGCAGATCGCGGACAGTGCGCGCAAGCACGGCGTTTTAGACGAAGACATCCTGCACGCCCTACGAAACCCACTTCGCGTCGTCTCGGGCCCCGAGAGAGACCTGGTCATCGCGGCGGACCGTTCCGGTCGTCTGCTGGAAGTCGTGGTCCTAGACGACGATCCCGAGGAGGACCCCGTGGTGATCCACGCGATGTCGCTGCGGCCGAAGTTCTACGATTACTTGAGGTGATGAAGATGCCCCGTACCCGCGCGCAATTGCAGAAGGCGCTGGCCGACACCGAGGCCTGGCTCGACACCCTGGACCCGGCGGCACTCGCCTCGCCGGATTCGGACGGCCGAGACCTGCAGGCCATCGGAGATGCGCTGCGCGCCGTCGCCGCTAGCAACCTGACGCTCGCGGAGCACGTTGCCGCGGCACGCGGCAACGGCCGCACCTGGACGCAGATCGCAGCCGTTCTCGGCGTGACTAAGCAGGCTGCCCGGGAGCGCTTTGGTGACCCCGTGCTGCAGCAGTCGTCCCGGTAGACGATCACTCTGCGGGACGATCTTGGGCCTGCCGCGACGTGGTTACGACGCTTCGGCTGGACGGGGCGCGATGTCAGGCCGGGGCGATGCCGAAGATTCAGGTAAACCCTCGCGGTGTCCCACGCCCGCCGTCGGGCCGGCGAACGTCCCGGTGCTGGAGGCGACCCGACCGTCTGCCGCGTGGCTGCGCGCCAGAGCCGGTGCAGGTGGCGTCAACATCAGCTCGCGCAGCCTGTTCGACAACGACCTGCTCGGCCGGCCCCGGACGGGCGACAGCGTGGCTACCGGGGTCGCGGCCACGTCGTCGAGGCCGAAGCCGTCCTCGGGCAGGACCACGTGGCCGGTCTCGTAGTGCAGGTTGACCTGGTCGGTGGGCAGGTGCTCGAGGGGCTGCGTCTAGGGCTGTGTCTGGTCGGTGGGCCGTACGAGTACTTCGTTGACGGCGACATGGTCGGGTTGGGTGACGACATAGACAATCGCGCGGGCGACGTCGTGGGCTTGGAGGGACCTCATCGCGGCGTAGGTGTCCTTGGAGGTCTTCTTCGCCTGTTCGTTGGTGATGTGGTCGTTGAGCTCGGTGTCGACGGCGCCCGGCTCGACGAGCGAGATCCGCACCCCTTGCTGGGTCACCTCCTGCCGCAGTGACTCGCTGAACGCGTTGACCGCCCACTTGCTGGCGTTGTAGACGCCGGCTCCCTTGCGGGCGACGCGGCCGGCGACGCTGGAGATGTTGACGATGTCGCCTGAGCCCTGCTCGACCAGGTGCGGGACGGTGGCGTGCGTCATGTACATGAGGCCGAGGACGTTGGTGGACATGCTGCGCCGCCAGTCCTCGGTGTCGGCCCCGACGATCGGGCCGAGGAGCATCAGGCCGGCGGCGTTGACGAGGATGTCGATTCGGCCGAGCTCGGAGACGGTCTTGTCGACAGCGGCCCGGCAGGCCTGCTCGTCGGTGACGTCCAGGTCGACCGTCACCGCGCGGACCCGGTGCTCGGTGAGCCTCTTGGCGAGGTCCTCGAGCCGGTCGGCGCGGCGCGCACCGACCGCGATGTCCGCGCCGGCCTCGGCGAGCGCCAGCGCGGTGGCCTCCCCGATGCCCGAGGAGGCCCCGGTGACCAGGGCAGTTCTACCGGCCAGCGGTCGCGCGGTGTCAGGCATGGCTCTCCAACGGTTCGAGGCGGGCGGGGTGTGTCACTCCTGGACGTGCAACGGGGCCCTGCGGGGCTCCCCGGCTCAGGCCGGTAGGTCGGCGAGTGAGGTGGGGTCGCGCTCGGCGACGGCGTTCATCTCGTGGCGACGCGCCCCGAGCTCCTCATAGCCCCGCCGCCGCAGGCGGTTGATCGAACCGAGCGGGCGGTGCGCGACCAGTCCGTTCCACGGCCGCCAGCTCAGGACGTCCTCGGCGAAGACCCGTCGGGCGGCGGTGAAGCTGTCCTGCGGCGGCAGGTTCACGCGGGCGACGGCGCGGTAGGGGCTGAGCTCTTGGGGCCACTCCACCGAGGCGTCCTCGATGGGCATCCTGGCCAGGTCGGTGCACAACTGCACCCGCAGCTCATAGGACGCGCCGCTCCCGGCGAAGTGCTCGGCGACCCAGTCCCGGAGCACCCCGGGGGCGGCGTTGTCCGGCACCGTCCGCGCGGCCAGGGCGAGTTGAGCGGCCCCGACCGGCACGAACCCGAACTTGGCCACGTACTTGCCGTAGCGGAACGCGCCCTGGCTGTAGTGGGTGACCCCGAGCGGGTGGACGTTGGGGGTGCGGTCGAACAGCAGGTCCTTGTCGGTCAGCGGCCGCGGCGGCGGGCCGGCCATCGCGCCGGGGCCCGTGTCGCGGGTGCGGATCAGGTTGAGGAAGCTGGCGGCGTCGCCCTGCGGGATCACCGGCCAGGCGTTGAACAGCAGGTCCTGGCTGGTCCAGCCCTGACGCAGCACCTCCCCCGGCACCGACAACACCTTGAGGGCCACGCCGCGAGCGCGCTGGACGGTGTCGGGCTCCAGCGTCCCGGGCTCGCTCGCGAAGCGCACCACCACGTCGTAGCCGCCCGGCTGGGCGAACAACCCCTGCGCCAGCTCCGGCGGCAGGCCCTCCAGCACCTGCAGGCGCCCGGTCACGACACCGTGGGTCTTGGCGTGCGTAGCCGACGTCGCGTGCCGGTGCTGCTCGAACGCCACCTGCATCAGGTGCGTCATGCGGACCACCGTCTCGGCGATGACCGCGTCCTCGTCGGGGTCGATCACCTCCAGGTCGTCGGTGTACGGAAGCGGGGTCGCACGGGTCACGGCGGATCTTCTCCTAGCGCAGTCAGGTCAGTAGTTGGCAGGGTCTGCTCTGGCACCACAGCGGCTGTCTAGGTTGCCTGCAGGTGCTGCTCCCAACGAGCAGCAGGCCCGGGTCTGCGTCGCACGGTGTGCCCCCGACGGGACGTCCGCCGCCGATACACCGACGCGGTCACGAGAAGCGCCGTTTGCTGCCGGTCGCTCAGCTCACTCCAGTGACGTGCCCTCATGTCGCCTCCCCCGCCCAGGCTTGAAAGTCGCCGCTGCCAGCCTAACGGCGGCTCGGCCACCAGCAGATCCACCGCCACGACCAACCCGCGACTGCTGCGGACACCACCGGCGCCCGACCGGCCCCGGCGCAACCACCCCCGGCACACACCAATCGGTGTCGCCGGGGCCAGGCTCAGTCGGCCAGGCCCTGCTCGACGGCGTACCGGACCAGCTGCGCCCGGTTGTGCAGGGCGAGTTTGGTGAGCGTGTTCTGGACGTGGTTTTCCACGGTGCGATGGCTCAGCACCAGGCGCTCGGCGACCTGTCGCGCTGTCAGGCCCTTAGCGACGAGCCGCAGCACCTCCGTCTCGCGCGGGGTCAGGTGCGGCGCCGCGTCGTCGGCGGCGGTACGCCGGTACTCCCCCAGCACCAGGCCGGCCAGGCCGGGGGTGAACACGGCGTCCCCGGCGGCCGTACGACGGACCGCGTCCACCAGCTCGGCGGCACCGGCGGACTTCAGCAGGTAGCCGGCCGCGCCCGCCTTGACCGCCTCGAGGACGTCGTCGCTCTCACCGCTCGCGGACAGCACCAGCACCCGGGTCGTCGGGCCGGCCACCGCCCTGGCGACCTCGACCCCGGAACGACCCGGCATCTGCAGGTCGCACACCAGCACCTGCGGCCGGGTGGCCGCGCACACCCGGACCGCCTTGTCGCCGTCTCCTGCCGTCCCGACCACCAGGAGGCCGGCGGCAGTCAGGTCGCGCTCGACCGCATCCCTCCAGATCGGGTGGTCGTCGGCCACCACCACGGTCACGGGCATCTGCACCTCCTCGTCGCGCCCCAAGGTCTCACCGCCCACGATCGCGAGGTACCCGAAGCTCGACCTCGGTGCCCTGACCCGGGGTGCTGAGCACGGTCACCGTCCCGCCGAGGTCACTGATCCGGCCGCGTACCGAGCGGGCCACGCCCAACCGGCCGTCACGCTCGGCGGCGGCCAGTCGGCCGGGGGCGATGCCGGGTCCGTCGTCGCGCACCGTGACGGTCACGGCGTCGAGCTCGTCCTCCACGAGCAACCACGCCGTACCGCCCACATGCCGTCGTACGTTGTCGACGCAGGCCTGCACGGCCGCTGCCAGCTCCGCCGCGGCCGTCCGCGGGAGCACGACCGGGCCGGCGGGCGCGGCCAGCTGCACGTCGGAGCCGACCGGCAGCAGCCCGCGCAGGTCAACGTCGCCGGCGGCCACCGGCGGCGGCGGTCCGGCGACCAGCCGGCGCAGCGCCGCCTCCTGCTCGCGGGCCAGCCCGGCGAGCCCGGCATCCGCCGAGCTCCGACCCACCAGGGCCAGGGCCTGCAGCACCCCGTCGTGAACCTGTCGCGACAGGCGTTCCCGTTCGGCCTGCGCGGTCTCGCTCTGCACGACCTGCGCGTACGCCTGCTCGGCCCGCCGCGCCAGCGAGACGACGTAGCCGACGACGACCCCGGTCAGCAGCAGCAGCACGCAGCTGCCGATCGTCGGCCGGGTGATGTCGCCTCGCCAGGCCACCGTCGCCGCGCCGACCGCCACCGCGGCCAGGCCGCCGGCGACCGCCCCGCTGCGTACCGCCCAGGCCACGACCGGCACCGCGCCCCATGACAGCGTCAGGCTCGGCTCGCCGCCGGCAATGGCGGCCGGCGTCTGCACGAGCAACCCGGCCAGCAACGCGCCGATGGCCACGGCGAGATCCAACGCCAGCAGTCCCGAAGTTCGGCGGCGCGGGTCGGCGAGCAGCACCGTCACCATGACGGTCCAGCCCGCCATCACGACCAGGACAAGGGCAGCGAGGCCCGGCCGGTCGTAGCTGTCCTTCTGCAGGTACCAGGCGCCCGAGGCCACCGCGTAGACGAGGGAGGCCGCGCGTACGACGGCAACCGCGCGCCACAGCGCCGGGTCGAGGCGCGGCACACCGGCGCGGCCGGTGGCGCCGAACAGGCTCAGCTGGCCTTGCGGGCCGGCTGCGACGGCACGGCCGGGGCGTTGACCGGCAGCTCGCGGGCCGCCAGCCGGGCCTGCGCGAGGTCGGCTTTGGCCTTGGTGGCGTAGGTGTCGACGTACTCCTGGCCCGAGAGCAGCATCAGCTCGTACATGATCTCGTCGGTGATCGAGCGCAGCACGAAGCGGTCGCCCTCCATGCCTTCGTACCGGCTGAAGTCCAGGGGCCGACCGATCCGAATTCCGACCCGACCAAGGTGCGGGATCTTCTTGCCGGTCGGCTGCACGACATCGGTGTTGATCATGGCGACCGGGATCACCGGGACGCCGGTCTCGAGTGCCATCCGCGCGATGCCGGTCTTGCCGCGGTAGAGCCGGCCGTCGGGGCTGCGGGTGCCCTCCGGGTACAGGCCGAGCAGGTGCCCGTCGGCGAGAATGTGCTTGGCGGTCAACAGCGCGGCTTCGCTGGCCGCGCCACCGCTGCGGTCGATCGGCACCTGACCGACACCGGACATGAAGCCCTTCGTCAGCAGCCCTTTGAACCCCTTGCCGGTGAAGTAGTCGCTCTTGGCCAGGAACGTGACCTTGCGGGGCACCACCAGGGGCAGGAAGATCGAGTCGGAGAACGACAGGTGGTTGCTCGCGAGAATCGCACCGCCGCCGGCGGGCAGGTGCTCGCCGCCCTGGACCCAGGGCCGGAAGCAGACCCGAAGAATGGGCGTCAAAAGCGCCTTGACCACCCAGTAGAGCACTCGAGCCCCTCTCACCTGCGACGAATGCCGACCCTAGGCCTCACACCCCGGCGGGGCAACGACCCACGTCGGCCCGCCGCGACGCCGGCCGGACCGGCTGGCATCCGGCCCTCTTGGACTCCGCCGATCTGCCCCTCGTGCGGTCAGCCCTCGCGTGCGACGATCGTGCCGGGGTGCGGGTGGTCGCGCCCCGGCCGCCGGAGGGGAGTCAGCGTGACCGTCCTGCCCGGGGCCGAAGCGATCGACCTGCCCGGTGGCCGCGTCGGCGTGCTGATCAGCCATGGCTTCACCGGCACGCCGCAGAGCATCCGGCCCTGGGCCGAGCACCTCGCGGCCGGTGGGCTCACCGTGTCCGCGCCGCTGCTGCCCGGGCACGGCACCCGCTGGCAGGACCTCAACGCCACCGGCTTCGCCGACTGGTACACCGCCGTCGAACGAGCCTTCGACGGCCTGCGTGCACGCTGCGACATGGTCTTCGCGATGGGCCTGTCGATGGGCGGCACCCTGGTGCTCCGGCTGGCCGAGCAGCGCGGCGGCGAGGTCGCCGGCCTGGTTGTCGTGAACGCCTCGCTGGCCACCGAGCGCCGCGACGCCAAGCTGCTGCCGATCGCCAGCCGGCTGGTCGGTTCCTTCGCCGGCATTGCCAGCGACATCAAGAAGTCGGGGATGACCGAGCTGGCGTACGACCGGCTGCCCCTCAAGGCGGCCTACTCGCTGCAGCGGGCGTGGCCCCTGATCCGCGCCGACCTACCTCGCATCAGCTGCCCGGTGCTGGCCTACCGCAGCGCGATCGACCACGTCGTGGAGCCGGTCAGCGGCCGCGTGCTGCTCGCCGGCCTGGCTGGCGGGACGGTCGAGGAGCGGGTGCTGACCGACAGCTTCCACGTGGCAACCCTGGACAACGACGCCCCGACGATCTTCGCCGGCAGCCTGGACTTCGTCCGGTTGCATGCGGCCGCAAGCGGCGTCCCGGGATCCGCGGGCTAGTCGTGGCCAACGTCCCGCTCGACGGAGCCGACGCCGCGGGCCGCCGCGCCAACGGCCTGCCGGCCAGTGACTGGGGCGCGCTGGTCGACCTGGACCCACGGCTGTCCGAGGGCCTGCTCGACCGGCTCGCCGCCGCCGGCGTCGCGGCCTACGTCGAGCCCGCGACTGCCGTCGACACGGTGCACCGGGCGGTGACGATGCCGCCGCGACCGCTGGACCGGCTCTGGGTCGACCCGAGCTGCGCCGAATCCGCCCGCGCAGTCGTCGCCAGCGAGGTCGCAGACCTGACCGCTCTGCTGGCCGAGGGCGACCCCGGTGCGACTGCCCACGGCCTCGTCCACGCCGTCCCGAGCTCCGCCGCACGTCGGGTCCTGCAGCCGCCGCCACTACCCGGCCCACCAGCCCTCCCGCGCGCCGCGCAAGGCCCCGACCAGGTGCCACCGGCTGATGCCGCGCCCACCGAGCCGGGCTCCGTCGAGCCACCTTCCGGCGACGCAGGTGCCACCGGTACCGGTGCGACCCCCCAGCGACCGACTCCCCCGCGACCGCCTGGCGGCCCTGCCGTCCCGCTCTCCGATGACGACGTCTTCGCGCAGCTCGTGGCGCAGTTCCACAGTGGCGTCGTGCATCGGCGTGACACCGGGTCAGCCGGCACGACCTCGGCGGGCACGGCGCCCGGCCTGCTCGACGCCGGCACCGCCCGCAGCCGCCCGGCCCGCGATCCTGACGCCCCGCCCGATCCCGGCGACCGCACCGACCGCACCCGCCGCACCGACCCGTCCACTCCCGCGCCGTCCAGCCGCACCGTGCCCGCGTCGGGCGGCAGCAGGCGCAGCAGGGGCCACTCAAGCGCGAACAGCTCCAGCGGCTGCTCGCG
>ENA-OFCD01000675-OFCD01000675.1-metagenomes-genome-assembly--contig:-NODE-675-length-20360-cov-3.034376_pt1 | contig 20360 bp, 19 predicted proteins | sample MGYA00153392_OFCD01 | MGnify analysis MGYA00153392
GTCGAGATGCAATTGGGCAGCACTGAAAGTATAAAATCGTATTTATCACATTCAAATTGTGTTGCTTTCCTTTCCATATATTCTATTTTAAAAGAACTTAAAAATCAAGAGTTTACCGTGCTCGATGTGAAAGATTTAGCGATTGAGCGCTATTTTTATTTCATTCAGCCGCATGGAGAATTGGGAACACTACCAGAGGTTTTTATGAAATTTGCGCGCCACTATAACTTTAAGTAATGGCGTATAACTAATAGCTATTTCTTACGTATTTTTTTTGCTCCGAACTTTGCATCATAAAAATTAAAATTATGGTCGTCGCGAACGAAAGCATGGGAGTACAAAAAAGCAAAAACACTTTTTTTGCAAAACATTTTACGGTTAAAGAAGCGATTTTTTTATCAGTTTTGTTTGTTTGTTTAATGCCGTTTATTTCGCCGCCAATGGCATTGGTCTTAGGATTAATAATTGCGCAAATCGGACATCCGTATTTACACCTCAATCATAAAGCTGTCCGAATATTATTGCAAGTTTCGGTAGTCGGTTTAGGTTTTGGAATGAACGTGAACAGCGCAATGAAAGCTGGTAGAGAAGGTTTAGTGTTTACTATCGTTTCAATACTCGGAACTTTTATTCTGGGTTATTTTATTGGGAAAATTTTTAAAATCGAGAAAAAAACATCTTTCTTGATTTCTGCTGGAACGGCAATTTGTGGCGGTAGTGCTATTTCTGCTGTGTCGCCTGTTATTAATGCTGAAGAAAAACAAATTTCTGTCGCACTCGGAACTATTTTTATTTTAAATTCTGTTGCGCTTTTCGTGTTTCCGTTTGTCGGTCATCAATTAAATTTATCTCAAACGCAATTCGGAATGTGGTGCGCTATTGCCATCCACGATACCAGTTCGGTGGTTGGTGCTGCGGGCAAATATGGGCAAACAGCTTTAGAAGTTGCGACAACGGTTAAGTTAGCACGCACATTATGGATTATTCCCGTCGCGTTTATTTCTACGTTTTTGTTTAAAAATAAGACAGCCAAAATTAAAATTCCCTACTTCATCGGTCTATTTGTTTTAGCGATGGTGGCAAATAGTTTTTTACCACTCGTGCATCAATGCAGTAGTTATGTCGTCAGTATTTCAAAAATTGGATTAACGCTTACGTTGTTTTTAATCGGCTCAGGGCTTTCTAAAAAAGTTTTGCTTTCTGTAGGTGTAAAACCTTTGCTTCAAGGCATCATTTTATGGATAATTATTTCTGTTTCTACACTGTGTTTAATTCTGAGTTTTTAGAAAGAATAATTTATTAGAAAAAAACAATCAAAATGAAGCAACTGGCGTAATTTTGCGTTCTTAATTAAAATAGAATAGATTTTAAAACAAATTTTGCTTTTTAAATGGATAAAGTTGCATCTGGTCACGCACTCAAAGAACTTTTTAACGAAAAAGGAGAAGCGTTAAGTCCGATTTTAGCGCATGGCGTAAAAAATTATTTAATTGATATTGATGGCACTGTTTGCGACGATGTTCCGAACGAAGAACCCGAACGCATGTTGACGGTTTTACCTTACACGGATGCATTGCATATTTTAAATGCTTGGTATGAGCAAGGTCACATCATTACCTTTTTTACATCGCGTACCGAAGAGCACCGCGCATATACCGAGTTGTGGTTAAACAAGCACGGATTTAAGTATCATGGAATTTTATTTGGTAAACCGCGCGGTGGAAATTACCACTGGATAGATAATCACATTGTTAAAGCGACGCGTTTTCGCGGTAAGTTTACCGACTTAGTGGTTAAAACACATGATGTTGAAGTTTTTAACGATTGATTCTAAGCGTTATTCTAAAATATTTTAAAAAAGACCACACCCGTTAATTGTAAAGTTGACGAAGTGGTTTTTTTTATTAGGTAAACAGACTTTTTAGTCTATTCAAACTTAAATCGGTTTCTTTCCTAAATAAAAAACAGGTTTAAACAGAGTAAAACTTTCATAAATCCTAATCTTCCGTTTGGCGTATTAGCTATTTTACCTTTTTAAATTCCGTTTGTCTCAGTTGAAAACAATATTAGTACAATAATTTTGCGATGTATTCGTAAATTAAATGCCTCTTCCGTACTTTTGTATCTTGATAATTATATGTTCAAGAATTGCTGATTTCAGTGTTTGAATAACGTAAAAAGCGAAACATACTCATAGCGATTTGTACTTGGCTAAATCAAGCCAACACTTACCACCAGAAAACCTCAACCTAATATAAATTTTAGCCAGCAATATGGATCCACTTAAACAGAAGTTCAAAGAAAAATTTACTGCGCAATCAGCAGAAATAAAAACTATGCTCAAAGAGCATAGTAACGTTGTACTTGACGAAGTAACTATTGGACAAGCGTTCGGCGGTATGCGCGATATTAAAAGTATGATTTATGAAACTTCTCTGCTCGATGCGCAAGAAGGTATTCGTTTTAGAGGATTTTCAATACCCGAACTCAGAGAAAAATTACCGCAAGGTAGAGGTAATGAACCATTGCCAGAAGGTTTATTTTGGTTGATGCTCACAGGCGAAATTCCGACGAGTGAAGAAGTACTTTGGGTGACAAACGAATGGGAAAAACGCCGCGACGTGCCAGCGAATGTATATGCTACTTTAAATTCGCTACCGATAGAAACTCACGCCATGACGATGTTTAATATTGGAGTGATGGCTTTGCAAACTAAAAGTGTTTTTGCAAAACGCTACGAAGAAGGTATGCCCAAGAGTGAATACTGGGATGCGACTTATGAAGATGTCATGAATTTAATTGCCTGCATAACGCCTATTGCCGCATATATATACAGAAGAAAATTTAAAAATGCTCCTGCGATTGAACCGAATGACAGATTGGATTGGGCATCGAACTTTGCGCATATGCTTGGCTATGAAAATTCCGATTTCAAAAACTTGATGCGTTTGTACATGACAATTCACGCCGACCACGAAGGTGGAAATGCTTCGGCGCATACATCGCATTTGGTGGGTTCAACTTTATCCGATGCGTATTTATCGTTCGCAGCAGCGTTAAATTCTTTGGCGGGTCCATTACATGGTTTAGCAAATCAAGAGGTGATTAAATGGATTTACGAAATGGTGGCGCAATTAGGAACAAAAACGCCAACAGATGAACAAGTGGTTGACTATGTTAAAAAAACTTTAAGCGAAGGCAGAGTTGTACCAGGTTATGGTCATGCTGTTTTGCGCCAACCCGATCCGAGATTTATGGCGCAAAAATCATTTGGAGAAGCGCATTGTGCTGATGATGAAATTGTTAAAATAGTTTGGCAAATTTTCCGCGTTGTACCACCCGTTTTACAAAGTTTGGGAAAAATAAAAAATCCTTGGCCCAATGTAGATGCCCATTCAGGTGCCTTATTAGTGCATTACGGCATGACGGAGTATGGTTTTTATACCGTGTTGTTCGGTGTTTCGCGCGCGCTCGGTGTTTTAGCTGCGTTATGTTGGTCGCGTGCGCTCGGTTTTCCGCTCGAACGCCCGAAATCGCTCACTACAAAAGACGTTATGGAATTTTTGGCGCACCAACCACAGCCAACTATTTAATTAAAATGGCGTATTAAAAGATAAAAACTTATGAGACTCAGTAAGGTTAATAAACTTAAAAGTTTCTCTTTTTTAATACTCATTACAATAGTTAGTTTAAAAAAGATTGTCGCTCAAGCCGCTGATTCTGCAAAAGGTATCAAATTTATTCGCGAAGATTTTCGGACTGCCATGACGCAAGCTGCAGAAAAAAATAAACTCGTTTTTATTGATGCCTATACAACTTGGTGCGGACCGTGTAAACTGATGGATAAATCGGTTTTTACGGATGAAAAAGTTTTGGCTTTTATGAATGAAAATTTTGTAAATCTCAAACTTGATATGGAGCGCGGCGACGGACAAATTGTGGCGCAACGCTATAAAGTATCTGCTTTTCCATCATTTTTATTTGTTAATTCGGAAGGAGAATTGGTACATAAAGGTATTGGTTATCAAGATGCTGATAAATTTTTAGGTTTAGTTTCTATTGCGTTAAACGCGAACCAAGGCTTGTTGGCTTGGAGTAAAAAATTCGATAACGGTGAACGCAGTCCGGATTTCTTAAAAAATTACGCGCTTCAATTAGCTGATGTGCAAGACGCAAAACGCACCGCAATAGCAAAGCTCTATTTGAAAACACAACTTGATTGGAAAAATAATAACGAAACCCTCGACTTCATTTTTAAATTTGTTGAATCGCCTGACGATACTTTTTTTACGCTGCTTTCTAAAAATAAACCTATTTTTGAACGCCGTGTTTCGCGCGAAGCGATTGAATTAAAACGCAAAAATTTAGTTGAAGAGCAACTTTTTGATAAAAAAAACTTACCCACACTCGCTCGCGCCGATTCTCTTTTAGCTTTAGTGAATGACGATAAGCACAAATTAGATAGCACCCAGCGCAACTACCGTATGACGTATTACCGCATGAAAGGCGATAGAAACGCTTATGCGCAAGCGGCGGTTAATTATTTCAAAAAATACGATAAAAACGCGGGTGAACTCGCCGAAACGGCTAATACTTTTTTAGAGCAAATAGACGATAAAACTTTTTTAGAAAAAGCGTTGAAATGGGCTAAACGCGCCACGCGATTAGAAAAAATTTCTTACCACCAATTTTTAGTCGCAGAGCTTTATAACAAACTAAAAGATAAATCGGCTGCACTCAAAGCTGCAAACATTGCTATTGAGTTAGGTAAAAAAGCTGGCGAAAGCACTGATGAAGTAAGTGCGTTTAAAACACGTCTATTGAAAGAGTAAAACTTTAAAATAAAAAATTCCGCAAGTTTTTTTAGCGTTCTTCGTCAAAGTAACATTAATTTAATTTAAAATTTTATGATGATGAAATTTCTTAAGAGCAAGAATGTTAGCCTCAGCATTTTCGCATTTGTAATTCTTTTTTCCGGCACGTATTTTTTTTTTGCTTGTAGTAAATCAACTACCGATACTACAACAACCACGACAACCACGACAACAATTACAACACTTCCCGATATTTACAAACGCATTTATGGTGCTAAAAGCGTAACACTTGATGGCGCTTTTGTCGTCATCAATACAACAGATTTACCCGATCACAAATCACCTTATTACTCTGATTCTACAAAATATGAATCGTATAACGGCAGCAATAGCAAGTTTAATTTAAATCCGAACAGAATCACTTCTCAGAATATTACGTTTCGGATTCCCGTCAGTCCGAAAGAAGCAACAACAAAAACAGCAACACCAGGTGGTGCCATTGGCGTATCGTTAAATGGAGTGGTAGTTTTTAATCAGTACGCTGCCATGCAAGCCGCTCTCACAAACGAGGTTAATAGTTTCGATCAATACGGCGGTCATCCGCAGCAATCGGGCGTTTATCATTACCATGTTGAACCTACTTACACGACGACCAAATTCGGCAAATCAGTTTTATTAGGTTTTTTGCTCGATGGTTTCCCTATTTATGGACCTTTAGAAAACGGAAAAACGCTTATGAGTGCCGATTTAGATAAATATCACGGACACGCCCACGCTACAACTGAATATCCAGATGGAATTTATCACTATCATTTCACTTCAGACACACCTTATTTAAACGGTGACGGATTTTTTGGAACAGCGGGCACCGTTTCGCAATAATTTTTTTCATGGATAGCATAAAAATAATTTTAGTTGCTACGGCATTACTTGTTGCCTCGTCTTGTAGGCAATTCTATAATTCAAGAAAAAATATTGAGCCACAAACAATTCCATCCATTTATAATAATTCTCAAAACGGTGATTTTAATGAAAAAAATGGCGTGATGTACTGCAATGACGTTTTGTTCAGTGGATTTGTCGTTACGCTTTTTAGCAACGGGGATACAAATTCAGTTATTGGTTATTTAAACGGATTGAAAGAAAACACTTCGCGTATTTGGTGGGATAATAAACAATGGCGCGAGGTGCGAGTATATCATCTAAATAAAAAAATTGGCGAACACACTGGTTGGTTTGAAAACGGCACAATGCGTTTTAAATATCAGTTTGGAAGCGATGTTTATGACGGCACCGTTGAAGAATGGTTTGCCGATGGTAAACGCGCAACGCTGTTTAATTATGAAAGTGGTTATGAAATGGGTTTGCAACAAGCATGGTATGCGGATGGGAAATACAAATTTAATTACGAAGTTGTGAATGGCAGAAAGTATGGATTAACCGGCGTAAAGAATTGTGAATCTGTTTTAGATACATCTCTAAATTCCTTAATCGCCAAAAAATATGCGCAATGAAAAGCATAACGTGTATTCTACTTTCATTGTTGGGCATAATTTTCTTCGCGTGTAATTTACAAAATAAAAGTAAAGTGCCTTTTTATAATTCGCCCGATTTTACGCCGCTTTGGCTTTCAAATTCTGAGGTTAATTCAAAAAAATTACACAGTATAGCTGCTTTTAAGTTTACTGATCAAACAGGAAAAACAATCACGGATAATACAGTTAAAGGAAAAATTAATGTAGCGAATTTCTTTTTTAGTATTTGCCCAAGTATTTGTCCCAAAATGACGCACAATTTATTGGTAGTTCAAAAAGAATTTGCTTCTGATTCTTCCGTAATTCAACTTTCATTTTCTGTTATGCCCTGGATTGATTCCGTCGCGCGACTAAAAACATACGCCGCCATAAATAATATTGATTCCGAAAAATGGCATTTACTCACAGGCGAGGCGGGAAAAATTTATAACTTAGCACGACAATCCTATTTTGCGGAAGAAGCAATTGGTTACTCTCGCGATTCTTCGGAGTTTTTACACACCGAACACGTACTTTTAATTGATAGCGATGCACATTTACGCGGTGTTTACAACGGCACACTCCCGTTAGAAATTGATCGCCTTATAGAAGATATAAAAATATTGATTTTAGAAAAAAAGTAATAACTCAGTAATTGATGTTACGTAAGGTGCAGCGCACCTAAACATTTGTAGAAATCTGTAAAATAAAGTTACGCAAGGTGCAGCGCACCTTAACCAGAAGTGAACAATGTTGGGGTGCTTTGCATCCCTTGCGTAAAATCAGTCAGTAACTTCTCCAGACTTTATTATTCCATAATTTTTATAGATTAGAAATTTTTTTTAATTTTTTTTTCAGTTACTCCCAATGTATAAACTAAATCCGAACCACCAAAAAATTTTATACGGTGAATTTTTATATCAAAACCCTCTGATTGTAATTAAAAGTGCGTTAAATCATACCGTATTTAGTTTTCCTTAAAGGGAAATTTTTTAAACACTTGTCATTTTTAAAACAATTTGTTTATATTTGTATCATAATTAAGTCGCAGTGTACAATACGATTTTAGTTATTCCGAAACTTGTGCGCACGGGCTCGGAGCAAGCAAACAATTTTTTATTAACCTCAAATTTTATTTCAATGAGCACCCACGCAAGAGCATTAAAAGCAGTAACCAAACCGACGGTTGTGCAAAAGGCATCCGACTCGGTGGCAGCAATTATCGCAAAAACCGATTCACCGCAAGCTTTGAAAGACAAAGCGACGGCACTTCAAACAGTCATCGGTTCGTACAACACCGCTTTCGACGATTTTAACGGCGAAGCTACGGTTACAATAACTAAGGCGGCAGCTGTAAACGACGATCTCACTTTGTTGAAAACAGGTTACACTGAGTTAAAAACTTTAGCAAAAGGTTTGGTTGAAATGGGTTTAGCAACCCAAGCTGACTTAACTGGCATCGAGTTTTTTTAATCGAAACCCTTTAAAGATTTTATCCTTCTAAGCTCAGAAAGCGATCCTGCGGCTTCCTCAACTTCGGTTGACGGAAGCCGCTTTTATTTGTAATTCTTTCACGCGCTTATTAACATCGAAAAGTTCAAACGCATTCAATCCTAAAAACTCGGCACCGAGATTCAGTTGTTCTATTTTATTCAATCCTTGCGATAACGGATTTTGATTCGCTGCGATGAGCAATTGCAATTCTGGAATCAATCCAATGAGTTCTGAACCGGTCACTTCAAACCCTAAACTTCGTGCAGCCTCTTTTAAAAAATTATAAACTGTTATTACCGAAGTTTTAGTGGCATCTACAAAATTAATTGATACTTGCGTACAATTGAATTCTTCAACGAACCAACCAATCGCTTTCACTGCTTTGAATCCACCTGCGGGATTTTCTTTTGAAGGTTTTTCGCGCACTTTTTAGCAACGCCCACATCCGTCGTGTTTAAATTGATATTAAACGCAATGAGAAACGGTCGCGCACCAATTACAGTAGCGCCACTTTGTGCGTTGTAGCGGGGGTAAAAATCGGGTTGCCATTTCGGATCAGTTAACATTTGCGCTAAACCTTCGTATTGCAGTTTGCGAATGTCCGCCAAATTTTTTCTATACTCTGCAGTGGCAGCGGCTTCGTAGCAATAAACGGGAATGTGCAATTCTTTGCCGACGCGTTGCGCTAATTGGCGCGCATATATTGCCGTTTCTTCTAAACTAATATCTCTAATCGGCACAAGCGGACAAACATCGGTCGCTCCGATGCGCGGATGAATGCCTTTATGTAAGTGCATATCAATTAATTCGCTTGCTGTGCGTATGGCTAAAAAAGCAGCTTCGCAAACTTTTTTGGGTGTGCCAACAAATGTTATTACAGTTCGGTGCGCATCGAAACCGATATCAACGTGAAGAACTTTTACGCCGCGCACCGATTTAATAGTTGCAACAATAGCATCTATGATTTTTAAATCGCGACCTTCCGAAAAGTTTGGCACACATTCTATGAGCGGTGATTTTTTTTTCATAATTTTTTTAACCCTGTAGATTTTAAAATCTCTTAGGTTGTGGCGTTTAAAAAACTAACTGTAAATTTATTCTAAAATTCAAAGCTATGAAAATTTTAACGATCGTGCTGCTTATTACTTTCACTTTTTCGGTTAATGCGCAAAATTTGACTGATTCGATAAGATTTGTAAATGCTCCGTATGAAACCAAATTTATTCAATCGGGAGTTGCATGGCAGCATTTTCATTTCCAAGATTCCGCCATTTTTAATGCAAAGGAAAATATTAATCTCATTCGCGTGGCAAAAAATGCAAAAGGCATTCGTTGGGCATTAGGAACAGATTGCGATTCGCTTTTGCCTACCAGCGCCTTAGCAAAAAAATATGATGCAATTGCAGCAATCAATGGTTCTTTTTTTGACGTTAAAAAAGGGGGAGCAGTTGATTTTTTAAAAATTGACAATTTAGTGGTTGATACATCGAAAAGTAATGGCGTTAAATTAGCGGAACATCAACAAGCAGCATTGATTTTAAAAAATAATTTACCGTGCATTATTCATGCGCGGGATTCATTCGATTATGATTGGCAGCGCACTTTTACGGCATACACTGATGTTATGGTTTCGGGTCCATGGTTAATTCAGAATAGAGAAATAAATACTTTAACGGTGACGCCGTTTAATAAAAATCGGCACCCTCGCAGCGGCGTTTGCTTTACAGATTCAGAAATTATTTTAATCACTGTTGACGGAAGAACGTCAGATTCTTATGGTATTAACCTTTCAGAATTTGCTGCTTTGATGCGATGGCTTGGTTGTTCGGATGGAATAAATTTAGATGGTGGGGGTTCAACAACACTTTATGTTAAGGGAGAAGTAGAAAACGGTGTAGTTAATATGCCATGCGATAATAAAAAGTTTGACCACCAAGGTGAGCGCGCAGTTAGCAACATAATTATGTTAGTTCCGCAAAAGTGACAGATAAATCCTTAAGTTTATTTCATTATATTCAGAAACTTGCTGAAAAACCAATTAGAATCGGCTTTGAGGAGCATTTCTAAAGTAGCATCGGCTTTAGAACTCATAGATTTTATATCCGAAATAGATTTAACGAGCGATTCAGAATCGGCACAATCTTCTTTCACGTTGCTAATCTCATCTAAAAGTTTAAGCATCGGTTCGAGTTCCCGTTTTTTTCTGTTTAAAATAATTTGCTTAACAACCTTCCAAATATCTTTCTCGCCCGCAAAATATTCTTTTCTATCGCCTGCGCGAAGTTTTTTATGTGCTAAACCCCAATCCATGAGCGCGCGCAAATTCATATTCGCATTGCCGCGTGAAATATTGAGTTCAGTCATTATTTCTTCTGCAGTTAAATCACTCGATGAGATGAGCAATAGCGCATGAATTTGCGCCATTGTGCGATTAATTCCCCATTCTGTACCAAGTGTACCCCAGGCGTGCAAAAATTTTTGTTTGGCTTCTTGCCACTCCATCATTTCGGGGTTTGTTTTTGAATTCACTGCAAGAATTTTTAAGTAGAAATATTCTGTATAAATGCCTAAAAGCACCAATTTGTTGCAATTAAATGGAATACGTTGAGGGTTTTTTATTTTCCCAGAGAAAAAAATACGTCATTTATGGAATGAATATTTTGGAATGACAAACTTTAGCATAACATTTAATCTCTAATAGCATTTTAAGGAAAAATAAATTCTATCAAAATATTAAAGCAAAAATCAACAACACTTAAAGCAAAAAAAGACTATTTAGAAAAGAAGCTAACGTTTTCGATAAAGTTTTTAGAGAAAACATTGAATCGCTGTTTTTCTCGTTAATGCGCAATGTTTTCGGTTTAAAAATTAAGTCCGCTACACCACTGAATGAAAAAATGCAAATCACGATTGAGCGCGAAATGGATTTTTTATTTCTCATTGAATCCGAAAGTAGTGAAAATTTTTATTGCATATCGAAGTTGAAACTGGTGATAATCCCGACATGATTTACTGACTGATCTCATACAACAGTATGACTTTACGGCGACATAAATTGCACATTAAACACGTTGTCATTTATTCGGGCGAATTACCCGCTAAGATGAAAATGCAACTCAAGTTTGAGCACTTCTCTTGCGCTTTTAAAAAAATAAAGCTACGCTTGCTCAACACTAAAAAACTTTTAAGCTCGCAAATTCCAAAGGAAATTCTTTTGGCGGTGCTTTCAAATTATCCAAAAGAAAAAGCTGAAAGTATTTTACGTTTAATTAGAAATAAGTTATTAAATTTGTGTAGAAATGAAGCCGAGCGCTCAAAGTGTTTCAGTCAACTGATGATACTTTCTGGCTTGCATCGCGATTTGGATTTAATAACATCTAAAATTTTAGGAGAAATACCTGTCACATTTGATTTTAGCCAACACATACTTGTAAAACAAAGAATTGAACAAGGAATTGAAATCGGTGCAAAAAACAAATAGCAAGAAGATAATTACCGTTTTATAAAAAATCTAATAATGCGTACTGATGTCACGAATGACCGTATTGCTGATTTAGCGAGCGTAACGGTTACGTTTGTTGAAAAAGTGCGACTCGAAATTTCATCGAATCAACTTTAATGAGCCTAACTAAAACAGATTTGTTTTAACTTTTCAATACTTTAATTCTGAGTTCGTCAATGTTCGATACTTTTAGAATAAATTATTGTCCAAAACTTTATTTTGTACGCTTTTTTCCGCATTCTAAAATACGTCCGAAAATATCTAAATCTTGTAACACTCAATGTTTTATGCAACGTGCTATACGTTGTGTTTTCATTAGTTAGTATTCCGTTACTGATTCCGTTTTTAGATATTTTATTACAAAAAAAATCCACTGCCGAACCAGCATTACCACACGGCAATGTGTATTCAGTCATCTATTTAAAAGATTTTCTGGCGCATCAACTTTGGTATTTACAAACGCAGTATGGCGAAGAGCGCGCACTCATAACGGTTTGCGTTTTGTTAGCGTCTTCCTTCTTCTTAAAAAATTTATTTAAATACTTAGCGCAGTGCTGCATGGCACCCGTTAGAAATGGTATTGTAGCCGATATGCGTTCGGCACTTTACGCCAAAACGCTGCGCTTACCGCTCGGTTATTTCAATGAAGAAAAAAAAGGGGATTTGATGAGCCGTATCTTAAATGATGTCACCGAAATAGAATGGAGTATTTTAAGCGTCATTGAAGCAATTGTGCGAGAACCGCTCATGGTTATTGGTGCGCTCGTGATTATGATTTGGCAATCGCCGTGGTTAACGCTTTTTGTTTTTGTTTTGATGATTTTTACTGGTGCGCTCATCGGCACAATTGGTCGCGTTCTGAAAAAACAATCCCACATAACACAAATGCGATTGAGCAATATGGTTTCTGTTTTAGAAGAAACGCTCGGCGGATTGCGCGTTATTAAAGGTTTTAACGCCGATGGCTATTTTTTAAAAAGATTCAACGAAGAGAATAATGGTTATCGCACTGCTATGAATCGCGCTATGCGACGACGCGATGCTTCTTCACCGTTGACAGAATTTTTAGGTGTGAGTATCGTTTGCGTTTTGGTATGGTACGGTTATAAACAAGTTAGCGCAGGCGCGATGTCGCCATCGCAATTTATTGCATTTTTATATGCGTTTTACAGCATTATTGATCCAGCTAAAACTTTTTCGCAAGCCTATTTTCATTTGCAGAAAGGCACGGCGGCGTTGAATCGCGTGGATTATATTTTAGATGCACCCGAAACAATTTTGGACGCGCCCGATGCACAGATTTTTTCTGCTTTGAAAAATAAAATTAGTTTTGAAAATGTGAGTTTCGCCTATCCCTCAAATGCAGAAAATCCTGTTCTAAAAAATATAAGTTTCGATATTCTGAAAGGAAAAACTATTGCACTCGTCGGTTCATCGGGTGCAGGTAAAAGTACTATTGCCGATTTACTTTTGCGTTTTCACGACGTGAGCGATGGTAAAATTTGTTTCGATGGTGTGGACATAAAAAAAATACAAATCGCTGCCTTGCGAAATTTATTTGGTATAGTTACTCAAGAAGCACTGCTTTTTAATGATTCCGTCGCGAACAATATTATTTTTGGCGCACCGCCAGATGATCATAATTTGCGAAACGCTGCCGATGCTGCTTACACAACCGAATTTATAGAAAATTTGCCACAAAAGTTTGATACAAACATCGGCGATCGTGGTACAAAACTCAGCGGTGGACAGCGACAACGCCTCACGATTGCGCGCGCGCTGTATAAATCGCCGCAAATTCTTATTTTCGACGAAGCCACATCCGCACTTGATAGCAAAAGCGAAAAAATTATTCAAGCCACACTCTCGCAACTGCTCATCGGCAGAACAGCACTGATTATTGCGCATCGTCTATCAACTATTCAGCAAGCAGATGAAATTTTAGTACTCAGTAATGGTGAAATTATTGAGCGGGGCACACACACTGAATTGCTCACGCATAATGGCGATTATAAAAAATGGGTGGCGTTGCAACAGTTGTAATGGTTTACTAATACTTTACGCCCATATCGCAACCTAATTTTGCTAAAAGCCATTTGCCGTTTTCTTTCTTCATTTCAAATTTAAAGGAATTTGTATCGCCAGGCATTGTACCTTTGAGTACTAATGTCGCTTGCGCACGGTTGCCATTTATGACCGACGATACAGCACCTGTATTGTAAGGCGCGATATAATCTTGTGCGCATAAAAAACGGTCGGACTGTAAACCTGTATTGACTGCATTTTTATCTTCCGTTTGCCAAATTTTAGCGCAAGCCTGAAAGAATTTTGTTTCATCCGCAATTAATTCATCGCTCACTACACCCGATTTTTTAATCTCAGCGAGAAATAATTGCAATTGTTTTTCATCAAGCATCGTATGCGCGCCACCTTCAATGGCAAAATTATACGTTTTACCAAGTCGAACGCTGTTGGCATCGTACCAAGTATAAAAATTGTGCAGCGCATCAGTAATAGCAACACTATCCGACGGCGCTAATGCAGCGGTTTTAGTTTCTGCCATTACGCTATTTTTTGGCGCTGTGTTTTCACATGAAACGAAAAGGATAATGCCTAACAGAAATGAAAAAATGGAATTGATGTAAAAAGTCATAATAATTTTCTGTTTAAAATTGAAGGAAATAGTTTTAGAAAACTTCGTGGTTCATGTATTCTATCTACTTTGATAGAGCAAAGTATTTTTTGCGTCTCCCAAACTGTACACACCATTTGCAGCGGTTAATGTGTAATCATTATTTTTCCAAACGTGAAAGTTGGAGTATCCTCCGCGATTTAAAATGACTGTTCTTTTCACATTTACTAAAAATAATTCAGCTTGCGCACTGTCCGCATTAGAATTAAAAACGGCGAAAGCGGAAAAGGTGGTATCTATTCCCGCGCCTTTTGCGTTGAGGCGAATACCGAGTTCAAAAATTCGGATACACTCATTTCTGACTACTGACCACTGATAACCTGCCGAAGCGATGCAACCATGCGAATCTTTATCCCCACCGACCAACGGCATTTTAGCTGCGTTGTTATCCGCCTTAGTATTTTGAGGCGTTTCTTTTTTAACGACTGATTCTGAGCAGCCCAAACCGTAAAAAGAAAGGGAAAGGAATAAAACTATTTTTTTCATTACAGAGGATTGAAATTTGGCTCTAATATAATTCAAAAAATAAAAACGGCATAATTTATTCAATCATACCGTTTTTATTTTCTAACTTTTAGATTTTAGCAACCTATAACGGCTGAATGTGCGCGTCGGCTGTAATCTAAAATTGCATTTACGGAACGCTCTAAAGGTTCAAACGCTGTTTTGTTGAGCGTGTTGAATGCAACTTTACACATATTGTACTCCTCAGTCAGTTGCGATGAATGCGCAATATGGCACTTAAAAGCAGCAGCTTCCGAAGGTTGAAACTCATTGTAAATTAAAGCAGAGAGATCGTTGAGTGTAAAAAATTCGTCCATTTAAATAATTGAGTGAAAAATAATTTGAAATAATTTTAAAAATGTTTGCTTAATAGATACCCTACAGTTGCCGTACTCCACATTGCGTTAAAATTGTTTCCAACGCAGAAACGAAGCAGTCGTCAAGCAAATAATAAAGACTTAGATAATTACGATTAAATTTTATAAAAATTTACACGTCAGAACTGTTATATCGTCTGGAAAATCTAACCCTTTTTTAAAATCTTCAACCTCGAGCATCAATTGTTTATTAAACGCGGATGCTTCGATGTTATTATTATTTCGTGCAAATTCAATCAAATATTCTTCTGAAATCAAATCTCCACTTTGATTTTTAACATCTGTTAAACCATCGGTGTAAATTAAGAGCATACTGCCTTCCGAAATACTGATTTCACCGACGCTTATGTCGTTCAAATCTTCAAAGTAACCGATAATTGTTGTGCCTTCTGTGAGGTGCGTGACTATGTTATTTTGAATAAAAAGTGGTGGCACATGACCAGAGTTGATATAGCGAATAATTTGTTTGTCGGTATCAATTTCGGCGATAAAAAGCGTGAGGTATCTATCGGAGTGCATCAAACGCCACAATGCTTTGTTGAGAAGGACGATGTAATCACTTATGTTTTCAACATATTGAACGATGGCGTGCAGCGTTGCTTGCACGTTACTCATTATCATAGCCGCTGAAAAACCTTTACCTGAAATATCGGCAACGCACAATAGCGTTCGGTTTTCGGAAAGCGCAATGACATCATAATAATCGCCACCGACAGCGTAATGCGGTTTATAAACTGCCGAAAATTCTAAATTTTTAAATTGCGGTAAATTAGTAGGTACTAAATTTTGTTGAATTTCTTCCGCTAGCGAAAGTTCGTGATCGAATCGCGCTTCGTTAATTTGCTCAATGAGGAGGCGTTTATTTTCTATTGATACAGCTACGATATTTGTAATGGCGAGAATGAGTTGAATTTTTCCAAAATCATCCGTATTGTTCGGTCCGAAAAAAGCATAAGCAATTGCAACATCTTTGTGTTTGACAGGCACAAAAAAGTTGAAGAACGTAAAGTGTTTAAAAATATCGTTCGTTGGATCAATTTTTTTGATGTCGTTACCTAATTGTAAAAAATAACCCGAGAGGTGTGTGGTTGGAATTTTTTCCAATTCATCTTCTGGAATTCCTGCGTGAACAGCACAGCGCCAATCGCCACCTTGCGGTAAAAACAAAAGCATTTTTTTTACACCCAACTCGCGACAAATAAGCGTTTTGTAAAGTTGCAATAACTCCTCGGCAGCAATATCGTTATTGATTGCTACGGTGATATCTAACAACCTATTAATTTGAAGTTGTTTGAGGTAAAGCTCGTGTACAAATTCTTCGTTCGTCAATCCTTTCTTTTTTACGGTTAATCTACTTTTGAAGTACGAAGATAACAATTAGAACTTAGAACGTAATAACTAAGGTATGAAAAATAAAAGAATTTTTTAATGCCCTAATTTTTAATGCCCTAATTTATTTTCGTTGATATATCCAAAGGATACTTTTGTCGAGTTTTTTAACTTCTTTTTGTGGTTTATAGATTTGTGTATTATCTTCATCGGAGCAAGTAGATTAAATTAAACCACTTTAGAGTTATGGAACTTAAAATCAACAATCTATCAAAAACTTATTCCAACGGCGTAAAAGCGTTGGACGATGTGACGCTCACAATTCCGACAGGAATGTTTGGTTTATTAGGTCCGAATGGTGCTGGAAAATCAACACTCATGCGCACGCTTGCAGCTTTGCAAGATGCCGACAGTGGTACAGTAACGCTCGGAGATATTGACGTTTTAAATAACAAAGATGCGTTGCGTCGCGTGCTCGGTTATTTGCCCCAAGAGTTTGGAATTTATCCACGCATCTCTGCCACGGAAATGCTCGATCATTTAGCGACATTAAAAGGTGTAACGAACGCCAAAGAACGAAAAATTTTGGTCGAATCGCTTTTACAACGCGTTAATTTATATGAGCATCGCAAAAAAGCGGTGAGTAGTTATTCGGGTGGAATGCGCCAACGTTTTGGTATTGCGCAGGCACTTATCGGTAATCCAAAATTGATTATTGTAGATGAACCCACGGCAGGTTTAGATCCTGGTGAGCGCAATCGTTTTTATGGTTTGCTTTCCGAAATTGGCGAACACGTCATCGTCATACTTTCAACGCACATTGTGCAAGATGTGAAAGAACTTTGCGAGAACATGGCAATCATTAACAATGGAAAACTTTTATTTTCGGGTGCGCCCGACGATGCGTTGCAAGGTTTAGAAGGTAAAATTTGGGAACGCGCCATCGCTAAATCCGATTTGGATTTTTTCCAAAATAATTATAAAATTATTTCCAGCAAATTGGTTTCTGGCAAACCCGTCATTCATATTTATTCCGAAACACAACCTGATGGTTTCGTGCCGACGGAAATAAATTTGGAAGACGTTTTTTTTGCAAAAATCCTTGTGTAGGGAATAGGGAATAAGGAATATGGGAAAAAGTAATAGAGAATAAAAAAAATTATTCCTACCATATTCCCTTTTCCCATATTCCTTTTTCCCTATTCCCTCTTTTTCCCTAAACCTTATATCATGTTTTCAACTTTCTTCAAATTCGAAATAAAAAATTGGCTGCGTACGCCGATGCTCTATATCTTTTTATTCATTATTGCGCTACTTGTATTTTTTGCAACTGCGAGCGAAAGTGTACAAATTGGCGGTAGCGTAGGTAACATCCATAAAAACGCGCCGTTTGTGATTCTGCAATTTTATGCCGTCATGTCAATAATTACGCTGCTTCTCACCACGGCATTTATGAATGGTGCAGCTATTCGCGATTTTGAAAATAATACACAACAAATTATATTCTCAAAACCGCTGAGCAAAGCGAGTTATTTTTTCGGACATTGGGCGGGCGGAATATTAGTAGCGTGTTTACCACTCATCGGCGTTTCGCTCGGTGTATTATTGGGTTCGGTTTGTGGGGTAGCATTCGGTTGGCAAGATGCTGAACGTTTTGGTCCGACGTATTGGTCGGCTCATTTAGCAGGATTTTTAATTTTTGTTATCCCAAATACCATCTTTGTAGGTTCAATTATTTTCGCCATTTCGATATTAACGCGCAGCACATTGTATAGCTATGTTTCAACATTAGCTCTTTTGGTTGCGAATAGTATCGCTGGTTTCATGTTACGTGATATTAAAAATGAAAACATTGCTGCTCTACTCGATCCGTACGGTAATAGAACGATGAGTATTCTAACAAAATACTGGACAGTTGAAGATAAAAATACGCTCACCGTAGGTTTACAAGGTTTGCTACTCACCAATAGATTAATTTGGATGGCCATTGGTCTTCTCGTTTTGTGCATTGCTTATTTTAGATTTTCTTTTTCGGATAAAGCGAAAAAAAGCGAAAAATTGAAAAAAAGCGAAGCTGGCGAAACATATCACAGCACAACTGTTTTACCACAAATTAAGCAAAATTTTGGTAGCGGCGTCCTGCGTGCGCAACTCTGGAGCCAATATAAAACCAATTTATTGGGCATCATTAGGAGTGTTCCATTTTTTCTTTTAACTTTTATTGCTGCTTTAATTTTGGTGCCGAACTTATTGTTTTCTAATGATAGTTATGGGTTAAGAACATATCCCGTAACGTACAAAATGACAGATGCCATTGCTGGTTCATTCTATTTCTTTATCATTTCAATGATGACATATTTTTCAGGTATTCTCATTTGGAAGGAGCGCGATGCAAAAGTTGACGAAATTTACGACGCATTACCCACACGCACTTGGACGGCATATGTGGCTAAATATTGTGCATTAGCAACAACAATATTCATAGTAATGAGTATTGCCGTTATAATTTGTGTGATTTTTCAAACCTTAAATGGTTATACGCACTACGAGTTCAATGTTTATTTCGAGCGCATTTACCTCATTGATTTTGCTTTTATGCTTTTCACGTTGGCAGTTTTTATGCTCATTCACGTTTTGGTGAACAATAAATACATTGGTTTTTTTGCCTGTATTGTTTTCATGATTGTTAATTCTTTCGTTTGGCAAGCCTTGCACGTAAGCTCTAATATGGTGAGTATTGGAAGTTTACCCAATGCTACTTATTCCGACATGGCAAAATTCTCTCCATTCGTTTCATCGCTCATTAATTTTGGTTTGTACTGGTTTTTATTTTGTTTGATGCTCGCGTTTGTAGCTGTTGCTTTTTGGGTGAGGGGCAGAGATACCAATTTCAAGAATCGCATCAGAAATTTCGGGATTAATTTTAATCAATCAAAGGGGTTAGCGTTGGGTTTGTTCGGTGTTTGGGCGGCGTGCGCAGGCTGGGTTTTTTATAACACTAAAGTTTTAAACACCTACAAGAGCGATAAGGAACAAGAAATCACGCAAGTGGAATACGAAAAGCGTTACAAAAAATTTAAAAATGCAGTTCTTCCGAGTGCATCGCGCGTGTCTTATACGATTGATATTTTTCCGAAAGAACGTCGCATGGTAGCAAAAGGGGACGTAGTTTTAATAAATAATAAAAATCAGCCGATAGATTCTATCTTTATCAGCTTTCCAAATCCAAGCGTTGAATATCATTTAAATTTGGAAAATTCTACGGCTGTTTTAACAGATAAAGACCATGGCTTCGCGATTTATAAATTAAATAAACCTTTAAGCGTTGGTGATAGCATTTTAACGCATTTTGAAACAACGTATGCTGCGCATGGCTTCGAAAACGAAGTTGGTTTTAAAAAAGTTGTTGAAAATGGAACGTTTTTTAACAATAGCGAAATTTCGCCTATATTAGGTTATGAATCAGACGGAGAATTGAAAGATAGAAGTAAACGCAAGGAATACGGTTTAGGCGAACCCGAATTAATGCCTAAACTGGATTTGATTGACTCGACTAAACGGATGAAAACTTATTTAGATGGTTTAGATTCTTGGACGGATGTTGAAACAACCATAAGTACTTCGGATGATCAAATTGCCGTTGCGCCGGGTTCACTCCTAAAAGATTGGAAAAAAGATGGTCGTCATTATTTCAATTATAAACTTGATCACGCGTCTTTAAATTTTTATTCGTTTATTTCTGCGCGCTACGAAGTTGCACGACGCAAATTTAACGGTGTAGATTTAGAAGTTTATTACCAAGCCGAGCACAGCAAAAATATACCACGTATGATGGATGCGATGGAAAAATCGTTGACGTATTACATCGCTAATTTTGGTCCGTACTATCATAAACAATGTCGCATTATCGAATTTCCGCGCTACGCTTCGTTTGCACAATCTTTTCCAGGCACGATGCCGTATTCGGAGGGCATAGGTTTTATAACTAATTTAGAAAAACCAACCAGTACTGATTTGGTAACTTTTGTTGTCGCGCACGAAATGGCGCACCAATATTGGGCACACCAAGTTGTAGGCGCGAATATGCAGGGTGGTACTTTACTTTCCGAAACTTTTGCGCAATATTCTGCGCTG
>ENA-OFCD01000677-OFCD01000677.1-metagenomes-genome-assembly--contig:-NODE-677-length-20303-cov-6.124506_pt1 | contig 20303 bp, 18 predicted proteins | sample MGYA00153392_OFCD01 | MGnify analysis MGYA00153392
GCTGGATCGCGGCTAACCTCCAAACGTAATTGGAGCTAAAAAAACTCTCCGTCATCTCACTGGGGGGAACTATTGGTTCACTCGCCAGATGGGGCACCTCTCTGCTGATAGTAGATCCGAGTTTTCCATGGGCAACCCTCATAGTTAATTTTGTGGGGGCAGTTTTACTGACAGTTATTGTGGTGTACACCAAGCACAGTGAAAATCCAGGGTGGTGGTGGCGTCCGGCACTAGGGACGGGGTTTTGTGGCGGTTTTACTACCTACTCTGCTTTTGCCTTACAGCTTGACCAAGATATTAACGCACACAATTATCATGCAGTCTTTACTTATACGATCGCTTCTCTTGTTGGTACATTTATTTTGGTCTTTGCAACTTATGAAATACTTGATAGGCGTTGGTCAGAGCGGTGAGAGTTCTACTTATCTGCCTTGGAGCGGGCGTTGGCGCTCCCTTACGTTACTTAATAGATAAGCATCTGCGGAAAGAACGTCTGAACTCACTGCCGGTAGAAACTTTACTCATCAATATATTGGGTTCCTTTGTTCTCGGCTTAACCGTACATCGCTCCGCAAATATTGGATATCTCTTTGGAACCGGCTTTGCGGGAGCATTTACCACGTGGTCGGCATTTGCGTTAGAAACCCACGACCTCTTTAGGGCGCACAAGCCCGGGATAGCATGGAGCTATCTAGCGCTTACTTTAATCCTGGGAGTCGGAGCTGCCGCTCTGGGTAATGCAATTTAACGGAGCAGATTGGCAACCCAAACCTCTACCTCGTCGGGATGGCTTGGAAGCGCTCGACTCAAAACCTGAGCCCCATTGGCTGTGACCAGAACATCATCTTCAATGCGTACTCCAATGCCGCGATATTCAGCGGGGAAGAGCAGGTCATCCGCTTGAATATAGAGACCAGGTTCCACGGTGAGAACCATCCCCTCTTCAAGGAGACCCTCGTGATAACTCTCTTTGCGAGCTTGCGCGCAGTCATGTACGTCAATTCCTAACATGTGACCGGTGCTATGCACCGTCCACCTGCGGTGAAAACCAGCATCTGCTGCTAGTGACTCTTCTGCAGTACCTGGAAGAACTCCAAGCTCTTCTAAGCCTTTCGCCAGAACCGCGCTCGCCGCTTCATGGAAGGCGCTCCAAAGAGCTCCTGGCTTAACCGCGGCAATTCCTGCTCGCTGCGCTTCGTACACCAAAGTGTAGATCCGACGCTGAGCGGGAGAAAATTTTCCATTAACTGGAATCGTACGAGTGATATCAGCGGTGTACATCGATTCTACTTCTGCTCCCGCGTCAATCAGAATGAGGTCTCCGAGAAGTACATCTCCATCATTTTTAATCCAATGGAGAACACAGGCATGAGATCCGGCCGCGGCGATAGTGTCATATCCCACTTCATTGCCTTCTAAGCGAGCCCGCCCGTAGAAGGCTGATTCGATGATCCGCTCCCCACGCGCGACGGAGATCGCAGCTGGGAAAGCCTGAACCATGTCGCTAAATCCACGAGCGGTGATATCAATGGCGCGCTGAATCTCTGCAATTTCATAACGATCCTTAACGAGTCGCATCTCAGAGAGAACTTCGAGCAACTTTGCCTCGCGCTTCTTGTGTTTATCTACACATGAATCAACCACAGGGTCTTCACCGCGGATTGTGAGCGATTCAACTTCATCTGCCAAAAGATCTGGCAAGGAATCTATATGACGAACAGATATGCCATAGCGACGTTCGGTCTCTTGGGTTGAAAGTCGGCGACCAACCCAGAACTCCCCATGACGTCGATCGGAGTGAAATTCATCTGTATCTCGCGGAGAACGTGGGTGCACATAAAGAAGTGCCTCGTGGCCAAGAGGCGTGGGTTCCAAAAGAAGAACTGAATCTGGAACTGAATCACTCGCCGTAATTCCCGTTAAATAAGCATATGCAGAGTGAACACGAAATTTATAATCTGTGTCATTACTGCGGACCTTGAAAGTTCCAGATGGGATAACCAATCGGATCCCAGGATATAACGCCGAAAGTTTCTCGCGGCGCAGCTTCGCGAATTGCACCACTTCAGCTGGGCCAACTCCTTGGAGGCTTGAATCGGCCCAACCCTGCGTCATAAATTCTGCCAAGGCCTGACCCGTGGCAATGTCATGTGATTGAGTACTGGCAGCTCGATTAGGAATCTTGGTCATATCGGAAAGAGTACTAGTCTCAAACTAGGAAGCCATCTGGAAAGGGATCGCTGGAATCCAAAATCCAGGTCGCCTCACCCATTACCCAGGCTCGCCCGGTGATGGTTGGAACTATTGCGTCAAAGCCGGAGACCTTGGTGTGCTCCTTTACGCGACCTTCAAAGCTAGAACCAATCCACGACTCATTTATCAGCACATCCCCGTCTTTGAACTCTCCCCGTGCCACCATCTGCGCCAACCGCGCACTAGTTCCGGTTCCGCAGGGCGAGCGATCAAACCAACCGGGGTAGATCGCCATCGCATTCTTCCAGTGAAGTGGGTTCTCACCAGGAGTTATAAAGTCGATGTGATGGCAGATGGCAATATCAGGGTTCTCTGGATGGATAGGGCGGTTCTGCAGGTTAATCGCATCCGAAATCGCCAGACCAGCCTCCAGAAATCGACCACCATTCTTACGTTCAAAGGAAATTCCAACTCGATCGATCGGGATAATCGCATAGAAATTACCTCCATATGCCATGTCATAAGTAATTTCGCCATAGCCCGGAACGTTAACAACCTGATCTTGTTGATAGAGAAAAGAGGGAACGTTGGTGATTGTGACACTCAGGGCCTTGCCGTCTTTCACCGCGACATCCACTGTGACCAGCCCAGCTGGAGTATCGAGGCGCACTGTTGTGATGGGTTCTACAACTGGGACTAGTTTCTTTTCGATGAGGACAGTTGCGACTCCGATTGTTCCGTGGCCACACATAGGCAGGCAGCCAGAAACCTCGATATAAATGACCCCGATATCTGCATCTGCCCTTGTACTCTTTTGAATTATTGCGCCACTCATAGCGCTATGCCCTCGCGGCTCAAACATCAACCATTGACGGAGGTGGTCCATATGTTCTATGAAGTGAACTCGTTTTTCAAAGGCGGTTGCTCCTGGAATCTCCCCGATTCCTTCTAGAACAACGCGAGTTGGCATTCCCTCGGTGTGAGTTTCCACTGTTTTAACCGAACGAATTACCGTCATCTCTAACGATTTTGGAAATAGGCGAGTGCGCGGGCAACATCGGTTCGTAATTTGGCTTCATCACTGGCAGGCAGTGGTAGGCGAGGTAAGCGGGTTGGCCCGCCATATCGTCCAACGGTATCCATGGTCAATTTAATCGCCTGAATGAACTCTTTTCGGGAATCCCAATTAAAGAGGTCGTGAACGGCGGCGTACATTGGGGCCGCCTCAACAAACTTTCCAGAGGTAACAAGATTGTAGAGCTCGGCAGACTCGGCGGGCATGGCATTAGGAAAGCCCGCAATCCAGCCAACAACACCAGCAGTTGCTAATTCGAGCAGTACATCATCGGCACCGACCAGAACTTCGATGCGCGGGGCACGCTGATGGATCTGCCAAATTCGCTTCACATCCCCAGAAAACTCTTTGATTGCAACCACATTTGGGACCTCATCTGCGATCCGGGCGACAAGATCTGGAAGTAAGTCCACCTTGGTATCGAAAGGGTTGTTGTAGGCAATAATGGGAATACCAACTTTACCAACCTCTTTAAAGTGTGCGACAACCTCATCATCGTTGGCGCGATAAGCATTTGGGGCCAACAACATGACCGCCCCAGCACCTTTTGAGGCGGCGTGTTCTGCCCAGCGACGGGATTCATCAGCACCATATGCGCCAACTCCAGCAACTACATGAAAGCCAGATGGAGCAGCTGCGATAGCAGTTTCCAGCACCGATGAGCGTTCTTCACTTGTCAGAGTCTGATATTCCCCTAACGAACCATTCGAAACGACCCCGTGTGTTCCATTTGCAGCGAGCCACTGCACGTGCTCGGCATATTTTTGCAGATCAATTTTCAAGTCTGAGGTAAATGGAGTAGCCGTCGCGGTAAGAATTCCATGCCAAGGTTTTGTCATAGCGTCACAATAATCCTGTCGCAGCCACTTCACCAAGTGTTATCGGAGAAATTATTGGCCGGTAACTACCATTCACTCGATCTTTCTCATCGCTATTGAGGAGATCAAAAATATTCCGCGAACAAATCCGACCTTGACACATTCCCATTCCACAACGAGTCATTAATTTGGCACTCCTTGCGTCACGGACTTCTAAATCTTCTTGCGCAGCAGAAAGAGTTTGATAGGAGACCTCTTCACACCTGCATATCACCGTATCTGGGGTTAGCCAGCTCTTCCATCCCCTTGGGATCGGGTATACCTTCACCAGGGTGTCGGCAAAGCGTTGTGTGCCTCGCCGCATGGATTTTAGTTTTTTCAGATTATTTGTAGAACCAGATGCCGCGAGGCCAGCGATCGCGCCTTCTAGGAGTGCTAGGTCTGAACCACCGATCCCAGTTAATTCGCCGGCAGCGAAGATCTCAACACCTGTGTGATTGTGGTCGGTCCGTTGATTTTCATCAACTCTCACGACCACTGAGCCATCGGGCGCCACCTTTTGGGCCAGATTTAACAGGCCGGCGAGTGAATTGTCGGGAGTGAAACCCCAACTGATTGCGGCAACGTCACATTTCAAGTTATAACTGGATCTGACGGTGAAGCTAGAATCAATATTGGAGATAGTGACTGACTCCAGTAGACCATCAGCTCCGGCGTGCGCCGCCGTAACCGCCTGCTTAAAGCGCATTACTACCTTCTCTTTTCGCAAGGTCATCAAGTAGCCCAATCCTTCGAAAATTTTGGCTGGGTTTTGAAGCAGTGCACCAACACCACGAATCCATGAATATTTACTGTTCGCCTCGATAACTCCGACCACGCTACCGCCCTGGGAGCTCAGCCCAGCGGCGACCGGCAGTAGAAATGGTCCTGTCCCAGCGACCACCATTCTCTTGCCCGCAAGTACTCCTTGCCCCTTAAGTAACGATTGCGCTGCGCCAGCCGTCATCACCCCTGGTATATCCCAGCCTGGAAATGGAATAGATCGATCGTACGCTCCAGACGCAAGTATTAATCGGGTGGTGAGGAATGAACGATCTGTAGCTCGGAGAACTACTTCTCCGTTAATGACGGATGCGCTCCAGATGGCGCTAGATGAGTGGATGGTGATTCGTGGATTGGCACGTACTGCATCCATTAAAAGTGAGCCTTGATCGAAATCGTGGTGAGCGGAGCGGTCGAACTCTTCATTCCCAGTATGGCGCCAATATTGGCCACCTAGCTTTGGCGCTGAATCTATAATTCCAACTTCTAGTCCGGCATTAGCGGCATATTTAGCGGCGTTTAGACCTGCTGGTCCTGCCCCTAGGACGATCACTTCGTGTCTAACTTCCATCTTGCACCTGAATAACCATTCCTTCTTGCACCATTGTTATGCAACTTCGCTGGCTTCGCTCTCCATTTATGACAACAAGGCAATCAAAGCAAACCCCTATTCCACAAAAGAGGCCGCGTGCAGATCCTTGATGTCGCGTGTAGCGAGTAATCCGTTCTTGATGTGAAATGAGGGCTGCAGCTACCGATTGTCCAGCGGGGGCTGTGAGTGTGGTCCCGTTAAAGGTGAAGGTAATCATGCACTTACCCCGAGAGCAAAGCGGGAGGGTGAAAATGCCGTTACATCCATAAAGGATTCGCGTTCCAAGATTCCATCTCTTACTAATTCTGCGCTCGCAGGTGCAAGACCAATACCAGCGCCTTCATGCCCTGCGTTGTGCCAAAGTCCTTTAATCAACGGATCCTCACCAATGACAGGAAGGTGATCCGGCGCATAGGGTCGAAATCCCCGATAGACCCGTATTAACTGAACAGCTGCCAGGATTGGAAAGAGTTCTATGGCCTGCCTCGCCAGGGTACGCACAATAGGAAATTCAATTCCTTCCTTAAATCCGACTCGCTCTCGGGAGGCTCCAATTAAAATTGTTCCATTCTGCGTACCCTCCACAACTGCACTGGACTGTAGGTCAGAGTCGTCGCTAGCGACGTTGGCAACATACTCCGCAGAGTAAACCTTGTGAAAGATTATTTTTGGTGCGGGTGCTGTGACGAGTATGAATCCGCGACGAGGAGCGATGGGAAGATATGAACCCGCCAGTTCTGCGATTTCACCCGCCCACGTTCCAGTAGCATTCACCACAATAGGAGTCGAAAATCTTCCTTGGCTAGTAACCACAGCGTCGATGTTTCCTTGAGAAGTTTCTAGAGCAGTGACGTTGGCACCGAAGAGTAATTCTCCACCGCGCCTCTTAACCGCACGCAACATCTGAGCGGCCGCCAGCATAGGTTGGCACTGAGCATCTCCCGGATAGAAAGTGCCATTACTCACGGCATGTGAAAGATTTGGTTCAAGATTTCGAAGTTCAGAAATCGAGATATCTTGGGCATCTATACCAAAATTACGCTGTTGTTCGCTGAGCCGACACAGATTCGATAAACCGATCTCGGTGCGAGCGACTACTAAGCCGCCTTTCGCCTCTAATTCAAAGCCACCACCGACATCTTCATTGACCTCAAACCACGCATTGCGAGATCGAAGCGCGAGGTGAAGCTCAGGACTCGGCTCCTTGTCGCTCACTAAAATATTTCCTTCACCAGCGCTTGTGGTTCCTTGTGCGACGTTGCCCCGATCAATAACTAACACTTTAAATCCAGCATTGGTTAAAGAGAGCGCGGTGGCGGCACCGATTACACCTGCTCCGATGACGATCGCATCAAATCTTTGGGGGGCGGCCACGGAGTAATAATAGGTCCATGTGCATTACGCGCGCCTGCCGATACACTTTTGCCTATGAGCGGACTACGTTGGGGGTTTTTAAGCGCAGGTGGAATCGCGACCGCAGTCGCCGATGATTTTAGAATTGCAGGAATCACAATTCAAGCGGTGGGTGCAAGGGATTTAGCAAAGGCGAATGAATTTGCTGACAAATTTGGAATTCCCAATCGCCACCAAGGGTATGAAGCGTTGGTTAATGATCCAGAGGTTGATGCCGTTTACGTATCGACGCCCCACCCTTGGCATCATAAGCACGCCCTCCTCGCCCTCAACGCAGGTAAGCATGTCCTATTAGAGAAACCTTTCACGATTAATGCCCGCGAAGCTCAGGAGATCAAAGACCTTGCGGCAGCCAAGAATTTATTTGTGCTTGAAGCTATGTGGAGCCGCTTTCTTCCTTCAATGGATGCCATTTTTAAGGTCATTAATTCTGGGATTCTAGGAGAAATCAAATTAGTCATCGCAGATCACAGTCAGTATCTTCCTGATGTTCCCAGGCTTTGGGATCCAAATCTTGGTGGGGGAGCTCTCCTAGATCTAGGAATTTATCCAGTCTCATTCGCGGTAAGGGTTCTTGGCTTTCCTAAAACGGTATCAGCAAAGGCCACTCTCACCGGCCAGCGCGTTGACGAAACCACTTCGATCATCTTTGAGTATGAAAGTGGTGCACAAGCGACACTCACTACCTGTATGTCGGCAGCCGGTCCCGTTACGGCAACAGTTATAGGCGCCTTTGGTCGTATCGAGATAGATAATTCCTTCTATGGTCAAACTTCATTTCGGGTTTACAACCAAGGAGGTGAAGTTATACAAAGTTATGACGAGAAGATTGCTGGTGTCGGGCGCCAGTATCAAGGCTTACACCTCGAGAAGTGTGTTGCCGAAGGGTTAATGGAAAGCCCGATTTCAAGTGTTAGCGAAAGTGTCGAGATTATGCGCCTTATGGATGGCATCCGCGAGCAGATTGGCGTCAAGTACCCAACTGAGTAACTAACTCCTAAATGCAGGTTGCTCGACTAACTCCTCTTGGATTGGTCCATCGGGGGGGCAGCTGGCATTGAGCTCTCCGACTTCGGACTCACTGAGAGTGATATCTGCTCCAGATAACGAATCCAAAATTGAGGCAGCCTTTGAGGCACCAGGAATAGGGATCGCGGTAGGGAACTGAGCAAGATGCCAAGCGACTGTGAGGGCAAACGGTGAGACACCCTTTTCTGCTGCAATTCGGTCAAAAGCACCATACTCACCGGAAGCAATCTTCTGGAAGTTTGAGCCACCGCCAAGTGGCGACCAGGGGAGGAAGGCGATTCCAAACTCTGTGCAGATTTCAATGACATCAGCAGAGAGTCGATAGCGAGGACTGAATTCATTCTGAACTGAGACCACTCCACCCTCATCTGGAGTGCCACCAATAGCAATAGCACGTCGCAATTGCTCGGCATTGACATTGCTTAAACCGATGGCCCCTACATACCCATGCTCTTTTAAACCTAATACATTTTCAAACTGTTCTTCAAAGGTAATAGAAGTATCGAGGCGATGGTGCTGCCAGAGAGGAATCTTCGATAAACCCATCTTGGCCGCAGAAGCTTCAACTGCGCGATAAAGGTAATGCTTTGTCCCATTACGCCCGGGAACTCCCCACCAGTTATCTCCTTTAGCGCGGGTGATTCCACCCTTCGTAGCGATGACGATCTTAGCTTTCTGTTCGGGTGTTGCACTCCAACTTCTAAAAGCTTCACCAACCAGAATTTCATTATGACCCATTGAATTCCAGCTAGGAGCGTATATGTCAGCGGTATCAAGAAGTTGAACTCCTGCATCTAGCGCGGCATGAATCACGCTGATTGCCTGCTCACGATCATCGAGAATCCACTTGTTGCGATCAGTGGCCATCGAGAGCGGCATGCAACCTAGTCCAACGGCGGTCACTTCATATGGTCCAAGTTTGCGAGTAAGAGTCATAGGAGAAACCTTAGTGGCTAATAAAGAAAAATGGAGGTCGCGGCGATTGGGAGTGGAAGGTGAGAGACGATAATGACAAGGCGATCAGTTAGCTTTGTGGCGATACGTTGCGCGATTCTCTCGACCATTGCTGCATCCAAAAACTCGTAAGGCTCATCGAGAATGAAGATAGGAGTATCGCGTAGAAGGAGTCGAGCGAGTTTTAGCCGTTGTTTCTCTCCCCCCGAAAAGTTATGGCCCAGGTGACCGACAATCGTATCTAGTCCCTCAGGAAGAGATAAGGCAAAATCGCTTAGTTCAACCAGCTCCAGAACTGATAGCAAATCATCATCGAGTGCATCCGGTCTTCCAATCTTTAGGTTCTCACGAATGGAGGTTCCAAAGAGGTAGTCGTCCTGAAGCAGCGTTGAAAATATCGAAGATATCGCTGCTTCACCGCTCCTAAACTCTCGATGATTTAAAAGAATTTGACCCGAGTAAGGAATAAAGCCAAGTAACGCGCCAATGATGGAAGATTTGCCAGAGCCAGATCGGCCAGTAATTAGGAGCGTGTTACCACTTGAAACTACAGCCGAAATTTCCTGGGTCTTGCCTGCTAAACGAGTAGGTAAGAACTGCTGCAACTCCAGAGTGATTGGTCCTCTAATTGGAATACCGAATTCTTCATCGCTTGGTGTTTCCACCAACAGTGGTTCGATGTTTGATATAGCTCCGAGGACTTGGCGCAGCTGCGAGAATGCAGAGGGCAAGGAACTCAATCCATCAAAGGTAGCCAAGGGAAGGAGCGCAATTACCGCAATATTTATCCCAGCAAGGTGATGATCCAGCGCGCCTCGCGCGGCAAACCAAAGCGCCATACAAATCGCGCCACCCAAGGCTACGTAGTAAAAAGCGGAGGCATATCCTGATCTGGCTGCGTTTTTCGCCTCTAGATGTGCAATTTTGGATTGTTCACTTTGGATCTGGGCGAGTAGCTCTCGGTCATAGTTAAAGATGAGCGACTCAGGAGCAGATTCAGCGATCTGCAATATCTGATCAAAGAGGCGGCTTTCGTGAACTCGGCTATCTGCATCACTCGATGCAATGAGTGATAGAAAAGGGATAGCGAAGCAAGAGAGTAAAAAGATGGCCCCGATGGCATCTCCACAGGGAGGCAAAAGCCAATGAATGATCGCAACTCCGGCGCTACCAGATATCAGCGCGGCAAACCAAGGAGCTGCGATTCGTAGCCATAAATCTTGCGCTAACTCCACATCGCCAATTATTTTTGAGAGCAGATTTCCGCGATGCAGAGTTGCAAAGTCGGCGGGGAGTAATCGACAAAAGCGCTCATAAATCTTAACTCGCAAAGTGGTTTGGAGTCTTAATGCGCTGTCGTGCTCCAAGACACGGCTTGCATATTTTATAATTCCGCGTGATAGACCAAAGAAACGTACGCTGACGATTGCTACTTCTAATACTAGAACTGGGGGTCTGGTCGATGCCATCGAGATGAGCCAGGCACTCGTGGCTAGCAACCCAACCGCCGAACCGAGTGAGGCGCCTCCTAGGAAGACGGCTCCTAGCATCTGGCGCTTCTGCCCCCTAATTATCTTAAGCATGCTCTTCATTGCGGGATCCCTAGTCGCGTCACCTTGGTCGCTGATCCAATTAATAGTTCTCTATGTGAGATCACCAAGATCATCGCTCCACGCGCGGCTTCGCTAGCGAGGAGTTTGGCGACTTCACCCTCGGAGATATCGTCTATAGATGCAGTAGGTTCATCAAGAATAATTAAGGGACTCTTCTTAAGTAGAGCACGAGCTAGCGCGATTTTGCGCATCTGCCCGATAGATAGTTTCTGATGAATCGTTCCAAGTTCCGTCTTTAGCCCTTGAGGAAGATCGTTGGGATCTAAACTCACGCCAGTTAGGGCAGCTATTAATTCGGCCTCACTCGCACTTGGGTTAGCGTGAAGCAAAATCTCGGCCACGCTACCGATAGGAAATTTTGGTTCCTGTGGCTGCCACGCTAGCAGGGATCTCCAAGCACGCTTATCGATAGCAGATAAATTTTGCTCTCCCACCTCTGAGGTAATAATAATTTGACCGGAAGTAGGTTCGATAAAACCTAGTAAAAGGCCGGCCAAGGTAGATTTTCCAGCACCCGACGGGCCCACAAGGGCATGTACCTCACCAGCTTTTAGCGCTCCTGATGGGATGTTTACAGTTGCACGATCCGGGTAGGCGACGGTGAGATCGCTCCACTTGACCCCAAAAGACTTGCCAAAATTGCCCGTTCCACTCGGCACTGCTCTTTCTAGGATTGCAAAGAGTTGGTTGAAAGCGGCCACCCCGTCGGCTGCGGCGTGAAAATATGCTGAAACTTGGCGAATCGGCCAATAAACCTCTGGGGCGAGGACAAGTACAAATAGGCCAACCGAAAGGGGCATCGATCCATTGATCAGGCGTAGTCCAATTGTGACAGCCAGCAAGGCGACAGAGAGAGTTGCGATTAACTCTAAGGCAAGAGAGGAGAGAAAGGATATTCGTAGAACCTGCATCGTCTCGATCCTGTACTGCTCGCCAACGCTATGAAGCTTTTTGCTCTGTAACTTTTCACGACCATAGACCTTGAGAGTCGTGAGCCCGCTGAGCAAATCAAGAAAGTAGCCACTAAGTAGTCCAAGGGTCTGCCATTTTTTCTCTGTTGCACTTTCGGTAAAACGTCCAATCAATATTCCAAAGAGGGGGATCAAGGGGAGAGTCACGAGAATTATGAACCCAGATTTCCAATCCCGAAAAGCAATTGTCATTCCCACAGCAAGTGGAACCACCCCTGCGATGAAGAGCTGTGGTAGAAACTTGGCGAAGTAGCCATCGAGGCTGTTTATTCCTTTAGTTACTAGTACTGCCAAACTCGCAGTTCCCAAATCTTTGGAATCGGACCCTCCGTTTAGTAGCGTCTTCTCCATGATCTTTAGACGCAGTTCATTTCGCATTTTGCTGCTAGCTCGCACGCTAACTTGATCATTGATGAAAGCTAAGAGCGCTCGCGCTAGAAATACAGAGCCAAGTACCAAAACTTCGATATAAAGTGAGTTAAAAGTGCGCTTTTGTGTAAAGAACTTGCAAATTAAATTTACGAGCAGTGCGGCCTGTGCGATAGTCAACCCCGCTCCCGTGGTTGCAATGAGAACAATGGCGAAAATAAAACCCCGGCTACTGCGGGAAAATCGCAATAGCCGGGGGTCAAATGGTTTCACTAGTGGACGGTATCCAATACTCCCACCTCTGGGGAAGAAATCTGGCTGGGATTGATCCGCTTACGAAAGATCCAATATGACCAACCTTGATAGAGCAGGATGATTGGGGTCATGATCACTGCCACCCAAGTCATCACACCGAGTGTGTAATGGGTGCTGGATGCATTGAATATGTTGAGGCCAGGGCCACCGACCGTAATGTTTGGCATCACATTGGGATAAAGCCCAGTAAATAGGGTAACCACGACTGCCGCCGTAGCAATTGCGGAGAAGAGAAAGGCATAACCCTCTCGCCCCCTGGCATTAGCCGCTAGCGCGGTAAGCCACGCAACAACAACAACCACCGAACCAGCGATTACTCCACCCTTTGAGGTAAGACCCAAGAGAGTCCAACCTAAGAAGAGCACGGCAAGTAATGCGGTCAGGAGCCCGACTCGACGACCTACTCTATTGGCGCGGGTTCGGATCTCACCTTCCGTCTTCAGAGCCAAGAAGAATGCCCCATGAGAGACGAATAGCGAGAGTGTGGTTAGCCCTCCCAGCAGGGAATATGGGTTGAGTAGGTTCCAGAATCCGCCAGAGTACTGAATGTAGCCAGCGGGTACTTTAATTAGAGGCACCCCGCGAACGATATTCGCAAAGGCGACTCCCCAGAGCAGGGCAGGGAGGAAGCTAGAGATTGTGATTGCGATATCCCAGCGATTGCGCCACTTCTCATTGCCGTACTTACTGCGATATTCAAAGGCAACTCCACGCACAATCAGTGAGATGAGAATCAAGAAGAGTGGGAGATAAAAACCACTGAATAAAGTCGCGTACCACTCTGGAAAGGCAGCGAAGGTTGCTCCTCCAGCAACTAGCAACCAGACTTCATTACCGTCCCATAGAGGACCTAGCGTTGTAAGAACCGCACGACGTTCGGCTTGGTTCTTTGCAACGACTGGAAGCAGAACACCTACGCCAAAATCGAAACCTTCAAGAACAAAGTAGCCGATCCACAGAACGGCGATGGTGACAAACCAGAATGAATTGAGTGACATTTACATCGCCTCCTAATAGGCCATCGTGAGTGTTTGGGAAGTGATTTCATTGGTCTCGCTCTTTTCAGGACCAACCTTGATGGTTCGCATAATTAATCCAAACTCAATCACAGCGAGTACTCCGTAGAGCAAGGTAAATACCACCATCGTAAATAGCACACTTGCGGCGCTCACTCCAGGACTAACGCCTGCAGATGTTTTAAAGAGTCCAAAGACAACCCACGGTTGCCGTGCGCTCTCTGTAAAGATCCAACCAAAGGAGTTAGCCAAGATTGGAAGGAAGGGCAGGGCAATCATGCTCCTGACAAACCAGCGATTGTGGGGGAAACGTCCTTGCCGTATGAACCAGAGGGCAAGGAGAGAAATCAGGGCAGCTAGGGCACCGAAGCCAATCATTAAGCGAAAGCTCCAGTATGCAAACGGAATATTCGGCTTGTAGTTACCTACACCGTATTTTTGTTCATAACTTTTCTCGAGGTTGTTGACTCCCTCGATAGTTCCGTTGACATTTCCAGTAGCCATAAAGGAGAGAACTGAAGGCAATCCAATTTGGAAGACCGAATGGTTTCCATTGAGTGTGCCGACTGTAAGAAGTGAAAATGGCACATTAGATTTCGTGTCGTAAACGGCTTCAGCAGCAGCCATTTTCATTGGTTGTTGCGTAGTCATGAGGCGTGCAGTGAGGTCTCCAGAAACTGCCACTAGAACAAAGGAGATCAAAACCGTAACAAGCCCGATTTTAAGTGCAGGCTTTGCAACTTCCACATCTTTGTTTTGAAAGAGCATCCATGCACCTATTGCAGCAAAGAGAGCTCCGGCTGTTAAGAAGGCAGATGGAATTGTGTGGAAAAAAGCAGCTACTGCGGTCGAGTTGGTGAGAACTTTGGAGATACTTGTTAGTTCAGCTCGCCCTCGACTCCCGTTTAGCACGTAGCCGACAGGATGCTGCATGAAGGCATTTGCCGCCAAAATAAAGTAAGCAGAAAGCAGCGTCCCGGATGCCGCGATCCAAATTGAGGCAAGGTGCAACCTCTTAGAAAGGCGATCCCATCCAAAAATCCAGATTCCAAGGAAGGTGCTCTCTAGGAAGAAGGCTAGTAGACCTTCCATTGCTAGCGGTGCACCGAAAATGTCGCCGACAAAGCGACTGTACGAAGACCAGTTCATACCGAACTGAAACTCCTGAACAATGCCCGTGACTACACCGATAGCAAAATTGATTAGAAAGAGTTTTCCAAAAAATTTAGTTGCTCGCAAATACTTATCTTTATTAGTGCGGTACCAGGCGGTCTGCAGGCCAGCGACTAAAAATCCAGACCCAATTGTTATTGGAACAAAGATGAAGTGATAAACGGTAGTAATACCGAATTGCCATCTGGCAAGGTCTAACGCACTCATGATTTTCCCCTATCTGATGGGTAAATCTTGGCAAAATGCCTTACTCATGCCCAGTAAAAAAGAGAGTGCTATCCCTACTGAAAATGTGTTCTACATCAACTTTGGCCGCTAGAACTGAGTTATTTGAGTGAGCTACCGACCTTTGGAATTTCCCAAAGTTTGAGCACCTGCAGGGATATGGAACGAATCAGACTTTGTGCCGATTTGTCGAAAGGAAGATCGATGCAGGCATCGCTCAATTGGCAACTCCAAGTACTTAAGCCAGCATTAAAAAGAGCGCTCCCAGATGGAAATACAATCCAATCAACTTGACCAATGGGAATCTTTTTAATACGTGCGTGGCTTGCGGTATCACGCCAAGACATCACCCCGCTATATAAAATGTGAACGTTCGGGGGCTGCGCCGCATTGGGGGTAGCGCCTTCAACTTCTGAATCAGTTGTTAACCCGCTGATGGAGGAGGATTTTGGGACATGGAGCCAGAGTGGGATGAAGACAGGTTTAAGGGTCCCATAAACATGTACTCCCGTAGTCTGTTCACCGGAGATGAGGTTAGGTGGAGTATTGATGCGATGATTACTAAATTCAATCGTCACTTGACTTAGAACTTGATTTGGATCCTCGTTGGCATAGCGATACATGACAACCCTGCGATCAGGTCCTATCTTCGAAGGCTCTAAGCGAGTCTGCCAATAGGCGGTATTTCCACCAAAAATTGCAATATTTACTCCGGTATTTCGCGCAGCAATAAAAGTGTTGAACATGCGATTGGTGAAGTACTCGGCGTGACCTCCGAGGATAATTCCAGAATACTTTGTGGTTATTGAAGGCCACTGATTGATATCAAGATCTGTGGCCTGGTCAACATTAAGCCCCTGTTTTTCCAAGAATTGAATTATCGGAATTGCATCGCGCTGAATGGAGAAAGCGCCACTCCCTAACATTGGTCGATCAAAGGAGACAACTCGACTGCGCTCATTTGTATCAGGGATTCCATCCCGACCAGGACCGAAGTATGCAGACCGGCCTCCAAAACTGTTATAAAGCTGCCAGGAGATAAACGATTGCATCATCAATAATTTAGAAGATCCGACAGGGCTTCGGACGACCAAAGGTGCAGCATTTTCAATGTGACCGGGAGAGGAGTAAGAGATAATTAAATAAAGCCCAGGTGTCCAATCATTCCCAACGGTGAAAGAGGTAACGGCTGGCCAATTTGCTTCGGTATATCGCGTAGCAACTCGAGATGTAGTTGCACTACCCCTCTTTAACTTTATTGGCGAGGAACTCCAAATTTCTCTAGCGCCCGCACCGCCGTAATAACCAATTCGCCATGCGGCAAAGGTGCGCCGAGCCTTACTTAATGGAGTGCTATTTGACGAATAGAGAGCAGCGTGAATATTTACTTTCAATCCACACGATGTGGAGGTCTGGTCGAGCCAGAGTGCACTACCTTCAGCAGCCGATAAATCCAAAGCTTTCCAGGAAGCTTCACTCATATTCACTCCAGGTTTTTTATTCTCATCGATGACCCAGGTGGGGGATAGCGCTGGGCAGGTTGAGTTAACAAAGCTGGAGTTGTCGAGAGGTATGGCAACCTTCTGAGATTCGGCAAAGGTTTCCATAAGGTGACGAGGCAGATCAGCATGCTTCGGAATTGGAGGAAACTTTTGAAGGGGAGCACCTTTTTGGAAGATTAGGTATGAGCTCGCGCCACCGACTAATAATGAGATGACAACGATGCCGCCAACCAGCGCAGCCGAACGGCCAGAGAAGGGTAATTTCATAGTATTTTGAGTATAACGGTGCCCGCATAGGGGTTCATCAGCCGAGCATGTGGGATTGGACTCCTGCTATTTCCCTGTAAACTCCCCACACCACTTGGAGACGTCGCATAGCCCGGTCGAGTGCGCCTCACTGCTAATGAGGTAGGCCCGTTAAAAGGCCTCGGAGGTTCAAATCCTCTCGTCTCCGCTGTTTTTTAGGAATTGCAAGGAATCCATGTGTTGTACGAACACAGACTTGTCAAACATCCAGGAGCCACAATGACTAAAGTAAAAGCGTATGCAGCACCATCAGAAGGTGCACCATTAGTTGCAACGATGATTGATCGACGTGAAGTTGGTTTGGATGACGTGCAATTTGATGTGCTTTTTTGTGGGATGTGTCATTCTGATATTCATACGGTTCGTGGGGAGTGGGGTAAGCAGGCCTATCCATTGACCCCTGGGCACGAACTTGCTGGAAAAGTAACAGCTGTTGGTAGCAACGTTACGAAGTTCAAAGTCGGAGATCGTGTTGGTGTGGGTTGTCTAGTTAATGCATGTCTTCAATGCGAACCATGCAAGACTGGCCATGAACAGTTCTGCCAAAACGAAGCAACTTTTACTTATGGATCAACTGATCGGGATGGCACAATTACACAAGGTGGATATTCCCAATCTGCAGTTGTGAACCATAATTTTGTAGTTCACATTCCAGAGAATCTTCCACTTGATGCCGCCGCACCGTTACTTTGTGCAGGTTCTACCTTGTACGCACCACTTAAGCGTTGGAACGCAGGACCTGGCAAGAAAGTTGCGATTATTGGTTTTGGCGGATTAGGACACGTTGGTCTGAAGTTAGCAAAAGCAATGGGCGCCGAAGTAACGATTTTGTCACACTCTGATAAGAAAAGAGAAGATGCGCTCAAGATGGGGGCCGTTGCCTTCCACAAAATGGATGCCGAAGCCTTTGCCTCACTTGCAGAAAGTTTTGACCTGATTCTTAACACCGTAAGTGCCACAGTAGATACACCGGCCTATTACAATTTGCTCAAATTTGATGGAGCATATGTAGTGATTGGCGCAGATCCATCACCATCTGTTTCATTGTCGACCAGTGTTGGCGTATTGAAGCAACGCGTATTCACACTTTCACTTATTTCTGGAGTTCAAGAAACTCAGGATATGCTCAATTTCTGTGGCGAACATAATGTTTTACCTGAAATCGAAGTCATTCCAGCCAGCTACATCAATGAAGCTTTCGATAGAGTAGTAGCGAGCGATGTGCGCTACCGCTTCGTTATCGATAATTCAACGATGTAGTTTGCATATTCTCTGATTGGCTGCGCCCTTAATCCCTAAGGGGATGAGCTAAACGATTTGACCTGCCCTATAATCAGCGAGGATTTCGTTGGCAGCTCGAATACCCTCTTGGGCTCCTCCCTCCATGAAACCTTGGAAAAGACCGGAGCAATGCTCGCCTGCAAAATGACAACGATTTTGTCTGGCACCTTCATACCCCGCAAAGAGCGTGTATTGCCCAACCTTCCAACAAGAATAACTGCCTAGTAAGTTTGGATCACTCCATGGCGTCGATAGCGTCGCACTCCCGTTGTAGAAAGTGGAGACCCCAGGCCAGACTTTTTCAAGTTGGCTCAAAAATGTATTCACATAGTTGTTGATGCCAGTACTTGTATATGGCGATTGCGAGGCAAATGCCGCACCTAAGGAACCACCTGTAAAGGCCGTCAAGATGCCAGTCGCACCAGCGCGACCTCGAGTTGAGTCCCAAGCGTTTTGGAACGGCAAGTCCGTGTAGATGTTGCCATTGCCTGTGCCCCAAGGTCCACTTCCGTTCCAATACCGTTGGGAAAATTGCAACGACAATTTGGAGTTTGTGCCGTAGCCAAGGCTTGTTATCGCAGTCTTCTTCAATGAGTCAAAGCCTGCCGCTGAATAGTTGATACCTCGAAGAACGCTAAATGGAATGGTCATGATGACTCGATCGGCAACCACCGTTGCGGTCGAAGACCCCGAAGAGAAAGTCAAGGTAAATGATCCGTCAAGGTTCTTCGAGATTGCGGTCAAGCGTTGATTGAGTTTGATAGCACTCAAGCCAATCTGCGCGGCAATTGCCTGTGGCAAGGCCTCGTTCCCGCCGACGATTCCGTAGCGCTGATCGGACTTGCCGTAGATCGAAACCTTGCCCGGCTTCACCTGATAGCCCAGAACCGTGATCAGATTCAAAGAGCTCTGTTCGAAACTGTCGAGACCAAATTCCTGGTTGTAGGCAGAATCGAGCAACGCACCTAACTTGGATCCGTGACCGCCCGGCACATAGTTTTCGATCCATTGGTACAAGTTCATTGCATCGAAAAACTGTCCCGAACTATTAATCGTGTTGTAGGTGGTGTTACTTCCAATAGCCTGAATCTGGCTTTTGAGTGTGCTGTATACCGGTCTGAAATCATCATAAAACTGGGTTTGCGGGTAATAACTATTTAAAAGGTAGAGAGTGTCATCACTTCCACTAGGTTGGGCCTGAAGAAAATCGGTAGTCGCCAATCCAAAACGCTGGGCCATTTGAAGAATCGTCTTGTGCCCCGTATCAATAAACTCCGCGCACCATTCTGAAGTCTGGCCATTCTGCCAAGAAGCTGCATTGGAGTGCATCCGGCCACCGACTCGACTGGTCGATTCGTAGACAGTCGCTGCGTATCCCGCATCTTTCAGAGTCATCGCCGCAGAAAGTCCTGAGATACCTCCGCCGATTACGGCAATTCGAGGGCTGGTCGTAGTCGTTGCCGCCGAGGCAAATTCCGGCGCGTTGAGCACGGCGGCTCCTGCGACAGCGCCAATTCCTTTCAACAAGGTTCTACGAGAGACATCTTGGTGATCCAAATCGCCGTTAGTTTTTCTTCGATTCTCCTGTTCCATAAACCCAGAGATAAGTTGTTCGAGCCGTTGAAAAATTGGCGCACGAGCCATTAGAGCCTCCAAGTAGGATTGAATCAGCTAATAACGATTTGAAGAGGGTATCGGTATTGTCATGCGAAAACAACGATTATGGACCCGCTTTTATGTAAGAGCAACGCTCGCCAGAGTGGGAAGCCCGGCCGATCGCAACGAGGAAAATCAGATTTCACATTCCATCATTCTGGGTAGAATTTCGGCTTGGATATTATTCGACTGGCGACTTCAGAAGATCGCTCTGCGCTGATCGAGATCTGCCTCCTAACGGGCAATTCTGGTCAAGATGCTAATGGGCTCTTCAACGAAAAACAGATGCTGGGCAATTATTACGTTTGCCCATACTTAGAGAACGACCCAGATTGTGCATTTGTTCTTAGCCAGACCGGCCAGGTGACTGGGTATGCCCTCGCTACCCTTAATACAAATGCTTTCAATAAGTATCTCGATGAGGAATATTTGCCGCGTATGCTCGAGGAATATCTCCCTCGTATTGCAGCTTTTACCGCTACCGAAAAGGATCTGTGGGGGCTTTATACCGCGAAGCGCTCTTCTGACCCGGAATTCCTAAAGGCTTATCCCAGCGAATTGCACATTGACCTACTGCCCGAGGCACAAGGTCATGGGTTTGGGCGGGCGCTCATGGAGCGATTACTAGGAGCCTTAAAAGCTGGTGGCTCTCCAGGAGTGCATTTGATTCTCGACGCGGAGAATCAGCGCGCCTTTGGCTTCTATCAGCGGCTCAATTTTCAGGAGCTTGGACGTGATATTGAAAGCATCACCATGGGGATCTCTTTGACTGATTTGCAGTGAGTTTGTGATGATCGTGTGAATTCGTTCCCTCGGATGCTGGAAAAATGTGTAAAAAATTAACAACTTGACCATTGAATCTTGTGAGAAATGAACTTAGTATTCGCCTACCAATGCGATGTGATTTTGTGGCACGTCGGCGCCAAGGCTTCTCACAGGAAGGTTTTCACGAATGATAACAAAGCCAAAAAGTTTTCAGA
>ENA-OFCD01000678-OFCD01000678.1-metagenomes-genome-assembly--contig:-NODE-678-length-20294-cov-7.439202_pt1 | contig 20294 bp, 19 predicted proteins | sample MGYA00153392_OFCD01 | MGnify analysis MGYA00153392
TAAAGGCACTTTGTCGTCAGTTCGATCTGCTTAATTTTCAACTTGATGAATTAACTGCCTACGTTGATGCCGAAATTCGCAAGAGTCCTTTGACAGCGTATCGATTGGGCAAAACTCCTAAACAGACGATCGATCGAGACTAGCAACCACATTAGCATCGATTTGGGTACGCTAAAGTTATTGTTATAGTGGGATAAAATCGTGACTGAGCGAGAATTGCTGGACTTAATCGCACGAGCGCGGGATGAGGAGTGGGAGGAACTAGATCTAACGGGATTGGATCTGGAAGTTTTGCCACCAGAGATCGGAAGTTTGGTGAAGTTGAAGCGGTTGATATTGGGTAAATTCGATCGAGAGTTGTGTAATTTAGGAAATAAACTTACCGATCTCCCCGCAGAAATAGATCTACTAGAAAATCTTGAGATATTATTAGCTCATGACAATCAATTTACTACTATTCCAAAATCAATCGAGAAAATTACCAGTCTAAGAGAACTCGATCTCAGATTTAACCAAATAGAGATCGTTCCTGAATCAATTCTACAACTAACACGTCTACGAACACTTCACCTCAAATTTAATGTATGGGGGTCGTAAAACTGTTAGTTTATATGAAAATTATCTCAGCATAAAGATAATTTATGGCTCCGCTCTAGCACCGCCCTGAACCAGAAGTGTCTCGTTCCGAGAGGCTCCGCCAACGGGCTAGTAGCAAAAGTTCTCTCAAGAGAACTACCGGATCGCAATCAGTCCATTTCAATTGACTTTCGCTCCTAGCCCCAAATTCATTCGAGGGCGTTCTCAAACGGAGCAAATCAATTATCCAAGTCCAAGCTAAATCTAACTCACCGATGAAGACCCGATCGTAATCGGCGCGATCGCACTCAATTTCAAGCTAGGATGATCCTCTAATAGCTGATTGACATTCCACTCATTCTTGAATAACAACACCGGACGATTCCAGAGATCTTTGATAGTGATTGTATTAAATAATCGCCCGACTTTATCCAAAGCATCCCAACCATTCAATACCCATCGTGCTACCGAATAGCCGAGCGGTTCGAGTGTTGTTTCCACACCATATTCATTCTTCATCCGAAACTGTACAACTTCAAATTGCAACTGTCCCACTGCTGCTAAAATTGGGTCGCGTTTGGATTCATCTGCTGAATACATAATCTGGACTGCGCCTTCTTCTTGCAGCTCCTTGACCCCTTTTTGAAACTGTTTAAACTTCGACGGGTTGGGATTGCGAAGGAAAGAGAATAATTCGGGTGAAAAGCAGGGAATTCCTTCGTACTCTAGCTTTTTCATTCCTGTGTAAATAGTATCGCCGATCGCGAACACACCAGGATTATTTAGCCCAATTACATCGCCTGGATATGCTTCTTCGATCGATTCCCGATCTTGCGCGAATAGTTTCTGCGGACGGGATAGTCGAACAGTCTTGCCTGTACGGGCGTGGCTGACGGTCATATCTTTTTCAAACTTACCAGTACAGACCCGAATAAACGCCACGCGATCGCGATGTTTGGGATCCATATTAGCTTGTAATTTGAATACAAAACCCGAAAACTCTGGATAACTCGGATCGATCGTGCCGATATTAGAATTACGATTTCCTGGCTTGAGGGCGTATTCCAAGAAATAGTGTAAAAATAACTCGACCCCAAAATTGGTCATCGCACTACCGAAGAATACCGGAGTCATATAGCCAGCATGAATCGCTTCTAAATCTAACTCTGAAGCTACCCCATCGAGCAGTTCCAAATCGCTGTGTAGTTGCTCGAATAATTCTTTGTCTAATAACTCTTTCAGGCGCGGATCGTCTAGATCCATCACCGTATCGGTCGCTTCCTTCTTGCCATGCGCCGTCCGTTCAAATAGATGAACTTTGCGCTGATGTCGATCGAACACACCTTTAAAGCGATCTCCGGTACCGATCGGCCAATTTACTGCATAGGTTTGTAAGCCTAATTCCTGTTCGATCTCATCTAACAATTCTAACGGTTCGCGTCCAGGTCGATCGAGTTTATTCACAAAGGTGAAAATCGGCAATTCCCGCATTTTGCACACTTCAAATAACTTGCGCGTTTGCGGCTCCAAACCCTTGGCTGCATCGATGAGCATTACCGCATTATCAGCCGCAGCCAGCGTCCGATAAGTGTCCTCACTAAAATCTTGGTGTCCGGGTGTATCCAACAGATTTACCTGAAAACCCTGATACTCAAACTGCAACACTGTCGAGGTAATCGAAATCCCCCGCTGCTTTTCCATCTCCATCCAGTCGGAAGTCGCCTTGCGCTGATCTCGTCTGGCTTTCACCGCACCCGCTTCATGAATCGCGCCCCCGTACAGTAAGAGTTTCTCTGTCAGGGTAGTTTTCCCCGCATCAGGGTGCGAAATAATCGCAAAATTACGCCGATGTTCGACGGCAATTTCGAGTTCGGTTTGGAGTTGGGTTTGGAGTTCGGTGGACATGAGGCGAGGTTCCGTTAGCGGGCTTCAATCTTTGATTATATCTGGTTTTAATCATTGACTCACTTCGATCGGCTAATCCCTTAATTAGAATCATACTGCCCAAATCTCAACTAGGCTTGCCTGTAGGCAGATCGCCAAATAGTAAAGAGACTGCTAGATCGAGCGCAAAAATGGCAATCCCAGAAACAACCACCGCAGCCGTTGCTGACTCCCCAACTTGCTTGACACCGCCATAAGTTGTCATCCCCCAGCCACATCCAATCACCCCAATCGCCGCCCCAAACAGGATACCTTTGAAGCCTAGATTGACGAGATCGGTAGGCTTTAAAAAACTTCGTACTGACTCTAAAAATATCAGTGGTGGCAATTGATAGAATTGAGCTGCTGTGAATATACCGCCGAGAATACCACAGACCAAACCCAAAATAATTAAAATCGGCACTGTCGCACAACAGGCGAGTACCCGTGGCAAGATCAGATAATCGATCGGATCGGTTCTGAGTGTGTATAGTGCGTCAATTTGTTCGGTGACTTTCATCGAGCCGATTTCTGCGGCAAATGCCGAGCCAACCTGTCCCGCAACCACACTAGCCGTCAGAATTGGTGCGAGTTCTCGACAAAAGGCGATCGCAAATACTCCGCCAACAGAATTAATCGCTCCCAGTGACTCCAACTGTCTGGCGGCTTGAATTGTAAAAATCATCCCCGCCAAGATATTCACCAATAGTACCGGAATCATTGATGCGGGGCCAGTTTTGAACAAATGTTCGGAGATTTTGTACCAGCATGTCTTGCCCTGTAACAAGTGTAGCCAAAGTTGTCCGATTAGCAAAAATGTAAAGCCAAATCGTTCGTATCCGTAAGGATGATTTGCACCAGATTTTGGAACCATGTACGGGTGGTGTAGGATTGTGGCTATCGATCGGTTCCTATGATTGTATGAAAGTTAATTAGACGATCGTGTTCCCGCTGTTTTGATTGCGGATTTCCACCCAGGGAAAACGTCCTCTCACTCTGGAAGCTATGCTAGAGTTAATGTATACAGTTCTTAGTTTAAGTTATCTTCGAGGATTTAAAATGGTTGATACTGGCGATCGCAGTAGTAGTGGCAAACGCAAGTTATTTTCTTTGTTATGTCACGGCTCGATTTTTTTAGGTTCACTGCTATTTACCTCCGCAATTCCATTAGCAATTCTGCTGCTATTTGATGACCCAGTTATCAAGGCAACTGCCAAAGAAACACTCAACTATCACTTCAATATTTGGCTGTATGGAGCTATCTCTGCCGGACTCGGAACTTTTTTTACTCTGCTAATTTTTACGATTCCCCTAGCTTGGGTAATTGGGATCGCCTTTTTCTTGTTTCACTTAGTACCACCAATTTTCGGAATTTTAGCAGTTTTAAATAACCCTAACGAGCCTTATCGCTATCCATTTATCTGGCGGTTACTATAATCGGCATCGATTCAGGGGTATGGATATCTAAACTCTATACCCTTTGAATTCGATCGTCAATTCAGGTAAATAATCGATCGAATCGGCTCAGTGGGATCTCTATAGATATTGCCTTCGAGGTTACTAGCTCGACTTATTTTTACTTAGTCCCCATGCTCCATTCCGCTCACCGCTTCTGCTAAACAGTAAGCGGGAGTCTCCTGGATGTTTGATGGCTACTAATATCGCCATCAGATGAGTGCTTAAATTGTTAGCCCTCATTGGATCGATCTTATTCAGCAGCTTCTTCTTCGTCAGCTTGAGGATAGACAAAGCTGGTAGAGCGTCCAGTAAGTACGGATTTACCTAATGAGAGTGCTTTTTTGGCTTGGATAGCGGCTTTATTTACCCAAGTTGCGCGGCGTTTGTCACGTTTGGATTTGGACGTTTTCTTCTTTGGAACTGCCATAGGAGTATATATATAGGCACAGCCTTTCTAGTATAACAGGGTTGAACTCCTCTCAGGCTGAAAGTTGCGGATAATCGACAGATACTTGCTAATTACTCCCTTCCTAGTGTCAAATTAGACATCTAGCGTGAATGGTGGATGGTGGATGGTGGATGGTCTATTTCTTGAGTGGGAAGGGAGTGGGATCGAAGTAGATATCCTCACATCTTGCACCAGTCTGAAAATGTGAGTAATTAACGTAGATCTTGGGGTGCGCTTTACGGGCACCCACGCATTTGTGCAGTGATAGTATTTACGTATTATCCGAGCAATTGCTCGATTACCATCGTTGCACATTTTAGCTAAGTCAAAATGCTCAAAGTTGACCAACCCACTGCCCGATCGCAAATTTGGATGGCTAAAATTGGGGAGCAAAGATGCAATGATTAATTACTATATCAAAATAGTAGCTACTATCGATCGATAATTAAGATTGTATTCAAAAATCACATAAAGCTAGATATTGATTGGTGTAAACCTATGACAGAAACGAATAATAGACCCGATGGCGTTTCTCCACAGGAGAGGTTGCATCAATACAAGACATTAGAATCAGCCGATTCAATTGCAGATCGACTACTCAATTTTGCGGCTGAAGAATTAGCGATCGTTGGATATTTTGCTAGGGGGCAAAAGCATTCCATCTCCAGCCAAAATTTAAAATTAGAATATACTGAAACATCAATCCGCTTGAGCGATCGAGATGGCAAATTAATCGGCATCAGCAAGCAAGTAAATCAGTGGCAGCGGAAAGTTTTAGTTAGTAATAATTCTAGCTATAGAGAGATTATTATTGAAGATCTAGTAGATTTGGGCTTGATTAATAGACAAAAATCATCTCATCCCGAATTCACCGAACACCATGAGTATCAATTACCCGATGGTTATAAATTAAACTATACTGAGGCGATCGAGCTGTGGAAAATTTGGTGGAACAACAGACGTTATCAACTAAATAATCCCCGTCCATCAATTGATATCTTAACTTTTAGTAAAGGTAATTGGTATCCAATCGACGATTTACAGCCGAAACAAGGAGCATTTATCCTGACTACTGCTAGAGGAGAAATCCAGATCGAGCCAGAAGAATATGTCGTCTGGCTCGATCCCAAATCGCCAAAATTCACCGATCGAGCTGATGCCAATAGCTTCTCCTCTCCTTCTGCCTTGCAAGCTTCAGCAGAGCCATTAGGATCGCTCGAACCACGACGCTTGAATCGCCAGATTTCTACTGGAGTTCCTTCGCCTTCGGCACGATTGTCTGGTGGACGATCGATCGTCCCGCCAGCAACACTGATGGGCGAAAGTGTGCAGAATATCGATATTCTTAGTCCCAGGCTCACTCAGTTGCCAGAACTAGAAGAACTGGATCTGGAGGCATATTTGAATACTTTCAATACTGAAGATACCGAGGATGTCGATCGGATCGAAGGGATTTATCATATTGGCGAACTATTGAGTGGGACTAATATCATCGAGCCTCCACTCCCAAAACCGCCCAAGTCGCAGACAAAGGCATCCGCGCCCCCAGTCGAGCCTCCAGCTACCACGATCGCGGAGTTAGATGAATTGACACTCGCACAGCAGCAAGCATCGCTCAAGCTCAAAGCAATGAAAGTACTGATTACTTATCTCGAAGAAGGCGATCGAGTCATTCGCACTGAAGTGCTAAAAAATGCACTGGGGCAAGAGATTAACCGGAAGATCGTCAAAATTGAGCGGGGTTGCCCTAGCTGGGCAATCGAGCAAGTTAGGCATCTAACAGCGGTCGATCGTTAGTGTCGGTTGGCGATCCTGATGCTAATCGATCGCGAGTGACACTAAATGCTCAAATGTATCGTCAATCAGTCAAAAGAAAGGGTAAAGTTTAAATATCTGAGCAGATAGGTTTATTCAATGATCGGTCAGTTATTAGCGGGACACTATCGGGTACTCCAAGTTTTGGGGAGCGGGGGATTTGGGCAAACTTATATCACCGAGGACTTACATCTACCTGGTAATCCTAAATGTGTGCTCAAACATCTCAAACCAGCCAGTGCAGATCGATCTCTCCTCAACATCGCGCGCAAATTGTTTGAGAAGGAAGCGATTGTGTTGCAGCAATTGGGCAATCACGATCGGATTCCGCGTCTACTTGCCTATTTTGAAGAAAAACAAGAATTTTATCTAGTTCAGGAATACGTTCCCGGACACCCCCTCTCGACAGAGCTGAAAAATGGTATCAAGTGGAAAGAAGCCCAAGTTGTCGAATTGCTCCAAGAGATTTTAGAAATTCTGATTTTTATCCACTCTCAGGGTGTGATCCATCGCGATATCAAGCCGGATAATATCATGCGCCGCAGTAGCGATCGGCGGCTGATTTTGATTGACTTTGGCGCGATCAAACAAGTCCGCAATCAGCAGATGCTACACGGTCAAAATACGATGACGGTAGCGATCGGCACACCTGGCTATATGCCGATCGAGCAAGCCTCTGGCAATCCGCGTGCGAGTAGCGATATGTATGGCTTGGGGGCGATCGGGATTCAAGCTCTCACAGGTGTCAACCCCTACGATCTGCCCGCAGACGATCGCACGGGCGAACTCAAATGGGAACATCTCACCATCGCCAATCCCCAGCTAATTGCCATTCTCCAGCAGATGACTCGCTATCACTTCAAGGATCGCTATCATACAGCTACAGAGGCTCTCCAAGCCGTGCAAGCTCTGACTACGGGTGTTGCTCCTACCTATGTCCAAACACGCATCACCCAGCCACAAGCTAATAGTTTTGACTCCCAAGCAACCGTTGTTGCCCCTGGCGTGACGCGGACTACATTGTCAGGATCGCCGCCGATCGATCCCACCCCTCCAGCTCGGAGTTTCCTCCCCATCATTGGTGGAGTTATCGCAATTTCGGCAGCAGTCGGTAGTTTTGCCGTATTTAGCAATATCTTCCTAAATCAGCGAAATTTTTCGACAGATCTTCAGTCCGAGCGGTGTCGGATCGCCACCCCAACCGATCTGCCCTCAACGAGAGTGCGATCGCAACCCCAACGCGATGCCAAAATTCAAGCCAACATCCCGCGCGGCACCAAGGTAGTGTTCCTCGCCGAACAAGATGCTTTTATCCAGATCGAGATGGCCGATCGATCGACTGGCTGGGTCTATAATAACCAAGTCACTGGCTGTGATGTACCATTAGCAATCCCCCAGCCCACCCCAAAACCAAGTGCCACTCAATCGATTGTCAGTCCCAAACCGCTCGTCCCACGCCGCAAAGTCGATCGCCGACCTTCTCTAGCTTCGCCTTCGCCCGAACCTACCCCCTCAGAAACTCCGACACCATCCGAGCCGCCGATCGAAATCGAAGTACCGTCCCCAGCGATATCTACTCCCTCGCCTTCACCATCGCCCTTGCCCTCTTCGAGCATCTATCCACCGCGATCTCGTCCAGATCCATCTCCATCCCCTTCAGCGACCGAGCGAGATCCAAATCAGTCAGTACCTGAAAAATCACCTCTACCGATCGACGTACCACCCGCAAAACAATCAATCCCAGTCGATCCGACCCCATTATGGTAAATACTCTCATCTTGCACCAGTACATAAAAACTGACAAAATTTGCTCCAAACTAGCAATTATTGCCTCTACCCTCTGTCTTGATTCGCTAAACCCTCGGCAAAGCCGAGGAGCGCGAATCGCTACCCTCTACCCTCTCAATACTAGTAACTTTGTTTTGATGAAAGATGTGAGAATAGCGATCGGCAGTTAAAATTTTGGCGGTTGGGATGGGTAAGCTAATTAAAGAACTTAACTCGACTAATATCGTACTACCTAATTTGTCACTGCCAAGGAAGTATAGCTGTTGCCATATCGCTGCGGACATATCCCCGACTTCTCTAAGAAGTCGGGGATATGGCTTTCAAGGATTTTTGCATGTCTTAACCACTCGTGAGCGATTGCCATAACACGGATAAAACCACAGAATAATGTATATTTACTTACACGGTTTTGCATCTGGGACAGGATCTACCAAGGCGAGATACATCCGACAACAGTTTGCCAACATTGGCATTGAGTTACAAGTTCCCGACCTCAATCAGGATGACTTTACTCATTTGACAGTTTCTCGGCAGATCGCTCAAGTTGTCGATCTGTTTCCCGAAAAAGATCCAGTTACATTAATTGGATCTAGTCTCGGAGGATGGGTGTCAACAATTATCGCTCAAGACTATCCCCAAGTTGAGAAACTAATCTTACTGGCACCTGCTTTTGATTTTCTGAATCATTGGCTACCAAAAATTGGCGATCGACAATTAAATGTGTGGGAAAATACCTATTATCTACCAATTTATCATCATGCTCTCAAAAATTTATCACCCCTACATTACAATTTCGTTGTTGACGCTCGTAGATATCCTCTTGCTCAGATCGATCGCGTCCTGCCAACTTTAATTATCCACGGTATTAGTGATGATGTAATTCCGATTTCGGCTAGTCGAGAATTTGCCCAAGATCGCTACTGGGTCAAGTTATTAGAGTGGGAGAGCGACCATCAGCTTACCAATGTCAGCGATCGAATTTGGCAAGAAATCTGTGATTTTTGTCGATTATAACTATAGATCGCACTATTCTTCGGTGGTCAAGCTTCTTCTCTAGTGCGTTGCCTCAGATGCTATTGGCGTTGACGCGTCAATCTAAATTGTAGTAAGATAGTAGCAACCTTGAAATTAATCAAATTGCAGTGTTTAAAGCCGATCTTACTAAGCAAAGAATTATCGAAAAGGCTGCGATTATTTTTAATCAAAATGGCTATGCTGGAGCCTCAATCGCCGATATTATGCGGCTGACAGGATTGGGGAAAAGCAGGATCTACAGTCATTTTAAAAGTAAAGATGAAATTGCTGTAGCAGCCTTTGACTATTCACTTGGGTTGATTTTAGAAGCGGCAATGGCACAGGTGTCAATCCAAAACACTGCAACCCTTCGATTACATGCTTTTGCTGATAGTTTCCGTGGCTTTACCTCACAGCCCATCGGTACGGGTGGATGTCCGATTTTAAACACTGCGATCGAAAGTGACGATACCCATCCCATGTTACGGCTCCACGTCCAATCAGCAGTAAATAATCTCCGCGCTCTGATTAGTAGCATTGTCGAGCTAGGCATTCGTCAGGGTGAAATAACTGTAACTACCGACCACGAACAGGTGTCAACGATTCTATTTGTGACGATCGAAGGTGCAATTATGATGAGTAAATTGTACGGTAATGATGTCTATCTCGATCGAGCGGTCGATCATTTGCATCAATATATCAACAGTTTATGTTCAAGCCCTAGAAGATCCCCCTAAATCCCCCTTAAAAAGCAGGGCTGATCCATTGGAAAAAGAATAATGCTAAAACCCAATTGTTTCGTTCAACTTCCATCTACATTCGATCGAAACTTAACGACAGAAAAGGGTTAAAGCGGTTTTTCTCCGGTGGATGGATCAGCCCTGCCCTTAAAAAGGGGGACTTTTAATCCGGTTCCCCCCTTAAAAAGGGGGGCTAGGGGGGATCTTCTAGGGTTTGCGGCTAATCTATACTTTTCAAACATCCTCTGAGAGGATTAAGTACTAGGTGGTAAGATTACCCGTTTGGCTAAACCGAGCTTTTGCAATAATTGAATCGACCACCAAGTCATATCGATTTCCCACCACTGCCAGCCACCTTTTGCGACATTAGGATAAGCATGATGGTTATTGTGCCAGCCTTCGCCATAAGTTAGTAGAGCCGCCCACCAGAGATTGCGAGAGTTGTCATCTGACTCATGGGTGCGATAGCCAGTGATGTGACTTGCTGAATTGATCAGCCAAGTACTATGCCACAGAATCACCGCCCGTACGAAGACACCATAAATTACAAAAGACCAACCGCCCACAGCGTATAGTAACAATCCGACGGGGATTTGCAAGAATAGAAAATATTTATCGAGCCAACGGTAATAAGCGTCTTTAGCTAAATCTGGTGCTGCTTTTTTGTAATCATCAAAGTTGAAGAAGTTCGCTTTTGGGTAGAAAATCCATAACATGTGACTCCACCAAAAGCCCCGCTTTGCCGAGTAGGGATCTTTGTCCCAATCTTCGGTATACAAGTGATGCTGCCGATGTCCAGCTACCCAGAAAATCGGGCCGCCTTGGAGTGCTAACGCGCCGAGAGTGGCAAATACATACTCTAGTGGTTTTGGTACCTGAAAGCTGCGGTGTGTCAGCAAACGGTGAAATCCCAAACAAATCCCGATCGATCCAAACAACCAATGCAGCACGATTGCCGCCCCCAGTGCAGACCAATCAAAGAACCACGGTGCTAGTAATGCGATTAGATGAAACGAGCCAAAAAAGATAACATTCGTCCAACTTAATGGTGCCGTTTCTCCTCGCTGTGAGCTATTTTCGATAGTAGCAGTCATAATTTAGGGTTTAGGTTTTAGGTTTTAGGTTTTAGGCTTTTGTTTTGAGGTTTTAGGCTTTGGCTTAGGTCTGAATTCCCTACTGAGAGTATTTCCCCTAACACCTAATACCTAATACCTAATCCCTGATTCTAGGTATAGTAGAAATAGGGTCTGCAAGTAACGCTTACATTTACATCCTAACAAGCTTTTTTTAATTATGCAAGTGATACTTGCATTACCTCTCACTTCCTACCTGAGTAAGTCGATCCAACTCATACTCCATGCCATCTTCCCGCAACCTTACGCGCCAAAAACTGATTCAGGCAGCGATCGAATTATTTGCCAGTCAAGGAGTCAGTGAGACTACCACCAAACAGATTGCCGAACTAGCACAGGTGAATGAAGTCACCTTATTTCGCCAGTTTGGGAATAAACATGGGTTACTACTAGCCGTTATCGAAGATGCGAGTGTGTTCGCGCAATTAGGACAGAGTTTAGCAACAGAATTGCCACCAGCAAGTAGTCTAGCCGAAATGCTCAGATCGTATGCTAATACCTGCCTCCAGGCACTAGAACAAACTCCGGCTGTGATTCGCTCGCTCGTAGGTGAGTCGGGGCAGTACTCCACAGAAAATCGCCAAGGATTGGGACGGAGTTTCGATCGAGCCAATCGTCGCGTCGCTAAGTATTTAAAAACCAATATCGGCGAATCTCAGGCGGATTTGCAACTACCGATCGAACAATTAACTAGCTTGCTGCATACATTATTATTTGGATATGCGACGATCGAATTAACTAGCGAATTTCACGGATTGTGGCGCGATCGAGCGGATTTTCTCGATCGAGTTGTTGCTCTATTTGTTGCAGGTGCAATCGCTGGCAGTCCTCAACAATTAGCTGTAATTAATCTCCCCGCTCCAGTAATTCAGCTCGACTTACCAGCACAAGTCGTCGAGCAGATGCTCCAACAAGCAAAAAAACACAGTCTTCAGACTTACGCGCTGATCTACGTATTATTTGGCGCGGGATTGAGCGCGAGTGAGATGATTTTATTGACTCGATCGAATCATTCGAGCAGTAGCGATCGTCAGTTATTGCAAATAACTCATAGCTCGGCGCGTCAAGTACCCGTCAATCAATGGATTATGGGTAAACGCTACGGCTCATATCTCAAAAATCCCCTCACACAATGGCTCAGAAGCCGCAAAGATGCTCATCCTGCTTTATTTATCAATCCGAATGGAACTGCATTAACTGAGGCAGATTTGCGCCAACTGTGGCAACAATCGAGCGGTGAAATTATTACACCAACTGGAGCACCGACGATCGCCCAAGCTCAGGCTACTTGGTGCGTCGAAATGCTGATGAGAGGATTGACACTCGAAGCGATGCAGGTATTAACAGGATGGGAAACTGCTCGACTCGAACCCTATGCACGCCGCGCCCAAGAGTTGACGGTTTTAGCACAGGCATTTAATGTCGATCGTCATCCCTAAAGCCGATCTAAAATCTATTTATGGCTCTATAATCTCATGTCACAAAATACTGATGATGCCCACTCCTATTTAGGATTTGATTGTGCCGAGCTGTCCTCATCTGATGCGTATGGCTTACTCAATCATCTGGTTGCACCGCGCCCGATTGCGCTGGTATCGACGCTTTCTGTTGATGGGATTCCAAATTTAGCTCCATTTAGCTATTTTATGGCAGGTGGACTAAATCCACCCTCGATCGCCTTTTCACCCACCACAAATCGCCACGGGCAATTCAAAGATACGTTGCAAAATATTCAAGCTACTGGAGAATTTACGATTAATGTTGTCAGTCAAGGGATGCAGGATCGGGTGAATATTGCCTCGCTCGACTTTGATGCCAGCGTGAGCGAATGGGAGCAAGCTCTTTTTACACCTGCGTCTACTACCAAAGTTCGTCCCGCACGCGTAGCCGAAAGTCTGATGGCGATGGAATGTCGTCTGTATCAAATTGTCTCCCACGGGGAAGGCGCAAATGCAGCTAACTATGTAATTGGTGAAGTAATTTATTTTCACATCGCCAAGCAGTTGATGGTAAATGGCAAAATCGATCCAACTCAAGTGCAATATATCAGTCGGATGGGTGGTAATTGGTACGACAAGGTGAGTGCTGATTCGATGTTTGAATTGGCGCGTCCTCAGCTAAATTCTCCGCAGTAAGTCAGATCGATCGGTGAGAACCGATACAGGATCGCAATTTGTCGCCGAGAACGCGTGAAGTAGCGATCGCAGTGTGTTACGAAAATTATCAAAAGCCAAGCTCCCGCCAACTAGAAACCTAAAGCTCTAGCACCTTGATAAAAGACAAAACTCGCACCCCAAGCTAGTACTAGCGACCAGAACACGCCCATCAGCGCAAAATTTGCGCTTTTTGACTCTGCTTTGATTACCGCTACCGTAGAGAGGCAGGGTACGTACAGCAGTGTGAATAACATAAAGCTGTAAGCCTGTACCCAGTCAATATCTTGGGCGATCGCACCAGCCAATCCCGCATCCTGTTTGGTGGCATAAATCACTGCCAATCCACCGAGAACGATCTCTTTGGCAATAAACCCGAAAATCAGTGCGACAGATAGTTTGGGGTTAATCCCGATCGGCCCTAAAATTGGTTGTAACGCATTCCCGATCGCGCCTGAGATCGTGCCAGCACTAGCAGGTTCGACATTTGTGGGGAGATTATTGCACAGCCAGATTGCGACTACGCCAAAGATGATAAATTTCCACGCAAATCTCAGAAAATGTCTAGTTTCTCCCCAAGCACGGAGGAGCATTTGGCGGATGGTGGGGAAGCGGTAGGGCGGTAATTCGAGGATCAGTGGCTCTTGATTTGGATACTTACCTTTGAAAATAAATGCTGTGAGAATCGCCGCCGCAAAGCTAAATAAATACAGACTAAACAGCACCATTGGCGCAACGCTGGCACTAAATAACGCCGTCGTCATGAAGATAAACACATTTAGCCGCGCCGAGCAGAGCGAAAACGGAATCACCAACATCGAGAGTAACCGCAGAGCCGGAGATCGCATCACTCGCAACCCCATAATCGCGGGGACATTGCAGCCAAAGCCCATCAGCGACATCACAAACGATCGACCATCCAAGCCCAACCGTTCCATGAAAGCATCCATCAAATAAGCCGATCTAGATAAGTATCCACTATCTTCGACGATCGCCATACAGATAAAAAAGATCCAAATCACGGGAATAAATGCCGCCACCGTCGCCATCCCCCCATACAATCCATCGATCAGCAGATCGTGGGGAAACTTCGGTAAGAAACTTAGTAATGGCTCCACAGCAGCAGTCTTAAACCATTCCACCCCTAGATTTAACCAATCTTGCAGCGGCTTCCCAATGGTATACACCATCTGAAACAGCAGATACATCAAACCAAAGAAAATCGGCAACCCAAACACGGGATGGAGTAACACTCGATCGAGTTTAGTCGTCAGCGTATCCTTGACAGCCGACACCTGAAAACCATCCTGAAGCAGTGCGCCCATTTCTGCGGCAAACTCAGTATCGGAAACTAAATTGCGATCGATCTTACCTGCTAATAATGGTTCAGACTGAAGACTCAATCGTTCGGCAACCAAACTGCGTACCTGAGCATAACCCTGTCCGTATTTAGCACTCATCTGCATCACAGGCATTTGTAAGTGCCGCGCGATCGATTCTGGCTCAATCTGAACTCCAAATTTGGGAGCTTCATCAGCCATATTTAATAGTAATAAAGCTGGCAAACCGAGATGTTTGATTTGTAGTGCCAGACTAATCTGGCGATCGAGTTGGGTAGAATTGAGAATAATTATGACTAAATGAACGGGATTGCTCTCTAGAAACCGCCGCACTACTTCTTCATCTTCCGAGAAGCCCCGCAGATCGTAAATCCCTGGCAAATCTACCACCTGGGTTTCTTGCTGCCCTAATTTAATCTTTGCCGCTAGCAAATCGACGGTAATTCCTGGCCAATTACCAGTACTGGCATTAGCCCCAGTCAAGCGATTGAAGAATGTAGACTTGCCAGTGTTGGGCATCCCCAAAACCGCCACTTGTTTTAAGCCCTCAGTAATAGTGACATCCAGCAGCGGACTACCATCTGCGTTACACTTATTACAGTTAATTGAGTTTGTCATTTTTTAGATTAGGTCGATAAACATCGATCGTCATGTTCAATTATTTTCACCTGTAAGTAATGCAGCACAAATATCTATAACTGTCAGCCTCTAAAGCCTAACGCCTAAAGCCTAAAACCTAAAGCCTAACGCCTAATGCGGCTGCACCTGAATAGCTCTAGCATCGCAGCGGCGCATGATTACTTCCGTCGTACCGATCCGCACATGTAGCGGCCCACCCAACCACGCTTTACGGATCACTGATATCTGCTTGCCCACCCGAAATCCTAACGCTTGTAATCTATGCTCTAAGGTGGTTTCGGTATTTATGCTTAGGATCGAAGCAGTGGTTCCTAGTGGTAATGCGCTCAGTTCAGCCAACGACATTCGATCTTCCTTATGATAATTAATTGCGTCTGAATCTAAAAATTGTTCGATCGGTCGATCTGAGGTTGTGAAAATCATCCAGGCTTAGTCTCTGCCTAAATTTTGGCCGAATCTATCCAACTATAAGAGTTATGAGAAAGACTGTCAACAATAAAATATATAAATTCTCAAGCTGTTGCGCTGGAAATAGAGCGCAAGTCTTTCGATGTCATAATAGGCAGTGTGGAGCTGTCAGCTAAGGAGAAACGAAAATGAGTACTCAATCGCCAATTCCTGTCGTCGTCAATGGTGCGGCGGGGAAAATGGGTCTAGAAGTGATTAAAGCTGTGGCTAGTGCCCAAGATCTGGTGCTGGTGGGAGCGATCGATCGCAATCCCCAGCTACTGGGTGAAGATATCGGCGAAATCGCTGGCTGTGGAGCCTTGGAAATACCTCTGATGAACGATCTCCAGGCGATCCTGGCGATGGCATCCCAGGAGAAACAACCCGCCGTCATGGTCGATTTTACCCACCCTGATAGTATCTATGAAAACGTCCGATCGGCGATCGCTTATGGTGTACGTCCAGTTGTCGGTACCACTGGATTGAGTACCACTCAGATTCAAGAATTGACTGAATTTGCCGACAAAGCGAGTACTGGCTGTCTCATTATCCCCAATTTCTCGATCGGGGTGATCTTGATGCAGCAAGCAGCAATTCAAGCTGCCAAATTTTTTGAACACGTTGAAATCATCGAACTCCACCACAATCAAAAAGCCGATGCCCCCAGTGGTACCGCCATCCAAACCGCTCAACTACTCGGCGAACTCGGCAAAACCTTCAACCCACCCAGTGTCACCGAATCCGAAAAGATCGCTGGTGCTAGAGGTGCCATCGCCGACGAAAATATCCGCATTCATAGCATCCGACTCCCTGGCTACATCGCCCATCAAGAGATTATCTTTGGTGCTCCAGGTGAAATCTACCTGCTCCGCCACGACACTACCAATCGCTCTTGCTATATGCCAGGAGTTCTCCTCGCCATTCGCAAGATTTTGGGGCTAAAATCTTTAGTATATGGATTAGAAAAGATTCTCTAACGTGACTTTTAATCGATGGACTTATAACTGGCAGTATCGATCGATTAACAACTAAATCGAGTTAAATACCATGCAACTTTCACCGCAGACTGTTTATAATAATCTTGAGCTGATCGATCGAGTTGATGCGACTACTAGTGCGGTATATCGCCAATCAGCGCAGGAAGTATTAGCCGATCCCGAAATTAGTTTAGAGTGGCGCAAGACAATATCCGATCGACTCAATCAAGTCAATCACGATCTGACGGTTCATGCTCATGTCGATGATGATAGCTATTGAATAGTTGACAGTTGACAGTTGACAGTTGACAGCGATCTTAGGGTGTGTTAACGATAGCGTAACGCACCTATTAACGGAACCAGAGCAGTCAAAGCTACCCAACCTCAACCGTCAGCGGTGCAAGTTGGGTAGTTTGTCGGTTATCTCTACATCTGGCAACATTTCTCCCTCCCAGTTACCTAAGTTAAGATTGAAGATATTCGATAACTAACAGCTTTCAATTGTCAAAGTCGTTACATTAAAAGAATAAATAAGATTTTATACAGGTGGTTATGCTCGAAAAACTGCTCGCTCTCATTAAACCCTTGGTCAAGTCCCTCGTAGCAGTCGGACTAGTCCTAACGCTCGTGATGTCGCAGACTGGAGATGCTCTGGCAGCACGAAGTGGCGGACGAATTGGGGGTGGCTCATTCCGTGCGCCTAGTCGGGGATATAGTAGCCCTAGTGGTGGCTCTTACGGCGGTCGTGGCGGTGGATATTATCCAGGTGGCGGCTTCTCACCGTTCTTCTTTCTTCCATTCATCGGTGGCGGTGGCGGCGGCGGTTTATTCTCGCTGTTGATTCTGATTTCGGTGGGTGGATTTTTACTCAATACTTTCCGACGGGTAGCTGGTGGCGATAGTTTTGAAGGTGGTGATGTTTACAATCCTCAAGTGTCGATCGCTCAAATTCAAGTCGGTTTATTAGCGGATGCCCGTAGCGTTCAGTCTAAATTAGACCAACTAGCCGAAACTGTCAATGCTGATACAGCAACAGGTCGGATGTACCTACTCCAAGAAACTAGCCTCGAACTACTACGTCACCCTGAATACTGGACGTATGCCAAGACTAGTACACAACAAGCCAAACTCGATCGAGCTGAAGCTGTCTTCAATCAATTGTCCCTCAACGAGCGTGGCAAATTTACCACCGAAACCCTGAGTAAGGTCAACAACCAACTCCGTCAGGCTGACAGCAATGCTGCGCTCAACTCTACTGGCGAACTAGCTACAGTGGAGCAAGAACGCGCAGAGTACATCATCGTAACTCTATTAGTTGCTGCAACTCGATCGCTCGAATTGCCAAAAATCAATGGTGAAAGCGATCTGCGTCAAGCTCTCCAAACTCTCGGTAGTCTCGATGCTAGTGCGATTGTCGCCATCGAAGCCATCTGGACACCTCAAGCAAATGGTGACGCACTGACTACAGATGATATCCTCGCCTACTATCCCGATCTCAAATTAGTTTAGTAGTCTTTTAGACCGCAAAGCCTCCCCATGTGGGGAGGCTTTTTTTATGGTTGTGCTTGTAAATACTCACATCTTGCACCAGCGACGCGCGCACGCCTTTGTTCCCCGACGGTTTAGCGGCGTTTTTATGTCTAGGGTACCCTTAGATCTGTGCGGTTACTTTAATCTGGCGATCGATTATTCAGCCATTTCCACCATTGAAATAACGAGCGGGATAAAACCAGCGGCTGTAGTTGTTTGGCATTCCGCGAGAGTAGATCTTGGGTAATCTCAAAAGCTGCATATTGCAATCCCAAAAAACTATCTACAGGTGCATAGTAATTGCCTAAAGTAATGGCTCCAGACGCATAAACTTTACCCGATTGGTTTGCCATTGCGGCTAATTCAAAGTCAGCCGTAACAGTCAGTCTACCGAGCTGATTGATTGGTAAATTATATTGCTGTACCAAATCTTGGAGGAGTGGACTTGCCATAATTGGCGCATCTACAGCAGTAGCATCGATGATAAAGTCTGATTCTAACTGCATATCGCCCTTGACTCCTGATTCGCGCACGGTGGTAATCGTGCCACCATGAGTAGGATGGGGTGCGACTTGCTGCACTTCGCCGTAAAAGATCTGATACCAGCCTTTATTGATGCCGCCAGTGATAATTCTCCGCCAGTCGGGACGATTCATCGTTGTCACACCTCCCCAATCGGCGAGTAAGTGCTGACGCTGTTCTGGCGTGGCAGTTTCGAGGATCGCTTTATACTGTCCTCCCCAAGCAGATTTCGGCCAGTTGAAGGGCTGGAATTCGTAATTATGTTCGACTTTTCGATCGGCTAAACCGTATTTATTGCCTTCTATTTTTGCAGAGCGAAGTAATTGAATTACTTTGATTTCGACTCGATCGTTACTACGTCGCAATGTGTAGAGTTTCTGAAGAATTCGGGCGGCGACAATCCCTGTTCCGCGCAATAGTACCGTTCCCCCAGATGTAGCTAAAGATTCATAGATATGTTCGTGCGGTTCGTAGGCATTTACTACTGTCTTGAAATCTTGGGTGCGATCGCGATAGGCTTGGAGATCTGGCAAAAATTGGAGTGCGGGATAACCAGTGGCAATATGGACGTACCGTGCGATCGTACAAGCATAATCAGTTGGTTGTTGGCAGGTATAGACGATCGCATAACGACCATCTGTAGTCTTCCGAATTGCTTGAACGTGAGCAGTCCGAATCATTTTGCGCCAACTAATCCGTGCTGCTTCCCGATCGATCGCCGCGATGACATCGCCAGATTTGGGGGTATAAGTAGCCGCCAGCGTGGGTTCGGCAAATACCTGCCAGAGATAACCCAGACTCGATCGGAGTTTCCCCTTGGCAATGCCTCTAGTCGCCTCCAAGGTCGCATAATTAGGAAAACCCCAAATATTGTCAGGACAAGCATCCGCAGGGGATCTGAGCCGCTCCTGGGGGACGATCTGAGCGTTGAGACAGAGTTGCTGATAGCGTCCGTAGGGTTGTTGCTCCATCCCCAATACTCGCACCTGCTCGGTACTCACTCCACCAATTCGCAGCAAATCTACCCAGCTAAAACTTCCCAAGCCGCCGCCGATGGTGGCATATTCGACTTCTTCTACAGGCAATCCGGTGGCATGGATGGCTTGAGGATCGATCTGTTGCTGTTGGAAAATCGGGGGTAGACAACTATTAACCTGAATTACAGGTGGTGGCGTAATGCGGGGATCTGGACGATTGGTGACAGAGTTAAAGCCGATTTGGGATTGACTTGCAGGCGTGACAACGGGTTGAGCATTACTGGGGATGGCGATCGCGATCTGATAATTCCCAATTTGGATGACATCTCCAGGTACGATCTGACTTTGGGTCTGTTTTTGCCCGTTAATAATAATGCCATTACTACTACCTCGATCGATTATTGTCAGTCGATCTTGGTGGATCTCGATCGAGGCATGATAGCGGGATACGTCCAAGCTACTCAATACGATCCGACAAACGCGTTGACCATCTATTATCTCAGGAAGTCGCTCGAATTCCCGCCCCAAAGCAATTGGGACAGTTAACAGGGGTTCTTTGCGTTCTCCTGTGGCTGGATCTTCCCACATCAAACGGATTTGCACGAGCGGTTAACTGAGTGTTCAGTTGTCAATTTTAACAGTATCAGCGATTTTTTGGTCGATTACCTCTCGGCGCGGCTACGCCAACGGTCGATCTGGGTGTGAATTTAGTGCGATTGGGCAGTGCCAATCCTACAAGATGTCTATTCTAAGAACCCATCTGAGATCTTCGGTCTTGTCAGTTTTTTTATTCGGAGGGAACCTCCGAATAAAA